>Ga0181523_10002056_pt1 | contig 20245 bp, 16 predicted proteins | sample PEATcosm2014_Bin_43_FD_119752 | JGI IMG/M metagenome (GOLD analysis project Ga0181523, IMG submission 119752) | Peatland microbial communities from MTU Mesocosm Facility, Houghton, MI, USA - PEATcosm2014_Bin05_30_metaG | ecosystem: Environmental > Terrestrial > Soil > Wetlands > Peat | place... | reverse complement strand
GGTAGAGGAGGCACTTCCCGCCGAGATACGCGGAGCACTGCTGCCGCTGGTGCAGCTGGTGGCGGCCCTCAGTGACTCCATCAAGGGGTACGACAAGAAGATTGAAAAGCTGGGTAGCGAGAAATATGGGCATACGGCGTTAGTGCGACAAGTGACAGGCGTGGGGCCGATCACTGCGCTGGCCTACGTATTGACCTTGGAGAATCCGAGACGATTCGCCAAGAGTCGCGATGTGGGGCCCTATCTGGGATTAGTGCCGAAGCAGGAAGACTCCGGAGACATCCAGCCACAATTAGGAATCAGCAAGGCCGGGGATACGATGCTGCGCAAGCTGCTGGTGGGAAGCGCGCACTACATCTTGGGGCCGTTCGGACCGGACACCGACTTACGACGGTTCGGGCTGCGGTTATGCGAGCGAGGCGGGAAGAATGCGAAGAAGAGAGCGGCGGTAGCCGTGGCCCGGAAGCTGGCGGTCTTACTGCATCATCTCTGGATGAGTGGAGAGGTGTATGAACCGCTGCGGCAGGGCTTGTCGGCGACGATGACGCCAGCGGCTGGCTAGCGAGCAGGGCCAGGGAGCAGACAGGAGTTGATGAGGCGAAAACCACGAGTTATGCAGAAGTTTTGGAAGGCGACGGCATCCACCGCCTTGTTCGGGTGACTGCGCGAGTTGGCCTGGTCCATCCAAGATCGCCGAACAGATGGCAGCACCCTACAATCCCAGGTCCGTCACGACGGTGATGGACCTGGGATTTAGATCGGACTCCAGCTTGCACCGGGCCCAGAAAAGCGGCCCATTCAGAGTGCGGATAGAAGCACGGCAACGGTGGGTGGCGCCGGCCAGGGTTTCTGGCCAGACTTGAGTAGCGGATCAATTATGTTTTGTGACCCTAAACGGAAAGGAAGATGACTGCGCATGGCAGAGGGGGGCGAGGCGAACTTTGATGCTCCACTAGGCTTTCCCCAAAAACCGAAACCACTCAACTAAGGAACGAAGCTCAACTGAACTGCGTTTCGCTTCGTTCCCAGCTCGATTATGAAGTGACTTGGAGAGCTGTCAAGGGTCAAGATAAACGTCCCCTGCGGGGACGCCCTTGACAGCTCCCCAAGTCACCGGCGGCGGAGGGTTTATGCATCTCGGAAGGAATTAGTAATTTAGTAATAAGGATGGCCGCCACGTCGGCCTTGACTTTTACGACCTTCTCATAGAAGGCCAACTCGCACCCTATCTGAACCGGGTGGAATATGCTCCTCGGGAGTCGGCCAGCATCCGTCAACCGCATTGCACCGGCACTAGGCCGTATAACGCCCTACTCGTAGATGTGGATTGGGGCGTTGTCCCCAAGTCTCGTTGTGGTCCATCACGGTATTCGGAAGATCCTGCTGCGGCACAGGTCCCCGAAGCCGGTTGGGGGCCGTAAGCCTGAATCCAAGCGGACTAACCATCGACTGCGAGAACGAGCTTGAGTGTTTTGCGAACACAGGAGACAATGTTGCTGACATTCAACGCGGCGGTCAAAGCCGTCGTTGTGCCGGCTTCATTGCTCGTCATCGATAATTGTTTGGTCACAGGCGAAGCGCTCCCCTAGCTTGCCCCGGTGCTGACGGTTCTCGCGTCCTTTGCGGTCAGGTGCTGCATCTCGCTGACCAGCCACTCGGTCTCGCGTTTGCTCGATAGCATTTTCCCCACGGTAAGGCTCTGCCCGTCGCGCAAGCGGAGCAGGATATCGTAGTAGGGGACTGTCGTCCCGTTGAGAGTCTGCGACCGGATCTTCTCGTCGAAGCCATCCACGTCCGTGAGCGCAATCTCCCGCGTCTTCCCGCCGCCGAGTAAACCTGCCTGCAACTTCACCTTGTCGCCAATGACCAAGCGCGTGATTCCCATCGAGTATTGGGCAGCGAAACAGACAAACGCCAGCGCAAACAAGCCAAAGACAATGGGAAAAATCAACGGCGCGCCCATATGTGCCACGACGTAGGTGAATCCGCACATGATGAGGGCGAAAACGGTCGTCCATACCGCCAGGCTACGATTCCGTGCTGGCGGAAAATAGAACTCGGTCCCCTCGTCCGTCTCGCGAACCACGACCGTCAGCTGATCAGGACGCCTCGTCTGTGCCGCAACATTCGCAAATTCGCCCCGTTCGGGCGCCGCCGATTCACCTTCGCAGGAAGAAGCTGCGGTCCGAAACACGGGAACCTCGAACACATCGTGATAGTTGAGGCCCGGCACATCGGCCATGGCCTCTAACCGCCAGATGATTTGGTCTGACAGGTTTGTGTTATCAGTGGGCTGAACATCGCGCGGGATGTGAAAATCCACCGGGATGGTCGTGCCCAAGGGGCCAGCATAGAACTGTCCTGGGTCAGCGTCATCGCACCACAGAATCGTTTCCCAGGTGTTGCGGGAGTCGCCGCTGCCAGTTCGTAGCAGGCGAACGCAGGAGAGCCGCAGGTGGAATCCGTGGTCGGGCGAATGCGGAAGCCGCGCCTGAATGGACCCTTTCAGCTTGCCTCCGATTACGCCGGGAACGCTGTCCATGACGAAGTACGTCGTCCCGAATTCGAGAACCGCAATCGTGGTGCGGACCGCCCGAAACAGCAGGAACAGACCCGCGGCGACGAAGGGAAGAAGGATAAGCGCCCCCGAGGGGTTGCGGTGCCACGCAGTCGGAAATACCAGCCAGACATAAGGAAAGATACACAGGTTCCAGAGGATGGCCCCGATCCAGACGCCGGCCAAGCTGCTGCGTATGGCGGAGTTTGCACGGCCCTGGGCCCAGTCAGCGCGCCACCTCCACGGCTCGCCGGGATGAGCCGACTGGACCTGCTTCTGCCGAGCCATGCGCTTGTTGCCGGTCAGGGCGAGATAGATTAGGCCGAAACCGATCACGCTGAAAACGGCTCCGAAGAGCAGCAGAACCCACAGCATCGACTGACCCGATGGGCTGGCCATACCACGCCCGGCCACGAACATCGCCATCAGGCCGAAAAAGGCAAATGCTGCACCCATGAGGCAGAGAATCGCCATGCCGAGTTTCTCGGTCCGGTTCACGTCTGCCATTTGGACACGCCGTGGCGCGGCCCGGCAATAGCCAAGAAGTGGGAGCGACGCCTTTCTTATCTTCAACCCGCAGGATCGAGAGGCATCTTTGGGCATTCCCAAGGCTGAGGCGCGGGTCATTCGGATTGATTTCGCAGCGCAGTGCGGCAATGGCCAGGAGCGCTGACACCAATCTGCGATGTTTCTGCCTGCCATCAGGTCCAGCTTCTCGCCACCTAAAACCCCAAACATCGGAACCGTGCGAACGTGCGGACCGGATGATACTCCTGAGCAACAGCCGATCGGCGAGTCCGACTCCCGAAGATTGCCCAGACGTCGGCTTCGAGAAAGTTAGCCGCGCTACGGGGTCTATTCCGGTCGTATGACGGGCTGCACGGAAGTAATCCACTTTTGTCCGCTCAACTCAATGCAGGCAACGGCCCTTGCTCAAATTGGCGTGTTCCGGCTTGCCCAATTACCCTTACTAATCTGCCCCCGCTAAGTGCTTGATATTGTGGCGTGCAAGATCGTTCGGTTCGCCTGCCCACAAACAGAAGATTTCGGGCGGGCCGTACAGGAGCGGATTCCAACGGACATGCAGACCGACGGAAGCGGACTCAGTTGCCTTTTGTGCTCCAATCGCGCATCTAACTGCGGATTTCCATTCGCTACCAGCATCAGCGCTGACTATAATTCGATCTTCCATGCTCATCACTCCTGACGACTTGGCTAGTCAGAACATTGACCCGGGTCTGGAAGCCGCTGGGTGGATAATCCAGGACCGGGACGCCGCCGACATCACAACTGGCTGGGCGGATACCATGCGCGAAGCTGATCGGTGTCCGCGTGCGCCCGTCGAGGCGGGCAGCGGAGCGCACTTTTTAAGAGTTTCCGAAATCAGAAGAAATGCCAACTGAGTACACAACACGAAAGGAGATCATCGACTTCCGTCTCAAGGAGGCCGGGTGGAACATCGCTGATCGGACGCAGGTGATCGAAGAGTTCTTCGTGTCGGATGTTGGTGACGGGGGTAGCGCGGCAAGTCCTGCCTCCCACGAGGAAATAGCCATCAGCGGCACACAAGAGTTTAGCGACTATGTTCTCCTTGGCAGGAACAGCAAACCAATCGCGGTCGTCGAAGCCAAGCGATCTTCCAAGGACGCAGAACTGGGTCGCGAGCAGGCCAAGCAATACTGCCAAAATATCCAGGCAGCGCACCGTGGCGAACTGCCCTTCTGCTTTTACACGAACGGCCACGAAATCTTTTTCTGGAACCTTGGCGAGGCCCCTCCCCAAAAGGTTCACGGGTTCCCCACGCGGCAGGATCTCGAACGCCTGCTCTACATTCGGAAGCAAAGGAAACCCCTCAGTGAGGAGTTGATTAACACGGCGATTGCGGGGCGCGATTTTCAGCTCCAGGCCATCCGGTCGGTCATGGAAGGGATCGAAAAGAATCGACGCTTATTCCTCCTAGTCATGGCGACCGGAACCGGCAAGACCCGCACTTGCATCGCTTTGATCGACGCCCTCATGCGCGCCGGACATGTGCAACGCATCCTCTTCCTCGTGGACCGAATCGCCCTGCGTGGACAAGCGCTCGACGCATTCAAGGAGCATATTCCCGACGAGCCCCGTTGGCCGGAACTCGGCGAAAAGACGATTGCCACTGACCGCCGCATCTACGTCGCCACTTACCCGACAATGCTAAATATAGTCCGTGACCAAACCGAAACTCTTTCGCCGTACTTCTTCGACCTCATCGTCATTGATGAGAGTCACCGCTCCATCTACAACACCTATGGTGAGGTGCTTGACTACTTCAACGCCATTAAACTCGGCCTCACCGCCACGCCTCGAGATGTCGTGGATCACAATACCTTCGCTCTTTTCCAGTGCGAGGATGGACTGCCCACGTTCGCTTACTCGTATGACGAGGCTATTGACCATATCCCGCCTTACCTCTGCGACTTTCGCGTTCTAAAGATAAAGACGAAGTTCCAGGACGAAGGCATCAGCAAGCGCACCATAAGTCTCGCCGATCAGAAGCGTCTCATCCTCGAAGGCAAAGAAATCGCAGACATCAACTTCGAGGGCAGCGAGCTAGAAAGAACTGTCACCAATCACGCTACGAACGCGCTCATCGTGAAGGAATTCATGGAGGAGTCCATCAAGGACCCAAATGGCGTCCTTCCGGGAAAGACCATCTTTTTCTGCATGTCCGTGAAGCACGCCCGGCGCCTTGAGGCCATCTTCGATTCCCTCTACCCAGAATACAAGGGCGAGTTGGCCAAGGTTATGGTTTCCGACGACCCCCGCGTCTATGGTAGGGGCGGCCTGCTCGATCAGTTCACACGCAAAGATATGCCTCGCGTCGCTATCAGCGTGGACATGCTGGATACCGGCATTGACGTGCGGGAGGTTGTTAACCTCGTCTTCGCCAAGCCCGTCTTCAGTTACACCAAATTTTGGCAGATGATCGGTCGCGGCACCCGCTTGCTGGAGTCGAAGAAGATCAAGCCCTGGTGCGCCGAAAAGGATGTCTTCCAGATCATTGACTGCTGGGACAACTTCGATTACTTCAAGCTAACGCCAAAGGGTAAGGAGCCCAAGCCACAGATTCCACTTCCGGTCCGATTCGTCGGCGTTCGCATCGACAAGATCGAAGCCGCCCAGGCCCTAGGCCACAACAGCGTCGCGGGAAAAGAGATCGCCGTCCTCCGATCCCAGATTGCCACCTTCCCGGCAGGGTCCATCGTCATCGACGATGCACGCGCGGACCTCGCTCAGTGTCAGGAAGATGCTTTTTGGCAGCCGCTAACCGCCGAGCGCATCGCCTTCCTGCGCCATGCCATACAACCACTCTTCCGCGTGGTCTCGCAAACTGACTTCAAAGCGATGCGCTTCGAGAAAGACGTACTTGAGGCTTCTCTTGCTCACCTGAAAGACGAGAAAGAGAAGTACGTCGTACTAACGGAGAACCTCATCGCTCAGATCAGCGAACTCCCGCTCTCGGTGAACATCGTGGCTCAGGAAGCCGCGCTTATCCAGAAAGCCCAAACCAATCACTTTTGGGCCACCATGGCCGACCCAGACTTCGATCAACTCGCTGCCCATCTCGCTCCCCTTATGTATTTCCGCGACGGGCGAGACACCAAGTCCGGCCCGGCCAAATTCAACTTCGCTGATGTGCTGACCTCGAAGGAATACGTCGAGTTTGGCCCTGAGCACGAGTCACTTAGCATCGCGCAATACCGGAAATTGGTGGAGGAAAGAGTGAACGAACTCACTGACAGCAATCCGATTCTCCAGAAAGTTCGCGATGCTCAGCCTGTCAGCGAGCAGGAGGCCGAGACTCTAGCGGCTCAGCTTCACGACGAACGTCCACACATCACGCTTGAGCTATTGCGCCGGGTTTACCAACATCGGACGGCATCATTTCTTCGATTCATCCGGCACATCCTGGGAATTGAGATCCTCGAAAGCTTTCCGGACACAGTTTCTCGTTCGATAGACCAGTTCATCACCGAGCACCGCACGCTCACCAGCCGCCAGCTTCAGTTCATCAACCTCCTTCGTGACTACCTAATCCATCGCGGTGGAATCGAAAAGCGTGACCTGATCCAAGCTCCCTTTACCATCATCCATCCCAGCGGAATTCGCGGCGTCTTCTCGCCGGCAGAAATCAACGAAATCCTTGCGCTAACAGAGAGATTGGTTGCCTAAGATGCTACAGCTCAACCCAAAGCTCAAATCCCTGATCGACAAACTCTGGGACCGCTTCTGGTCCGGTGGGATATCCAATCCGCTCTCCGCTATCGAGCAGATCACCTACCTGCTCTTCATGAAGCAGCTCGATGAACTCGATCTCAAGCGCGAGAAGGACGCCGAGTTCACCGGCGACGCCTTTACGTCCCGTTTCTCAGGCGACTTCTTCCTGCCCACCGACACCGAGAAGAAGATCCCCATCGATAAGGCCACCCTGCGCTGGAGCTACTTCAAAGAAATGAAGGCGGACCTCATGCTGGCCCACGTCCAGCAAAATGTCTTCCCCTTCATCAAAGAGCTGAACGGCGCTGGTAGTGCATTCACCCGTCACATGGCTAATGCTGTTTTCCTCATCCCCAGCGCCAACCTGCTGCAAGGTGCCATCGCCATAATCGAGGACATCTTTCTCGAAATGGAACGTGAAGCGAGTGAGGAAGGCCAGCTTTTCCAGGACATTCAAGGCGATGTCTACGAAATGCTGCTCAGCGAGATCAGTAGCGCTGGAAAGAACGGCCAGTTTCGCACCCCGCGCCACATCATCAAGCTCATCAGCGAATTGGTGAATCCCCAGCTAGGCCACCAAATTTGCGACCCAGCGTGCGGCACCGCTGGCTTCCTGCTGGACGCCTACCAGTACATCATCACCCAACTAGTTCGGCAGAAGGCAAAAAAGGATCAGACCTTCACGCCCGATGATGACGGCTTCGTCCGCACAAGTCTCAGCGGAATGCTGACGCAGGATAACAAGGAAATCCTCGAACAGAGCCTCCACGGTTACGACTTCGATGCCACCATGGTCCGCCTGGCCCTCATGAATCTCATGATGCACGGCGTCGATAATCCGCGAGTGGATTACCAGGACACACTCAGCAAGGGCTTCACCGAGGAGAGTGAATACGACATCGTCATGGCGAACCCGCCCTTCACGGGCAGCATTGATAAGGGGGACATCAACGAAAGTCTCCAACTCAAAACCACCAAGACCGAGTTGCTCTTCACCGAACGCATCTTTACCCTGCTCAAGACCGGGGGCACCGCCGGCATTATCATCCCGCAGGGTGTGCTCTTCAGCTCCGGTAATGCATTCGTGGATGCCAGGAAGAAGCTTGTCGAAGAGGCCGAGCTAAAAGCCGTCATCTCCCTACCCAGTGGCGTCTTCAAACCCTACGCCGGTGTGGCCACCGCTATCTTGGTATTCACCCGGGGCGGCAAGACCGAGCGTACTTGGTTCTATCGACTCGAAAACGATGGCTTCTCACTCGATGACAAACGCCAGCGCATCCCCGGCAACGAACTGCCTGATGTGGTGGCGCAATGGCAAGCTCGCAACCCGCAGCAACTCGGCGACCGCAAGGCGAAACACTTCTTCGTCCCCGTGCAGGAGATTCGCGACAGGCAGTACGACCTCTCATTTAACCGCTATTACGAGGCCGAACACGACGAGGCCGTTTACGAGGAGCCGAAAGCCATCCTCCAGAAGCTGAAAGTACTAGAGGACAAGATTCAGCAGGGTATCTCTGAATTGGAAGGGATTCTGGAATGAGCTGGCAGACCGAGCGCCTTGGAAATCTCTTGGCTCCTTCGGGCAACACTCGTGCGGGAGAGCAGGATCTTCCCATATTGTCGATCACTATGCACGAAGGTCTTGTGGACCAGTCGGCAAAGTTCAAGAAACGAGTCGCAAGCCGAGACATCTCCAGCTACCGCGTCGTTTACGCGAATGAGTTGGTGGTGGGTTTTCCGATTGATGAAGGCGTACTTGGCTTCCAAAAGAAATACCCAGCAGCCGTAGTTAGTCCAGCGTATGGCATTTGGAAACTGCGAAAACCCGCAGAGACGCACATCCCATTTGTTGAGGGCTATCTGCGGTCCAGTGAGGCCAGGAGAATCTATGCTGACAAAATGCGGGGTGGCGTTGCCCGTCGTCGGAGCATAACCAGGGAAGGCTTCTTGGAGATCGAGATTCCATTCCCACCTCTTGACGACCAAAAGCGGATCGCGGCAGTGTTGGACAAGGCGAAAAGCCTCCGCCGCCAGCGACAGGAGTCCATCCAACTCACCGAAAGGCTCGTCCAGTCAGTCTTTCTTGACATGTTTGGCGATCTATCGCGAGACGGCCTCCAAGATTTCGAGTTTCAAGAGCTTGCCGTTCCTGGGCGAGGGATGTTTTCAAATGGTCCCTTTGGCAGTGATCTATTGACATCGGAGCTTCAGGACGCCGGAGTTCCCGTTGTTTACATTCGAGATATTCGGAACGGCGAGTTCGCATGGAAGAGCAATGTGTTCGTTTCACCGGAGAAGGCCGCAACGCTCCCGTCATGTGAAGTAAGGCCAGGAGATCTCCTCATCACAAAAGTAGGAGACCCACCAGGAGTCGCAGCTCTTTATCCCGCAGACCTTTCTCCTGCCATCGTTACACAAGACGTGATTCGAGTGCGCCTTAACGCGCGTATCGCCCACCCGATTTTTGTTCAGCATTACCTCAATTCCGACCAAGGGCGGCACCTAATTGAGACAATCACTGTCGAAGGAACGCGGAGCCGTTTCTCGCTGCGCGACTTGAAAACTCTGTGTCCTTTCGGCAGACCTGCACACCTGCACAGTGAGTTTCCGGCAAGACTGATTCGCCACCGCCACTGGCATTGTGCCAGCCACCAGCCCGCAAAGAATCGTTAGTACCAGCGCAAGCTTCTTACGGAGACCAACAAGTCCTCAACGCCGGCTCCCTTTTTTAGGTATTATTGGAAGCAATGTCTGAGCGGCACGGTCGTGTTATTCCCATTTTCGCGCTGGCAACGGCGGGGTGCCTGTGGGGTACGGGGTTTTTCTTCGGCAAGATCGCACTTCGCGAGATGCCCGTCTCAACCATGGTTTTGTTCAGAATGCTTTTCGCGTGCGCCGGCTTGCTGCCTTTCCTGTTCTTTGACCGTCCTCGCTTTGCCCGGGCGGAATGGGTCTCCGTTCTCGCCGCCGCGGCGCTCGGGGTGCCCGTCGTATTCCTCCTTCAGTTCAAAGGGCTCTCCCTCACGACGGTTTCGCACGCTGCTCTGATGGTCGGTACCCTGCCAACGCTGCTCGCCATTTCGGCGGTGTTGTTCGCCGGAGTGGAGTTGTACTCAAAAAGTCGCGGAATCGTCAGCGGAATGCGCTCCATTGCGGCAGTGCTGTTCACCGGAGAGCAGTTGCACTTAGGCGGCTGGGTTGCAGTTCTCGGCTCGACCGTCGGTGCCGGGATGATTGCGCTCTCCGGCGGGAGCGACTCTGGCGCGGCAGGCCCGACCCTTCGAGGCGATTTGCTGGTTGTGCTTTCCCTGTTTGCAGCCATCGGCTGGATTCTTATTTCTAAGCGTCTGATGCAGCGGCATTCTCCCCTGATGGTCACTGCCTTCGTGTATTGGATTGGCACGATGATGCTGGCTGCGGTGGTCATGACGGCATCAGGTCTTCCTTCCGTGCATTACTCCTCCCGTGCCTGGCTTGCGGTGGCCGCGCAAGGGCTATTGGCAACGGCGACCACAGCCGTGCTGTGGAACTGGGGACTGAAGAGGGTTCCCGAATCGCAGGCAGGAATCTTCATTAACCTGGAACCGCTGGTCGGAACGATCCTCGGCGTCTCGGTTCTGCATGAGATCCTGGGGAAGACGGCTCTCGCCGGCGGTGCGCTGATCCTTGGGGGAGCGGTTTATCTCAGCTGCAGGCCCCTAAGCGGCAGTTGATTACGTGAGTTGACGGTGGAGTTTCCATGTGTGGAGTGGTGGCAGCACAGCTCAAACGGCCGTGGCTGACGGAAGACAGACTAAGCGAGGCGTTGCAATCCATCGCCCATCGCGGGCCGGACGGTCGCTCCATCTGGTACTCCCAGGACCGGCTGACGGCTATGGGCCATGTCCGGTTAAGCATCATCGGTCTGGAGAATGGCACTCAACCGCTCGGCCACGCGCGCGGCGATCTCAATCTCGTAGTCAATGGCGAGTTTTACGGATACAAAGCCATTCGCACTCGGCTCCGCGAGATGGGTTATCGCTTCGCCACGGATTCCGACAGCGAAATCGCTCTTCATCTCTACGACGAATACGGACTGGATTTCGTCAATCAGCTGCGGGGTGAATTCGCGCTGGTGCTTTCAGACCGGCGCAGCGGTGAGCTCATAGCGGCACGGGACCGCTTCGGCATCAAGCCGCTTTTCTATGCGGTCGTGAATGGCGAGGTGCTGTTCGCGTCGGAATGCAAAGGCACTGCTGGCGCTGGGCGTTCCCGCGCGCTGGGATACGGCCGGCATTCTGAGCGAACTTTCGGGTATGCGCACCGACGCATCGCTGTTCGCAAACATCCAGCAAGTCCCGCCAGGTTGTCTTGTCATCGCAAAGAACGGTCAGGTGCGCGTTCAGCGTTATTGGGAGATGGTCTATCCGACAAGTGCTGCGCTTGCGCGCGAGGAACGCAGCGAGGCCGAGATCATCAAGGGCTTCCGCGCTGTGCTCGACGATGCGGTCGCCGAACGTCTTACCGCAGACGTCGAAGTGGCGTGTTACCTGAGCGGCGGCCTCGATTCATCCGCCGTTCTGGGTCTCGCGCAGGCCCGGCTCGACCGGCCGATGCGCGCGTTCACCATCGCATTTGAAGGCGCGTTCGACGAATCCCCCCTGGCGCAACGCACTGCCGACTTCACCGGATCGAACTATGTTCCGGTTCCCGTAACGCCGCAGGTGATGGCCGATGCACTCGAGGATACGGTCTGGCACTGCGAAAGACCGATATTCAACGCCAATGTCGTAGCCAAATTTCTCCTATCGCGCGCTGTGCGCGACGCAGGCATCAAGGTCGTATTCACGGGAGAAGGCTCGGACGAGATGCTCGCGGGCTATATGTTCGAGCGGCGGGATCTGATGCTTTACTCCCGGCAATATGCGACGGACGCCGATCGTCAGGCGGCTTTAGCTGCATTGATCGCGGCCAATCCGCTTTCCGCGCCCTTGATGTTGCCGCGGGGCGTGCCTGCGGCTGGAGCACGCATCATTCGCGACGGGATCGGCTTTTGCCCCTCCTGGATAGAAAGCTTCGCCGTGCATTACCGCGTGATGTTAGAGCTCATGCGGCCCGACGCACCCGGCATCGATGCGACAGATCTGCCGTATCATGCCATTCTTTCGGAGCTGGACATCGACGGCCGCATCCGCGGGCGCGATCCGGTGAACACATCGCTCTACATGTGGCAAAGAACGATGCTGATCAATTACATTCTGACCGTGTTGGTCGATCGCGTGGAGATGGCACATTCGGTCGAGGGGCGTGTGCCGTTCCTCGATCATCATGTCAGCGAATATGCGGCCAGCCTCCCCGTTCACTACAAGATTCGCGAAAGCACAGAAAAGTACGTACTGCGCGAGGCCACACGGGACGTGATCACACCAGAACTCTACGCGCGTCAGAAGTTCCCTTTCATCGCGCCACCCCTTCGCAAGGCGGCGAAGAACGCAAAGAGAGATCCATTGCAGGAACGCTGCGAGGACATCATCCGCTCGCGCAGCTTTTCTGATCAACCCTTTTTCGATCGGGCCAAAACTTGCGCCTACCTCGATTCGTTGACAGATGCCGATGATGTGCGCGCCGGAGAGGCATCGCCGATTGTCTTGCGGCTGGCGACACTCAGTCTGCTGCAAAGCCGTTTCAGCGTTTCGGCCTAGCCCCGCCGCCCATTTCCTTTTGAGCAATATCGTTTCTGCGCAACTAGCCATCAACTTTGCTAATGTGATGGCTCGGCAATAATGTGCAATGGTAGATTCAAGGGCAAACGTATTTGAATTGCGAGATCACGCGTTAGGGTTCTGAATTTTTCGGGCTTAAGTCAATGTGTTCCATTACCTTCCTCGGAGGAAAACAAGAACTGTGGCCGTCACATTGTCCTTTGCGAATGGAGTCGTTCTCATCACCGGCGGTTCGCGCGGAATTGGCGCGGCTTGTGTCCGGTTATTTGCCGAGGCGGGCGCGCGTGTGGCCTTCAGTTATCGCCAGGCGAGTAGCCAGGCTGAAGCTCTGGTGCGCGAGTGCGGCCTGCACAATTGCTTTGCGATTGCGTCTGAACTGGATCAATCCGAGTCGGCGCAGGCCCTCGTCGCTGCAGCCGTAGAGCATTATGGAAGGCTCGACGCTCTGGTGGTAAATCATGGCATTGCGCCGGATGAGGTGCCCGTCGACCAAATGACCGATGCGCGGTGGCGACACACCCTGGCTGTGAACCTGGATAGTGCTTTTGCCCTGGTGCGCGGCGCAGTCGCGCAGATGAAGGCGCAGCAAGGTCCAGGCCACATCGTTCTCATCAGCTCCGCCTCCGGTCAGCGCGGCGAAGCCCGTCTCTGCGACTACGGGGCTTCGAAGGGCGCCATCATCAGCCTGACCAAGAGCCTCGCGGCCGAGTTGGCTCCATTTGGCATTTACGTGAACTGCGTTGCACCCGGCTGGGTGAATACCGACATGGCCGCGCCCTACCTTACCGATCCTGCCTTGCGAGAAGGCATTTTGCGAACCATTCCTTTACGCCGCGTAGGTACGCCCGAAGAAATAGCGGCGCCGGTGCTTTTTCTATGCACTCCCCATGCGGGGTTCATGACGGGCGAAATCATGAACGTGAACGGCGGATCGGTGATGGTGGGATAAGTTTTCCGGCGAAGAACTCCGGGTTAATTGAAAGCTATGGGACGCGACCTTCTCTCTCTGCCTCCAGTTTCTGCCGATGAGCGAATAGCTTACGGCACCGAACCGAATCAGTTTTTTGACTTCTGGCAGTCGCAAGAAGAAGGAAAAGAGTTCCGCGGCGCAATCGTGATGATCCATGGTGGATTCTGGCGCGCGCGATATGATTTGACGCATGCGAGCCACGCCTGCGCCGCGCTGGCGCGGGCCGGCCTGACAGTCGCGAGCCTGGAATATCGGCGCGTCGGCGACCCAGGCGGTGGATGGCCGAGTACATTCGAGGATGTCATCGACGGCTTCACGGCTGCCTGCACGCAATTCGACAGATCCACCCGTGTGGTCTTGTTGGGACACTCCGCTGGCGGTCATCTCGCTCTGCGCCTCGCCGGCGAGAAATACGCGATGCGTGGGGTGGTTGCCCTGGCGCCGGTAGCTTGCCTCGACCTGGCTTATAAGCTCCACCTGAGCAACGGCGCTGTCTATGAATTTCTCGGAGGCGGTCAGGAGCAAGCGCCCGCTGTTTATGAGGCAGCTTGCCCCTCCCGCCATGCATTGAAGACATCGGCTATCGTGGTGCACGGAGCGCTCGATGAAACGGTACCCGTTTCGTTGAGCCGGTGCTTTCTCGAACGGCAGGCGGCGGACCGGGAAAACCTCCGATTAGTGGAGATTGCCGACGCGGAGCACATGGATTTAATCGATCCGGAGTCGGCAGCATGGGCCACGGTGCTGGAATGCGTCTTAGACATGATCCAAAACGAAGCTGCATGATGCCACCATGGGTGTGGAGTATGGCCCTTTTCTCGCCACTAACATTGGGCTATTGGTCCGACGTCTCCTCGCGATTCCGCACGACTCGAGCTCGACCGCAGGGCGAATTCACTCCGCAACCGGCTTCAAGCATAGCCGGCATTATCCCTTCTCCATCTGCGTCAGGTCACGATGCACGAGCAAAGCCGCTCTGCTCCAATCGATGTCTTCCAGGCGGTCAATGCCGGCGCAGAGCTCGTCCAGCAAACGATCTTGAATCCGCCCGCGTTGTTGTGCGACCGCATATGGAATGCGATGGAATGTAACCATCGCATACTTGGGCATGTAGAGGCCGGGAAATCTGGCTTCCAACGCCAGGTCCACTTTCTTCTTGAAAAGGAAATGCGGATCAGCCACGTGGTCCCGCATTTCGACAAAGTTCTCTAACGCCAGGTCGGCGATGGCTTCGGTATTGGGCTTGCGCGAGCTCTCGAAGTCAGTGAACAGCTTCTGCCAGTCGACCGACTCTGCGCCGCTCGTTCCCGCGGCATCCAGTAATTTCAGGAAGCAGGTGCAATCCTCGAACCCGCAGTTAATTCCCTGCCCGAAAAACGGGACAATCGCGTGCGCGGCGTCGCCCAGGAGCAATATGTTTCCTTCCTGATGCCACGGAAAGCAGCGGACGGTAACCATGGCGCCCGTGGGGTTGGCAAAGTAGTTCTCCGCCAGATTCGGCATTAAGGCGAGCGCGTCGGGAAAGTTGGCGCGGAAAAATTCCACCACCCTCGACTTGGAATCGAGGGCCGCAAATCCACGTTCACCCTCGAACGGCAGGAACAGAATGCAGCCATACGTCCCGTCCACATTCGGCAATGCGATCAGCATGTACGAGCCGCGCGGCCAGATGTGAAGCGCGCGCGTCTCCATTGCGTGGCTGCCGCCTTGTACGGCGGGAATTGTCAGCTCTTTGTAGCCGTAATCCAGCCTCTCCTGCGAGAGCCTGAACTCCGGCGACCTGGACATTTCGCCGCGAACAGCCGAAGCCGAACCATCAGCGCCGATTACGACTTCGGCGGCAATCGCCGTTTGCTTGCCCGATTGTTCGTCACGCAAACGCACAACAATGCCATCGTCTGCGCGAGCGCATCCGAGGCAGCGTTGCTGGAAGTGAATTGCGACCCCCGCGGCTTCGGCGGCATCAAGCAGCGCGATATTCAAGGCCGCGCGGGAAACGGAATTGATAACCTCGGATTCGTCTTGCCCGTAAGGTTGAAAGATCAATTCGCCGGTGAGCAAATGCATCAGGCGGCCGCGCATGGGAATTGCAATGTCGCGCAACTCGCTCCACACGCCGGCTTGCTGCAGCGCATAGATGCCGCGCGCGGAAACGGCCAGATTGATCGAGCGCCCGTCGCTGACCTGGACGCGGCGCATGTCCGCGCGCCGTTCGTAGAGGACCACCGGGAACCCCCGCTGTCTAAGCGAGATGGCAAGCAACGGCCCCACCAGTCCAGCGCCGGCGATTGTGATTGTGGGAGTCTTCATTCCGCCTGCAGGATCGTGCGCGCTTCCCATAGCTCAGGAAAGAACTTCTTATCGAGAGTCTGCCGCAGATACAGGGAGCCGGTGTAGCCGCCGGTGCCCGTACGCGTCCCGATCATCCGCTCCACCAGTTGTATATGGCGTAACCGCCAGCCCATGAACAGCTCATCGAATTCGACCAGCCGCTCGCTTACGTCGATCCAGTCGCGATGCTGGCGCTCGGATTGGTACAGACGGCGAATGGCCTGAACACGCGCCTCGTACCCATCTCCTTCGTTGCTTCCGCTCGTGCCAGGCGGCCCACCGATGGTCCGCAGCGCCTCGAAGAATACGTCGTGCAATGAAGGTTCGCGCAGACGCCGCATCAGCTTCGCATAGGCCTCCAGATCGGGAGCATGGTGGTGCAGTAGCTTCTCGTCTTTCTGGCCGTAAAGGAACTCGATTTCGCGAAACTGTTCCGACTGGAATCCGCTGGCCGCATCCAGCTTGCCGCGAAAAGCGAGGAAGTGCGTGGGCAGCATAGTCTCCAGAACGGTGAACTGATCAACCAGCAGGCGCATGATCTCAGTGCAGCGCCGAAGTATCCGCGCAGCCTCATAGACTTCTTCCGAGCCTGCCGGATGTTCCCCACCTGGACCATTCTTTTCGGAGCCGCCGCCCCCGCCGCACGAAGGGCGGTGGGGCGAGGAACCGGGTGCAGCGGTGGAGGCTTTCAGGCAGGCGGCCACTTCGTCCAGATCGTGCAACAGCTCCTTGAACCAAAGCTCATAGACCTGGTGCACGATGATGAATAACAGTTCGTCGTGATGCGGCGGCGAGGACTGCGGATACTGCAAATGCAGCAGTTCGGGCACGTGGAGGTAGCGGCCGTAGGTCAACAATGGGGCGGATCTCACCGCCGCTGGGTGCTCCTCGTGGTCAAGCCCGAGAAATTTCCGGGCGTTGCCTCCAAGAACTTTGGCCTTCACCTCCAGCGGCAAACCGGCATTTCGCACCAAAGTCCCGGGCCGTTCCTCTCCCAGCGGAAACGGATAATCCGAGCCAAGCACCACCTGATCGGGCCCCATGATGCTCACCAGGAATTGCAGGGTGCGGTCGTCGAACACCGCTGAGTCAACGAAAAACCGGTCCACGTATTGCTTCGGCGGAAGCTCCGACTTGCTCCGTGCGACCGGAAGATGCTCCCAGGCATTTTGCATCCTTCCTAAAAGAAAGGGAAGGCTTCCGCCGCCGTGGGCAAAGCAAATCCGCAGGCTGTGCGGGAGGCGATCGAACGCGCCGCCCTCGATCATGGCCACAAGCAGATGCGTTTCCGCCGGCATGCCAACCGTCCAGGGCATCATGTCTTCGGTCATGCAGTCGCCGGCCATCCTGTCCCACGGATGCACAAGCACAGCAGCGCCCACATCGGTGCAATGGTGCAGGAAAGTAATCATGCCGGGTTCGTCGAGGTTTTTCAGGGCGATGTGATCCCCAATCTCGACGCCAAGGTGGCCGGCCTGCATGCAGCGGCTGATCTCCCCACAGGCGGCGTCAATATCCTGCAGCGGCACCTGGCACAGCGATTTCATGCGTCCGTCGCTGCGGCTGCAGAGCTCCAGTGCGGCGTCATTAAACAACCGGGCCATGTCCAGCGCGTGTTCCACCGGGCGCGCATAGGAGGACAGCACCGACATTGGAGAAATGATTTGCAGATCGATGCCGTCGCGGTCCAGATCCTGGATGCGCCGTTCCACATCCCAGCAGGCCGAATTGATTCGGCGGAAAAAGCGGTCGCCGAGCAGAATATCGGCTTCGCCGCCCTCCAGGTGCCTGATTCGGGGCCAGTCGGGCGTACCGTAGCGGTCGGCAAGATCGGGCCACGCATCGGGGAAGAAGTGAGTGTGGATGTCAATGACCATTATTTCTGCAGTATACGACGCACCGAGGTGCGGCCGATGTGCAGGCGGCGGGAGATGGCCGATTTGCTGAATCCGGAGCGGCGTAGTTGGCGGACCTGACCGGCATGCAACGCGGCGGTGATGGGCCGGCCCAGGCGTTTGTCATTCTGCCGGGCATGAGCCAAACCAGCGCGCACCCGCTCACGCAAGATCTCGCGCTCAAACTCGGCAAACACGGCTAGCAGTCCGGCCATGGCCCGACCGGCGGGCGTGGTCAGGTCCAGCGCTTCGGTCAGCGAGACGAAACCGACGCCCAGATGCTCCAGTTCCTGCAACGCGCTGAGCAGGTCGGTGACCGAGCGGCCCCAGCGATCCAGCCGCCACACCAGCACGGCGTCGATCTCCCGGCGGCGCGCGGCTTCCAGCAGTTTCTCGCGAGCTTCGCGTTGTGCCGCGCCGGAGCCCACCTCTTTTACCTGCATCGCGACGGTCCAACTTTGCCGGGCAGCGTACTCGCGCAGGGCACGATTTTGCATCGGCAGCGTCTGCTGGTCGTGGGTGGACACGCGCGCGTACAGGCCGACGCAAAACGGAGTTTCCCTCCGGCCAGCCCCCTGGCCAAAAACCCGGCGCGATTCGGTGAGCAGAGAGGCCCGTTCGGCGGGCATTTTCCAAGGACCTTCCCGCCTGGCCAGAATCCAGAGATTCCGGCCAGAGCGGGATCATTTTACTCTAACTGGAGTCGAGACGGACGCCGCCTGCTTCCAGCGTGGCTGGGTAGTTCCACGGCATCCACTGCGACGGATTGCGGGCCAGCTCTCCGGCGTGGAGCTGCAACTGGGTTAGGTAGTCGAAGGGGTTGGCGTCCGAGAGTTCGCAGGTGTGAATCAGGCTCATGAACAGATCGCCGACGTGCGCTCCGTTCTCGGTCTTGTAAAATAGCGAGTTCTTGCGGTGCAGGATGGCTTTCTTCAAGGCTCTTTCGCAAATGTTATTATCCAGCGGCGCTCCCGGCTGCCGCAGAAACAGCGTGAGCCGCTCCCAGTGCTTGAGCAGATACCGCATCGCCACTCCCAGACCGGAGTTCGGTTCGACTTTCTTCTCCGCAAACTGCGCGGTGAGCCAGATATGCAGTTGGTCCATCACCGGGCCGCTCTGCCGCTGGTGGAAGCGCAACCGTTCTTCCGGCGTCATGGCTTGTTCCCGTGCTACGGCATCGTTGCCGTAGATCTCGCCCAGTTGTTCCAGCACGTGCCGGCACGGCTCGGGGAAGTTGGGTGTCACCTCCACAAAGCGCCGGCGAGCATGGGCCAGACAATGGCCCACGATGACTTGCAACTTCTCCGGCAGCTTGGGCAGGTTGCGCGACAGCGCATCGCACATCTGCAGGGGCGGAACCAGTTCCACAGCCCGCCGCTGGAGCACGTCGGCAAGGTTCTCGCCCGCGTGCTGGTGTCCAGTGAAGAACAAGGCGATGGTTTGCTGCTGCGCGGTCGAGACAATCCCGCTGGTGAACACGCCCGTGCGCTCGGGCGTTTCGCCCTCCTCCTCTTCCATGTCCATCGCTTGCTTCCGCCGCAGGGCCAGCACGGGCATGGAGGTGTCGTCGTTGTGCAGCACTTCGCCTTGCGCCGCTTGGCCAATCAACTCCTCCATCGCGGGTTGGAGCCTGGCGGCCGCCTCTGTGACGATCTCGCATTGCGTCGCAACCGGCAGCGGAATGCCCAAACTCGCTTCCATGTCGGCGAGGCGATTCCAGGGAAACCCGCTGCCGTAGCGGAGCAGCGCGATCATGCTGGCCGCCGTCGCGTCATACTTCTCTTCGCCCACGCCGTCTGGTGGGTTGGCGGTGAACACTTCTCCGCATAGATTGCAGCGTAGCTTCTCCAACTCGTACACGGTGGCTGCGAGCGGCGCCTGACCTCGCATCCGCACCAGTCGTCCCGGCTCCTTCAGCGGATAGACTTTGCCGCGCTGACACTCCGGGCATCGATCCCCTTGGTGCAACGACGAATGGGGGACCGCGATGCGGCCTGCTCCGCGATACGCTTGGGCACCATTACGACCGTGGCCGATCTCCGGCTTTTTCGCAGTCTCTTTTGCCTCCGGTTTCCCCTGGGTCGGACGGCTCGGAATGCCGGCCTGTTCCAGCACCGCCTCGGTCTTCTCGCTGCGCGCCCGGCACAACAATCGGCGCAGGCTCTGCAGGGTCGCTTCGCGATTCTCCAAGAGCTCGGTTACATAGCTCAGCGTGCGGATCGCGGCTTTCAGTTTCTGATATCCGGCCTCGCCCAGTGCTTCGCGCACGCCCTCCAGCAACGTCTCCAACTCTTCCGGAGTAACATCGAGAGGCGGCGCTGCCGGCTGCATCTAAGTCTCCTGCAGTAACTCGCGAAAGCGCGGAGTTAGCGGATATCCCAGCACCTGTTTGATCGAGCGGTTGACTCGATTCGTCTGATCGTCTTTGCCCCGCCCCGTCGTCAGTCCTAAGAGAATCCAGTTGGCAGCGCGGTAACAGGTGCCGCGGAACCGCTCCGGGTCCACGAAGGTTTCCAGAAAATAGATGGGGTGTTGG
>Ga0181523_10002049_pt1 | contig 20257 bp, 10 predicted proteins | sample PEATcosm2014_Bin_43_FD_119752 | JGI IMG/M metagenome (GOLD analysis project Ga0181523, IMG submission 119752) | Peatland microbial communities from MTU Mesocosm Facility, Houghton, MI, USA - PEATcosm2014_Bin05_30_metaG | ecosystem: Environmental > Terrestrial > Soil > Wetlands > Peat | place... | reverse complement strand
CGGATTGATGCGCAGCACCGGATTGCCCGGCTTGCCAACGACTTCGTAGGTGATGCCGACGAGGCCTTCCTTCTCGCCGCCTAAGAACAATCCGACGATCGGCAATTGCCCGAGCAGATTGTTTGGGCCGTACAGCGGCACCAGCGTGCCGCGCAGATGCATCTCATCGCGGCTGTAGTCGATCATGCCGTCGATGGTGGCACCGAGCGACGGACCGCGCACGACGCCGTCGCGCAGCACCACACGCCCCGGCGACTTGTCGAAGTCGACGCGCATGCTGGAGAATTCCATGACGTTGCGCTGGACTTGGGGATCGTTGGTGTTGACGGCGTGCTGCAATTGGGCTTCGTCATGGATCGCGAATTGGTGCACCGTGATCGAGCCCTGCTGCAGTGGATTGTCGGTCGACGGCGCATCCATCGCGATCACCATCTGCCCGCCGTTCATGCGCGCATAGACGTCGGTGAAGCGAAACAGTGCGCCGCCGTCGCCGGTGGTCAGCGCGATCATCTGGCGTCCGCCGCCGCGGCTGCGCAGGTCGCCGGTCAGCGGCGCGTCGCGGCCGATCTTGGCGGTGAGCCCGAAGCTGCGGATTTCGCCGGCGCGGCGCGACATCTTCAGGTCGAGGCTGCGCAGCGCCTCGCCGTTATAGCCGACGACGGCGCCGAGCTTCATGTCGAGATCGATATCAACCGGACGCTTATTCGGCGTGCTGGCGGCCGGGCTGCCGGTCATGGTCTTGATGAAGCCGCGGCCGTCATAGACGTCGCCGCGCATGACCACATGCAGCGCGCCGTCCTGACTGCGATCGACTTTCAAGTTGGTGCGATCGCCATCGGCAAAACCGTAGGACGGGAAAGTCGCCGTTTGCAATTCGCCCGAACCGTCGAGCTCGATGGTGCCTTTGACGCCGCCGCCGGCGCCCTCGATCAGGAGATCGTCGATGCGGATCGATTGCGGCTTGGTGGTGAGCGTGAACGTCGCCCGCGCCGGCTTGCCGGCCGGCTTGACCCAGCCGGGCAGGAAGCTGTCGAGCTGCGCCGAAGTCAGGTCCGCCTCGATGGCGAATTTGCCGTCACGGTCTGGCCCGGTGCCGACGCGGCCGGTGAGCTTGAGCGGAATGCCGCCGCTGATGGTATTCGACGGATCGAGGCCGAAATTCGCTCGCGCATTCTCGTCGAGCATGCCTTGCAGGATGATGTCGGCAGCGTCATCACCACGCGCCTTGCGGTATTCGAGGCTGGCCGGCGTGCCGCCGATCTTGACGTCGCCCTTGAGCGCAAAGCCCTGGTTGTTGGCGACAATTTTGAGCGCCGCCGCCTCGACCTTCTGGCCCATGATCATATGATCGGCGGAAAAATTCGTCGCATCGACGGTGATGGCGTAAGTGGTCGAGCCCGGCGGCAGATCGGCTTTGAGCGGCATGCCCAAGGTCACGTTCGCGCTCATGGTGCCGCGCGTCGTCGCCGGATCGAACGGCGCGCCGGCGGCGGCGTCGCGCAGCCGGTCCATGGTCAAAAGCTCGGCGGCCGCGGGCACCGGCCCGTCGAGCTTGAAGTGCACCCGCGCCGGCGGCTCGTGCGGCGCGGTGTCGGGCACTTCGAACGTGCCGGCCGACATGACGAGCTTCTTGCCCGACGGCACGTCGGCGATCGCCTTGTTCAGCGTGATCACCGCATCGCGGCCGACGATGTGCACGTTGAGGTCGGCATCGTGCAGCGCCGGCAAGCCCTGCACCGGCTGGATTACGCAATTGGTCGTTTGCGCGTCGATCGACAGACCATCGTCGGGTACCGGCGGACCGGAGGCCTTGAGTGTGTTCAGCGGCGCGTTCACCGCAACAATGAGGCGCTCCACGGTGCCGCTATTGAGATGCGTCAAGAACCAGTCGCGCACTTTCGGCGAGACGAAAACCGGCCACATGCGCTTTAGGGCATCGACCGACATCCGCGTTGCGGCAAAGCCCGCCGCCAGACGCAGGTCGCCGCCGGTAAATTCCGCCTTGCCGGACATGGCGACGCCGAGCTCGGCATTGCCGATGTCGCCGCCTTCGACCACGAAGCGCTTGCTGGCCGGATCGAATTGGCCACCGAAGGCGACGCGGTTGAGCACCAGAGCGTCGCCGGCGAAGTTGGGCGAATTGAGCACGACCGTGCCGCTGCCGATCTTGAACAGCCAGATGCCGCCGGCTTGCTCGGGGGCGCGCACTTCGCTCATCAGCGTGATCCGGTTGCCGCCGGAAATGATTTGCAGCGGCGCCACCAGGACGCGATTGGCCGCGTCCCAATTCAGCTTGATCTCGGCGTGGTCGATATCGATGCGGCCATCGGCGCCGTCGGCCTCGCTGATGAAGCCGTTTTCGGCCACGATCCTGCCGACCAGGCCGTGAGGCACGCCATCGGGCCCGAATTCACCGCGCAAGCTCGCCGACAGCGGCAGATTAGCTTCGAGATTGCCGTCGTCGAGGCGGGCCGCGAGCAGAAGATCGCTCGCCGCGACATGGCGGGCTTCGAGCTCGATGCTGCGCGAGCCGTCGCGCGTCGGCTTGATCGACGCCGTCAGTCCCCACGGCCGCTCGGCATTGCTCGAACCGACGGTCACGATGATACCGCCGCCATGGGGCCGCTCCAGGCTGAGCGTAATGTCCTGAAAGTTCCAGTGCTTGCCGGTGCGCGCGTCGTCAACGTTGAGGTTGCCGTCTTTGAGGCCTAACTCGCGCAAATCGTGGCCGTCGAGTCCGGCCTCGCCGATGCCGTCGATCCACGTCAACAGCGCGGCAAGGATTTCGCTGGTCTTGCGCTGGGGCGCGGCCGCAGCGCCTGCAAGCGCCGGATGCCCGGTCGCCGGCGGCGGCGCGGGCGCCGCTGTGCCGTTGGCGACGGCGGCGGCGACCGACGCCGGAGCAGTCGCGATCGGCTGCTTATTGGCGCCGGCAAAAACCGTGACATCGCCGTTCTGCTCGATGCGCACCGACAATTCCGCGCCGACCAGATTGAGGCTTTCGGCGCGCATGTGGCCGCTGAGCAGGCTCATGCCGGAGACGCGAACTTCCGCTTTCGGCGCGCTCGCAACGACCGTGCCGTCGGCATCGCGCACCACGATGTCGCGAATACGCACCGCGGCGCCGCCATTGCCGGTGCGCTCGATTTGCGTGCCGCCGACCTGGACTTTGTGCTGGCTGCCGAAATTCTCCTCGATGGCCGAGGCGAGCCAGGGCGTGGCGACGTCGAGTTGGATGGGGCCGTTGGCGAGCCGCCACCACAGCGTGACAAACCCCAGGACAAAGACGCCGACGACGATGGCGCTGCCGATGCCGACCCGACGGATCAGGCGCTGATGCCGGCCCAGGAGCCGCCGGTAGGCCAATAGGTAGGGGTTGGCGCCCGCGCGCGGCGCGCGGGGGTCCACGGGACGGCTGCCCGTTCGGCGCGGGGCGGCGACCGTCTCCCGCCTCGCAAGCGCAGCGTTCTGCCTGTCCTGGTTGGTCATGCCCCCTCGGGCGTCCCCTCGTCCGTGGTGCCGTCAGAACGATATTGCAGCTTTGGCAAGATCGCAGCTTTGGCAAGTCCGCCGGCGAGGCCCCAGATCGATCGGTGATCGACCCCCCTTGCCGACGCGGGTATCCTGCCAACGCAGAATGCGCCCGGGAAAGCGTCGAAAGGAAGGCATATGGCTCGCAAACAGCAGGGCAAATCGGCCCGCAAAAAAACTATGCAAAAGCTACCGGCGCAAAAGCCGTCAGGCGGAAAGAAAGCTCGGAGCGCCGGGACAGGCCCCTCCCCCGGCACCAAGGCGCCGTCCTTCAGCCTGCCCGGCGACGGCGGTGGGACTGTGTCGCTGGCCGACTTCGCCGGACGCAAGCTCGTGCTCTATTTCTATCCGCGGGCGGATACCTCCGGCTGCACCAAAGAGGCGATCGACTTCTCCCGCCTGCGCGGCGACTTCCGCCGTGCCAATACCGAGATCGTCGGCGTCTCCGCCGACCCGGTGCCGGCGCTGGACAAGTTCAAGGCCAAGCACAAGCTCGCCATCGCGCTCGCCTCGGACGAGAAACATCGCATGCTCGAGGCCTATGGGGTGTGGCAGGAGAAGTCGCTCTACGGCCGCAAATTCCTAGGGATCGTGCGCGCCACCTTCCTGATCGGGCCCGACGGCCGCATCGCCAAGGTTTGGCCGAAGGTGTCGGTCGATGGCCACGCGGCGGAGGTTCTCGGTGCCGCCAAAGCGCTCTGATCGTTGCGGAAACATTTACCCAAGGACGTAAAATCCCTGCGGCAATTTGCTGATTATTAACCATAAACGGCCCACATTCCCGCTCGGGCAGCCGGCCTCGCTGATGGCTGGACCGGGTGGGAGCGTCAATGTCGCAGTGGTCGGCGCATCAATCGCCTCGGACGAGCCGTGCGCCGCAGCAGGCCCGCGATGTCGCGCGCAAAGGTGAGCCGCGCCAGCCCGCCGCCGCAAAGCCACCCGCCGCCGCAAAAACTTCCGGCTACACCATCGCGCATGCCGGCAGGCAAATCAGATTTGGACCGGTGGCGTTCTGGATCGCCGTCGGCACCGTCGTGATCTTGGCCGGCTGGTCGGCCACGACCGCCACCTATTTCGCCTTCAGCGACGACGTGCTGAAGGGCTTGATCGCGCGCCAGGCTGAGCAGCAATACGCTTACGAAGACCGCATCGCCGAGCTGCGCGCGCAGATCGACCGCACCACGAGCCGCCAACTGCTCGATCAGGAGCAGTTCGAGCAGAAGCTCAACGATTTGTTGCGCCGCCAGGCGGCGCTGGAATCACGCGCCACGGCGCTGAGCGGCATTTCCGATCCGGTCACGACCGGCTCGCTCCGCTCATCCACCGGCAGCAACGACCCAAAATCGATCAGCGATTCACTGCTGACGCCGCACCCGCTCGATCGCGGCACTGCGCTGGAGCCCGATCGCGCGCCGACAAACAAAAAGCCCGGCAAGGAAGCCGACATCGGCACCAAACTCGGCCGCATCGAAGCGTCGCTTGATCGCGTCGACCGGCGCGAGGCCGCGGTGCTGGCCCAGTTGCAGACGCGCTATGAGGCCAAAGCCCGCAAAATGCGCGGCGTCCTCGCCCAACTCGGTCTGAAACTCGATGCTAACCCCCCGCCTGGCATCGGCGGTCCGTTCGTGCCGGTGCCGCTGCCGTCGGAAAGTCAAAGTTTTGAGCGCGCCTTGACCCGGGTCAACATTGCGCGTGCCTATGCCGACAAGCTCAGCGCCACGCTCGTTTCCGTGCCGGTGCGCGAGCCGGTGACCGGCGAGATCGATTTTTCATCGCCATTCGGCGTGCGCGTCGATCCGTTCCTGCACGTGCCGGCGATGCATACCGGCATCGATTTCCGTGGCACCTATGGCGAGCCAGCACACGCCACGGCGGCGGGAACAGTGACGTCGGCCGGCTGGAGCGGCGGCTACGGCCAGATGGTCGAGATCGATCACGGCAATGGTCTTGCCACGCGCTACGGTCATCTGTCGGAGATCGACGTTCGCGTCGGCCAGAGCATTCGCATCGGCCAAGTGGTCGGCCGGATCGGCTCGACCGGGCGCTCGACCGGGCCGCATCTGCATTACGAGACCCGCGTCGACGGCGAAGCAGTCGATCCGCAGAGATTTCTCAAGGCCGGCGCCACGCTGTTCGGCGGCTAAAACCTACTCCACATCCTCGACTTCGGCCGGCGCAGTGCCGAAGGCTTTTTGCGCCAGCGCCGCGGCGGTGAACTGATCGATGTCGCCATCGAGCACGGCACCGGTGTTCGAGGTCGACACGCCGGTGCGCAGATCTTTCACCATCTGGTAGGGCTGCAGCACGTAGGAGCGGATCTGGTGGCCCCAGCCGATGTCGGTCTTGGCGGCTTGGTCGGCTATGGCCTTTTCCTCGCGCTTTTTCAATTCCAGCTCATAGAGTTTTGCCCGCAGCATCTGCCAGGCCTGCGCCCGATTGCGGTGCTGCGAACGGTCGTTCTGGCACACCACCGCGATATTGGTCGGGATGTGCGTGAGGCGAATGGCCGATTCGGTCTTGTTGACGTGCTGGCCGCCGGCGCCGCCGGCGCGCATGGTGTCGACCCGGACGTCGGATTCCTTGATGTCGATATTGATGCGGTCGTCGACCACCGGATAGACGTTGACGCTGGCGAACGAGGTATGGCGGCGCGCATTGGAGTCGAACGGCGAAATACGCACCAGGCGGTGCACGCCATTCTCGGTCTTCAGCCAGCCATAGGCGTTGTGGCCCTTGATCTCGATGGTCGCCGACTTGAGACCGGCCTCTTCGCCTTGGGTCTCTTCGATGTAGTCGACTTTGTAGCCATGCTGCTCGGCCCAGCGCACATACATGCGCAGCAGCATGCCGGCCCAGTCCTGGCTTTCGGTGCCGCCGGCGCCGGCATGGACCTCGAGATAGGTATTGTTGGGGTCGGCTTCGCCCGACAGCAGCGCCTCGAGCTCGCGGCGCGTTACCTCGGTCTTGAGCGCCCGCAAGCTCGCTTCCGCTTCGGCGATGACTTTCTGATCGTTCTCGGCCTCGCCGAGCTCGATCAAAGTGATATGGTCGTCGAGCTCTTGGTCGATGCGTGACAGCGCGGTAAGCTGCTCGTCGAGCGCGGTGCGCTCCTGCATCACCCGGCTCGCCCGCGGCGGATCGTTCCAGAGATTGGGATCTTCGGCCTGCCGGTTCAGCTCGGCAAGGCGGGCGCGCGCTTTGTCGACGTCAAAGATGCCTCCTCAGCAGTCCGGCGGACTGCTTGATCTCCTCGACGATGGTCTCGATTTCCGCGCGCATGGTCGTGCTCCGGCCGGTTATGTAATCGGTTGCGGCGCGGCGCGCAACGCGCCCATCTCCCACCCCACAATTGCCAATCCGGCGGTGTTATGCTGACTGTCGCCTAACGAGGCCGCGGACGGATGGGAATGACACAGCCGGCTGAAGACCTTGCGGCGGACGGCGCCGCAGTCGTTCGGGGATTTTTATCGCCCGAAGACGCGGCAAATCTGCGTCGCACCGTCGAAGAAATTTACGCCTGCCTCGGCTTCTGCGAGCATATCTCCCACCGGCTGCTCGGCTATCACTTCCGGCTTTGGCACGGCGTGTGGCTGCGGCCGTTGCCGGGGTTCCTGCGCAAGGCGCGCCCCGACCTGCAACTGCGCTACGAACAGTCGCTCGGCACGGTCGAAGCGCAGGTCAGTCGCCTGCTCGGTCCCGGCTGGCGGTTTTTTCCCAAGCGGTCGTATTTCCGCCGCCACATCGGCATGGCCCTGAAAGTGCCCTGGCACATCGATGCCGATGCCGCCTCGATCTATCGGGTGGCGGGTTCCGCGATCAATGTCTGGATGCCGCTCGATCCTGTCGGCACCGACCTGCCCTCGCTCGATTTCGTGCCGCGTTCCCACACGGTCATGCGCAAAGTCCCGCTTATGACCGGTAAGGACAAATACCGCGACGAAGCCTTTGTCGACACCATCGGCGCGCCGTCGACGCCGCAGCTTGCGGTCGGCGACGCGCTGATTTTCGATCAGTTCGTCCTGCATCGCACGCAGCAGGCAGGCTCCGCGGACTCGGTGCGCACCGCGTGCGAGTTCCGCTTCGTGCGTCATGCCGCCCCGACATGGCACGGCTTGAGCGGCTGGCTGCGCTATAATTGGAATGTCTTGTTTTCGCCACGCGGATATTTTGCGGCGCGCGCAAAGGACTTCCTCGGGCTTAAGGAAAAGGATTCCTCGGTCTGAAAGGCCCGCAGCCTCCCGATCAAAGACGTCACGTCCATCACTGACCGGGCTGGCGTTGCGGCGGCAGCGCGTGTGCGATCACATCGGCGAAGATTTCGCCATAAACGCGATTGCCCGCGACATTGAGGTGGCCTGTGCCCAGATTGGCGCCGAAGCCGTAGAGCGCGGCCTCATGGCCGGCACCGACTGCCGCCACGATGCGGCCGTCGAGATCGAGGTATTGCAGACCGGCACCTTCGATTTGAGCGCGGATCGCATCGATGACCGCAGAACGCTTGTCGGCGAGCGCCGGGCAGCCCGCCGCGATGGTGCGCGTCGCCACGATGACGGGCAGTTTTCTATCGCGCTGGATGGCGGCGAGATCGCGAACGAAGGCGTCGAACAGAGCGCGCGTTTCCGCGGGCTCGCCCCTGATAAACAGCGCGGCATAAGGATCGAGGCTAGCGGCGCTGCACATTGTCGAACCATCCTCCGCGGCCGGCGACGAAAACTCGGCAAAAATGCCGACGTTTTTGCGCGCATTGATGATGCGCGCCACCTCACTGTGGTCGAGCAGCCAATAGAAGATGTGTCCCGCTCGCGAGACGCGAAATCGATAGCCCGAAGTGTTCCTGAAACCATAAGAAAGACGGAACACGCCGTTTGCGTCAGGGCGATAGCCGGTGAATTCCCGATCGTCGATCGTAGCGGGCGTCATGAAGTCCTCGACGTCGACGACGACGATGGCGAGGTCGGCGGACAGCGCCAAGCCTTGTGACTCAAGGCGCGCCACATCGACGGCGGGCTTGGCGCCAGACAGTCCGAGATTGACCACTTCGGCGCCCGGCAGCTCGCGCGACAAGATGGTCTCGGCCACCGCGGGACTGGTCTGCGCCTCGCTCACCTGCACCGCCTCGATGATGGAATTGCCGATGACGACGGCCCGCGGCCCCGCTCCATGGGCGAGCGGGCGGTCGCGATCGCGCAGCCCGAGATTGGAGGTCCGGATGAAGTTGCGGTGCTCGGTCAGCCACATGCCGCTGACATTGACGCGATGGCGGTATCCGGTGGCGAAATCCGGCCCGTAAAGCGAGACCTGCGGCTCGATCAGCACCCAGCGCAGCGGCGTCGCGTCGATGAGCCGGAAGAACAGCTCGGTCAAAAGCGCCGCCAAGAGCAGCCCAGCCAGGATGGCGGCAACGGTGCGGCCTATTCTGCGCAGCATGAGCAGCATGATCAGAACCGGAAATAGATGAAAGGATTCTCCTGCACTTTCGGCAACAGCAGCAGCCAAATTGCAAGGCCCGCGATGAGCGCGCGCAGCAGCGGTCCATCGAAGCGCCGCATCAGCAGCACCACGCGCCGGGTGTGAAGGTAGCCTTCAAGCCAATGCAATGCGAGCAGCCCGGCGCAACCGAGCGCGATCAGAGCGCCGCCCGCGCCGTCGTCGGGAACCGGCGCCGTGCCGGTGCCGCCGCCGCCGAACATTACGGCGATATATTTCAGCGCCGCGGCGACGTCACTCGATCGAAAGAATACCAGCAGGATCAGCCAAATGCCGAAGGTCAGCACCCATTGCGCCACGCCGAGGCGTGACAAGGGGCGGTTGGCCACATGCCAAAGCAGCATGGCCAACGCCCAGCCCACGCCCCAGACGATGAACGTCCAGTTGGCGCCGTGCCAGAGCCCGGCCAACGCCATGGCGACGGTCAGCGCAACGGCTTGCCAGGCGCGCGTGCCTTTGAGGAGGGCGAGCGGAATAAAGAGGTAATCGCGGATCCAAAAACTCAGGGTGATGTGCCAGCGCCGCCAAAAGTCCTGCGGCGTCAGCGCCGTGAACGGCTGGCGAAAATTCACGGCAAGCCGCAAGCCGAAGAGATAGCCGAGACCGAGCGCGATGTCGGAGTAGCCGGAGAAGTCAAAGTACACTTGCGAGCTGAATAGGAAGATGCCCAGCCACCCGGCCGCAGCGCCGGCCGGCCCGTTGTGAAAGATCGTATCGACAAAAGGCGCGAGCGCATCGGCGAAGACGACCTTCTTGATCAGTCCGACGAGGCAAAGACCAAGCGCAATCCCGAGCAGCCGACGTCGCGGCAAGGTGCCTTCGAACAGACGATTAATCTGCGGGCCGAACTGGCGCCAACGCATGATCGGGCCGGCGATGAGCTGGCCGAAGAACAACTTGAACAGCGCAAAGCGCGGCAACGAATAGAACGCCTTGGCGCGGCCGCGCGACAGATCGATTTGAAATGCCGTAAGCTGGAAGACATAGAACGAAATCCCGAGCGGGATGATGAGGTGCCGGCCGAACACATCGAAGCCGGCTGCGGTGGCGAGAAACACGCGATATTTGAAATAGGCCAGACAGCCGATATTGAACACCAGCGCCGCGTAGAGCCAACGGCGATCGCGCATGATCGGGAACTGAAAGCCGAAATTGGCCAGGATGACGGCCGTGGCGACCAAACTGTCGCGCAGGCCGGCCGCCGCATAGAACACGATGCTGGCCGCCAGAAGGACCGGGCCGCGCCACGGCAACACCTCGAAGGCCGCCCATGTCACCGCCAGGAACAGAGCGAAATAGAGCGTGTCGTAACTCATATTGGCGGAGTTTCGGTGCGCTCGCGGGGGGCGTCGGAGGCGGGCAATATCTCTGACTTTGGCCGCGAATTCCAGCCACCCAACGATCGGCTTGGAAGTCGTCGCAAATGCCCGCTGGCCGCTCTTGAAGCCGCGACAGTCACGGCGCCGCGCAATGTCGAAGCATAGCCCGGCTATTGGCCGGCATAGACCGCCGCTTGACGTGAGCCGGTCGTGCGGGCCGGGCCAACTTTTTGGGTAAAAATTCTCGCCATCAAGCCCCCGTCGCTCTTGCGGCTGATCGAACTCTCTATTTCGACGGACTCGTCGTCGCCGGCGCTGCGGTGCATCCGGTAGATCAGCTTATCGTCGGCATCGCTATTGCCGAAATAGAAAACATCGCGGTGGCGTGTACTGAAGCCAGTCGCATAGGTGCGCCCAGCGTATCGCGCCGCGCAGATGTCGTCGATCATCGGGTAAGCGGCAAAATAAAGCAGGCCGACGCCGTTGATGTCGTGGCTTGGCATGATCTCATATTCGCATTCGAAAATCGGCGGCGCGAGCGTTTGCGCGCGACGCTCTTGGTAGTCGCGGCCAAATTCGGGAATTTCCGAAAGCGCCGGAATGACGCAGTCGGGCGCCAGCTCGGGCAGCCCTTTGAACAGCGACGTGTTCGATCCGCTCGCTCCGAATTTTGAAAAGCTCGACATCAGGCGCGCCTGCATCGTTGCCGTGGCGCCGCTCACCATCGCCTCGCTGAAGTAGAGTCCCGCGCCGTATCGGGACATACGAGAGTCGATGTCGATACGCTCATTCTCTTCGTAGTCGGCAAGCGCACAGGACGATCGCAATTGAATGCGCGTGAAGGTCGCATAAATGCGGTCGCCGGCGCTATCGCTCAGCAGGCGCGACGGCTGTCCGAGCGCCTTGGCCAGCATGCTCCAGTGCACGTCGCCGAGCTCCTTGAACAGCCACGATTCGGACAATCCACCGAGTGCCATCTGCGGCATGTTCAAAAAATAGGTCCGACGCTCGGTGGCAGGCGGCGGGACATCTGCCGATCGAAGTTGCGGCGCCCTTTGGCCGAGCGTCCGGGCCAGATCGGCAGGCGTGACAACGCCGTCCCATAGATCCTGGTCAAGGTCTCTACCGGCGAGCGCCTCCGCCTGGGTGCGAATCATCAACAGGCTGATGCTGTCGATACCCAAGCGCGCGAACGGCGTATTCATGTCGGCGCTGGTAAAGGCCGGAAATTCTCGGCTGATAATCGCTGCGATCTGAGCCTCGCGGTCGTCCGAGGAGAACGTTGTGCCGGCAGCGACCCGCGGCGAGTTCGGTGATTGGCGCCGGCTGCGACCTGGTGCCGATCCATGCCCGAAGAACAGCCCTACAAGCAACCCAAGAAGCCCCGCAGTGAAGATTCCAGGTCCCAATGCCTTGGCGATCTCACGAATTGATTGCGATGTTAAGTCACCTGGACCGCCCCAAATCGATGCGCCGACGCCGATAACAACCAAACCAAGACAAACCAGCCAATATGGAATTCGAGGCGAAGTAAGGTTCTTATCGTCCTTCATGGCTTCCTCCGCCGGTCCGATTAACTCGTTGCTGCAGGGTTTAGGTTCGCTCGCGCGAGCCGGCGAAGCGGGCAATATCTCTGATCTTGGATTCAAACTCCAGGCGTAGCTCGATCGCCACCGCGTCGCGCGCTGCGGCATCAGGAAGCCGGCGATTGTGCAGCGTCCACAAATGCCGGAGGCGCACAGCGCTTGCGCCAGAGCTGGCGCAGCCATCGGCGCGAGGGTGCCTCATAATAGGCGTAGAGCAGCAGCGAAATCGCGACAACGATCGTCATGAGAAGGATCAGTTTCACCACATTGTAAGCGACGCCGTGCACGACGCTCCCGGTCAGCTTGACGGCGCTGATCAGCACGATCGAGTGCACCAGATATATCGAGTAGCTCGCCTCGCCGAGCGCCATGGCGGGACGCGACGTCAAAAGCCGCGACGCCGCGCTTTGGTAGCGGGCAGCACAAAAGACAAGCAGCGCTACTGACGGTGCCAAAGCGAAGTTCATGCTCATCTTGCGGAAGATCGTCAACGGAACTTCGGGACTGTACGCTAAATAATTGATCAGGAAGACACTTAAAGCCGCCGCCCAAAACACCGCGCCACCGACCGCATTTTCCCGGCGCGTGGCATCACGGCTTAGCAACGCGACGTAGAGCTGGGCGGTAATAGCGCCAAGCACGAACTCGCCGATGCGCAGATAGGGCGACACATACAATAGCCATCGCACGAAAGAATCATCTTCGTTCTGCACCCCGGCAATCGCTCCGAAACGGGCCACCGCCCAGACGTCAAGCTGCGGAGTACGGTCGTAGAGGCCCGTCGAAAACGCGGTCCACAACACGCACCATAGCCCGGCAACGAGCAGAATAACCGCGGGCTTGCGCGCGCGCAGGATCAGCCAGGCGATGCACGGATAGGCGAAGTAGAAAAACCATTCCGTAGAGATCGACCAGGTCGGCGGCGAGCCGCCGCGAATGGCGTCGATCAGCGAGCCGCCGCCGATCACCTTGTAAATCCAACTTTGGATCGATAGCAGGAAATACGGCAGCGCCTGAAAAATCGCGTTGATCTCCCCTGGCCGTCCAGTCCAGTACGCGACGTGCCGCTGGCTCACCAGCACATAGACAAGCATCATCAAGAGAAAGAGCGGATAGAGGCGAGCGAAGCGCGCCCATAAAAAGGCGGCGATGCCGCGCAGGCGCCCGTCGGTCACCAGGCCGGCGTAGTTATAATGGATGACAAAGCCGCTGAGCACGAAGAACAGCGTCATGCCAAATCCGGACAATTGCATAAGCCAGAGAACGACACCGTACGGCGGCCCGTTGCTGGCCACGGTCGCGGCCAGGCCATGCGCCAGCAGCACGGCGAAGGCAGCCAGAAAGCGCAAGCCGGTTAGCGCCGGCACGTCTGAGCGCCGGCCCGCGGAGTCGGCTGTGGTCATCGCTTGCATTCCCCCAGCTTACTGCCGCAAATCCCGAGTCCAAGCGTGCAGTGTCGGTGCCGGCGATCGCCCGCAAGGAAGGCCGCGCGCTGTCGCGCTTAATACAAGCCGCCGGTGCCGGTGCTGCGCACGGCGCGATCGGCGTCGGGCGACACCGCCGGCAGCGGAGCGCCATTGGCGGTCTCCGCGCCGACCACGGAGTAATTGTCGGGCGGCGCGGTGCCCGGCTTGAACGCTTCGAGGATGACCTTGTCGTCGCCCGGTCCGGCGCGCATGCCGGTCTTCGGATTGACGCGAATGAGCTTGATGCCGGGCGGCACGCGGAACGGAATCGGCGGCTTGTCGGCGAGCGCCAATTTAAGAAAGTCCCTGACGACCGGCGCCGCCAGATGGCCGCCGGTGGCAAGGTGGGCGATGTGGCGCGGCTTGTCGAAGCCCATATAGACGCCACAGACGATGTCCGGCGAGAAGCCGATGAACCAGACGTCCTTCTCGTCGTTGGTGGTGCCGGTCTTGCCGGCGATCGGCTTGCCGACCTCCCTGACCACGGTCGCTGTGCCGCGTTGCACCACGCCTTCCATCATCGAGGTGATCTGATAGGCGGTCATCGGATCGATCACCTGCTCGCGGCGATCGATCAAGGTCGGCTCGGGTTGATCTTCCCATTTGACGGCGTCGCAGCCGACGCATTCGCGCTCGTCGTGCTTGTAGATGGTGTGGCCGTAGCGATCCTGAATGCGGTCGACCAGAGTCGGCTTCACGCGCCGTCCGCCATTGTCGAACATCGAATAGGCGGTGACCATGCGCAGCACGGTGGTCTCGCCGGCGCCGAGCGCGTAGGACAGGTACGGCGGCAACTCGTCATAGACACCGAACCGCTTGGCATATTCGGCGATCAGCGGCATGCCGATGTCCTGGGCGAGCCGCACCGTCATCACGTTGCGCGACTGCTCGAGGCCGAAACGCAAGGTCGACGGGCCGAAAAATTTGCCGCCGTAATTTTCCGGCTTCCAGATGCCGCCGCCCGCCCCCATGTCGATTTCGATCGGCGCATCCATGACGATGCTCGAGGGCGTGTAGCCGTTGTCGAGTGCCGCCGCATAGACCAGCGGCTTGAACGACGAACCCGGCTGCCGCAGCGCCTGCGTAGCGCGGTTGAACTGGCTCTGGTCGAAGGAGAAGCCGCCGACCATGGCGAGGACGCGGCCGGTGCGCGGATCCATCACCACCATGGCGCCGGAGATTTCGGGGATTTGGCGCAGCCGATACTTACCCTGGTCTTGCAGCGGCTCGACGTAGACGACGTCGCCCGCGGCGAGCACCTGGCTGACGCTCTGGATCGGCTTTCCGGTGGGACCGTTGCCGTTCGGCGATGCCGGTCTCGCCCATTTCACGCCATCGAGCGCGATGATGCCGGTATCGCGGGCTTTGAGCACGGCGCCGCCGGGATCGCGCGCCGGCTGCAATCCGATGCGGGCGGAATCGTTTGTGACATCGAGTACCACCGCCATCCGCCACGGCGCGATATCGGATAGCGATTTCACGTCGGCGAGTTTTACGCCCCAATCGCCCGAAATGTCGATCTTGGTGACCGGCCCGCGATAGCCGCCCTGGCTCTCGTCGAAACTGACCAGCCCGTTGATCATCGACTGGCGCGCCATCACCTGGATTTTCGGATCGAGCGTGGTGCGCACCGACAGGCCGCCTTCGTAGAGTTTCTTCTCGCCGTAATTGTCGTAGATGTAGCGCCGCACCTCTTCGGTGAAATATTCGGCGGCAAAAACATGCGCGCCGGTCGGCCGCACCGTGATGTCGAGCGGCTCCTTCTTCGCCTTGTCGGCGACATCGGCCGGGATGTAGCCGTCTTCCGCCATGCGATCGATGACGTAATTGCGGCGCGCGATCGCTTCGTCGCGTCTACGGAACGGATTGTAGTTGTTCGGCCCCTTCGGCAAGGCGGCGAGATAGGCGGCTTCCGCGATCGTAAGCTCGTGCACCGACTTGTCGAAATAGAGCAGCGACGCGGCGGCGACGCCGTAGGCGCCGAAGCCGAGATAGATTTCATTGAGATAAAGCTCGAGGATTTTTTCCTTCGAATAGGTGCGCTCGATGCGCAGCGCCAACAGCGCTTCCTTGATCTTGCGCTCGAACGACACCTCGTTGGTCAACAGGAAGTTCTTGGCGACCTGCTGCGTGATGGTCGAGGCGCCCTGCGGCCGGCGGCTGGAGCCGTAGTTCTGGATGTAGAGCATGCCGGCTCGCGCGATGCCGTAAATGTCGATGCCGGGATGCTGGTAGAAGTTCTTGTCTTCGGCGGCGATGAAGGCGTTGGTGACGAGTTTTGGGATCGCCTGGATCGGCAGGTAGAGGCGGCGCTGATTGGCGTATTCGGCCAATAGCGAGCCGTCGGCGGCATGCACCCGCGTCATCACCGGCGGCTCGTAGTCCTGAAGCTGCGAATAGTCCGGCAAATCCTTGGAGTAATGCCAGAGCAGGCCGGCAACGCCGGCGACGCCGACGATGAACACGATGGTTCCCACCGCGAACAGAAAGCCCAGGAAGCGCAACAGGGTTTTCATTGGCAACGTTCCGCCGCGTCTCGGCGGGCGCAGGCGCCGTGCCGATTCAGTTTCCGCCGGGAGAAGACGCAGTTTGGCAGTATTGCCATGAAATCGCTAGAGACCCCTGTCCTCATCGGCTGTGGTCGCTCCGCTTCTTGTTCAAACTGAGGCCAATAGCCTGCGGCAGTAACGCCATACCGGCCTCGTTTAATTGGCCCCGGCGCGGGTGCCGGCGGCGTGGGTGGAGAAATAAGCATCGATGGCCTGGGCCACCGAAGCCGCGGTGCGGTCACGCCACGTATCGGAGAGCAGCGACTGCAGGTCGTCCTTGTTCGATACATAGCCCAGTTCCACCAGGACCGACGGCACATCGGGCGCGCGCAGCACCTTAAAGCCCGCCGATTTCAGCGGGTTTTTGTGCAGCCTTGTCGCGCCCTTCAGTTCGCTTACCAGGCGGTGGGCGAACTGCACCGAAAACGTCTTGGTCTCGCGCTGCGCCAAGTCGAGCAGGATGCCGGCGACGTCATCGGGCTCGTCCTTGAGATCGACTCCGGCAATGACGTCGGCGCGATTTTCCTCTTCGGCGAGCCGCGCCGCCTCGGAATCAGTGGCGGTTTCCGACAGCGTGTAGACGGTGGCGCCCTGGGCATCGCCCTCCTTCTTCGGCAAGGAATCGGCGTGGATCGAGACGAACAGGGCGGCGCCAGCGTTGCGCGCAATGTGCACGCGCTCGCCGAGCGGAATGAAAGTGTCGTCGGTGCGCGTCATCAGCACCCGGTATTTGCCAGTTTTCTCGATTCTCTCGCGCAGGCGCCCGGCGAAATCGAGCACGATGTTCTTCTCCATTATTTCGCCGCCCGGCCCCTTGGTGCCGGTGTCGATGCCGCCGTGACCGGGGTCGAGCACCACCAGCGGCCGCTTGTCGGCGCTGTCGGCCGGCGGCTCGCTGCGCGGCGGCGCTTCGGAACTGGCCGTTTTGGCGTCGAACACGACTTTGCGCAAAAAACTCTCGCGATCGGTCGGCGCCAGATCGAGCACCAGGCGCGCCGGCGCATCCACCGTGGCGTCGACCACGAAGGCCTTCTCGACGCGCGCGGGCTTGGCCAGATCCAGCACCATGCGCGAGCCGCCGGGCATCATCAGGCCGAAGCGAAACGCCTTGATCAGGCCGCGGCCGCTCTCGCCGGCCTTGGGCGGCAATTGAAACGTCACTTGCGGGATGTCGAGGACGACGCGGTAGGGGTCGGCGAGCGTGAAGGCGCGCAGATCGATCTTGCGGCTCAAATCCATGACGAAGCGGGTCGCCGCCTCGTCGCCGCCGAGCCGGACGTCGGTCGCGACCGGAAACGAGTCGGCCGGAGCCGTCGTTGCCGGCGGTCCGGCGGCCCACGCGACGCCGGTGAGGACTATGCCGAGGAAGGCCCAGCTCGCCGCCCGGACAGCCATCGGTTCGACCCCTTCGCGCCCGTGTTACTTCATTAGGGACGCGTGGTTAATGGAATTTTAAATCGCGGCAAAAGTGGCGCCGGGGCGGCGGAAACTCCAGGCCATCGGGCCAAAGCCCACAGGCGACTTGCCAATTCCCTATGCGGGGCCTTATGAAGAACCTGCTGACGGTGACAGGTTCCGGTTGTGTCGCGTTAGGGCATCCGGCACGTCCGCCAAAATGGCTCCCCGAAACCGGGAACCAAGGCGGACGCCGCTTTCGAACTCCTGTTTCGAACTCTTGCGGCGCAAATCGCGCCAAAGACGGCGGAACGAGCAAGCGACGCCGATACCCTCGAGAAAAAGGACAGCCGGAGCCTCGCGCGTGACGCGCATGCCAGTGGCGAACAACGCTACCGGAACAGTGTCGCGCCGATGCCGTGAGCAAGCGAAAGAAATCGCGGCAGCGCCCGGGCGCTGCCGCCCGCCACGGTTTGGAGTTCATGTTCGAGGCGCAAGTCTTCCAGGGACAAATCTTCCCAAGGGAAGCCGAGGTTAGATCGGGTTGGCACGGCGACGTTCCCACGCTCGCCGGCTGTTCGGTCGACGCCGACCGCCGCGCTCGTAGTCCCCGATCCGTCCCATTCACCGATAATCGGGCAGGCCCCCGTTTCCCGTCGCCGATGCGGCGCGGAGCAAGCGGCACGCCGCCCGTCGTGAGATTACAAAATGGCCAACAAAATGCTCATCGACGCGACCCATCCCGAGGAGACCCGGGTGGTCGTTCTGCGCGGCAATCGCGTCGAGGAATTCGACTTCGAGTCCGCACACCGTAAGCAGCTCCGCGGCAATATTTATTTGGCGAAGGTGACGCGCGTCGAGCCGTCGCTGCAGGCCGCTTTCGTCGATTACGGCGGCAATCGCCACGGCTTCCTCGCCTTCAGCGAAATCCACCCGGACTACTACCAAATCCCGGTCGCCGATCGCCAAGCGCTGATCGACGAGGAGGAGCGCGCCCAGCGCGCCGCCGACGATGAAGTCGACCGGCGCTCGCGCCGGCACCGTGGCCGCGACCGGCATGCGGCGTCGCACCGCGATGACGAGGTTTTGCGCAGCGAACTCGCCGAAACGCCAAACGGCGACGCGGCCCCTGGCGACCAGGGGGCCGAGCCGCCGGCGGCGGCCGAATCGCACGAGGGTGCCGAGGTCGGAGAAGCCGACCTCGTGCCGCCAATTTCGCCCGAATCCACGCCCGACATGACCGAGCCGGAGCAGCACGAGCCCGATGCGGCCGAGATGACATCCGGCGATGGACCCGCTGCCGATTCAGGCGAGTCCGAGACAACGGAAGGTGCACACACCGCGCCGGACACTGACGAACAGGATAACGGCCCCCATGCCGGCGCCGAAGGCGACAATGGCGGCGAAAACGGTGGCGACGAGGAAGCCGAAATCGTCGAGTCGGTCGGCGGCTCCGACGCCATGGAAGAAGTGCCCGACCGCGCGCCGCGTTACCGCCGCCAGTACAAGATCCAAGAGGTGATCAAGCGCCGCCAGGTCATGCTGGTGCAGGTGGTCAAGGAGGAACGCGGCACCAAGGGTGCGGCGCTGACGACCTATCTGTCGCTTGCCGGCCGCTATTCGGTGCTGATGCCCAATACTGCCCGCGGCGGCGGCATCAGCCGCAAGATCACCAACTCGGAAGATCGTGCCCGCCTCAAGGAGGCCGCGGCCGATCTCGAAGTCCCCGAGGGCATGGGCGTCATCCTGCGCACCGCGGGAGCGAGCCGCACCAAGATCGAGATCAAGCGCGATTTCGAATATCTCTTGCGGCTGTGGGAGACCGTGCGCGACCTGACGCTCAAATCCACGGCACCGAAACTCGTTTACGAGGAAGGCTCGCTGGTCAAGCGCTCGATCCGCGATCTCTACGGCAAGGACATCGACGAAGTCATCGTCGCCGGCTCTGAGGCCTACCACGAGGCCAAGGACTTCATGCGCATGCTCATGCCGAGCCATGCCAAGAGCGTGAAGTTTTACAGCGACACCCAGCCGCTGTTGTCGCGCTACGGCGTCGAAAGCCAGCTCGACGCCATGTTCTCGCCGGTGGTGCAGCTGCGCTCCGGCGGCTACATCGTGCTCAACCAGGCCGAAGCGCTGGTCGCCATCGATGTCAATTCCGGCCGCGCCACCCGCGAGCACCACATCGAAGACACCGCGCTCAAGACCAATCTTGAGGCGTCGGACGAGATCGCCCGCCAGCTGCGGCTGCGCGACCTGGCCGGCCTGATCGTCATCGATTTCATCGACATGGACGAGAACCGCAACAACCGTGCGGTCGAGCGCCGACTGAAAGAATGCCTCAAGCACGATCGCGCCCGCATCCAGGTCGGCCGCATCTCGCATTTCGGCCTGCTCGAAATGTCGCGGCAGCGCATCCGCACCAGCGTGCTGGAAAGCTCGACGGAGAAATGCCCGTATTGCGGCGGCAGCGGCCATGTCCGCTCGGTGTCGTCGCTGGCGCTGCAAGTGCTGCGGGCGCTCGAAGAGCAATTGATGCGCGGTGCCACCCACAATCTCATCGCCCGCACGCGGCCCGATGTGGCGCTCTACGTGCTCAACCAGAAGCGCGCCCATCTGCGCAGCCTGGAAGAACGCTTTGCCATCACGCTGACGGTGGTCGCCGACGCAACGGTGATGGCGCCGCAGGCCTTCGTGATCGATCGCGGCGAGCAGGTGCACACCGTCGAGGCGGCGCGGGCGCTTGCCGAGCAGAACCAGCAACAAGCCATCGCCGCGCCGTTGGAGGACGAGGACGACCTCGAAGACGAGAGCATTGTCGAGGAGGCGGCGGAGGGCGACGTCGAAGCGGCAGCGCCCAGCACCGTACCCGAGCACGGCGAAGGCGAGCCCCGCCGCCGGCGGCGGCGGCGTGGACGCGGCGG
>Ga0181523_10002047_pt1 | contig 20259 bp, 15 predicted proteins | sample PEATcosm2014_Bin_43_FD_119752 | JGI IMG/M metagenome (GOLD analysis project Ga0181523, IMG submission 119752) | Peatland microbial communities from MTU Mesocosm Facility, Houghton, MI, USA - PEATcosm2014_Bin05_30_metaG | ecosystem: Environmental > Terrestrial > Soil > Wetlands > Peat | place... | reverse complement strand
TGCGTTTGCCGCTACCGCTTCACCGCGGTTCATTGTGGAAGCCGCGCAGGCGGCCTTCGATCAGGGGCACTTCGCCGCGGGGATGAATTACGGGCGCATGGCCATCGCGAACTTCGATGCTCGCGCTTTCAAGGATGTTCCGGTGAATGTGTGGAAAGTGCTTTTTCCCTTGCCCTACGAAGCTCCGTTGCGCCGCGAAGCCGAACACGACAATTTCGATGCCATGTTTGCCGCCGGACTGATCCGCCAGGAATCCACGTTTCAGGCGGACGCCGTGTCGCACGCCAATGCGATCGGGCTGATGCAGATTCTGCCGAAGGAAGGCCGGCGACTGGCCAAGGAGCGGAAAGTCCGCTACAACAAGACTTCGCTGTTTGATCCCAACGTGAATATCGAGTTGGGCATGGTGGATATCGCCGACCTCGTGCGGAGTACAGGCTCACCCGAATACGCCGCTGCCGCTTACAACGCCGGAGTTGAACGCCTGGCCCAATGGAAAGCGGAGCGTACTTACGAGGAGATTCCCGAGTTTGTGGAATCCATACCGTTCACGGAGACTCGCGAGTACGTTCAGATAGTTGTGCGGAACGCAACCATGTATCGCCTGCTCTACGGGGAAACCTCGAAGACGACGGTTTCCGCCGCGATTCACTCCCGCTAGTTTCTTTGGAGTGCGGCGGCTCGCCGCCGCTTTTCCGACCCCAAGCCAACCTCCCAAACGTCGTTTCATTGCGCTTACTCCCATGCTTCCTTGAAACCTTGATCTGAGTTCGGTTTCCAAGCGGCGTGTAAATCAGGCATCCGAACCCGGGAGCGAGGAGGTTTAGACGTATACTCGCCAAAGAGGTGGAACCGATGCGAAGGTTTCTCCCAATCCTGTGCTTCGCGTGTGCCTGCATTCCGTGCTTACCTGCTCCACGTCCTAAGCATGAAACCATATCGGGGCGAGTCGTTGCCTATTCAGGGTTTCCAGCATGTTTGAATGGGAATGGCTACTGGTCGATAATCATTCGCGTCCAACAGCCAAAGGACAGTAATTCTGGATTCATCCGGGTGGAATTCACTCTCCCATGCAAGGAGTCCCCGGAGTGGGTATCAACTCAGCCGTTGAATCAGAAATTTCGTTTAATCCGGCAGAAAAGCTGCGACGCAGTGCTGACACGATCAGTGCCTAGTGAGCCTCCACAGAACATAGATTCGCCGATTTGGAATTATCTTCCTGGCGTGGAACACGAGACGCTTCCATTCGGACAAATATTGCCATGCTATCGCTCCATTGACCTGCCTCTGGCGCCAGTTCTTTAAACGGCCCTCGAAAGTGCTCCCGACAAATGGGCTGGTTCTGATACTTGCTCATCGACTGCTCTCACACCGTCCGATAATTGGAAAGTGGCCTAATCTACATACACAGCTTTGAATTTTCCCAATTCCCCCGTAAACTTTCCTTTTCCCATTTTAAGGGGCAGCTCCGACTAAACACGCCATGTCCACACCCGAGACCAACATGACGCATATCGCGCGGCGCATGCTATCCGCCAAGGCCGAGCAATTCACGGAATCCGTGATTCGCGAAATGACGCGCCTGGCGATGCAGCACGGCGCCGTGAATCTTTCGCAAGGTTTTCCCGATTTCGCCGCGCCGGAAGAGATCAAGGAAGCCGCGCGCCAAGCCATTGCCGACGACATCAATCAGTACGCCATCACCTGGGGCGCGAAGCCTCTGCGCGACGCAATCGTCGAGAAGTTCGCGCGGACGCAGGGCATCACGGTCGACCCGGAGCGTGAAATCACCGTTTGCTGCGGCTCCACGGAAGCGATGATGTCCTCGATGATGGCCATTATCAATCCCGGCGATGAGATCGTGGTCTTCGAGCCGTTCTATGAAAATTACGGGCCGGACGCGATCCTCTCTGGCGCAACGCCGCGTTTTGTGAAGCTTCGCCCGCCCGACTGGACGTTTGACGAAAGGGAACTGGCCGCCGCGTTTGGTCCGCGCACCAAGGCCATCATCCTGAACACACCCAACAATCCCACGGGCAAGGTGTTCACGCGCGCCGAACTGGAATTCATCCGCGATCTATGCGTGCGCTGGAACGCCTACTGCATCACCGACGAGATTTACGAGCACATTATTTATGATGGCGCGGAGCACATTACCATGGCGCGGTTGGACGGTATGCGCGGGCGCACCATCGTCATCAACGGCATGTCCAAGACCTACAGCGTAACCGGGTGGCGCGTCGGCTGGGCCATCGCTACGCCGGAAACCACGCAGGCAATCCGCAAGGTGCACGATTTTCTCACTGTTGGAGCAGCCGCACCGCTGCAACAGGCCGGAGCGATTGCGCTGAAGTCGCCGCAGTCCTACTACGACAAGCTTGCCGCGACTTATGCCGCCAAGCGCGAGCGGTTGCTGAAGATTCTCACTGCCTCAGGGTTCACAGTGTACAAGCCTCGCGGCGCCTACTACATCATGACGGACATTTCGCGTTTCCATTTCGATGAAGCCAAATATCCCGCGGATTCGCGGGATGTTTCATTCGCCAAATATTTGGTCGAGCACATTGGCGTAGCCTGCGTCCCCGGCTCTAGCTTCTATAATGACGCCCAGGACGGCGCCCAGCAGGTCCGGTTCACTTTTTGCAAAAAAGAAGAAACCCTTGCTGCCGCCGAAGCGCGGCTTGTCAAGCTTCACGCACAGCGAGATTGAGTAATGGCCGATATATACTTAAACCAAATCGCCAGCCCAAGGGAAAAGAGATTGCGACGACCAAACACCAGAAAACAACAGATCGTCTTTTTCTTGATAGACGTGTTCAGGCCAGTTTTCTACGTCTTGGCTTTTCTCTTGCCCCTTATTTGGAGAGTATTCTTCTCTTGGTGGTTAGGTGCCCTAATGGACCACCATTTCGACAAATTGTATGTAGCTGAGCTCAAACAAGCCCTGCCGTTCTTGTTCGATCTTCTCGGTGGGAAGGTCGCAAAGTGTCCTCGGCCTGAGCCACAAGGATCGCAAATTGACCGGATTTGCATCGCAACGGAGAATCTCATTTTCGATTTCTCCCGTTGGCATAGGGAAAACTACTCCGTACGCGTCTCCCCGTCATTTTCACCCAGGAATTCCTACGACCTTGTCGATGCGCTTCGCGTGGCCGATCCCACGGATCAGTCCATCGCCCGACCAAACGTCGACGAGTGGCCTTTGTTCGGTCGACTGCTTGAGCCCAGGTTCCATCTACTCGAAACCGCGTTTAACCAAGAACATTTTACCGCCACGGAAAGTAAGCTCGCTGAACTCCGCATTGGCAGAACACCCGGTTAAGCAGTAAGCGCTGGTGTTCCCCGTAAATCTCTGAAACCAACCCACTGACGCTTTACCTTGTGGGACGACAGGAATATCATAGCCAAGATAGCGATTCTATCGCTGAGTTCGCCATGAAATATACCGTGATCCTACAGCGCGAAAGTGACGGCGGTTATGTAGCCGTAGTTCCCGCCTTGCCTGGTTGTGTGTCGCAGGGTAATACCCGCGCGGAAGTCCTAAAGAACATTGAAGAAGCCATCGAGCTGTACCTCGAAGACGTCCGCGAAGCGGGCGAGCCAATCCCGGTTGAGGCGGATCGCGAGTATGTTGAAGTCACCACGTCAACGCGATGACAAGAATTCCGACCGATCTTGCCGGTCGCGATTTAGTCCGCGCGCTTCAAAAGGTCGGTTTCGTCGTGAAGCGCCAGCGCGGTAGCCACATCATTCTGCGTCGAACCAATCCTCCCGCCCGGGTTGTCGTTCCCGATCACAAGACTCTCCGCGTCGGTACACTGCGCTCGATTCTTGACAGTGCGGGCCTCTTAGTCGAGGATCTGCTCAAACTTCTTTAGCGTCGATTGCGCCTTTTTGAAGCCACTTTAGACATCTTGGGCTCGCGCCGCCCCCCCGCACTCCGCAGGGCTGCGATCTTCACCGCGACCAGTGAAACACGATGCCCGCGCCCAGCAACAGATTATTCTGGTGATCGTTGGTGGCGTTCAAAGCTTTGGTCAAGTAGTAGTCAATCTGCACAACGCGGACGGCGAAGTGTGCATTCAGCGGCACATCCACTCCTCCGCCGATTCGCGTGGCAAAGGCATACGCGCCATCGCCGCTTCCGGCGATTGTGCCTCCGGCATGGGTAGCTCCGAGAAGCACCTGGGCAAACGGCTGTGGAGCATGGGCACGTTCGCGCCAGGGTTGCGGTAGCCTGTAGCGTGCGCCGCCAAGATATGAGGTTAAGGTCAGCGACCCGCCTGTGGAGAGCACGTTTCCCGCGTGCTCGGCGCCGATCTCCGCGACCGCGGACCAGTGGCCGTTGAGATTCCATGATCCGGATACGCTGCCGCCATTCAGACCGAAGCAGCCGCAGTCTCCGGGCGGGGTGTTGCTGCGCACCCAATGGTACGAAAGCGCGGCATCTCCGCCGGAGGATTCCTGCGCCATTGAAGCCGTTGCTGCCGCCAGTATCAATACAGTTGCCAGTGCAATCGATCGCATTCTGAATCTCCTGATTCGCCGGAAATCAATTTGACGGGGCTGAAACTGTCGCGGAAAGGTTGCTGATGACGGTTCGTTCGTAAGACCCGCCCGTGGACGCGGTCATATAGAAATACGCAACCGGCGGAACGGTAACGCTCCCAGAGAACACCTGCGAGCCATCCATGGTTACCGTCATCTGTCCTTGCACGATGGACACAGTGTAGTTGTGCGTTACTGTTATTCCATGCGTGGCCAGTGCCGGAATGTTCGTGTTTACGTTGAACCAAGGGTTCTCCCAAAGCGCCGTCTCGCCTCTTCCCACGCCCAGGTACGGCACCGGTGGGTCGCCCGCGTTGTGGTAGGTGTCGAACCCCAGCACGAACCCGGGAATTCCTTCCGCTCCCAAGCCGTAGCCCGTGGCGCCCAAGCTGGTTGGCGTGGCACCCAGCGAAGGATCGCCCAACACCATCGCGAAACCATCCGCAGGAGTCGTGCTGGGATTGCTGATGGCCACCGTGAAGCTGAGCTGAATATTGCCGGTGGCAATCAGAGTGGGCCATACAATCTCTCCATGCTGTGTGGTCACCGCGGCAGTTAATTGGAAGCTGCAATTGGGTGAGGTTCCCTGGGCCACCGCATTTCCGACGGGGGACCAGTTGGAGTCGCATAGGCCGTTCACTCCGGACAAGGCGCCGACAAAAAGCGAAGCCGAACTACTGGTGACGGAAGCCGTCGTTCCGTTGCTGACGACAACCTTGAAGACGGAGCCCGTATCCGCGCTCACAGTAGGATCGACGGTGTAGGTAGCGTTCGTGGCCCCCGCGATTGCGGTAAAACTCGAGCTACCTGGAGTCGCCTCGTACCACTGGTAGGTCAAAGGGAGATTCGAATTGGCCGTCACCGTGAAACTTGCCGAGGCTCCTTCGTTGACGTAGACCGTCTGGGGCTGGCCGGTAATCTGCAGCAAGATTCCATTGCCCACCGCGAGCGGGGCTTTCTCCGAAACCGCCTGGCCATAGGAGTTGCTGACCATTACGTAATAGGCATCTTGATCATTGCTGAGTGTTGTCGCGGAAGCCGGCAAGTCGTAGGTGGCGGAGGTCGCGCCGGAGATGAGAATACCCGTCGCACTGCCGGCGGGGACCTGGTACCACTGATAGGTGAGCGTCGGAGTTCCAGAAGCCACCACGGTGAAGGATGCGGCGCCACCAGCGGCAACGCTTTGCCCCACGGGCTCCGTGATGATCGTTGGAGGAACATTTCCCGACGTTACTGTCAATGTCGCCGAAGTGCTTGTGAGAGGGCTTCCACCGCAGGCGTCGGAAACGTCGGCGTAGTATTCGGCGCCGTTGTAGGTCATATCCACGGCGGGAGTGGTGTAGCTGCTCGAGGTCGCCCCGGTGATCTCAGCCCCCGTCGTGCCGCCGGCAGGAATCTGATACCACTGGTAAGTAAACGGAGTTTGGCCGGTCGCCGAAACGGAAAACGTAGCCGTCTGCGTGGTGTAGATCGAGAGGCTCTGCGGGTTTGACGTAATGCTCGATCCCACGACGACTTGCATCGGGGTGGAGGTCACGCTCCCGGCCGCGTTGGTCACGGTGACGGTGTAAGTTCCCGCGTCGCCCGAAGCCGCGCTGGTAATGCTGTAGCTGGCGCTGGTTGCGCCGGTAATTGCCGTGCCGCCCAAATTCCACTGATAGCTCGCCGCATAGTTTGCGGTAACCGAAAGCAGGATGCTGCCGCCGGTGCAGGCATTCTGGCTTACCGGTTGCGTGGTAATCAACGGCGCGGCAATGGTCAAAGTTGTGGACAGAGTTACAGACGGTTCATCCACGCTGCTGGCCGTGATGGTATAGGTGCCGGGAGTCGTCGGTGAGGTCCACACGTTTCCGTTGAAACTGCCGCCGTTGGCAATCCACGCGACAAAGTTCGTGGCACCGCCGGTGACACTGGCGATAAACGTTTGTTGCCCGGGGGCCATTGTCAGGTTTGCCGGGGAAATACTGGAAATCACCACACTCGTTGGGGTTGCAGAACATGTCGTGGTCGCTGTATTTCCGCCGGTGCCGGTGACCGTCAGCGTATAGGTCTTCGCGGCGGTCACTGCCGGTGTGGTATAGGAATTGCCGTTTACGGCTGAAGCCGTGATATCGGAACTCCCCGCACCAGAGGAGCCGACCGTGGCCGTGCCACCGGAGAAAGTCGGAGTCAGAGTAATCGTCGAGTCATAAGGAGGTGAGACGGAACTGCACACCAAGCTGGTCGCGACGGGGGTCGAATTGATTACTGTCAAAGTGATGGCGGTGCTGGCCACGCTTCCTTGTGTGGCAGTGATCCGCGAAGTGCCCGCGCCGGTGCCAACCGCCAAGCCCGTGCTTGTGCCGATCGTTGCTACCGAAGCGGTTGCCGAAGTCCATGTGACGTTCGTGGTGATGTTTTGTGTGCTGTCGTCGCTGTACGTTCCCGTTGCGGTGAATTGCTCGGTTGTGCCGTTCACAATGGAGGGGTTCGTAGGCGTAACAGCAATGGATTGCAGGGTGGGGGCAGTAACAGTAAGGGTAATCCCCGGACTAACGATGGTGCCTTGCGTCGCAGTGATCTGCGAAGTGCCCACACCCGCGCCACTTGCGAGGCCCGTGCCGGTGCCAATCGTTGCTACCGAAGCCGTCGCGGAAGCCCAGGTGACGCTCGTGGTGATGTTCTGTGTGCTGCCGTCGCTGTAGGTACCCATTGCGGTGAACTGTTCTATGAGTCCTTTGGCGATCGAGGGACTTGCGGGTGAAACGGCAATAGATTGCAGGGTGGGGACAGTGACAGCGAGGGTAACGGACGGACTAACGATGGTGCCTTGCGTCGCAGTGATCTGCGAAGTGCCCACACCCGCGCCACTTGCGAGGCCCGTGCCGGTGCCGATCGTTGCTACAGAAGCGGCCGCCGAAGCCCACGTCACGCTCGTGGTGATGTTCTGCGTGCTGCCGTCGCTGTAAGTTCCCATCGCGGTGAACTGTTCTGTCAGCCCTTTGGCGATCGAGGGACTTCCAGGCGTTACAGCAATGGATTGCAGGGTGGGGGCAGTGACAGTGAGAGTAATAGCCGGACTAACGATGGTGCCTTGCGTCGCGGTGATCTGAGAAGTGCCCACACCCGCGCCACTCGCCAAACCCGTGCTTGTGCCGATCGTTGCTACCGCACCGGTCGCCGAAGCCCATGTGACGCTCGTGGTGATGTTTTGTGTGCTGCTGTCGGTGTAGGTTCCTGTTGCGGTGAACTGTACTGTCAGCCCCTTGGCGATCGAGGGACTTGTGGGTGAAACGGCAATGGATTGCAGCGTTGCAGCAGTGACCGTCAACGTGGCCGGTGCACTTGTAACTTTCCCGGTGGAGTTCAACACAACCACGGTGAAGACCGAACCCGTATCGCTCATAGATGTGGTGGGTGTTGTGTAGGAGCTCGCAGTGGCGCCGCTGATGGCTATTCCACCTTTGTACCACTGGTAGCTCATCGGCCCCGTGCCAGAGACGGTGACGGAAAAGGTGGCTGTGTGTCCTGCCACAACCGTTTGGCTCACAGGCTGCTGCATGACGCTGGGCGGTTCAGTGATAGATCCTTGCCAACCTCCGGCACATCCAATCATCGTCAGCAAAGCAAAGATCAAGACCAGAGGAGCTGCCACGCCCAAGCTGGACCAGTTTTTCAGCCTGAATCCCCTCGCAAGCCCACTCGCCCCACAAGCCTGGGCCGAGCGCGACAGCGTAGAGGCGCGCAGAAGATCGCACACGAACTTGATCGGGGCAGGAAGACTGACAGTCACGCTTGGATGAAGCCCCCGAGTTGCATCTCGCATAGCGAAAGATCTCCTTTGTAAGTACATCCAGATCGGTCATCTCTTTTGGCGGAATGGGATCTCTAAGAGCGAAACTGGTTGGTGGAGATTCCGTCGTTGCCAGAACCGTGACCTGACGTCGTGTTTCGCCGTTGCCAAGTAGGAACAACCGTCTGCACTGAGCTGCCCGCCAGGAGGAAGCCCCGAGTTCCGATCGCTCTTGAACCCTCAGTTAGAAAAGGCAGATTGCGTGCCAAACCAGGGGCGGGATTGCCGCGACGGGGAAATTTCTACAAGCGAACCCCAAGAGGGTACCTGCGCCAAACGATGTGTCGCACAATTGCAGTAAGACTTTTTGATTTCAGGACTTGCAATCTAAATGGAGCGAGCGTGCTGGCGCATGTCCGCAGACAAAAGGCACAATCGATCCGGCCAAAGCGGCGTCGGCAGGCCTATAGCACGGCGCCAGCGTCGGACGGGGATGCTTCATTTGATTTTCTTAATGAGTTTTAGTTCAGGATAGGGTGAGGGATTCTTCGCGAAACTTGCTCGACGTTTTTCACAGACCGCTTGCGTGACAGGCTTGGAGCAACCGGAAGAGCATCCAATGCTCGTTCAGAAAGCTCACGCGGTGCGCTGTTTCTCCTTGTGCTAAAATCTTACTGTAACGAGAGGGAACCCTACCGTGCCACTGGAACTTTCCATCATTCCGCCGCAAACCAAGCTGGAATCCAACGCCGATGGCCAGGCCGTTGATATCTCTGTCACCGCCACGCGTACGTTTCTATGCGAGCTTAGCGTTACCGATCAGATTGAGCAGGAGTCCCTGGATGTGTCGCTGTGGGGTTCCGCGGACGGGCAGGAGTTTGGCAAGAAGCCGTACTTGAAGATTCCGCAGCAGTTTTATCGCGGCACTACCAAAATGGTGTTGGATCTCTCGCTGCGCCCCGAAGTTCGTTTCCTTCGCGCGCGTTGGGAGCTAAACCGCTGGGGACGTGTTGCCCCCACGCCCATGTTCGTGGCGGGGCTGAAACTGACCGAAATTCCGGCCATGCCGGAAAATACCCCTACCAAACGTGCCGTTTTGGCTGTATCGTAGCGCGCATCTCGCGGGGAGGTAATCACACCTTCTTCCGCGTTTATTGGCCTTGAGTAGTTTAGGGGTAGGAAGCTATCGGTCGGTTGCCCTGTGGTGGTTAGCTTCCTACCCCGCGAGTGGTCTTGCAGGTATAGACGAAGCTACACCCTGAAATGTTTCTCACCCTTTGAAAATAGTTTGCGCTCTTGAAGGAAAGTCTTACGGCCGCGTACGCTTTCCCGTTTCTACCCCAGGGGATGTACCAAAAAGTTCCCGCGTACCTTTTTACCCCACATCCACCGTATCCAGATAGCGGGCCACGGAGGCTTTCCAGCGGAACTTCTCTGTAATGGCCTGTTGCAACGATTGGGCTGCAGCGGGTTCGCCGTGGGTCAGGTAGACCTGCTTTGGGGGAACCTGCAACGCCGTCAACCAACGCAGCAACTCGCTCTTGTCGGCGTGCGCGGAAAACTGTCCCATTTCCACGATTTCCGCCAGGACGGGAACGGCCTGGCCGAACAAGCTCAGGGCTTTTGCGCCCTCCTGTAAAGCCCGCCCCCGCGTTCCCTCGGCTTGAAATCCCCCCAGGATCACGGCGTTGCGCGCATCACCCAGACGCTGCGCCAGGTGGTGGAGCACGCGTCCGCCCGTCACCATGCCGCTCGCCGAGATGATGATGCACGGCGTCTTCACGTTGTTGATCTGCTTGGACTCCTCCGTGGTGCGCGTTAGGTGGAATTCGTGAACGCTCAGGGGATCGCCGCCGTTCTGTTCGTCGCGCGCGAAGAGCAGGTCGTGATCCTCCTTGTGCTTCAGGTAGAGATCCGTTGCGCTGAGAGCCATCGGGCTATCCACGTAGACAGGAACCTTGGGGATGCGCTGCAAATTCTCCAGTTGATGCAGGTAATACATGAAGGTCTGCGTGCGCCCAATCGCAAACGCGGGAATGACGATGGAGCCACCGCGCTTCACCACGCGATTTACGATGTCGCCCAGCAGCGCCAATGGATCGCCCGCTTCGTGCTCGCGGTCGCCGTACGTGGATTCACAGAGGAGCACATCAATCTGCTTTGTTACGGGCGTGACGGGATCATTCAGAATTGGCTGGTCGTAGCGGCCCACGTCCCCGGAAAACACGACGACGATCTTTTTGCCGTTCTCGGTGATGGTCAATTCCAGGCTGGAAGAGCCGAGAATGTGTCCCGCGTCGTAGGACTCGACATGAAATTCCGACGAAATGTCGAAACCACCATTGCGCGGCATGGGCTTCAGCAGCCGCAACACCGGGTCGACGTCCTGCGAAGTGTAAAGCGCCTTGGGATGTGCGTGCTTGCTCCAATTGTGCTTGAGGGCGTCCGCGGTTTCTTCTTCCTGCAGGTGGCCGGAATCTCTCAGCAGGAGTTCCGTCAATTCGATGGTCGCCGGATTGGCGAAGATGGGCTTGCGGAATCCGTCGCGCACGACCACCGGCAGCCATCCGGTGTGATCCAAATGGGCGTGAGTCAGAATCGCGAAATTGATGGAGTTCAAATCCACAGGCAACGGTTGCCAATTGCGCTCTTTCAGGTCATCCGTGCCTTGAAACAGGCCGCAATCCACCAGCAGTTTCTTGCCGGCGGCTTCCACCAGATATTTTGATCCCGTTACGCAACCTGCTGCGCCCAGAAAAGTGAGTTTTGCCATGATGCCAGCATTCTACTGGAACCCCGGCGTTTCCCGCGATGAAAAACCTGAAATATTGCCAACCGGCGGCGTGCGGTTTTAGCCGACACGCGGGACTCGTGCGGATTTGTGGTAAACTTTGTGAAGTTCCTCCGGTGGGGCCGTGGCGCAGTTGGGAGCGCGCCTCGATGGCATCGAGGAGGTCGTGGGTTCGAATCCCATCGGCTCCACCAATATGTTCTTTCACAAATAGTTAATATTAAACCGTAGTTTATACACTAATTACCGGTACCCAGTGTTGTTGCGGATCACGCCACGATGTCGCCAGTGGCCTATCTCAGGACTGCTGATTTAAGTCAGACGGGCCAGATTGCGCCCGATGCGTGTTTGGCGCACAGTCAAGCCGACAAGTTCGAGACCTATTCCTAGTACCTTCGCCACCGACAAAAGGCCATTGCTGATGCCCAAACGTCGAGTTTGTGGGCATTCTGGGTGTAACTTCGCAGGGCATCCGCACATCTACGATTCATGTAAATCTGGATTTCATCGGAATCACGACAAACTGCGTTAAGTAACGAACAGCGACTCAAATGAGGAGGGGACTCCCTTGAGACTCAATCGCGGACCCTGGCGCAAGTTGCTGCTGGCCGGACTCCTGCTTTGCAGACCGACGATAATCGGTGCGCAAGAACCAACAACACCGCCGAGCACTCCGGGCCAGCCCATCCCCGGCACACTTGGAGTGAGTCCATTCTCTGCAAGCACGCCGGGGAAATTGATCCCCGGAGTTCTGCAGCTTTCGTTGCAGGATGCCATCGATCAGGGATTGAAACAAAACCTGGGCCTGCTTCTTTCCGACGCGAATACTCGTTCGGCGCGCGGGCAACGCTGGGAACAATTGAGCGCTCTCCTGCCACAAGTGACAGCATCCCCTGCCATTGCGGCCGAGAAGGTCAATCTTGCGGAACTGGGTTTCACGAGTTTGGGAGGAGCCACCCTTCCGCCGTCCATTGGCCCTTTTTCCTATTTTGACGCACGTGTATCCGTGTCGCAGTCTCTGTTCGATTCGAAGCTGATCAACAATACCCGCGCGGCCAGCCAAAACCTCAAGTCGGCCGAGTACACGTTCAAAGATGCGCGCGATCTGGTCGTCCTCGCGGTTGGCTACGTTTATCTGCAAGCCATCGCCGACCAGGCCCGCATCCAAACGGCGGAAGCGCAAGTGGAGACGGCGAAAGCGCTTTACGATCAAGCGACCGACCAGGTGAATGCAGGAACTTCGCCGGAGATCGACGGGCTGCGCGCCAAGGTGGAACTCCAGACCCGGCAACAGCAGTTGATTCAGGCGAAGAACAATTTCGCCATCCAGAAATTAACCGTAGGGCGGGTGATTGGCCTGGATCCCGCACAAGAGTTCGCATTCGCCGACAATTCGCCTGATCGTCCCATCGAGGGCATCACGATCGAGGAAGCCCTGAAACGCGCCTACGCCGCGCGCTCCGATTACCTGGCGGCCATGACCGATGTGCGCGCCGCGGAATTTTCGCGCAAGGCGGCGGTGGCGGGCTATTTCCCGTCACTTTCGTTTAATGCGGACTATGGCGCGGGCGGCGCGCATCCCTCAACGGCGACACAGGTGTTCGACGTGCGCGGAACGCTGTCGATTCCCATCTTTCAGGGCAACCGTGTGCATGCCGACATTTTGCAGGCGGATGCACGGCTGCAGCAGGCGCGGGAACGACTGGACAATCTGCGGGCGCAAATCGATTCTGACATTCGCACCGCGCTGCTGAATCTGCAGTCCTCCGCGGATCTGGTGAATGTGGCGCGGAGCAATATTGACTTGGCGGAAGAAACGCTGGTGCAATCGCGCGATCGTTTCAGCGCAGGTGTCACCGATACGGTGGAAGTGGTGCAATCGCAAGAAGCCGTTGCGAGCGCGCACGAGCAGTACATCTCCAGCCTGTACAGCTACAATTTTGCGAAAATCTCGATGGTTCGCGCCCTGGGCATCGCGGAAGCGGGCGTCAAGGAATACTTCAAAGGAAAATAAACATGGCGGAAGAGAACCCAACCCGTTCGGTGCCCAGTGGGGGTGACAGACCCGCCGTTAATCCACCGGCGTCAACGGACAGGAAGTTTGCGCCGAGATTGTACGTGAGTCCGAAAGCCCGCAGGAGGATCGTGATCCTGGCCGTCGTCCTGGTGCTGGTCGTTGGCGGGGTATTCTTGTGGCGCTATTTAAACAGCTACGAATCCACCGATGATGCGCAGGCGGATGTGCACCTTTATCCCGTCAGCGCGCGCATTTCGGGTTACGTGATTAAAGTGAATGTTGACGACAACCAGTGGGTACAGCAAGGAACTGTGCTGGTGGAGATTGACCCCAAAGACTATGAGGTTGCCGTGGCGCAGGCGCAAGCCAATCTGGCGAGCGCCGAAGCGACGGCGCAATCGCTGAATATCACGGTGCCCATCACTTCGGTGAACACGACCAGTCAATTGAAGTTCACCGCATCGGATATTGAGAATGCCAAAGCCGGCATTATTGCAGCGGAGAGGCAATTGACCGCTGCCCATGCCCAACTGGAACAGGCGGAAGCCAACGATGTAAAGGCGCAAGACGATCTGCACCGCTACAAGTTGCTGGTGGACAAGCGAGAGGTGGCCGACCAGATTTACGATCAGGCGGTGGCTGCGGCCAAAGCCAGCACGGCAACCGTAGCAGCGGCCCGCGCCAATGAATCCGCTGCGCAACAGTTCGTGGAGCAGGCGCACAGCCGTTTAGAGCAAGCAGCAGCCAACCACCAATCGGCGGAGACTGGCCCGCAACAGGTGTCTTCCACCAAGGCTCGCGTACGGGCCGCAATCGCCGACGTGGAACAAAAGCGGGCGCAACTTGAACAAGCCCAACTTAATCTCCAATACACAAAAATTATTGCTCCGATCAGCGGGGAAGTGAACAAGACCGTTGTGGTCGGGCTGAACATTCAAGCAGGTCAACAACTCCTCACCGTCGTGCCTCTCGATGAAGTTTGGGTCACCGCCAATTTCAAAGAGACTCAGCTGAAGCACATGCGCGTTGGGCAGAAAGCGGAGATCCACGTGGATTCGAGCGGGCGCATTTTAAAGGGCCGCGTGGACAGCATTGCGGGGGCGACGGGCCCGACCTTCAGTTTGCTTCCACCGGAGAACGCCACCGGCAATTACGTGAAAATTGTCCAGAGAATTCCCGTCAAAATCGTTCTGGAACCGGGGGAAAACCGGGATCGCCGGCTGCGACCCGGCATGAACGTGGTGCCCGACGTATACCTCCAATGAGTGCCGCGACACTCACACTCGACCAGGATGTTTGGCGGCCCCGGTTCAACCCCTGGCTGATTGCCGTTGTCGTGGCACTGGCCGCTTTTATGGAGGTGCTCGACACCAGCATCGCCAACGTGGCGCTACCCTACATGGCCGGAAATCTGGGCGCCAGCAATGACCAGAGTACGTGGGTGTTGACTTCGTATTTGGTGTCCAATGCGATCATCTTGCCCATCAGCGGTTGGCTCGCGGGCGCGCTCGGGCGCAAGCGTTTTTTCATGGCTTGTTTGACCATCTTTACAGTGAGCTCTTTGCTCTGCGGGTTGGCCCCCAGCCTCGGGTTTCTTCTTCTTTTCCGCGTACTGCAAGGCGCCGGTGGCGGTGGTTTGCAGCCGATGGCACAGGCCATTCTCGCAGATACCTTTCCTCCGCAGCAGCGGGGACTGGCGTTCGCGCTGTACGGCATTACGGCCATCATGGCGCCCACCATCGGGCCGACGCTGGGCGGATGGATCACCTTCAACTATTCCTGGCGCTGGATTTTTTTTATCAATCTCCCCGTCGGTCTCGCCACGTGGTTTCTGGTGCGCCGATTTGTGGAAGATCCTCCTTATTTAAGCCGGCTCAAGAGAGCGGGCGTCCGATTGGACTATGTGGGCATCGCGCTGCTTGCGCTCGGTATCGGCGCGCTACAGATTTTGCTCGACAAGGGCCAGGAAGATGATTGGTTCGGTTCCCATTTCATTACCACTTTAGCCGTCGTCGCGACAGTTTGTTTACTTGCGCTGATCGTCTGGGAATGGTTTCAAAAGGCGCCGATCATCGACGTACGCATGTTTAGAAGCTTTAACTTCGCCAGTTCGAACTTGATGATGTTTACATTGGGAATTTTGTTGTTCAGCAGCCTGGTCCTGATGCCGCAATTTCTGCAGACGCTTGTTGGATACACTTCCCAGTTGGCGGGGCTTGCGCTTTCCGCGGGGGGGCTTGTATTGCTTTTCGAGATGCCCATCATGGGCAAACTCACAACAAAGATCCAGGCGCGGTACCTGATTGCGTTCGGATGGCTGGCTTTGTCTGTGGCCATGTACTATTCCACGAAGCGCATTGACCTGCAGATCAGCTTCAGCGCCGCCGTGTGGCTGCGCATCGCCCAGGTGATTGGATTGGGATTTCTCTTCGTGCCGATTACGCTGGTGGCTTACATTGGAATTCCACCGGAGCGGAACAATACGGTTGCTGGAATTGTGAATTTCATGCGCAATATGGGAAGCAGCGTGGGAACGTCTCTGGTGACGACATTGATCGCGCGGCGCTCGCAATTCCATCAACAGATTCTGGTTGGGCACATCAGAGCCGACAATCCGAATTTTCAGAACTCTGTCAACGGGCTTGCCCAGTACCTGGCTCATTCTGGCTTGGGCGTGCATGAGGCGCGCTTGCAGGCGTACGCCAGGATCTACCAATCCGTGCAAGCACAAGCGGCCAGCCTGGCCTACGTGGATACCTTCATGGTTCTGGCCGTGGGGGCGGCAATCATGTTCGGCTTGGCTTTTGTGCTGAAGAAGAATGATCCTGGCGGCGGGCAAACCATCGCGGAGTAATTGTGAATCCAATGTATTGGGGCAGATTTCAGAGGCCTGAAACAAATGATCAACATCATAACCATTGAACGCGAATACGGATGCGGCGGCGGCGAAATCGCTCAGCGGCTGGCAACGCAGCTGGGGTGGAAACTTTGGGATCAGCTTTTGACGGAAGAGATCGCGAGGCTTGCGGAATGCCCCAGGGCGGTCGTCGAAGTTCGGGAGGAACGCACCGATCCTCTCTATTACCGGCTGTTCAAATCCTTTTTGCGCGGGAGCTACGAAGGAAGCCTGAACGCGCACAAGCTCAAGGTGGTTGACAGCGAGAGCATCTCTAAGATTACAGAACGCGTGGTGCAGAACGCGGCGAAGATTGGAAACTCCGTCATCGTTGGCAGGGGGTCGCAGATTTTTCTCAGGAACCGCCCGGACACGCTGCGAGTGTTCCTTTACGCTCCGAGAGAAGACAAGCTGCGGCGCTTGTTGGCTCGCGGTAAGAGTGAGAGCGAAGCCGAGCAGCTTGTGGATTCCGTCGATCAGGAGCGCGCCGATTTCATCCAGAAATATTTTCGCGTCGAATGGCCCAACCGAGCCATTTACCAGGCCATGATCAATACCGCGATCGGCGATGAGGCTGTGGCTCAGACGATCGTGGATTTCATGAAAGCTCTTAATGCGACGCCTCAGCCCCAGTAGACACATCGTACCCATTTTGATTCGGCGCGCCGTCTTAAAAAAGATAGCGCCTGGGAACGGGACAATTGTTCTTGACAAACTTCAGAGCGAAGAGCCATGTAGTTCTGATTATGCGCCGTTCGCGACAGGCGCTCCGCGCAAGCAGGTTGGATGCTAGAGGAGGAACCGAAATATGAGTGACTTCGACGGCAAAGAGAAAGTCGAGCCCCCGCCAAGCACCCTTTCCAGACGAGACCTAATCAAGGGAGTTATTGTCGGTGGCGTTGCGGTCTCCTCCGCAAGTTATCTTTTCCGCGCCTCGAATCTGGTAGGCCAATCCGTGCGTGGCACGGGCGAGCGACTCCTCACAATCAATGTGAACGGCCAGTTGCGGCGGGTTGACGTCATGAAGCAGGAGACGCTGGCCTGGACACTGCGCCACAAATTGGGGCTCACAGGCACCAAGCTTGGATGCGATCGCGCCGAATGCGGCTCCCGCACCGTCTTGATCGACGACGTGCCGCATTATGCCTGTTCCGTGTTGACGCACACCGTCCGCGATAGAAAGGTCCTGACGATCGAAGGGCTGGCGAGCCCCGACGGAACGCTGCATCCAGTGCAGCAAGGCGTGATTGACGAACAAGGCTTCCAGTGCGCGTTTTGCATGCCGGGATTCATCATGGCGTCGGTGGGATTCCTGAAGACAAACCCCAATCCAACGCGGAGCGAACTGGCGCAAGGCGTGTCGGGAAATCTGTGCCGGTGCCAGGACTACGACAAGATACTGACGTCATTAATGCGTGGAGCGGAGAACATGAGGAGGGCCAGCCATGCTTAAGAGCGAAACCAAATCTGCCGCATCGACTGGTGGTGCAACGCCACGCGTGTATGGAGCCGGACACAAGTTAATCGGCAAGGACTACGAGACCGCCGACCTCTATGCGAAAGTGACCGGCCAGGCAAAATACGCCGAAGACTATCACGCCGAAGGCATGCTGTTCTGCAAACTGCTCCTCAGTCCCTTGCCGCATGCGCGTGTGAAGCACCTGGATCTGCGCAAGGCACTCGCCATGCCCGGTGTGAAGGCGATTCTTACGGCTGACGAGCTTCCGCCTCCTGCCGACTCCCTCACCGACAACGGCACGGTCATCCGCGCCAATCCAAAGAGCGAGAAAGCGCTCACGATGGAACCGCTCTACCAGGGTGAACCGATTCTTGCCGTGGCCGCTGTTGACGAACTCACTGCCGCAGAGGCAATTGAGAGGATTCGCATCGAGTTTGAGCCGCTTCCCTTCGTTCTTGATCCCCTGGAAACTCTGCGGCCCGGCGGCCCAAACCCCAGAATCGAAGGAAATATCTGGGTGCGCCCTCCAGCACCCGCGCCCGTGGCGGGAGCTCCTCCTCCGCCTCCGCAACCACCAATCATCGGAGCGCTCAAGTGGAGCAAGGCGGAGTTCGCCGAAGAGAAGGAAGGCCGCCTCCCGATGGGAAAAACGCCCGACGAATGGTCCTACGGCGACCTGGAGGCAGGCTTCCGGAGTGCGGCGTTGGTGCTGGATGAAACGTTCGTCACGCCGGATACGAGCCACCAGACGCTGGAAACGCGCAGCGCGATGGCGTATTGGCAGAACGGAAAGGTATATGTTCACACCGGAACGCAGAGCACTGCGCAGACCGTCCCCGCGATCGCCAGATGGTTGAACATCGATCCCAGCAAAGTTGTGTTGTTGAGCGCGTACACCGGAGGCGGGTTCGGAAGCAAGATCACAGGTGGCGTGACGCTGGTAGTTCCTGCGCTGTTGTCGAAGAAGGCCAACGCCCCGGTGATGATGCGGATCAGCCGCGAGGAAGAGACCTTCATTGGCCGTGCGCGGCCCAGCATGATGGGGCGCATGAAGGCCGGTTTTTCGAAGGACGGCCGAATCATCGCGCTCGACATGTTTGTGATCGCCAACACTGGTCCCTATGATGCAGTGGGCGATGCGTTCTCATCGGGCAGGATCGTTTCTCTCCTCTATCAACCGCAAGCGATGCGCTGGCGCGGAGCCACATTGCTGACGAACACGCCGCCCAGAAGTGCGCAGAGTTCCCCCGGCGGGATGCAGGGGATCGTGATTATGGAACCCGTGATTGCCAAGGCCGCGCGCAAACTTGGCCTCGACCAGGTAGCCATCCGCCGAATCAATTGTCCGGAAGGCAAAGCGTCATTTGGACCGGTGGGGCAAGGCGGCAAGCGGCCTTATGCGACGAGTGCGTTCCTAAAGGAAGCGCTGGACCGTGGTGCGGAACAGTTCAAGTGGAACGAACGTGTTGCGCGCACTCCGAAGCGCATTGGTTCCAAGGTGCGCGGGGTCGGCGTATCGCTTAGTTGTTATGTTGGCGGCACGACGGGGTTCGATGGAATTCTGATCATTAAGCCGGACGGCCGCGTGTCCATCCTCTCCGGAATCGGCAACTTGGGAACGGAGTCGGTGATTGATGTTCACCGCGTTGCAGCTGAAGTTCTGGGAGTGCCTTGGGAGAAGTGCGACATCACCTGGGGCGATTCGTCGCAGAACCTTCCCTTTACCTGTGTTTCGGGCGGGAGTCAGACGACGCACGCGATGACGCGCGCAGCACACGCGACCGCCATGGATGCCCGGAAAAAACTTCAGGAGATTGCGGCCAAGAAACTTGGAGGCAAGCCGGAGAATTACGAAGTCGCGAACGAGCGTGTATTCCGCAAGGGTGGGGGAGCCGGCATGACGCTGGCGCAGGCCGCGAACCACGCGATTCAACTGGGCGGAATCTACGATGGCCATGAAGTGTCGCCCGATCTCAACAAAGTGACGAAGGCGTCTGTGGCACAACTTGCCGGGCAAGGATTGCTGGCGGCGGCAAAAGACAATTACCCTCGGGACGGCTCGACATTTTCTTATGTGGCTAGCTTTGCCGAGGTCGAAGTGGACGTGGAAACGGGGAAGTACTACATCGTGGATTATCTCGCCTATGCGGATGTTGGCACGGTGATTCATCCACGTGCGCTGGGCGGCCAAGTCCTGGGCCGATCCGTACTGGGCATCGGACATGCGATTGGCCAGAAGTGGGTATTCGATCCGCAGTATGGCGCCATGCTCTCGACGCGGTTTAGCCAGAGCAAGCCGCCAACGATTCTGGATGTGCCGGTAAATATGCAGTGGGCCGCGCTGGATATTCCGGATCCGGAAACGCCGGTGGGCGCTCGTGGCGTTGGCGAACCGCCGGTTGGAGGCGGTTGCGCGTCCATATTGAACGCACTCTCTGACGCTTTGGGTGACGAGATCTTTCGGCGCGCACCGGTAAACGCGGACACCATTCTGACTTCGTTGGAAGCGGGGCGGCCGGTGCAACATCCCCTGATGGCACATATATAAAGGAGACGCGAAAGGAGAGACCATGGCTGTAATCCGAGATGTCATGCCAGCTTTTGAGCTGCTTCAGCCGAACTCGATCACCGACGCGCAAAAGCTGTTGGAGCGGCAGGGAGGCGATGCCTGGGTGCTGGCCGGAGGGATGGACAGCTTCGACTGGCTGAAGGACCGCATCAAGAGGCCGAAAGTGGTGGTCGATTTGAGCGGGATCGCCGAACTCAAGGGAGTTCG
>Ga0181523_10002043_pt1 | contig 20281 bp, 16 predicted proteins | sample PEATcosm2014_Bin_43_FD_119752 | JGI IMG/M metagenome (GOLD analysis project Ga0181523, IMG submission 119752) | Peatland microbial communities from MTU Mesocosm Facility, Houghton, MI, USA - PEATcosm2014_Bin05_30_metaG | ecosystem: Environmental > Terrestrial > Soil > Wetlands > Peat | place... | reverse complement strand
CTGGATCTTTGGGAGCGGCGCGTCGTCGCCGCCGAGCCCGGCCGGCCGATGATATGAGGATGATCGATCTCGACTCCGCCCTCGTGGCGCGGGCAGTCCTGCCTGCTGTGTCGAGAGTCGTCTCGACATTTCTTTGTTGCACAACGATATGCCGCCGCCAAGAAACGTCGCCACGACTGGCGACGCTGCAGGCCAGACGGCCCGCGCCACGCGTTGGAGCCGAATGATTGTGATAAGAGCCGCCTACGCCGCCGCTCGCCTGGCAGGATGGGCGCGCCCGGTGCGGCGTGGCGCGGCGATAGCTCCGCTTGCCGCCAACACAGCCGGCGCCGGAATCTCCGTGGTGATCCCGTCGCGCGATGGCAAGGCGCTGCTCGAAGCTCAACTGGCCGGAATCGCAGCGGACCTGGCGGGCATGTCGGGCGAGATTATCGTCATCGACAATGGATCGAGCGATGGCACCGCCGAGTGGCTCCGCGCAACCTACCCGCGAGTCGTGATCGAGGAATCGCCAGAGCCGCTCTCTTTCGCCGCTGCCGTGAACCGAGGCATCCGCTGCGCCCGTTTTTCTCACGTCTGCCTGCTCAACAACGACATGCGGATCGAGCCGGGCTTCTTCGCCGCTTTGCTCAAGGCGTTTCGGGCGGTGCCGGATTTGTTCTGCGCCACGGCGCAGATTCGCTTCCCGCCGGGCGTGCGCCGCGAAGAGACCGGCAAGGCAGTGATGGCGCAGGCCGCGCCGGAGGATTTCCCGATTCGTTGCGATGAGCCCTTGCCGGGCGAAGATGGCACCTGCGTGCTGTACGGCAGCGGCGGCTGCTCGGCTTACGATGCCGCCAAGCTCGGCGCGCTGGGTGGCCTGGACGAAGCGTACGCACCGGCGTATGTCGAGGATCTTGACTTGGGGTATCGCGCCTGGCTCCGCGGGTGGCCGAGCGTGTATGTGGCCGGAGCGGTGGTGGAGCACCGGCACCGTGCCACAGCCTCGCGGTTTTACAGCGGAGAGCAACTTGCCACGATGTTGGAGGTGAACTATTTGCGGTTCCTGGCGCGAGCGGTAGCCAGTCCGCTGGTTTTTCGGCGGCTGTGGAGACAGGCGCTCGACCGGTTGCGATTGCGCGCGACCCGCGACCCGGCCGCGAGGGCCGCGTTGCGCTGCGCCGCCAGGCTGGCGCTGGCCGGAGGACCTGCGCATAGGCCGGCCGCTGATGAGGAATCGCTGCGGGCGCTGACGGATGGTTCGGTCGCGTGCTTTCCCGGGCGGCCCCTATCCGGAAAATCTCCGGCTCTGGTTACCGCGCGAGGGTTCGAGTCCGCCACGACTAATGACGAAGGCGACGCGGTCTTGTTGGTTCGCGTCGGTCAACTGGAGCCGCCGCCCGCAAGCCTGCTGGCCCGCTACGCCGAGATCGTCGAGGCTCGCACCGACGCGGCTTTCGATGCGGCCGCTCAGTGGATCCAGCGCAAATGGCGGTAGGGCCTGCGCAGGTCGGGGACGTCGGGGACCTGCGCCACCACACCTGCGCCACGCGCGCGCCATCTTCTATAATGATGTTTCTTCATCTGAAACCAATTTCACTCTCAAGGAGCATTCATGCCCGCGAAGCGTATCGGTATCCTGACTGGCGGTGGCGACGTCCCCGGATTGAATTCGGTCATCAAATCGGTGGTCTACCGGTCCGGTGAATCCGGATGGGAGGTGATCGGCATCCGGCGCGGCTGGGAAGGCCTGACGCACGTCGACCTGCAAGACCCGGCCAGCCGCAGCCGCTACATTCAGCCGCTGAACCGCGAGAACACGCGCACCATCGACCGCACCGGCGGCACCTACCTGCACAGCTCGCGCACTAACCCGTCCAAGATGTCGAAGCTGCCGCCGACGCTCGAACGCCGCACCTTCCCCTCCCGCGAGAGCACCAAGAAGGGCGTCACTTCCACCGTGTACGATGTCACGCCGGCGGTGCTCGAGAACCTGGAAGCGCTGGGGATCGAGTACCTGGTCGCGATTGGCGGCGACGATACGCTCAGCTACGCGGCTGAACTGGATCGCCAGGGAGTCAAGGTCGTAGCCGTGCCGAAAACCATGGACAACGATGTGCGCGGCACCGAGTACTGCATCGGCTTTTCCACCGCCATCACGCGCGCCATGGATGCCATCGAGCGGCAACGCACCACGGTGGGTTCGCATGAGCGCATCGGCATCTTCCGCGTGTTCGGCCGCGACGCCGGCTACACCGCGCTCTACACCGCTTATGTCACCTCGGTGCGCTGCTGCATCCCCGAGTACAAGGTGAATTTGCCAAAGCTGATCGAAATCCTGGTCAACGACAAGAAGCACAACCCCAGTAACTACGCGCTGGTGATTCTCTCCGAGGGCGCGGAGTGGGAAGGGTACATGGTCAAGGAGTACGGCGAGGCCGACGCCTTCGGGCATCGCAAGAAGATGAGCGTGGCCGAAGACCTGTCCACCGAAATCAAATCGGCCACCGGAGAGGAAACCATCGTCAGCGACCTGACGTACGATTTGCGCTCCGGCAGCCCGGATTTCGTCGACCGCCTGGTGGCGAACACGTTCGCCGGCATGGCCATGGACGCCATCGAGGAAGGCAAGAGCGGCCTGATGGCCGCCATCAGCAGTGGCTGCTTCACCCTGGTGCCGATTCCCGATCCCAAGCTGGGTCCGCGGCATGTCGAAGTCGAAACCATGTACAACACCGAGCGCTTCCGGCCGGTCTACGATCACAAGCTGGGGCTGCCCATCTTCCTCACCAGGGCCTGAGGCTTGAACTGGAGACATCTGTTTTCGCGGGCGGACGCGCGGCTTACCGGCGAGCTGCGCGCCCGCATCCGCGCCTCATTCGACCGCGCCGCAGGCGATGAGGAGCACTTCCCCGCCACCATCGATCCGCGCATTTATCATGTGAAACTGATCCGCCGGCACCTGGGCGACCTGGCCGGGCGGCGTGTGCTCGACGTGGGTTGCGGTAAAGGCCGCTTCGCCCGCGTTCTGCACGACCAGGAACCGGCGGCCGAAATCTGCGGCTTGGACCTTTCGCTCGAGATGCTGCGATTCGCGCCGGCGGGCATTCGCGTCTGCGCCGGCTCGATGACCGAGTTGCCGTTTTCGGACGCCGCTTTCGATGCCGCCTACGCCACCGAGAGCCTGGAGCACGCGGTCGAAATCGACAAAGCCGTGAGCGAGATTTGCCGCGTGGTGAAGCCGGACGGGCGGATCGTCATTATCGACAAAAACGCCCGCGCGCGCGGACGGCTGGAGACGCCCGAGTGGGAGCGCTGGTTCGGCCGGCGCGAACTCCAGGGCCTCTTAAAGCGCCACTGCCGCCAGGTGGAGAGCCATGAAATATCGTACTGGGAAGACGTGCCGCCCGACGGCCTGTTCCTGGCCTGGCTGGCGGTGAAGTAGACCGCCAGCCGTTCGATCACCGGGAATCCACCCGCCGCAACCGCTCTACCGAGCCGGCGCGTTCGTCCGGATGTCCGGAAACGTGAAAAACCCGCCCGCGGAACGCGGTGTGGTCCGCCGGCCGTTGCTGGTTACCATGACCGGCGCCGGCGCGACGACCGCCGTCCGCACCTCGTTGCCGCTGTCGACCACCACGATGCGCAGGGTCAGCGTGGGCGAGCCGGGACTGCTCAGTTGCATGCTGCCGGTGCAGTCCGCGTTGAGGCTGTACGTTCCCGTACCTGGGCGATCGGGGGTCGTATAGCCGGAAATCGATCCGTGAATGTTGTCCGTCTGGGTCAAGTTGCCATTGCCGTCGAAGGTGGTCATGGCAACTCCCACAACTGTCTCAGTCGTGATGGCGCCTGGGGCCGATGGCCGCGTGCCGGTGACTGTAAACCCATAATCACCTTGCAGGGTGCCATTCGTACAGGTGACGTTCTCTTGCCCCCAAAGGGCAGTTGCTGTGAGCAGTAATACCGTAAGTGTGATCTTCATTTGTCCTCTCCTGAGTTGATCGCGGGCGGCAGCGCCCGCTGTGATCTAAAGGGAGCTTACGCGACGCCGGCGTTTATGTCGATGGCCCGCAGGTTTCTTGTTGCTTGAATGTTCATCCCCAGGTAATTCGCGCGGAATCATTTACTTACGGCGTTATGTCTCCGCGCCTGGAGCGCTAAACACAGGTCCGCAATCGGGAGCGGATGATATAGTGGACTCCAGTTATGGGCGCCGCCGGCAGAACACCCCACCGACTCCGCTTCGCCACCTTCGAGGTCGACGCCAGCTCCCGCGAACTCTTCAGACAAGGCCGCAAGGTCAAGCTTCAGGAGCAGCCGTTCGAACTTCTTCTCGCCCTCCTGGAACGGCCCGGTGAGGTTTTGACCCGGGAAGAGCTGAAACAGCGGATCTGGCCGGACGACACGGTGGTGGATTTCGATCGCGGCCTCAACCGCGCCGTCAATCGCGTCCGGGATGCGCTGGGAGACTCCGCCGAGAACCCTCGCTTCGTCGAAACGCTCCCCAGGCGCGGCTACCGCTTCATCGCTCCGGTTCAGGAATTCGACCTCACGGAGGCCATGCGCGCAACCGGCGGTGACACGGACGGCGTCACGCGAGAGCCACCGGCCGGTCCAGCGTCTCGCACGCGCGCCTTCGCTGGCAAGCGCACGCTGCTCGCGGCCGCTGCCGCCATCGTCCTGGCAGCGGTACTGCTGTGGAGCCCGGGAACTTGGCGCGACCGCCGGACTGCGGCGCCAACAGGCCCGCAGGTCCGCTCAATCGCCGTCTTGCCGTTTGAGAATCTGTCGAACGACCCTGCGCAGGAATACTTCACCGACGGAATCACGGATGAGCTGATCACCGACCTGGCCTCACTGGAAGGCGTCCGCGTGATTTCGCGTACCTCCGTCATGTCCTACAAAGGCAAGCGCCAGCCCCTTCCGGCTATCGCCGGCGCCCTTGGCGTGGATGCCGTGGTGGAAGGTTCCGTGGCACGCGCGGATCAAAGAGTCCGGATTACCGCTCAGTTGCTGCTAGGGCGCGAGGACCGGCATCTTTGGGCCGAAAGTTTCGAGCGCGATCTGGGGGACATCCTCGCCGTGCAGCGCGAGATCGCCGCTGCGATTGCCGGACAGATTCGGGCCCACGTTTCACCAATAGCCGGTTCACGCCGGACGGCGATCAACCCCACTGCATATGACGCCTACCTCCAGGGGCGCTTCTTCTGGAATCGAAGAAATGTGCCAGACACCGTTACGGCCATCCGCTATTTCGAACGGGCTATCGGGATTGACCCCAACGCGGCGGTCGCCTGGGCCGGCTTGGCCGACTGTTACAACATATTAGCTGCCGAACAAGGGGCCCCGAACCAGGAAGAGCTTTTCTCCAAGGCCACCGCCGCGGCTGTGCGCGCCCTGGAGATCGATCCGAATCTCGGTGAGGCTCACGCTTCTCTCGGATACACCTGCTTCTTTCACAGCTGGGACTGGGCCGGCGCAAAGCGCGAGCTGGATCGGGCTGTCGAACTCAATCCTAATGACGCCAGCGCCCACGACTGGCTATCGCACTATTCCATCGCCATGCGGCAGTTTGACGCTTCTCTCGCCCACAGCAAGACCGCTCTCGAAATCGACCCACTGAACCCCTTGCGGCGGGCGCATATGGTGTGGCACTTGCTCTATTCGCGCAAGTATGACGACGTCATCAGCCAGGGCCAGCGGCTTCTCCTGGAAGCCCCCAACCTCACCGGGGTTCTCAGCTTTCTTGGGAAGGCATACGAGCGGAAGCGAATGCTGACCGACGCGATCGCAACGTTGCAAAAAGCCCTTGATGCGGAGCACGCCAACTCTGCGGCGTTGGCCGATCTCAGCCATGCATACGCCGTTGCCGGTCAACACGGCAAGGCACAGGCCATGCTGGAACAACTTCTCGCCCGCTCGCAACGCGAATTCGTTTCTCCGGAGATCCTGGCGGAGATTTACTGCGGGCTGAACGATCGAGAACCGGCCATGGACTGGCTCGATAAAGCCTACACTGCGCGGGCGCCGGGTCTCGTCTATATCGGCGTTGACGCGGTGTACGATCCTTTGCGTTCCGAACCGCGATTCCAGGCGCTGCTTCGCAAGATGCAACTGCCGGCCAACTAATCGCCGGCAGGATGCCGATTCGGCCACCGATTCCCCGCTGAAGAAGTCCGGAAAGTCTTATTGGACTTTCTTCAACAGCTTCTGCCAGCCGAGCAGCGCGATACAATGTATCTCAGGAGGCGATAAACGTATGGCGACTACCATGGTGCATATTCGCATCGATCAGCGCGTGAAGGACAAGGCGTCGAAGACGCTTGCCGCGATGGGCCTGTCCGTCTCCGACGCCGTGCGCATGTTGCTGGTCCGCGTGGCCGCGGAAAAGGCACTCCCGTTCGAGGTGAAGGTTCCGAACGCAACGACAGTGAAGGCTATGGAGGCTGCCGACCGGCGAGAAGGAAAGCGATACCGTTCCGCCGAAGCTCTCTTGAAGGACTTGGGGATCTGACACGCCGTGCGCAACGTAATTGGCGTGGCCCAATTCCGGCGCGACGTGAAGCTCGCCGGGCAGCGCGGCTGCGACCTGAGCAAGCTCCGTGAGGCGATCTTACTGCTGGCTGCGGGCACCCCGCTGCCGCCCCGCTATCAGGACCACCCCTTGAGGGGCAACTGGGCGCATCAGAGGGATTGCCATATCGAGCCGGATTGGCTACTCATATACAAGATCGATGGCGACGATCTGTACCTGGTGCGCACCGGCACGCACGCCGACTTGTTCTGAGTTTCCTCCCTTCCGCCGACGCTACAATGGAAGATTCTATGTCATTCCAGGAAGTGGTCGAAGCGGAAGGCCACCTGATCGACTCCCATATCATGGAGAACATCTTCGATACGGTCGTCGAGCAGCACGGCCGTTTCGAGGTGGAAGAATTCCGCATCGGCCGCACCAACAGCGAACCGTCCTATCTGCGGCTCAAGGTAACCGCCGCCGACCAGCTCGCGCTAGATCGGCTGATCGAGACGCTGCTGCTGCTCGGCTGCGCGCCGGTGGACGCGAGTGACGCCCAGCTTCGCGAAGTGGAGCGCGACCGCTGCGCGCCGGAGGATTTTTATTCCACCACCAACCACCGCACTTACGTGCGCCACGGCGAGCAATGGATCGAAGTAGAAAACCAGCGCATGGACGCCATGGTGGTGGTGGAGGGCGGGCGCGCGCGCTGCCGGCGGCTGCGCGACCTGCGCCGCGGCGACCGCATCGTGGCCGGGATGCGCGGCATTCGCGTGGTTCCTGAATCGAAAGAGCGCGGACGCCTGTCGTTCGCGTTCATGGCCAATGGCATTTCGTCGGAGCGCCAGGTGGAAACCGCCGTGCGCCAGACTGCCGAGCTGGTGCGGCAAACGCGCGCGAGCGGTCTCAAAGTGGTGGTGGTGGCTGGGCCGGTGGTGGTGCATACCGGCGGCGTGGAAGGACTCTCGGCGCTGATCCGGCAGGGCTTCGTGCAGGCGCTGCTGAGCGGCAATGCGCTGGGCGTTCACGACGTGGAAGCGGCTCTGTTCGGCACTTCGCTAGGCGTCCGCCTCTCCGACGGACGCCTGGAGGAGCACGGGCACCGCAACCACATGCGCGCCATCAACGCCATCTTCCGCGCCGGCTCGGTGAGTCTGGCCGTGGAAAGCGGTCGCTTGCGCTCGGGCGTGCTGTACGAATGTGTGAAAGCGGGCGTGCCGTTCGTGCTGGCCGGCAGCCTGCGCGACGATGGGCCTCTGCCCGATACCATCACCGATATGAACGCCGCGCAGGATGCTTACGCGGCCGAACTCGCGGGCGCCGGCCTGGTGCTCTGTCTGGGTTCGATGCTGCATTCGATCGCCACTGGCAACATGCTGCCGAGCTGGGTGCGCATCGTTTGCGTGGATATCAATCCCGCCGTCGCCACCAAGGTCAGCGACCGCGGCACCGGGCAGGCGGTGGGCGTGGTGGCCGATGTCGGCCTGTTTCTCGACTTACTCTCGAAGGATCTCGCATGAAGCGCCAATATACCGATGCGCACGCGGAGGCAGGCACGCGCGTTCCGCTGCCGGACATCGAAACCTGGCCCAATCAGTACCGCGAGCCGTACGAAATCGAAATTGTCATGCCGGAGTTCACTTCGATGTGTCCCAAGACCGGCCTGCCCGATTTCGGCAAGATCGTTTTGCGGTACACTCCGCTGCGGCGCTGCCTGGAACTGAAATCGTACAAGATGTATTTGCTGGCATATCGCGAGGTGGGAATCTTTCAGGAGAACATCGTGAACCGGGTGCTGCGCGACGTGGTGCGAGCGGCCGAGCCGGTCTCGGCCACGGTGATTGGCGAGTTCGCGCCGCGCGGCGGGCTCGCGACCGTAGTGACGGCCGACTGGAGGCGAAAAAGTGGAAAGCGCTGAGCTGATCGCCATTTTGCGCGACGTGCGCGACCGGGTGCGCGCCAGCAATCCGGAGACCGCGGCCGGCGGCACCGATATCGCGCTGCCGGATCTCACCGGGTTGATGCACGCGCGCGACGCCGCGCTGGGGAAAGTGGCGTCCATTGGGACCGTCAATCCGCGCGCCGGCGGCCCGCTGAACAGCCTGGTCCAGGCGTGGAAGCGCCTGCTGGCGCGGGTCCTAGACTGGCACGTGCGGGAGCAGGTGGAATTCAACCGCAAGACCATCGCCTGCGTGGACGCCGCCCTCGAGGCGCTCAACCAATCCAATCGCGCCTTGGTCGAGTTCGGCAACCGGCTAGCTGCCGAGCGCGGCCGCATCGAAGCATTGGAAAAAGCCGGAGCGCGCCTCGAAGAACTGGAAAAGCAACTCCGCGAACAGGCTGCCGCCGAACGGGCCCGCCGCGACGAGTTGGACAAGCAACTGTGCGAACAAGTTGCCGCCATGCTGGCCCGCGTCGAAGACGTCGAGCAACGGGAGCACGGCAGGGGCCAGGAACTGTCCGACATTCGCGCCCATTGGTCCGAGTGGCGGGTGGGTTGGGAGCAGAAGCTGGCGACCAACGAGATGCAGTTTCTGCGCAGTGTGGCCGACCTCGACGGAGCCTTTCAGTACCGCCTCACCCTGATGGACAGCAACTATCGCGAGGCCGTGCGCTCCCAGCACAACGACTTCACCGTCCGCCTCGATCAGCGCGGGCTGGAGATCCAGAAGCGCCTGTGGGCCGACCTGGAGCGGGTGCGCGCGGAATTCGACAAGCTGATCCACGTCGAGCTCCGCCTCATCCGCCAGCGAACCGGAGCGGCATTTCAGTCGCTCGCGGCGCCGGAACCGGGCGCGGCTCTCCAGCCATCCCAACCCGCCGCTCCGCTCGCCTTCGACTACGCCCGGTTTGCCGAAGCCTTCCGCGGCAGCGAAGAGCGCGTCAGGGCCGGGCAGCGGATCTACGTAGCCGATTTCAAAAACTGCGGCAACGTGCTCGACATCGGCTGCGGGCGCGGCGAATTTCTCGAGCTGATGCGCGAAGCCGGCGTGCCGGCGCGTGGCATCGATTCGAGCCTCGAGTCGATCGCGCTCTGCCGCCAAAAGGGACTGCCGGCCGAAACCGCCGACTTGTTCGATTACCTGCGCAGCCTCGGCGAAGGTGAGCTGGATGGCATTTTCTGTGCGCAGGTGGTGGAGCACCTGCCACCCGAGCGCTTGCCGGAGATGATCCGCCTCGCCGCCAGCCGGCTCGAGCGCAACGGCGTCATCGTCCTCGAGACACCTAATCCCGACTGCCTCGCCATTTTCGCGACTTACTTTTACCTGGACCCGACTCACTCGCGGCCGGTGCCCGAGAAGTTACTGAGTTTCTACCTGAGCGAGTTCGGCATCGCTGACTTACAGGTGCGACGCCTGGAGCCGGCCGTCGATTCGATGCCGTCGTTAGCCGAGTTGCCGAACGAGTTCCGCCATGCTTTCTTCGGCGGCCTGGATTACGCCATCATCGGCAGAAAAGTGTAAGTCGACAGGTGAGGTGGATGATCGTCGGGGAATCTCGGCAGATCACCGGCGACAAGATCGCCGGCGTTACCGCGGCGCCTATTGCATCAGCACAATCGGCGCCCGCCAGAAAGCGAACTTCCGCGCGGTGGGATTGAGCACGCTCACCTGACAGGTGTAACGGCCCGGCTGTAGCTTGCTCAGCGGCAGGCTGAATCGCACCGGCAGCGCCTTCGATTTGTCGTTCAGCCCCTGGCTGACCTCGAGCGGCGCCGATTCGAACGCCTTCGTCTTGCCGCGGTAGAACGCCACGCTGGCGATAATCGGCTCCGTTGCAGTGGCTGCCGGTTCGTACGCCTCCAGGTAGATGTACATTTCCTGGTTCTTGTTGAAGACGCGCGTCACGCTGGGTACCAGCTTCTGCCCGCCGTCGACCAGCGGGTTGGCGGCGAGCAGCTTCTTGTCCTTTTCCGCGCTGAACACGGCCGCGTCCAGCGCGATGCGCTGGCTGCTCAGGATGACCGAGCTGATGGGCAGCAGCTTCTGGTCTCCCGTTAGATCGGGAATGATGAAGTTGATTTCGTAAGTCCCCATCTTGCCGGTTTCATTCTCGCGCGCCAGGAATTTCAAATTGTACTTACCCGGCGCCAGCGTGAAGCCGGTATCGTATTCGAGCGGATGCTTAGCCAGATCCGCGGCGGTCTGGCCCTTCAGCTTGACCTCCGCCATATCCCTCACGTTCTGCACGATTTTGCCGGCCGAGTCTTTCACTTGGCCGATGAAATCGATGCGTGTGGATTCAGCGCCGCCGTGCCGCGCCAATTCCAGCTCGCTGCCGGGAATCTTCGCCACCACCGGCACGAAGTAACGGTCGTGCGCCAGACGGAAATAGTCGATCTCCACCGCGATATCGATCTCCGTCACCGGATCGCCCAGCATCAAGGCTTCGGCTAACTGGCGTTCTTTGTCCGTCGTGTTGAGCTTGCCGAATTCCTTGCTGGCATAATAGCCCTGGCGGTAATCGAGCTTGGCGACGCGCGCCGCCGTGTCCTTGTCTTTCAGCGCGATCTTGACCCGGCGGAACCGGCCATCCAGCGCTTCGTTGGCCGAATAGTAGCCGATGATGTAGTAACTCGATATGTCCTTCTGCGCCTGCACGATTCCCATCGATAAGTCATTGTTATCGAGCAGCGCCTTGCCGCCCGTGTCGGAAGCCAGCGTGTAAAGCGTTTCCTGCTGTCCCTGGAAGTTACTGGTAGCGGCGCGCGCCGAGCTACCCGAGTACATCGCCTGGCCACCAGGCGAGCTCTTGGTGGCATCGCCCAGCGGCGCCGCCGCCACCAGGCCGCGGGCGTCGATGGGATAGAAAGATACGTTCGAGCGGATGGCGGCGTTGATGGTGGCTTGTAACTGGGCCTGGTTATCCAGCCCGTTGCGTGTCATGCCGCTGGCGAAATAGACCAGCGCCTTTTTCTCATTCAGCGAGGCCAGCATCTTCACCGCCGATTCCAGCGCCGAAAGCTGCCGGTCGGTATTGAAGATGTTGAATTCCGTGTCGTCCTGCTGGAAAGCCGCGCCGGTATCGGAAGCGCTGTCGTCGGACACCGTTTCATCCAGGCCCAGGCCTTCGCCGATCGTCAGCTTCTTAATGTCCTGAGTCAACAGGTCGCGGTCGTCGGTGAAGTCTTCCACCACCCGGATATCGCTGGCGAACGTCATGATCGCCATCAGGTCGGACGCCGTCATCTGCGTGCTCAGGAATTTCAGCGCCGCCGATTGGGCGCGCATCTGGTCCTGAATCGGCATCGAGGTCATGTCGAAAAACATCACCATCAGCCGCTTGTCGCGGTATTTCAGGTCACCCGGTTTTTCCGGCGCGATCTCAACCGCCGTGAGCGGTTTCACCGCGGGCGCTGGCGCAGCCACCGCAACTTGCGTCCGCTGCTGCAAAGCGGGCGGCGGAGCCGGCGCCGCCTCATTCGACAGCTTCTGAAACTCGAAGACGCTGATCTGTTGCGGCTTGCCATCCTCGGTGACCAGGAAATCGCTAGCCTTCAAATTGTCGACGGGGTTGCCGTTCTGCGACTTGACGATCACGTCCTCCACCACAAGCTGCCGCGTGGTGCTGAATGTCACCGTGCCCCGCGGAACGCCGGTCGAGTTGCTGCCGCCTTGCGGGACTCCCTGTTGCGCGGAGACCGCCAGCAACCAGATCGAGAACATGGCGAGCGTTTTTCGCATGGCTCTAAAACCTGAATCGCACCGTGGCCTGAAAATTGCGCATGGCGTTGGCCGCGGTCGGCAGGCCGAACTGGGAATTGCCCAGCGTGGTGTTCCACGCCGCCCAGGTCACGTGGTTGAGCACGTTGGTTCCGTCGAACCGGATATCCATGCTGCGCCGTTCGCCGAACCGAAACACGCGGGCCGCCGACGCATTCAGCCCAAACTGCATGGGCCCGGTGATGATGTCACGGCCCGCGTTGCCCCATTCGTCATTGGGAGGCGCCTCGAAAACACTTGTATCGAAGCCGTAGCCCGGCAAAACCGCGGCCAGCGGCCCTCCCAGGTATTCCGCCCTCGTAGTGCCGGTGATGCCGGTTCCGCTGGCCAGGCGGCCGAGCACAATCGGCGTTTCCGGCAACCCGCTGCCCAGCGTCAGGCTGGGACCGAGCGTCCAGTCTTTCAACAACACGCCCTTCCATCCATTAATCAGCGTTCCGCCGCGCGTCCCCATGCCGGTCGAATATTGGAACATCAGGTTCAGCGTGTGAGTCCGGTTGAAGGGCGAAAGCGAACGCTCGGCTTCGAGGTCCAGCCAATTCTGCGCGTAAGCCGCTCCGGCCGCCCCGCGCCCGCCCAGCGTGGACGCATCGTCAATGGCCTTGGAAAAGACGTACGTGGCATTCGCCAGGAAACCGTTGTGAAAGCGGTGTTGTAACTGCGCGCTGGCGGCGTTGTAATTCGAGTTGCCGTTCGAGGTTTCGTAAGCGTATCCACTCGGATAACCGCTGGATGCCACTCCGGCCGGAAAGGTCCAGGGTAGAAACTCCTGCACCTGGTGCGTGCCTTTGTCGCCGCTGTAAGTGAACGTCGCCACGAATGACCCGCGCAGGTTCTGCTGCACCAAAGTCTGCCAGTAATGAATGTAGCCGATTCGGAAATTCGGGTCGAGCGCGAAGGTCTGCGGCGTGGTGCTGATGGCCGGCAGAGTCAGCGCGTTCTCGATCGACAGCGGTGCCGGTTGTGATGCCGAGATCGACTGCGCTTCGAACACCGAGTAGGATTGCCTGACGCTATCCGATAAAGGCGCCTGCTGCGACATCTGGTTGGCCAGCGGCTGGAACACAGAAGTGTTGTAGTACAGCCCATAGCCCGCCCGCACCACAGTGGAATGCTTTGGGAACGGCCTCCAGGCAAGGCCGATGCGCGGCTGAAACTCGTGGTAGTCCGGGCGCACCAGCGAATTCGGCAGCCCGGCCTGGCTGGCCAGCGTGCACGACACCGTACCGGTCGCGAGAGTGTTGGTGCCACACAGCGGCGTTGTGGTTGTCCAGTCCGGTCCCACTTGCAAGCTCACCAGCCGGTTGTACAGCTCCGTGACCGGAGCCTGGAAATCCCAGCGTATCCCGTAGTTGATCGTAAAGTTACTGCGCATGTGCCAATCGTCGGTGACATAAGTGTCCGCCCACGACGCGCGGAAGTACTTGTCCGCCCCGCTCGGCGAATAGGCGATGGAACTGGCGTCCGGCAGTCCCAGCAAAAAGTCGGCGAAGTCGAAGCCCGTGCCGTTGACGGCCTGACCGTTACCGCCCGCGAGGGCGGTCATGGTACCCGTAAACGTGAAGCCGCCGCGCGCGTTCTGCTGCGCGATCTGGTTGAAATCGAGGCGCCGGACGTCCCCCCCGAACGTCACATTGTGAGCGCCGCGCACCCAGATCAAGCTCTCGCCCGCCGAATTCGTGTTGTTGTGATTAATCTGGTAGGCGCCGTCGCTCAATCCATAAATGCCGCTCGAAAACGACAAGGAAGGAGGTCCCCAGAACTGCGCCGCCTGGTCGTTGCCCAATATTCCCGCTTCCGCCGAGATATTCTCCGTATTCGCGAAAAACGGAGTGAGATTAGTGGCCGAGCGGCTGAAGTTATACCGCAGGTTGCTGATCAGCCTGGTCGTAATGTGATAATTCCACTGCACCCCGGTGTTAATGCCGGTCATCTTCGTGGTATCGATAAAGTCGAATAAATTTGGCGTGGAGGAGTTACTGCTTTGCCAGGCAAAGTTCCCCGACACCTGATTCTTGGCGTTGATCGTCTCGCTAATCCGCGAGTTGATGTTGGTCTGGTTGCTGATACCGACAATCGGCGCCTGGTAGTTGTACCGTGAGCTGCCCGCGAAGTTCGGCTGCGGGTAAAAGTTGAGCAGATTGAGCGCCGCGGAATCCAGCCGGCTGGTGGGGATAAGGCTGCCCGCAAACGGCCCGCCGCTCAGCGGGTCGTAGATGGTCACCGGAGTATTGGCGACGGCGTTGAGCGCCTGCGAGAAGTTACCCGCGCGCTCGTCCATGGTCGGCACCAGGGCATTGACGTTGCTGGCATTGCGCCCCCGCGTCAACTGATAGTTGATGGTGAAAAAAGTCTTCTGCCCGCTCAGCACATGCGGAATCTTCAACGGTCCGCCGAACATGCCGGTGGAGCGGAATTGGGCGAACGCCGCCTTGGGGGTGTCCTGGCCGGTCAAGGAAAACGGCCGCGCGTCCAAGGCCGAGTTATTCAGAATCAGCGCGACGTTGGCATTGTATCGCGCGCGCGGATTCCGCCGGCCGTTGCCGAAGGAAGCCTGGTTGCCACGGCCGCCTTGTCCCCCGCGCCCTCCGCGGCCGCCCCCGTAGTTGCCGCCGAAGCCGCCTCCACCGCGGCCGCCAAAACCACCTCCGCCGCCGCGCCCACCGAAACCGCCGCCCGGGCCGCCAGGACCCCCGCCAGGCGCTCCCGCTACTGCTGGGCCGGCGCCCATATCCATTCCGCCGGGTCCGCCGGGTCCGCCCATGCCCACACCGTTTGGGCCGCCGGGCCCGCCGAATCCCCAGTCATTCTGCTGCGGCATGTTCAAGCCGCTATTCACGCTGCCATTGACGACATACGCGTCCGAGCTTTGCGCGACGTCGCCCGTCCCGATCGCGGTGGCGCTTTCGCCGCCGCCGTTGTCCGACCCCGCTTCGCCCGATTGATTCACATCCAGACGCTGGAAGCCGCCGCCCTGTTGCGTGCCCTGCCGTAGCGAGGGCCGCCCGCCGCCCCAATTGCCACGGCCACCGCCGGTGGGCCCGCTCGCGGCCGCCGGTTTCGCGGCCGCCGCTTGCGCCGGTGGCGCGGTGCCAGGTTTGACTGTCGATGCTACTGCCGCCGGAGTCGCTTGCACCGCTGCAGCCGGCGCCGGCGGCGTCAACTGCTTCCGCAATTGATCGAGCGTCAGCACATTCAAATCCCAATTCGGGCTGGGTGCATCCTGAGCCACGCCGATGTCACGCACCACCGGGCTGAATCCTAGCATCGAAATTCGCAACGTCCAGACGCCGTCGGGCAGGTTGGGAAAGGAATACGCACCCGAGTCGTCGGTCGAAGTGACGAAGCTCTTGTCGCCCTGCGTGGCCGTGATGGTCGCCCCAGGCACGGGAACCCCTCCCGCTCTGACCCAGCCATGATGCTCGGAAGCCAGCAGACACGCCACCGATAGACAAGCCGCCAGCGCCCATCTGTAGGGGCCAGGCATGCCCGGCTCGGCGTATCTACGGAACCACCGCCTCAAGTGCTCAAGGATACGGTTCGCCTCCATAGGTTGATGTCTTCTTAGGCGACAGCCTGTAAGAGAATGTTACCGCCCTTCCGCGGCTTCCCGTCCGGCAAGCTCCGGATAAAAATGGAACTTTCTTCTTGCAGCGCCTTCGCGCCGATCATTGCAGCCCGTGGACTCGCAGCCACGCCAAACGGCTGCGGCGTCTGCCACGGTATAATCGTCGTCTAGTGTTTTACAGTTCTTTGAGGGAAGTGGAGAGAGTTCTTTAGACTAATGAAACAGGCATTCAGCACGAGACAATTCCGCCTGCTCCTCCTGGCCGGGGGGCTGGTTCTGGCGCTGGCTCTGGCGCCGGGCTGCAAACGCGAGCCGAAAACCGTCAAGGTAGCGGCAGCCGAGGGCGAGGCGGTGGCGCTCGCCTCCACCGTGCGAACTTCGCAAATCAGCCAGGAGCCTCAGCTTCTGGACGGCTTCTATAACATCGAAGCGAACTCCTGGCGCTGGACCGCCAAGCAGTTCAGGGTGGTGCTGCGCCCGCCCATCGGCGCGGCGCAGAGCGGAGCCACGCTGGTGATGGCGCTCACGGTGCCTCAGGTCGCCATCGATCATGCCAAGTCGCTGACGCTGTCGGCGTCCATCGAAGGCACACCGCTGCCGCCGGAAACTTACACCAAGGCCGGCCAGTACGAGTACAAGCGCGACGCTCCGGCTTCGGCTTTGAGCAAGCCGGCAGTGCGCATCCAGTTCTCGCTGGACAACGCCATGCCGCCCGCCGGCGCCGAACGGCGCGAGCTCGGCATCATCGTCGCCTCGGTTGGGCTGCAGCCGAAGTAGGAGTTCTTTCGTGATGAGACGGTTTTCACTTCTGCTCACCGGCGCGGTCTGGGTGAGCCTCGCAGGCGCGCAGCCCGCATCCAAGCCACTATTGATCGACCACGTACGGGTGTTCGATGGCACTCGCGTTCTTGAAGACACGAGCGTCCTGGTCGAAGATGGCCTGATTCGTTCGGTTGGCCGGAACATCGCTGCGCCAGCGGGCGCGGACGTTGTGGATGGCACCGGGAAGACGCTCCTGCCCGGTCTGATCGACGCGCACACGCACACCATAGCGGAAGCCAGCCTCCAGCAGGCCCCCATTTTCGGCGTGACTACCGACCTGGATATGTTCACGCTTCCGCAGTCCGCCGCCGCTATTAAGAAGCAGCAGGCGGAGGGCAAGCTGCTCGACTACGCGGATCTGCGATCGTCCGGTTACCTGGCCACCGCTCCCGGCGGCCACGGCACCGAGTACGGCATCAAGGTCCCCACCATCACTAAGCCGGAAGAGGCCCAGGCTTGGGTGGACGCGCGGATTGCCGAGGGTTCCGACTACATCAAAGCTGTCTATGACGATGCCCTGGAATACGGATTCGGCAAAGCCACGCCGACCCTCAGCAAAGAGACTTTGCAAGCATTGGCCGTGGCGGCGCACGCGCGCGGAAAGCTCCTGGTGGTTCACATCGGCACGCTCGAACAGGCCATCGACGCGATCAATGCCGGCGCAGATGGGCTGGCCCACCTGTTCATCGGGCCCGCTTCCAGCCCCGATTTCCCCAAACTCGCCGCCTCGCATCATATCTTCGTCGTCGGCACCTTGACCGTGTTGCAGACTATGTGCGCCAGCAGCTTCGACGCGGATCTGGCCGGCGACCCGCGGCTCAAGCCGTACCTGCCCCCCGCGGCAGTAACAGCCTTGAAGGGGACCTTCGCGTTGCCCGTGAAGCTCAGTTGCGACGGCTCCTCGGAAGCCGTCCGCCAATTGAAAGCCGCGCAGGTGCCCATCCTCGCCGGCACGGACGCCGGGAATCCAGGCACCACGCAAGGCGCCAGCCTGCACGGTGAGCTCGAATTGCTGGTGCGCGCCGGCCTGACTCCCGTGGAAGCCCTGCATGCCGCCACCGCTGCGCCCGCGGCCGCTTTCCATCTCGATGACCGCGGGCAGATCGCCGCCGGCAAGCGCGCCGACCTGTTACTGGTCAACGGCGATCCGACCGTCGACATCCGCCAGACTCGCGACATTGTCGCCGTCTGGAAGGACGGTCACCCGATCGATCGCGCAGCCTGGAAAGCCTCGGTCGCAAAACAGTTCGAGGACGAGGCCAAGGCCAAGAGCGTTGCTCCGCCGGCGGGCTCGGAATCCGGCTGGATCGGCGATTTCGAACAGGAAGGCGCGCCGCAAGCGAGATTCGGCGCCGGCTGGTCCCTTTCCACGGATAAGATGGCCGGCGGAAAATCGGTGGCGAAAATGGAGATCGCGCCCGGTGGGGCGGAGGGAAGCAAGAGCTACCTGCTGGTGACCGGGGAAGTCATCGCGGGCTTTGCGTTCCCCTGGTCGGGCGTGCTGTTTTCACCGGGCCCCAGCATGATGGCGCCGGCCAATCTCTCCGCCAAAAAGGCCATCCAATTCTGGGCCAAGGGCGACGGACGCACCTACGAGATCATGCTGTTTTCCAAGCGGCTCGGCTATCGCCCCGTGACGCAGACCTTCGTCGCCGGGCCGGAATGGAAGCAGTTCAGCTTTCCGTTTTCGAGTTTCAGCGGCGCCGATGGCAGCGACATCATCGGCATCGCCTGGGTCGCCGGCCCGCAAACCGGCGCCTTCACGCTGGGCCTCGATAACATCCGCCTCCAGTGATCGTGGGGCAGGCGCTTCGGTTTTCCGGTCCGTTCCGGATTTCGCCTGCCAACCCCGCCCTCAATCCACGGACTCGTCGCCCCAAGCCTTGCCTTGCTGCCGCGCGCCATGAAACACGTGCAGAATCTGGATACTCCGGGACCGGCCGGTTCGGTAGTAGATCATGTAGTTTCCGGCCGGGAACTTCCGTACACTCAGCCCAAACTGCTCGGCCGCGACGCCCGCCATAGGCAGCAAGGACAGCGTAATGACGGTGTCCAGGATGCCGGCGACAATCCGCACCGCGATATCCTCGCCTGCCTCGGCAGTCCAGTAGTCGGAAATCTGCTCCAGATCTCGCCGTGCGGTGCGGGTGAGACTGTAGCGGAACTTCATTCGGTCTTCGAGCCGCGCGCCAGCTTCCGGGCTGATGCCGCAGCCAAATCCGTGGCAACGCCTCGAAGACCGTCGGCGTCGTACACCTCGTAACGGCCCGCTTCCATGTCCAAGATCCCCTGCCGCACGCCGCGCCCGATGCTTGCGCGCTGGCCCTTGGTGAGGCTGGCTTCGAAGTCCTCCACTCGCGCCCTGCCGGCCTTCGCCGCGTCGGCCTCCTGCATATGCCGGATCGCGTCACGCACCACTTCACTGATGTTAGTGTAGTGTCCGCCTTTCACCTTGCCACGGATGAACTTGGCCATCCGCGGCGAAAGCGAGATGTTCATCTGCTCGATTGCCATCGTCAGGCTCCTTGCGGGCTGATATCGATTATTCTCTCATAACTCGGCCAGTCAATAACAGTCCGTTATTGACTTCGCGCCACAACGCAGCCCGCCCGCCAACCGCCCGCAGCCCCCTACTTGAACGTGTAGGTCAGTCCGGTAGTCAATTGAAACGAATTCTTCTTGAAACTGGGCGGCGGATTGTTGAGGTAGCTGTCGATCGCTCCCAGCGCGATGTTCAGCCGCTTATACGCCGGCACCGTCAGTGCGATGGAAGCATTGGCCAGCCAGTCGTTGGTGATGTTCCACGCCGGCGTCGCCGATACCGTTTGCGCCAGCACCACCCCGTGCTTGAACTTGTGGGTGAAGGCTTCGGCGAAGTTCGAGGCGGCCAGGCTTTGGTCCACGTTTCCCGGCCCACTGAAGCTCTGATGCAGGTAAGTCATGCTGGCTTTGGCGTCGAGCACATTCGCCGCGCTCTTCACCACCGTCCAGCCGATCCCGCCGCCCACTTGCGACCCCAGGTCCAGCCCCTGCGAATAGTTGTGATCGAGCGTCGCCTGCGCGAATCCATACATCCGGCGCGTCGAAAAATATTCGTCGCGTTCCAGGCCGCCGTGGATGATATCGGTTTTGATTTCGGCCGCGCCCGGCTGCTTAACAACGCCGCTGGCGAAGTTGAAACCCACCAGCGTGCGGTCGCGCGGGTCGAGCCACGATTCCATCGGCACCGCCCGCGCCAGCGCGAAACCGGCGCTGAAGGTGCGGCTTTGCTGCGTGGCCTCCACCAGCGTGGCGCCGGCGTTGATCGCACCAGTCCAGTCTTCGCCGATGCCCGGGCTGTGCATCACTTGTTGCTCGAATTCGCTGGATTCGATCACGTGGGCCGCATCCGCCACCGCGACCGTTTGAGGCGCCGCGCCCGGCACGCCAGTCACCGTGATCTGCTTGTCCGTGGCTTCCAGGCTGCCCTTGGGCAGCTTCGATGTATCCGAGCTGCGCCCCAGCTTGATGTCCTTGCCGACCACGGTGTACGTGCCGTTGGCCTGCAGTTCCTTCACCTTGCTCCAGGGAATGGTCACTTCGCCCAGCATGTCGCTCTTGAATCTCACGTCGCCGCCGTTGGAGCGCAGGAAGTGCCCCACCAGCTTTTCATCGTCACTCAGAACCAGCGTGTCG
>Ga0181523_10002038_pt1 | contig 20309 bp, 11 predicted proteins | sample PEATcosm2014_Bin_43_FD_119752 | JGI IMG/M metagenome (GOLD analysis project Ga0181523, IMG submission 119752) | Peatland microbial communities from MTU Mesocosm Facility, Houghton, MI, USA - PEATcosm2014_Bin05_30_metaG | ecosystem: Environmental > Terrestrial > Soil > Wetlands > Peat | place... | reverse complement strand
GACTTTTTCGACCATTTCATCGGCCACCACGATCTCGAGCTTCACCTTCGGGATCAAGTCCACGGTGTACTCGCGTCCTCGATAAAACTCGGTGTGTCCTTTTTGCCGGCCATGCCCTCTGGCCTCGAAAACGGTCATGCCCTCGACGCCAACCTCGTGCAAAGCGTCTTTTACGGCGTCCAGCTTTGAAACCTGAATAATCGCTTCCACCTTGGTCATTGTTGTCCGTTCCCGGACCCCATCGTCCGCCCTGCCGTCATGCCGATCACCTTCATTCGCGTCTTTTCGCCTTTCACCAGATCCATCTCTTCACACACTCCAACAACCGCATCATAACAATAGCCGTTGAGCCGCGCTTTGCGGAAATCAAAACTATTTATGTTGCTGATTGGAAATCCTTATGTGCGCGTCAGCCTCGCCCCCCGGCTTCGGGGGAAGCCGCCCTCCAATTGACGCGGGAGGGCGTTCTGCGGTTGGATGGAAGCTGCGTGGCACCCGCGCTTCCCATTCTCGATCCCGAGTCCCGGCGGTTTAACCGTCTCGACGCAGCCTGGCTCACGATCTGGCTCCTCTTTCTCGCCATACTGGCTGTGCTTCCTCCGCTATTCGAATGGCACAAGCAGGTGATTTTGCTCGCCATCGGCATTGTGCAACTGCTGGAGACAAGGTTGATCTCGAACTTCCCGAAACGCGGGGTTTCCTACGTCATCCTCCTCAAGATTTTGCTGGCAACCCTGCTCATCGATCACACTGGCGAAATCGGAATCAACAGCAGTTACTATCCCATTTATTATCTTCCGGTCGTCACCGCCGCGCTCTACTGCGGACCGTTGCTTACTCTGCTCTGGACCCTGCTTGCTTCCGCCGCCTACTGCTCGTACCTCTATATCGACCCCGCGATGCAGGAATACGAAATAACTCCCGAGTCGTTGGGCTTGCTAGGGCTGCGCATCCTGTTTTTCTTTCTCGCGGCCATGGTCGTGAATCGCTTTGCGCAGCAGAGCAAGCATCAGACTCAGTTGTACCGCGAACTTGCTGAACGCCTCGCCGAAACCAATCGCCGCCTCGAGCAGGCTCAGGCCGAGGCGCGCCGCTCGGAACGACTGGCCGCTCTCGGCCAGCTCTCGGCTGGATTGGCGCATGAGATTCGCAATCCTCTCGGAGTCATCAAGGGCTCGGCGGAAATGCTGACCCAGAAATTGCAGGCCTCCGACGAGCTTGCCCGTGAATTGGCCGGATACATTTCGACCGAGGTTAACCGGCTCAGCGCTCTGGTCACCGAGTTTCTTGATTTTGCTCGTCCTCTTCATGCCCAACCGCATCCCGCGGACCTGGTCGCCCTTCTCGATCGCGTACTGCAGATTGTTGCCGAGCGCTTTGCAGCCAAACAATCGGGTACCCAAGCTATGGGGAAGGCTGTTCGCGTCGAGCGCCACTATGCGAGCGGACTGCCGCTCGTTCCGCTCGACGAAAGTCTATGCGAGCAAGCCTTCCTTAATCTGGTGCAGAATGCGTACGAGTCCATGTTGGATCAGGACAAAGACCACGGCGGCACATTGCGGGTCGAAGTTCAGCCCGCTACGCAGAATGGTCGTGAAGGAGTCGAGCTCCGGCTGGCCGACACCGGTCCCGGCGTTCCTGACGAACTGCGTGAAGAAATTTTCAACCCGTTTGTGACCACGAAGAAAACAGGCGTGGGACTGGGGCTCTCCATCGTTTCGAAGATCGTAGACGGGCATAAAGGGTCGATTCATGTCGAGAACGCGCCGGAGGGCGGCGCCGTGTTTACGATTTTCTTTCCGCTCGACGAAGCGGTCGAGCCGCAGGCAACTGCCGAGATGCGCTCGGCTGGGACGGGCGAGGGGGCCCGTCCCCCACACCAGCACTAGCTAAGCAAATGCCAACCATTCTCATCATCGAAGACGAAGCCAAGATGCGCCGACTACTCGAACTGAACCTCGGCGATGACGGTTTCAAAACCGTCTCCGCGGGCGACGCGGAAACTGGATTGAAGTTGCTCGCCTCCGAACCCGTTCACCTCGTCCTCACCGACCTTAAACTCCCCGGCATGAGCGGGCTCGAATTTCTGCAGATGGCCAAGCAGCAGAACCCCGCGTTGCCCATCGTGGTTATGACCGCGTTCGGGTCGGTTGAAACCGCGGTTGAGGCGATGAAAGCCGGCGCCAGCGACTACGTGCTAAAGCCGTTCTCGCTCGCGGAAATACGGATGGTGGTACATAAGGAGCTTGATAACTCCCGCCTGCGCGAGGAGAATCGTTCGCTTCGCGAAGCCCTCGGACAGAAGTACAGCCATCCCAACATCATCGCGATCAGTCCCAAAATGCAGGAGGTGCTCGCTACTGTCGAACGCGTAGCGCCCACGAATTCCACGGTTCTGCTTGGGGGCGAAAGCGGCGTTGGCAAAGACCTTATCGCCCGTGCCATCCACGAAAAATCGCGCCGCGCTTCGGGTCCGTTCATCAAGATCAACAGCACCACCATCCCCGAAAATCTGTTGGAGAGCGAACTCTTCGGCTACGAAAAGGGGGCTTTCACCGGAGCCGCGACTAGCAAACCGGGAAAATTCGAACTGGCCGACAAAGGTACACTCTTCCTCGATGAAATCGGAGACGTGCCGCCCGCCATCCAGGTCAAGCTTCTCCGCGTCTTGCAGGAGCGCGAGTTCGAGCGCCTGGGCGGCACGCGCACCATCAAAGTCGACGTCCGGCTTCTCGCCGCCACCAACCGCGATCTGCGCGCCGCGCTGGAAGATGGAACGTTTCGCGAGGACCTTTACTATCGGCTCAACGTGGTTCCGATCGATATTCCACCGCTGCGCGAACACAAAGAAGATATCCCTGGATTAGCCAACCTTTTCCTCGCGCGCTTTGCCAAGGATTCAGGGAAAGAAGAAAAAATCACCGGCATTTCATCCGCCGCCATGCAGCTTCTGGTCAGTCATTATTGGCCGGGCAATGTGCGTGAACTGCAGAACGTCATCGAACGCGCCTGCGCGCTCGCTTCAGGCAGCCAGTTGGAAGGCAGTGACATACAGCTCGACTCGCCACGCAATCGCGTCTTTTCTTCATCGGGAGCGGCCTCGGATCGCGATCGCTTCCTACCCGATGGCATGACGCTCGACCAGTGGGAGGATGAAATGATCCGCGAAGCTCTGAAACGCGCTGGCGGCAATAAGTCGCAGGCCGCGCGTCTGCTTGGCCTCTCGCGCAATGCACTGCGGTATCGCTTGTCGAAGATCGGCATCGAGGATGAAAACGGAGCGGAGTGATCGGCCACCTCCGAGCGACCCTGGATGGACTCTGCCCACCCCTAATGTAACGCCGCCCGTTTGCCGATGGAAAATACAGCGACAGATGCAGGTCAGACGCGATCATTCGTTGCCGGTGTGTTTGGCGGATGGAGTCGGGAGGATCGAAAGTGCAAGCTGAGAATGAGCCCGCGACCCACCACCCCCATCGAGCCACTGAAATCGATGCCCGTCGCCATCCCCGATTCAAGCTTGGGGTCGATATCAGGGTCCAGTCCCGGACGTGCGGTGTGCTAAAGGGCCATACCGTGGATATCAGCGAATCTGGAATCTCAGCCATAATGAGAATAGAAGTTCCCCTTGGCGAAGTCGTGGAGTTGGACTTTACCCTGCCATTTGGTCGTGTGACGACCTATGCGGCGGTTCGCCAAAGAAGCGCGTTTCGCTATGGCTTCCAGTTCCTTGAGTTAAACGATCTGGAAGCCGTTCGGTGCACTTGCCGCCAATTGGCGGTTGAGCGAGACCTGACGTCGCAAAATAGCCAGTGACGCGAAATGGCGAGGAAGTAATGTTGTGACCACGCAAGCGACACCCTGGCCGAAAAGCACCACCCTGGTGGAACCCGGCCACCGGAGCTTCGTCAATTGCCCACCTTCGCCACTGTTACGTCTTTCCTAATTTGCTGTTAGCAAGGCAGTTAAATGAATTTTTGCGAATTGTTCGACATTGGCATTCTGCCTGCATTCCTAAGGGCAATAGTTTTTGTCTCAAGCAAGCGGAGGTTTGTGTGAAATTCAAATTAATAGCGGCAATTCTAGGATTGATGATCGCGATCCCCAGCGCCGTTGTCGCTCAGAATTCGGACGAGCAGGTGCCGGATCAAGATTCGAAACCGTCGCCGAGCATCCAAATGCAAGGTCCCAACGACCAAGGTTCCATGGGCTCGGGCGCGACGGATCAGGGTCCGATGGACTCCGACTCCGGTCCCGGCGACCCGACTTCCAGTGCACCGGCTCCGGCTGAGACCCGCGGCGTGGCGCGCATCAGTCTGATTCACGGTGACGTTTCCACGCAACGCGGCGATTCCAAAGACTGGTCCGCGGCTGTGCTCAATGCCCCCGTCCTCGCGGGTGACCGGGTTTCGACTGGCGACAAAGCGCGCACCGAACTTCAGCTGGACTATGCCAACATGCTGCGCCTGGCTGAGCATACGCAGGCCAATATTACGCAGCTGTCGCGCTCGCAGATTCAGATTCAACTTGGGCACGGAATGGCGAACTACTCCGTCTACAAAAACAGCGATGCGGATGCCGAAATCGATACGCCTAACGTTGCCATTCGCACCGAGCGGCGCGAATCGAGCTTTCGAATTCTTGTAACTGCCGACGACCACACCGAAGTGCTGGTCCGCAGAGGCGAAGTCGAAGTTACTACTCCGCAAGGCGGCACGCGAGTGGGACAGGGCCAGTTCATTACTATTCAGGGCGTTGGCGATCAGGCGCAGTACAAGATTGGTGAAGCGCCGGCTCGCGATGACTGGGATCAGTGGAATACCGATCGCGACAACATGATCCGCAACTCGATATCGCGGCGGCAGACCAACGACTATTACGTCGGGACCGAAGATCTCGATGCGAATGGCACTTGGTCCGAGGTTCCGGACTACGGTCCAGTGTGGCGGCCAAATGAACCGGCAGGCTGGGCTCCGTATCGCGCCGGGCGCTGGGTTTATGAGCCTTATTGGGGATGGACCTGGGTTTCCTATGATCCCTGGGGCTGGGCTCCGTATCACTATGGTCGATGGATGTATGTGGGCGGAGGTTGGGGATGGTGGCCGGGTCCAGCCTATGGATATCCGTTCTACCGTCCGATTTGGGCGCCGGCGTATGTTTCGTTCTTCGGATTCGGCCCCGGATTCGGATTCGGGATTGGATTCGGATTCGGTTGGGGCTCGGTCGGCTGGCTTCCCCTCGGACCATGTGACCGTTTCCATCCTTGGTATGGGCCCTACGGCGGGCGCTACGGAGCTGCTGGTTGGGGCGCTTACAACCGCGGCGGTTATGCGGCGCTGCACGGCGGCACACGATTCTCGAACGTGAACCTGGCGATGCATGACTCGAACTTCCACGGCGGGACGACCGTATCCGGCAGAGAGTTCGGCAGCGGCCATATGAGCGCCCAGCCGATGACTCACGCGCAGTTCCAGAATGCGCATTTCTCGACTGGCAGGTTGCCGGTGACTCCGAGCCGTGAGAGCTTCTCGGCTAGTGGACGTCCGGCGGCTGCCTCGACCACTCGGAACGTGTCACAGAATCAGCACTTCTTCTCGGCTCGAGGCACGACTGGAACTGCGTCGAATGCCAGGTCTGCTGAAACCGGCCGCGAAGGTGGAGGTGCGAGGTCCGGAAACTTCGGTTCGAATGTTAACTCGAATGTTAACTCGAACATTAATTCGAACAACGGGTCCCAGCGCTCCAGCCAAAGTTCGGAAAGAAGTTCGGAAAGAAGTTTGGAATCGCGAAGTAGTTCGAACACGGGATCGGCGCCGAGGCCCGCCGGCAACTCGGGCAGCTCAACGACTGCTCGCGAGAGTAGTAGCAGCAACGGTGGCTGGCAGAAATTTACACCGATGCCTTCGCGCTCATCTTCTTCTGCAGAGTCAAGCAGGGCGGGTCAGTCGTCCGGTCGCACGGAAGATCGCGGATCGTCCCGCAGTTACGGTTCAAGCGGCTATGGCTCAGGTGGGTATGGTTCAGCGGGCCGCGCCTCCGGCGGATACGCTCGCCCGCCACTCAACATGAGACAGCCCATCGTCACCCAGCGATCTTACGGCGGAGGTGCTTATGGAGGCGGACGTTCAGCCCCGAGTTACGGAGGCGGGCGCTCAGCCCCGAGTTATGGTGGCGGACATTCAGCGCCGAGCAGCCACGGCGGCGGATCGTCGCATGGTGGTGGATCGCACGGCGGCGGATCGTCGCACGGCGGTGGCGGCGGCAGACATGGGAGGTAACACGGCGCTGGATTCTTTCCCAGCGTAGCAACGCAGCACGGCAACATAGCAACACTCTTCCCAGCAGTGAGACGCGCAAACCGCGTGTCCCACTGCTTTTTTTTTGCCACGCTTTGGCGAGGGTCATAAGTGGCGGCAGGTGTTCCAGCCTGCGTAAACGGAACCCGGCCCAAGTCTATTGCGCCTGATTCGCGGCGTTGTGGCGGCGGAAGAATTCTTGCACGCGAACTGCGTTGCGGAATGCTTCCGTGCCGCCGCAAGCGGTGGTGGAGAGCGCGCCGCACAAGTTCCCGTAGGCCAGACAAGTCGCGAGATCCGCTCCCCGCAGAAACTGGTGGAGGAACCCGGCATCGAAGCTGTCGCCTGCGCCAATCGTATCGATGACCGTTATCGGCACAGCGGATACGCTGACTCGGTGCCCGTCCCGAATAGCAAGCGCTCCGCTGGAGCCCATTTTGATCACGATGGTTCCCACCCTTTGTGCCAGCCGCGAAAGTGCGGTTTCAAGGTTGTCGGCCCGGGACATCTTCATCGCTTCACGTTCATTCGGCAGCAGGATGTCCACGTGAGGCAGGATTTCTTCAAGGACGCCTTCCCACCGGTCGTCGGGATCGTCGTTAGTGTCGAGCGAGGTGGTCAGGCCGGCGGACTTCATCCGCCGAAAAAGTTCCGGCACGTGCGGCAACAGCTCACGCTGCAAGAACAGCGATGATATATGAAAGTGCCGGGCAGATGCCAGATAATCGAGGTCGAGATCCTCAATGCGCAGTTCGGATATGGTGCCCAGGTACGTGACGATGTGGCGCTGAGGTCCGTGGGGTAGCAGGACCGTTACGCCCGACTTCGCTCCACGCGCAACGCCGGCAAGGTCGACATCACGTTCGCGCAGGCGTTCCGCGGCGAGGGCGCCGAAAGCGTCGTCGCCAAACTTGGTGACGAACCCCACGCGGCTGCCAAGAGCGGCGAGATTATGCGCCAGGATGGCCGAGGAACCGCCTAACGTAATAGCAAAGTCGCTGGCCAGCAGTTCGTGTTCCGTGGGCATTTGCTCGGGCAGACCGTAAAGGATCAGGTCAAGATTGATTTCCCCGGCGATCACGATATCGAGATTGGACATGGAATGGCCTTTTGGCGTTCCTCGCTGGTTACTAACTGCTTGGTTCTAGCGGCCGTCCGCGAGTTCGACTACACGCGTCAGGTTCTTGGGCGAGTCGGGATTAAGACCCTTCTTAAGTCCGTAGTAAACGCCATAAAGTTGACCCCAGATCACAAACGCCGCGGGCTGCACGTACTCGGGCGACTGGAGCCCAAGTTCGATGGCGAAGCTGGCGGCGCGCTGCGCCCGGCTTTCGACACGATTCGCAATCACCATGGTGGCCGCGCCGAGAGCGTTCATTTCTTCGAGTAACTCCAGTTCCGCATCGTAGGAAGTTTTTGACATAAGGAACGTGATCAGCGTGTCCGGCCCTGCGATGGATTTCGGACCATGACGGAACTCGAGAGAATGAAATACCTGAGCATAAGAGCACGAGGACTCCGTCACCTTCAGCATGCACTCCGAAGCAATGCTGAACAGGGGGCCCTGCGCCAGGAAGACGAAGTCGGAGAAACTGCGAGACTCGGTAAACAACCGCAAACGCTGCGGAATGTCTTTTAGGAGCGGTTCGACCTGTTGCGCGAGTTCGACCAGGGCGCGGCGGAACGTATTATCGCCGGAGAAAATCGCCGCGAGGTATTGCAGTCCGAGCAGCATCGACGTGAACGATCGCGTCATCACCGTGCTCCGCTCGTCGGCCTCGAGAAGTTTCAAGGTAACGCTGCAAGCCGCCTCCAGTGGCTTCCCGTCGGCGCAGGTGATGGCGATGGTGCGAAGATTGTGATCTTTCTCCAACATCTGCGCGGCGCGGACAGCCTCTGAAGTGAGCCCGGAGCGGGAAATCACGACCGGAACATAATCCCCCCCGGCGTGGAGCGTTAGTGTGGGGTACAGCAACAACTCAGACGCAGGGACGGCCCGTGCCGGAAGCTTGAGATAGTTGAAGCTCGCCGCGGCGGCCTGCGCGAGATAGTAACTTGTTCCGCAGCCCACAAAGATCCACTCCGGTCCTTGCCGCTTCGCGCCTCGCTGCGCGAGTTGAATGGCGGCTCGCAATTCCGCGCTGACTGCCAACTGGGCAAGACATTCGCTCCAGCACTGGGGCTGAGAAAAAATCTCGCTCAGCGTGTGCTGGCCCTGTTCTTCGACTTCTGCCGATTTCATTGTGTCCTCAACTTCATTTACACCAGTGTCACTTTCACTCCTGCATCTTTCAGCGCGTGCAAATCCAGCTTCGGGATTTGTTTGTCGGTAATCACTTCGTGGACTGCCGTAATCGGCATGATGTTGCACAGGCTGCGACGGCCGAACTTACTCGAGTCGCAGACCGCTATCGTCCGGCGGGCAATGTCGACCATGGCCCGGTTCACTTGGGACTCCAATAAATTCGGAGTGAAAAGACCAGCCTTGGTGTCGAAGCCATCGACGCCCAGGAACAGGATGTCGGCGCTGAGTTGGCGCAGCGTCTGCTCGGCCAGCGGACCGACCAGAGAAAATGAGTTCTTGCGCAGCATGCCTCCGGTCAGGATCACTTCAATGTGCGTGCCCGCCAGTTCGGCCGCGATGTTGATGGCGTTGGTGATCACGGTGAGTCGCGCCATGTCTTTCAGGGCGCGCGCAACCGCCGTCGTGGTGGTTCCGGAATCGAGCAGCACGGACTGTCCTTCTTCCACCAGGCGCACCGCGGCTTGAGCAATCTGGGTCTTTTCTTTGCGGTGGAGCTTCTCTTTCTCGCGCAGCGACGGATCGAGCAGGGCGCCGCCTTGCACGGGCAGGGCGCCGCCATGAGTACGCTGGATGACCCCCTGGCCATCCAGAAACTCCAGATCTTTGCGGATCGTGATCTGCGAAATGCGGAAATGCCGGGCGAGATCTTTGACCAGTACACGTCCGTCCCGGTGCAGGACTCCAAGGATTTCACGGCGGCGTTCTTCGTTGAGCAGACCGTTCGCAGGCATATCTTTCGATTTGTTTCGAATAGTAACTTTCGTTGATGGTCGCCAGAATTGTCAAGGGGCAACATCGCTTCTCCCGCCCCCTTCATCGATGCCGATTCGAAGACAAAAGTACCCTCTCGTTCCAGCTCGCGAATCCTGCTTCAGAAATAAAACTTCAACGCGAACTGGATCTGTCGCGGCGCCCGCGCTGCCACCGGGTATCCGAAGGCGCTCGCATGAGGGGTCGTCACAGTATTGACGTTACCCGGATCAAATTCCAGGGGCACGGGATTGACGCTGATCCCTCCAAACGGTGAAAACAAATAATTCACGTGGTTGAGTATGTTGAAGAATTCCGCGCGGAATTCGAAACGCTTTGAATCGGAAATCGGAAACTGTTTGACCAGCGAGGTGTCCCACTCCGTGTATCCGGGGCCTACGATGTCGTTGCGTGGGGCATCGCCAAATGTTCCCTGGACAGTATTCGGCCCAAAAGCACAGGTATTGAACAGCGTCCCCGGGACGCAGTGCGCGGCGTTGGGGTTACCGACGATGGTGGGGCGTGAACATTGGAAGCCGACAAAACCGCCGCAACTGGTGTTGGAGACCGAAACGATGTCAGTAGCGGTGTAGTAATTGCCGGTGGCGGCGGAAAAGACGCCCGACATTTGCCAGTTGCCAAGAATTTGATTTACGACGCCGGAAGCATTTCCGGCAAACTTTTTTCCGCGACCGAAGGGTAAGTCGTAGACATAGCTGAAAACGAAGCGCTGGCGCACGTCGAAATCGGAATTGCCGTAGTTCTGGTTGGGGTAGCGCTGGTCCAGGAAATCGCCGTTGTTCACCGAGCCCAAGCTGGCGCTGGAAGCGGTGTCGAGGGAGTGTGCAAAGGTGTAAGCCGCCTCGAACTGGAGTCCGTGAGAGTAGCGCTTCTCCAGGCGAACCTGCAGCGAGTTGTAGTTCGATTGGGCATTCGAGCGGAAGGTGGCGATGTCGGTGTTGAGAGCGGGATTGCAGTATTCTCCGGGTATGGGCGTGTTCTGACTACACGGGCCACCAGCTCCCCCTGGCCAGTTGTTGTTGTTAGCAGGGCGCCGGGGCGCATAGAGATCGGCTGGATTCGGGTCGGGAATGGGTTGATTGCCATTGTAGAAAGCGAAGAGCTTCAATCCGCGAGAGCCCGCGTAGGAAACTTCCAGAACGGTGTCAGCGGGTAATTGATACTGCAAACCCAGGTGCCACTGCTGGTTGTAGGGCGTGATCAGGTGCGGGTCGATGGAGTATAGGGTCGGAGTATTTGGGTTGCTGAGCGAGTTGGTGGGAAAGCCCTGCGACAGGAAGTTGAGCGGCAAGCCACCGTTGTTGGCGGTCGAGATCGAGCAATCGCCGGGACCGTTGACGTTGACCGGAAGATTCGGATTTGCAGCGGCTACACTACAGGGCGTGGCGAACGACTCCGAAGAAAAGAATGGCGGATTGAACCCCGGGCTGGGGTTGGAGAATGGGCCGTTTTCCTGTCCGCCGTAGAAGATGCCGTAGCCGCCGCGCAGGACGGCTTTGTCGCCGAATTGGTATGCAAATCCGATACGGGGCGCGAAATTGTTGGTGTCGGGACTGATAAGTCCGGGCGAACCGTTGTTAACAATGGGAAGCTCCGAGGCCAGCGTAGCTCCCGGCGGGAATGTCGCGTTTTGTCCCCTGGGAACGAGGACCGAGTCCGTGGCGAAATCGAACGTGCCCTGCAGGTTGTTCGCCTCTTTGATGGTGGTGAAGAGTTCGTAGCGGAGGCCCAGATTCAGGGTGAGGCGCGGAGTTACCTTGAAGTCGTCGAGAGCATAGACCGCGTAAATCTGGCGGTTATAGATGATGTTATTCAAGCTGGTGATCGATCCGGTGTCAGGAATGCCGAGCAGGAAGGTGGCGATGGCCTCGCCGCCGGTGCCGGGGTCGGCGGGATTGTCGGTGAAGTCGTTAGCGAAGCCCATCGCGCCACGGGCGGCGGCTGGCTCTAATATCGTGAACTGTTCGAAGCGAAGTTCAGCGCCGAACTTCATGGCGTGGCGTCCGCGAACCCAATTCAGATTTTCGTTAAAAACGTAGCTGTGCTGGTGTTCGAGGGCAGGTTGATATTCGGAACTGCCAATGGTCGTGGTGCCATCGCTGAAGCCGATCGAAGGCAGGCCGCCCACGTTCTGGCCCGCTTCGTACGGAACTCCGGGGAAGGGTGGGTTGAGCTGCTGCGCGACGTTGATGTTGTAGTTCAGATTGTAGCGGTGGGAAGTGAGGTGATTGAAGCCGAAGCGAAGTTCGTTGACCAGGTTGTTGCTGAAAGAGTGGATTTCGCTGGCCGCCAGTCCCTCGGCAAGGTTTTGGCTGTAGCCATCCTGAAAACTGCCGCCGTCGAGGAAATTGTTGAAAGGGGAGGGCAGAAAAGTACTGTCATTGCCGTAACTGAAGCGCGCGAAGAAATTATCTTTGCCGCTAATGGTGTAGTCGTATCGAATGTCGAACTTGTTCTCCGTTTCCGTGCCTTTGGGATCGGAAAGGAAAGCATTGGGACCGAGCGCGGGGTCATTGGGCGCGGGAAACAGCCCGGCCAGTTCAGCGCCCAGCGGATCGATAGAGGTATTATTTCCGCTATTGCCGGTGAAGATGTTGGTTGGCACGCCGGCAGTGGTGGTCCCGATCGGGACGCCACAGTATCCGTTGAGGTTGACGTTAGTCGAGTAGTTGTTTTGTGCCAAACGCGAGTTGAAGATCTCTCCCGGGTACGTGGGGTTGCCGTTGCAATCCAGAAACCCTGTCGCCGTCGTCGAATTCAGAACCGAGGGGAGAAATGAGGAGAAGTCTCCGCCAACCTCGGCGGGCGTGGGCACGGTGGACACTTGCGGCTTTCCCTGACTGACGCGCAGGCCTTCGTAGTCCCCGAAAATGAACATTTTGTTCTTGACGATGGGGCCGCCCAGCGTAAAGCCGAACTGGTTCTGATGGTAAGGCTGCTGGGTGGTGTCGAAGTAGTTGATAGCGTCAACTTTTTGGTTGCGCAGAAACTCCCACAGGTCGCCGTGGATCTGGTTAGTGCCGGACTTGATGACGGCGTTCAATATGGCGCCGTTGCCGCGGCCGAATTCAGCGCTGTAGGCGTTGGTGTCGACCTTGAACTCGGCGATGGCGTCCACCGCCGGCTGCACCACATACGCGGCTCCGTTGAGTACGTCGCCCAGGTTCGCATTGTTGTCGATTCCATCGAGCAAGAAGTTGTTTTGCAGAGAGCGGGCCCCGTTGGCGCTGAACCCGTAAGTCGTTTCGACACGCGAATTGGGCTCGGAGAGAGCGACGCCGGCGCCGAGTAGAGCGAGTTGGGCGTAGTTGCGCCCGTTCAGGGGAAGCGCGTTGATGCGGTGGCTGTCCACCACTTGGCCAAGGTCGGAGGTTTCGGTTTCGAGTTGTGCTTGTTGGCCGGTGACCGTGACGACTTCCGTCGCCATGCCCGTCTCAAGCTTCAGATCCACGGCGACGCGATCCTGGATGTTCACTTGCACCGGGCCGGCAACCGCCTTTTTGAATCCCTGCTTCTCGACGGTAACCGTGTAACGTCCGATGCGGAGCGGGCTGGCGACGTACTCTCCCTGATCATTGGTGGCGAGTGTCATCTGGGCGCCACGATCCACATCGGTTACGGTGACCTTGGCGCCCGTTACCACCGCACCGCTCGCATCGCGCACCAGGCCGACGATGGCTCCGGCATCCTTTTGCGCCCAAAGCGGCGCGGCAACACTAAGGGTCATAAGAAGAAACAGGGCTGAGAGAACTTGCAGGCGAGGGAAACGGATAGGCATGGCGAGGCTCCTGGGCCGCTAAACCCGAATGTTCGCAAACAGCCTTATTGGGCCATGCGAAAGTTCGGGCACCGGAACTACGATCTTCCGGTGTAACATTACGAACGATTACTTTTACTTTCGTTTCATAGCTTTTGTCAACCACGATATTCTGGCGGAACTACCGGAGACACGGGTGCTTTTGCTGGCGGAGTTGCAGGTGGTACAACCTCGGGTAGAGCGCCAAAGAGGAAGACAAAGAGAAGAAAAGAGAAGAGAGGTTTATTCATGATCGCCCGCAGACACGGAATTGCCCGGATCGCTACAACGTTTGGCATCGCTCTCGGTTTCATACTTCTGCTGGCGGCTTGCTCAAAGTTGCCGAAATCGCCTTTGCAGCTGCCGGTTAAGACCGCGACCACCAAGCCGGAGCCCACACTGCCTTCCACCATCAACGTAGAGGTAAAGGACGGCGGGCCGGTGGTGCTGACTACAAGCGCGGCCGAGTTCCAAGTGAGGCCGGATGGTTACGTGCAAGCATTTCTGTTGAAGGAGGGGAAGAAACTTTCGCTCGACGAGCCCCACATCGGCGCGCCCGCCGACAGCGATTTCGTGCGGGTGGGGGACAAGGATGTGCATTTCACGCTCGACTTCCAGCAAGCGCAGGTGCACGAAGCGATTGGAAAGATGGGAGCTGGGAAACGAGTGGAGATTCCGGCGCGTCCGCTGGGACCATCGGGAACGGAGTTGCAGCGCGTGCTGGCGATCGAAGTCTATGACAAGTTTCCGAACATTCTGCTCAGCACGGTGGAATACAAGAACACGGGCGCGAGCGAAGTTGCCATCGAAAAAAGCGTGAATCAGCGGCGCCGGCTAAATGCGCGGCTGGCGGACGCTACGGCGCAGCCGTGGCAAATGTGGTCGTTTCATGGCTCGAGCTATGACTGGGGAAAAGATGATGTGGTGAAGCTGACGCCGGCTTTTTCCCAGCCCAACCTCATGGGAGATATGGTCAAAGGCGGCTATGGTGGAGGGATTCCGGTGGTCGCCTTCTGGACGAGCCAGGTGGGCGAGGCGGTCGGGCACGTGGAGACGCTTCCGATACCGGCGGCGATCCCGGCCAAAGTTGCCAGCGACGGACGCGTTGATGCCGAGGTAGAGTACGCCGCCAACATCACGCTAAAGCCGGGCGAAACTTACTCAACTCCACGCAGTTTCGTCTCGGTTTTTTCGGGCGACTTCTATGAGCCGCTGCGGATTTGGTCAAGCGTGCTGCAGAAGGAAGGGTGGGATCTTCCGAAGCCGTCGAGCGAAGCCTACAACGTGAGCTGGTGCGGCTGGGGATATGAGGCCGATGTGACACCGGCGCAGATGCTGGGCACGGTTCCGAAGCTGAAGGAGATGGGCATCAAGTGGGTGACGCTCGACGATCGCTGGTTTGACGTTTATGGCGACTGGAATCCGCGCGCCGATACTTTTCCCGGGGACTCCATCAAGAAGATGACCGACGACTTCCACAAAGAAGGGATGCTGACGCAGTTGTGGTGGCTACCGCTCGCGGTCGAGGACGGCGAGGGAAGATACGAGTCGCACAAATACTCGGTTGCGAAAATCGCGCAGGAGCATCCGGAATGGCTGATCCTGGACAAGAACGGCAAGCATGCGCACATGACTCGCGGGCTGGCGGTGCTCTGTCCGGCGGTGCCCGAAGTGCAGGCGTATCACAAGCAGCTGACGGAGAAATTCATTCGCGACTGGGGTTTCGACGGCAGCAAACTCGACAATATCTACAGCGTTCCGGAGTGTTACAACCCGGCCCACCATCACAAGTCGCCGCGGGATTCGGTGAATGCGATGGGGGACGTGTACAAGGAAATTTTCCAGACGACGCGCGCGCTGAAGCCGGAGAGCGTGACGCAGGCTTGTCCGTGCGGCACGCCGCCGTCGCTGGCGTGGCTGCCGTTCATCGACCAGGCGGTTACGGCGGACCCGGTGGGAGCGGTGCAGGTGCGGCGGCGGATCAAGATGTATAAGGCATTGCTCGGGCCCGAGTCGGCGGTCTACGGCGATCACGTCGAACTTTCTGCAATGACCAAGGTGGGCAATGACTATCGAGAACACGGCGATGATTTCGCTTCCACGATTGGAGCCGGAGGCGTAGTGGGGACAAAGTTCGTATGGCCCGACCCCGGCCCCAAATTCAAGGACGTGAACCTGACCGCGGCGAAAGAGGAGCACTGGAAGAAGTGGATCGGTTTGTATAACGAGAAAATGCTATCGAAGGGTGAGTTCAGGGACCTTTACGTGACCGGCTACGATACTCCGGAGGGCTATGCCATAGCGAAAGACGGCAAAATGTATTACGCGTTCTTTACCCCGGCCAACTGGAAAGGCGAAGTCGAACTGCGCGGATTGAAGCCCGGGAAGTATAAGGTGAGTGAGTACGGCGAGGGAAAAGACCTGGGCACAGTGGATGCGGCGGCCAATGGCGTAGCGAAGCTGGAGACGGCGTTCAATGATCATCTGCTGCTCGAGGTCCGTTCGCAGCCGTAAATTTGCGGAGCATCGCGGGAACGGGAGAATACGCGCGCCGAAGGGGTAGCATGAACATCTCGATTCGAACTACACTCGCCCTTGTTCTGGTTGCGTCTGCCATGTCCGCACAAGACCGCTCGTCCGCACGCTCGATGGTTGTCACACGCTACGGCATTGTGGCGACCAGCCACGTGCAAGCTTCGGTAGCGGGATCGCAGATCCTGGCTCGGGGAGGTTCCGCCGTAGACGCGGCGATTGCCGCGAATGCTGTCCTCGGCGTGACGGAACCCATGATGAACGGCATGGGCGGCGACCTGTTCGCGATTTACTGGGACGCAAAAATTGGCAAGCTGTACGGCCTCAACGCCAGCGGATGGGCACCGCGGGGACTGACCACCGAGCCCTTGCGGGCGAAGGGCGTGACCTCCATGCCGGTGGCCGGCATTGACTCGGTCACGGTCCCGGGTGCGGTGGCGGGCTGGCAGGCGCTGCACGAACGCTTTGGACGGCTGACGTGGAAGGATCTATTCCAGTCCGCGATTTTCTATGCCGAGGATGGCTATCCGGTTCCTGAAGTCATCGCGTCCTACTGGAACAACTCTGCCGATTGGATCGCGAATGATCCCGAAGGCCGACGAATCTACCTGCCCAATGGCAAGCCGCCGGCAGTGGGACAAGTATTCCAGAATCGCGATCTCGCGAAAGCCCTGCGGCTGGTTGCGCAGAATGGCGCGGCTGACTTTTATAAGGGTGAGATTGCGCGCGCGATTTTGAGCACGTCGCAGAGCCAGGGCGGAACAATGTCGGCAGATGACCTGGCCGAGTTTTTGCCGGAATGGGTCGAGCCGATTTCAACCACCTATCGCGACTGGACCGTCTACGAGCTTCCTCCGAATGGGCAAGGAATGGCGGCACTGGAGATGCTGAACATTATGGAGACTTCTCCGGCGTCGCCCGACGGACCACTCAGTGTCGCGGAACTGCATAAGAAGATCGAAGCCATGAAGCTGGCTTACGCCGATCTGGGCCGTTACAACGCCGACCCACGGTTTGCGAAGGTCCCGGTGAAGGGGATGCTGTCGAAGGAATACGCGCGGGAGCGCGCCCAGTTGATCAATCCCGGCAAAGCCAACTGCGAGGTTGCCGCTGGCATGCCGCCCACCAGTGATACGACTTATCTTTCGGTGGTGGATCGCGAGGGCAACATCGTCTCATTGATTCAGAGCAATTATGAAGCATTCGGGTCGGGTCTGGTAGTCCGCGGCATGGGATTTGTGCTGCAAGATCGCGGTGCGCTGTTCTCGCTCGATCCCGCGTCTCCGAATGTGCTTGCCCCGCGCAAGCGGCCGTTCCACACCATCATTCCGGCCTTCATGGAGCACGGAGATCAGCACGTAGGTTTCGGGATCATGGGAGGAGCGAACCAGCCGCTGGCCCACGCGCAATTCGTTTCCAACGTTGTCGACTACGGGATGAATATCCAGGAGGCGCTGGAGAACGCCCGTTTCACAGTCAGTCCAGAGCGTGGGTGCAAGATCGTGATCGAGTCGCGAGTGACGCCCGAAGTGCGGCAAAAACTTTCCGCGATGGGACATCAACTCGACGTGCGGCGTGAATACACCACCGCCATGGGTCGCGGGCAGGCCGTCATGCACGACTCGAAGACCAAGGTAAACTACGGTGCCTCCGATGCGCGCGCCGACGGCTCTGCCGAACCAGAGCCCCCGCCGCTGCCGTGACACGCTGACCTGGCTCTATCCAGCCCGCTCTATCCGACCCTATGACGGCAGCGGACGCCCGCGAGTCTCCGCGCCTAACGGAGTCAGTAGCAGACCGATAGCGAAGGCGATACCGGTGAGTGCCACCGGCGTTCCGATCGATCCGAAGTGGCGCACGCCGGCTCCAACCAGAAAAGTAATTCCGGCTCCTACGAAGCGGGCAAACGAAGTGGAAAAAGCGAAAGCGCTGGCACGGCATTCGGTGGGATATTGTTCCGGCAGCCACAGCGTGTAGACAGAGAAATTGGCGCCGCCCAGTCCAAGGAAGAACAGGCAAACAAAGAACCAAGGCAGCCCGTTCCCACCCAGGTAGTAGACCTTGCCGAAGGTGACGACGATAAACACCATCATCAGAGTGAAGTAAAAGGCCAATGCTCCCCGGCGTCCAAATCGTTCGGCGAGCGTGGGCATGAGAAGACAACCGAGAATGGTTGCAACGGCAACCAGCATGGTTGCGTATGAGGCCATCTGCGCCGCTTTTGGCCCAATGCGGCCGCTGGCTTCAGCCAGTGCGGTAACCGCTGCGGGAACATAGACCGTGCCCGCCCACAGTCCACAAATCGAGACCAGCATGAACAAGGAATTCAAAATGGTGCGGCGCCGCCAAGTACGATTGAACAGCGTCGCTAGCGGACGCCACCAGGCCCAGGTCTGAACAACTTTTTCTTTCTGCACCCAGCGCGTCGGCTCCGTCACGCCATAGCGGATCCACGCCAGCAAGAGGGCAGGCAATCCTCCAAACGCAAACATGTAGCGCCAGCCGAGGTGGCTTCCAATGCTGTAATTGGCCAATGCTGCCAACAAGAACCCAAAGTAGTATCCGGTGTGCATGAATCCCGCACCGGCGACGCGCCGATGCTCGGGCCACTCTTCTGCAACAAAGGTGCCGCCCATGGCCCACTCGCCGCCAATCCCGATGCCCGCCAGCAGGCGCAGAATGGCGAGCTGCCACACATTGACCGCGAAGGCGCTCAGCAAGGTGAACGTGGAATACCACAGAATGGTCAGCATCAGCGTACGTACGCGGCCGAACTTATCTCCGACCGGTCCCCAGAGAAAGGCAAGGCCCCAGCCGATTAGAAAGAGAGCGAACAACAGGCCGCCGTAATAGCCGATGTTTCCTTTGGTCGCCGCGATCCCGGAGTTGGGCAACAGTTCCCGCAGCGACGGCACCAATACCAACGCATAGATAACGGAATCCATGCCGTCGAGCATCCAACCTCCCCAGGACGCCCAGAAACCGCGTATTTGATTTCTTGTTAGGGGCGCGTCTTTCTCGCCTTTGCTGGGCTGACTCTGTGATGTTTGGACCGGCATCGTGGCAATCCGCCTCGCCGTCTAATTCTGGCGAAGGCAGCATACTCTGGTGCTCACTGGAAGTCGAGTGCCTCGCGGCTGGCTAGAAACTGGCGATCACCACATTGGGCGCGGATGGTAGCAGGAATTTTACACCACGCTGCTGGTTGGCTTGCAGGGTGGCAGGCGGATCGAGCGCGGAGAGCGGGATGCGCTTGGTCCAGTGGCCGTTTTGCCAGTCGTTTCCGCGGACGTAGATCACGCCGTCCGCGATGGCATAGTCGGAGACCTCCTCGCGATGGCCGTCACGATAGACCAGCACTGTCGGCGGGAGTTCTCTATTCGATGTGTTTAGTTCCTCTTGCGTCGCCGCCATCGAAGGTTTCGGGGGCGCTTTGATGACTGTGGGCTCCGCATAATCGGGATGTGCGGAGGTTCCAGGGTCGTCTGCCTGCTCGACGCCGCCGAATCGCACATAGCGATCGCCCCTCCACTCGATCAGCAAGGGCGCAGACCGGGCTCTTCGCGGAGAATCGTCCGCCGAGGCCGGCTGCACCAAAACAAACTGGGGCGAAGCGCCCTCCACCACGTACGGCTCACCGGGATCGTAGTCCGAATAGGGCCAGAACGACCCCAGAAAAATTCCTCGGCTAAATGGCCGCCGTCCATAATGCGGACCAATCCCACGCGCGACGCCACCTGCAAAGCCGACATGCGCTCCGGAACCCGGCATCCCCATCGCCCCACGCCTCTGCGCGTTGGAGAGAGGCACGAATACTGTCGCTGCAAGAAATGCGATGCTTAGCCGCCGGAACATGTCAGCCAGAATTTCCTTCTTAGAGTCAAAGACGACAAGGCCACGATTATTGTACCGCCGTTTCGTCGGCCCGAGCCTTTGAAACCGGCCGGATTCGTTTCCTTGCCGGCCACCCCTCGATAAGAGTGAAGGCACGGTCAAGGACCACTGTGTGAGGATCTGGGTTCCCGTATTTTACTTTGCGATCAACAACAGCAGCCCGCGACCGCATAACCCATACACAGCGCCTTGTCCGCCAATAGAGTCCTCTGCCCCGGGAGTGCGTACCTGATTCGGACCTTCGGCCCAGCCGCAGGTATCAGTGACGCGGTACCAACTCGTGCCATTGCCTGGCGACGGCAGGGTGAAGTTCACATTGCCGCCCCAACCGTTGTAGGCGACGTAGATGGAAGAATAGCTGTCGCCTAGCGCGCCGCCGCTGAACTGATAGGCGATGGCGTGGTTGGTGCTGTTGTTGAAGTAGGTTGCGTCCGCAGCCGTACCGGCTGGCGTCCACCAAGATAACTGCGCGCTCGAGTAGAAGTTGAGCGGGCGCAGCGCGGCGTGGGCCTTGCGGAAGGCGATCATTCCCTGCACAAAGGCGTTGAAGTTGCGTTGGTCGCTGGTCCACGTATAGTTGAGCCAGTTCGCAACCGAGTCAACGTCGTAGGCATTGTTGTTGCAGCGGAGACTGCGCAAATATTCGTCTCCGCCCGTCATCAACGGTGTGCCGGCGCTCAGCATCATGAAGGCGAAGCCTACGCGTGCTGCGGCG
>Ga0181523_10002035_pt1 | contig 20325 bp, 19 predicted proteins | sample PEATcosm2014_Bin_43_FD_119752 | JGI IMG/M metagenome (GOLD analysis project Ga0181523, IMG submission 119752) | Peatland microbial communities from MTU Mesocosm Facility, Houghton, MI, USA - PEATcosm2014_Bin05_30_metaG | ecosystem: Environmental > Terrestrial > Soil > Wetlands > Peat | place... | reverse complement strand
GCCCAGGGCATCCTCGTAACTCCACGCCGTGATGTTGAGGCCGATCCCTTCGAGTATGGGGCCCACCGAGTAGAGGGCCTCGAGTTCGATGGGGCCGAAGAAGATCCGTTCTCGTGGCCCAGCGACGTTGGACAGCACCACATTGAGGGGCGGGTGGACTCGGTTCGCAATGTGCGAGCGGGTCCAGGCCTGCACGACGAAGTGGAAGATCTGGGGCGGGATCACATCGGCGCGTTGGGCGAGGAGATCGTGGCCGAGCAAGCTGCGCACCTCCTTGGAGGCCACCGTCACATGGTGGATGTGCTCGAGGCGCTTGAGAGGATCGGCGATGTCGGTGCCGATGCTGACGTAGAGGTTGTCCACTCGATTGCCCGATACGCGGGGCACGTTCGGGTCGGTCGAGACGGGGACACTGGCAACCAGTGGACGCTCGGGCAGCTCACCCCGGTCCGACAGGTAGCGCCGCAGGGCCCCAGCGCACACGGCCAGGTAGACATCGTTGAGGGTGGTGCCGGCAGCTCGCCGGATGGCCTTGAGGTCGGCGAGTGGCAGGTTGGTCATGGCAAATGTCCGCTCGGGGGTGAGCGAGACGTTGAACGACGTCTTGGGGATGTGGTGGAGAGGCAGGGGAGGCTTGACCGCCAAGCTCCGGCGATAGGTCTCGGAGGCACGTGCCCGACGTGCCGATTGCACCGCAAGACGCGGCAGGCCCTTCCACCGTGTGACCTGGTCGTGCGCTGCCAGCCCGAGCAACTGGCGACGGCCGGGGATCGGTTCAGGACGCCACGGGTCCGCAACGGGCTCCACCAATGGCTCGGGGGTGGCGCCTCGCACCACGCTCTGGAGGAGGGCGACCGCAGCGGACCCGTCGGCCACCGCATGGTGGAGCTTCACCACGACCGCCATGCGGCCACCGGCCAGCCCCTCGACGACCAACAGCTCCCACAAGGGCCGGTCGCGCTCCAGTGGGGTGCCTGCGAAGTCGGCCACCACAGCGGCGAGCTCGCGATCGCCCCCCGGCTCGTCGAGCACCCGCCGGCTGACGTGGCGCTTCAGATCGAACTCGGGATCCTCCACCCACACCGGGTGGTCCAGTCCCCAGGGGACCGGCACGACCCGCCGACGGAACGGCGGGAGCCGACCGAGCTGCTGGCCGAGCACCGCGAGCAACGTGTCATAGGAGAACCCGCCTTCGATGACGGAGACGTTGGACACCGCAACTTTCACGGTGTGCATGTGGGCGGTCGGCGTCTCGGAGTAGAGGAACTTGGCGTCCAATCCCGTCATCGTCTCCATCGGTCAGCCCCGGTCGACCTCGGCTGCACCGGACATCATGCCCTCACCGAGTGAGGCGACCAGGAAGTCGGAGACCTGCTTGGACCAGAGGTAGCCGGCGTGGTTCCCTGCGTACCAGGAGATCTGTGGCTGGTCCCAGTGTTCCCACAGCGCTTGGGCCTGCTCGGGCGTAGCCACCCGGTCGCCGTAGCCGGCGAAGATGAACCGGCGCCCCGGGGGCACCTTGGCCTCGAAACTCAGGGGGGACACGACGCGGTAGACGTTCTCAGCAGTGCCGCCCATGATCTTGTGCTCGATCGCCCGGGCCCGGATGTGGTGCGGGCTGTGCCGGTGGAACAACCCGGGGAAGTCCGACACCGGGATGCCCGCCACCACGGCGTCGACCCCCTCCTCGATGCCGGCGAGAAGGGAGACTGTGTAGGCGCCGAGTGAGACGCCATACAGGCTGATCGACGTGGCCCCTTGCTCGCGGATCCAGTGGATCAGGCGCCGGATGTCCCACACGGCCTGAGTCAGCCCGTGCACCGCGTTCATCAACTCGAAGGAGAGGAACGGCTCTCCGCTGATGAGGGTGACCCGACGCGGCCCGTGTAGCGGCAGTGCCGGCAGAGCCACATTCATCCCGAGCTCGTGGTGGAGCCGCTCTGCGTGGAGTCCCGGGAAGTCCATGAACGGGAACCCCATGCAGAACCCGTGCACGGCGATGACCCATGGACGGGGACCGTCGGAGTGGCGGAGGACGGCAGCCGAGGCGATGTGGTTCGGCTCGAACGCCATCCACCGATCACTGCCGGGCTCGCCTGGATAGGGGGCGAATCCGCTGTCCCAGTTCACCCGGTCATAGTCGAGGCCCATGGCCCAGCCTCGGCTGGTCGCCACGTCGGCATCGAAGAGGGGCGGCGGGGTGCGGTGGTAGGTGCTGGGCTCCGCGATCCAACCGCGCCGGGTGTACATGGCCTCGGCATCGGCGAGCTCGGCGGCCACTCTGGCGTAGTCCCCCGGGAGTGGGAACCGCCGGGGCGTCATGGCCACGGCCAGGAGCGCCTCGTCCATGGCCACCTGGGCCGCGAGTCCAAGGGAGAGGTGCGGCGCCGGAAGCGATTCGGACACCTCCCCGCGCAGCAACGCTGATCCGACGAAGTGCAACGTCCGCGGCAGGGCCCGGGTCGCCCGGGCGAGGGCACGACGATTCAGGAATCCGGCGACGGCCCGGTACGGCCCGGTGATGCGATCGATGGCCGATACGGAGGCGCCCGGTGCTGTGACGTCCGATGTGGCCTCATCAGGGCCGGCAACCCGCTCGCGGACCGCCGCATCATGCTCGGCCTTCCCCATCCGACTCCCTCCGCCGCTGCGGTGCCTCGCCGCCGAAACGGCGGGCCCGCTTCCTGGGACACTACATCCTGGCGTTCATGTGAAGTGCAGCGCCGTAAGGCCCACGCAGGAGCGAGGAGGGCCGTGGAGTTCGATCTTGCCGATCCCTTCGAGAGCGCGGTTGACCACGCGGGGCCCCAGACGGTGATGGTTTCGGGCGCTCGCAGGCTCAGTTACACCGAGTTGGACCAGCGCGCCAACCGCCTTGCTCACTACCTCGAACGTGCGGGCATCGGCCCCGGCGATCGGGTCGGCCTCCAGCTCGCCAACTGCACCGAGTACATCGAGGGCATGCTCGCTTGCTTCAAGATCCGGGCCGTGCCGATCAACGTCAACTACCGCTAGGCGGCCGGCGAGCTGCAGCACCTCTACAAGGACGCGGCTCTCGTCGGCCTCATCTTCCACAGTCGGTTCGCCCCGGCGGTGACCGGTGCCCTCGGTGCCATGCCCGAGACACGTGCACTGTTGGAGGTCTCCGATTCCCGAAGCCGGGGTGGCCTGGCTGACGACTACGAGTCGGCGATCGCATCAACGCCTCCCATCCGCGATTTCCCCCGCGTCGCGCCGCCGATCTCTCCTGCGTCTACACCGGGGGAACGACCGGGATGCCCAAGGGCGTGCTCTGGCGGCACGAGGACATCCTCTTGGTGACCTTCACCCCGAATACGCTGCTGCAGCTTCGGAGTGGTTGGAATGGTCCACTCGGCGTGCGTCGCGACTCAACCCTCTCAATGGGCATCTCGCAATGCCTGCTGACGAGGCACCCTCTGAGGTAGATCTCGTTCCCTTCCTCAACGGTTGGAGTCCATTCGGACCCTACTGATTGGAATGGTTACGTCAAAGAGCAGGTCCACTCGGATCAGCTCCACATGAGAAGACGCCCGGCAAGAACGAACTTGATGGGATCGGGGACATCCACCAATGAGCAGACGCCTCTGGCGGGTCTTGCCAAGTTCACCGATGTCCCGCTGGTCCACCGGTTTCCTTTTTGCCCTGCTGGCCCCGCCAAGACCACGGACGCCCCCATTGGCCACGGGTGCGTGGTGCGGCTGGGTGCGGCCGTGCCGAAGCCCGTGCTGTGGCGGAAGCGCTCAGCGGCGGCGGGCGGCGAGAAGCAGCATCAACCCGGCGAACCGGCGGTCGATCAGGTCGAAGCCGGCGTTGTCGAGGAGCCGTTCCATCTCACCGCGGGCAAAGACCCGCAGCCCGGCTGGCCGCATGAGCGCGGCGGTCGCTGGGCCGCAGAGGCGGGGCTGTTGCGACGCCATAAGGGTCAAGCGCCCGCCCGGCCGAAGCGCGGCGGCGATGCCGGCGAGGACGCGGGGTGGGTCCGAGAACAGGTAGAAGGCTCCAGCGCAGTTCGCCGCGTCGACGCTTGCGGGTTGCAGCGGCAGACGGTGAGCATCACCGCGCACATAGCCGATGCTCCTTCCGGCGGTCGGGCCAGCAGCGAGGGCCTGGCGAAGCATCGCCGTCGAGAAGTCGATCCCGAGCACACGACCGGAAGGGACGGCAGCGGCGATGGTCCTGGTGGTGTTGCCGGGTCCGCAGGCGAGGTCGAGGACGGTGGCGCCGGGGGCCGGGGCGAGCCGGTCGAGCGACCAGGCACGCTCCGCTCCGTGGCTCATGCCGGTGAGCAGCCGGGTCAGGACGGGCCGCCAGGCCCGCTCGTACACCCGGGCGAGGAGTCCGGACTCCATGATGCGCATGTTGGGCGTCTCGGCCTGGCCGGGCTCGGGCGGGACGAGGTCGGCGAGGCCGTCCGTCGCCGGATAGCAAGCTCCGCAGGGTGCACAGGCGAACCCCCCGCCCTCGGCCGGCGAAAGCGGGCCATGGCACAGCGGGCAGCCGAGGACGTCCCCGAACGCGGCCGCCGCGGACAGTGTCAGGACCCGGCCTCGTATCTCACACCGCCATTCTGTCGTACCGGTGAGCGCTGCACCGTCGGCCCGTGGACTTGCGGACGCCCCACCGCGTCATGATGGCGTCCGGTGCCACAACCGGAGCACCCCATCGCCATGGCCAGCATGGCCAGGCGGACGCCAGGGTCGGTCCGGATGACCGTTATGTGGTTCCCTCTTCGGGCCGGTGGAATCACCAGTGGGAGCCGTCCTGGAACGTCAAAGCGGCGCATCACCCTGGTGCACGGGAGATGGTCTGACCATCCCAGCGTTTCGTTCCTGAGCGGCACGCAAGTGCCTCGGAGAGTCTCCGGCCTGTCGTACCGCTTCTGGGTCAGCAACGGTCTGCCACCCTTGCCGACAACGGGGCCTGCTCCAACCCCACCCCGCTGCGCCGACCATCCTCGCGCCTCACGACTTGCTAGGAGACTGTTGGGTCTCAGGCGTATGTTGGCCTTGCAAGCTCAGGACATGTCCGACCGAAGCGCCGACACGAAGAGGGTTGAAGTCGGCCACCCAGGTGGGCAATGCCCAAAGAGCGGTCCCTTTATGAAGGCCTGAGCTTGCGCGGCTGGCCTCATGGGGTGCTTAAGGTCCACCCGGCCTCGTATTCCAGACCGAGGTTGAGCAACCTCCTGAGGTTGATGGCGGCGATGCGCAACGACAGTCCGAGTTGGTTTCGCTCCACACCTCGGAATCTGACCCGTCGGTGATTGTCGGCCACCAACCAAGCGATGGATCGCTCGACCATCGGTCGCCATCGGCGGTAGTCCTCGGTGAAGTCGCCCTCTCGCCATGCCCGTCGGGATTCCATCAGTTCTTTGTCGTGAGGATGGAGGATGAGCGTCCGGCCGTCTTTGGCGGTGGTACACCGATCTCGGAGGGGACATTCGCGACAGTGGATTCCGAACACAGCGGAGCGGCCTCGGGTAATTGAGACAGTGTGGCCGGCGGGACAGGTGACGGTGCCCGCTTCTTCGTCCACGACGAAGCCTTCGCGTTCGAAGCCACCGGGCACTGCCGGTTTCGTCGGCCAAGGCTTGATGGCCCGTTGGTGCTTGACCTCGCGTAAGGCAGTCAACGTCTCACCCGATCCATAGGCACCATCGCCGAGGATCTGCAGTCCGGGCTGCTCGTCAGCCAGGAGCACGACGCCGGTTCGACCGTCGGGAGCATTGGCCGGGGTGAGGGCGCAGGCGGTCACCGTGCCGGTCTCGGGCTCGATGGCGATGTGGGCCTTGTAGCCGTCCCGATACTCCGAACAAGACTTGTGCATGTGGCGGGCCTCGGGGTCGACCGTGGAAATGACCCGGTCAGGGGCCACTTTTCGGACGATCTGCCACGTGCCGTCGTCTTGTTGCTCGACGTCTTGGCCCGCCACCAGGGCCAGCAATCCGAGGGCCGAGGTGGCCTCGGCCTCCTCGTTCGCATCCTCGAACTCGGCCAGCAGGTGGAGGGCGTCGGTGACCAGCCCGTCGACCAGGGCCGCCTTGGCCACCGGGTCGTCCCAGGCGATCAGGGGCTTGCCAGCTGACTCGTAGTCGTGGGCGGAAACCGTCACGTCTCTCGCTCCCGGGACGAGCCGGCGCACTCGGCGGATGGCGGCGATCAGCTGGGTGACGGTGTCCTGGGTGGCGACGGCATCGTCGAGCAAGGTCGAGTCGAGGGCTCTTCTCGTCCTTCCCTTCAGCACCCCGGTGGCGTCGATCACCGAACGCACAGCGTCGAAGATCCGCTCGGGGTGGTCGGACTTGCGCAGCCGGGTGCGCCAATAGGTGAGCACAGAGAAGTCGAACCCCTCGTCGTCGAGAGCCAAACCGCACGCCACCTTCCAGCTGATCCGATCCCGCAGCGCTCGAGCGGCATCCCGGTCGGAGAGTCCTTCGAGGGCCTGGAGGACCATCACCGCCGCCACCACGTCGGCCGGGATCGAGGGGCGACCGCGACTCGAGGGGAACAGGTCTTCGAACATCTCATCGGGAAACAGTTCGTGGCGGTGATCGGCCAGGAACCCCTCGACGCTTCCTTCGGGGACGAGCTGTCGGCAGAGGGCTGCGGCGTCGAGCAACTCAGGGTTGGGTTCGCTGTGTCCTTGCACCTTCTAATTCTCGACCATCCACGCTCAAATCGCGAGCACCGTTGGGAGAATTGTTCAACAGTCTCCTAGGCGGACCATCGAATCAGAGGTGGCTATCTCAGCATGGCAGGAGGCCAACATCGAGGAGAAGCATGAGCATGACAATCGCAGCAACATCGGGAGACGACGACACCACTGCGAGCGCCCCGCTCGAGGAGGTCCCGGCGGACGCCACGAGTATGCCCAAGGGGTCCGGTGGACCGCGCACGGCGCGTGGCAAGAAGATCTCGTCCAAGAAGTCCGCCAAGCATGGCATCCTCTCTAGGACGCCAGTCATCAACGGCGAATCGGAGAAGGACTGGAAAGCCCACCTGGAAGGGATGCGGACGTCCTTGAAGCCCGGAGCGCACTACGAGGAGGTGCTCGTCCACCGCGCCGCCGTCTGTCTGTGGAGACGAACTCGCGTCGATGAGTGGGCCAAGATAGTCGTTGATGCCCAATTCGCACTTGTAGATCTCAAACCCGCCCTCGAAGGCGATCCGTCGGAAAAGCGCATGCTCGACGTTTAGTGGGGAATCGTCGACCCGGACCTGGCGTTGGCCGCGCTCGACGCGCTGAAGAGTCAACCCGGCACCTTCCCGCTGCCAGCGGACGGTGCCAAAGGTATCGTCGCCGTCCTCCCGAACACCGGAAAGGCGCATCGGAACACCAGGTGGGTAGGGATCTCAGAACGCGTTGATGCGGAGAGCTTCGAAGGGTGGACTGCCGGCCAGCTTCGCCAGTCCCTCGAAGTTATGGCCGAAGACTGCCAGTTGCCATTCGACGAAGCCTGGGAAGTCGTGAAGTGGCACGTCGAGGCCATCGTCACGTTCAAGGAGGTCCACGATATGTACAAGCAGAACTCGAGAGCCCTGAAGTCCTACCGGGCGATGGTGCCCTCCGGATCCGATGCGGAGCTCGAGATCCGCTACGCCACCCACTTCGATCGCGAGTTTGCGAGACTTCTGAAATGATTGGAGGAAGCTCAACGTGCGAGGAACAACGACCTTCCCGCGCCCATCAGGATCGATATCGGACAAACCTAAAACTGCGAAACGAACTACCGGTCAGACGATGGCTCCCATCAGGATTTGTGGAGAGGCCCCTCCTTGACCCGTGGAGACTCCCCTCCCCCGCCGCCGTTCACCCTGGTCAGGGGATTTCAATCACGTGCCCTCATAGACCTCCTTCAACGTCTGGCTCACCGCTTCCACAATCCCGACGAGGTGGAGGACGACAACCTCCTCGGGATGCTCCAAGCCGAAGAGGTGTTTCATCCGGTCTGTAGAGACGTGGTGCCCTACGAGGACGTCGGGACGTCGATGTAGGAGGGGTGGTTCCGGTGGGAGGTGGACCGGGGTGTTGGGATCGTCGCCGCCGGTGCAGGGTCCGAACCGTCGGTCACGCCCATGAAGCCGTCGGACTGGTTCGGACTGGTGACGAGGTGCAGCCTCCTCGCCGGTTGTGTGTCTCCTGCCATGTTCCCCCCTTGCATCTCTATCGGTGGCATTGTCAGATCTAATTCGTGGCCGTCATCGCCCCGTCACTCACACCGGGCGACCCCGATGTTGCGTGCGCCGTAATGGTGGCCGTCTCAGCGCTGCCATCCATATGAGTGACCGTGAATGCTGTGCCGGACAGGTTGGCGGGACCGGTGATCGTCAGGGGCGAAGAGGAGACAACCATCTCCACGTTGTTGCTGGTCAACGTCACAGACCAGGTCGAAGCGCTACTGACGGTCGTCGGGTTCCCGAAAGCGTCAAGCACGATCACGTAGCCGTTCATGGAACCGTTGACGCCTCCGACAGCGAGGGAAGGGAGGCAGGTTCCTGTGCTGCCACCGTGCGCACTGCAGTTGGCGAAGCTGAGCGAGGCGGGCGCACCGCCCACGATGGTCGGTGAGGTCGTCCCGTTATTGGTGATCTCGGCGGCCTGCGCTGTGAGCAAAGGCGTACCGGCCTTGGTGTCGGAGTAGTAGAAGCTGTCCGACGTGCTGTGGCCGCTGGCGATGGTCACCGAGGTCCCGCTGGTCCCGCCCGAGGTGGTCGAGAAGAACGGCGTGTTGCCGGTCGTGCCGACCGAGGTGGTCGAGAGTTTGACGGTGACGTCCGACCCGGCGGTGACAGGGTTGCCGAGGGCGTCCTGCTCCTGGACCTGGTACGCCCCGATGGTGGCGGTGGCCGAGGCCGTCTGGTTGCCCGAGGGCACCGTGGTGAAGACGAGCTTGTTGGCGGTCGCCGGATTGACCGTGAAGGCGTTGGAGTCGACCGGGTTGGTCACCCCACTGATGCCCGTCGGAGCGGCGGTGAAGGTGTAGCTACCCGCAGTGTCGACCACCAAATCGGAGAAGGTGGCCTCGCCGCCGGTCACGTTCACCGGGGTGATCCCCGTGGTGAAGCTGGACTGCGGGCTGCCCGAATGAACGGAGATCGTGATCGAACCGCTGTTCTGCCCGGTCACGACGTTGCCGTAGGCGTCCTCGACCGACACGGCCACACTGGGGATCGAACTGCCAGCGGTGCCCGGCCCGGGCGTGGCCGGGGTGAAGGCGAGCTTGTTGGCCGCACCAGCGGCGACCGTGATCGAGGCCGTTGGCAGGCTGCCCAGGGAACCGATGGCGTAGACAGTGTGCGGCCCGACCGAAAGACCGGCCGGAACGGAGATCGAGGCTGTGGTCACGGTCCCACCGCTGGCGGGAACGGTGGCGGTCCCGAGCGTGTTGCCCACACTGCAGGAGCTTGACTGGTCCACGCAGTAGGTCACTCCCTCGTTGTCGAAGAAGTTGGTCACAGTGGCACTGCTGGTACCTCCGGCCGTGGTCAAGCTGGTGGTCCCGAGGCCGAGCGTGGGTCCGGGTACATCGACCGAGGCGCTCGACGCACTCGCCGTCCCCTGCCAGAGGTCGAGCGTCGGCGTGTCAGCGTACGTCCAGGTGGTGGTCGAGGCCCCGTTCTCGGGAAGGCCTACATCGGTGCAACTGGTGCTCGCCACGCTCTCGGCACAGGCACCGGCGACCCCGGTCGAGAGGCCGCTCGGCGTGACGTTGGCACGGGAGATCGTGTACGCATCGGCGTTGGTGGCGGCAGCCCAGGAGAAACTCACGTCACGCCCCGAAACACTGAAGCCCGAAGGGGTCTGGCCGGGACCGACAACCCCGGCGACGGCCTGGGCGGTGTTGGAGCTTGTGGTCAGCCAGTAGCCGAAGGCCACCCCCGCCCCGGTGATGGTCACGCCGATCGCCGCACCGACGATGGCCATGAAGACCCGGGTGCGCCGGTCCGAGCGACGTCTGGCCGCACGGCGCTCGGTCCTGGTGAGTGCGGCGGCACGACGGGCACGATGGGCACGGCGAACGTCGGACGGACGAGGCATGGCGTGACGGCCCCGGCTCATGGCGTGTGCACCATGATTTTGAGGGGGATGGAGAAGGCCGCCCCCTGGCACTGCGTCGTGGCGGTGGCGTCCATGGTGGCGGCGTGAGCCAGGTGGACGGTCTGGGTCGTGTTCGCCGGGACCAGCACCGGGAGGTCAGTCGAGGGGACGCTCAAGGCCACCACCGGGCTGGCGTGGGTCGTCGTGCAGGTTGAGCCGACGGAGTTGGTGATCGTGCCGGTCCGTGCGACGCCGATCAGGGACACGGGAAAGGTGTTGGGGTTATGGACGCTGAAGACCACGTCCCCGGTTCCACCGGGGAGCAGGAGCGACGACGGCGTCCCAGCGGTGGCGATGGTGACGGTCAGCATGGTGCCCGTGGACGCCTGCCCCGTGCCCGTGACCGAGCCGGTCGAGGCGATAAAGCCATAGGCCGAGCCTCCGCTGATGCCGATGGCGAAGGCCACGGCGGCTCCGATCACCACCGACGAACGGCGTCGATGGGTCAGTTGGTACTTCACCGCCCGCTTCATGGAGTGCTTGCCCCTGGGCCTCCGGCGCATCATGGGGTCACCACCGTGCAGTTGGTGATGGTGTCGTGGTAGTAGGCGGCGGGCATCCCGTGCCAGGAGGACGGCGGCGTGGGCAGGTGGCAGGTGTTCTTGCCCTTCCCTCCCTTGTAGGTGTTGTAGGTGCCCCCACCCAGGTGGATGGTTTCGTTGCCCGAGCCGCCGTTGATGGTCTCGTGGCCACCCGGCGTGGTGATGGTCACGATGTCAGCACCACTGCCCAGGCTGACCGTGTTGTGGGACCCGCTGCCCACGGCCACCGAGTCGGCGCCGTTGCCGACGATGACCCTGTTGCCCGAGCCGTTACCCGCGGTCACCGAGTCGATGCCGTTCCCAGTGATGATCGAGTTGGAACCGTTCCCCACGATGATCTGGTCGTTGCCATTGCCGACCCAGATGGCACTCTCGTCGTTCCCGGTGATGACCACGTCGTTGCCGTTCCCGTCGGTAATGCGGTTGTCCCCGTTCCCGGCCACCAGGCAGTCATTGCCGTTGTGGCCGTTGAGGGCGTAGTCCCCGCCGACGGCGTAGATGAAGTCATTGCCGTTGGTGCCGTTGATGAACGGGAAGAACGGGTTGCCGATGATCGAGTTGGAGTAGCTCCCCGTGCACGTCCCCGGCGGGCCGATGACCACCTGGAAGCGGACCGGCGAGGTGGAGCCGGAGAAGTTCGTGTCCCCAGCGTAAATGGCGTAGAGGTGGTCGGTGCCCGCAGGCAACGACGAGGTCACGAACGTCGCCTTGCCGCTCGAATTGAGCGTCCCGGTGCCGATGGGCGAATTGCTGGTCGAACCCAGGTAGAAGCGGACCGTCCCGGTCGGGGTGCCCGACCCCGAGGTCTTGGTGACGGTGGCCGTGAGGTAGACCGAGTTCCCCAGGGCCGAGGGATTGGGCGTCGAGGTGAGCGCCGTGGTGGTGCCGATGGTTGCACCCGTCACCACCTGGGCGACGACGTTGGACGTGGAGCCGGTGAAGTTGGTCGAGGCCCCTGGATAGACGGCCTCGACGTAGGTGGTTCCCACCGGGAGGCTGGACGTGGAGAACGTGGCCTTCCCACCGGCCCCGATGGTCCCGGTCCCGAGCGAGGTCGTAGTGCCGCAGGCTGCCGTCGGGCACTTGTAGAAGGTCACCGTCCCAGAAGGAAGGCTGGGGTCGCTGCTGGTGTTGTTAGCGGTGACCGTGGCCGTGAAGGTGACCGAGTGCCCGGAGGCCGACGGGTTGGGCGAGGAGGTGAGGACCGTCGAGGTGGCGTCGGTGTACTGGGCGGTGCCCGAGTAGAGGAAGTGGTAGGTGAAGTTCTCACAGGCGTCCTGGTTGGTGCCGTTGTCCTTCAGAGCGATGGGCACGCCGGGGAGGTTGGCGATCCCGCCTCCGGCCACGGTGACCGACCCGGAGAAGGTGGGGAGGGTCAGGTTGGTCCCGCCGCACACGGCAGGGGGTGCTTGGTAGCTGCTGTTCAGGACGGTGGTGATGCCCGTCACCGTGATCGGCGCGCTCAGGTTGCTGTGGACGGTGAAGACATCACAGCGGGTGGTGCCGGGGTAGAGGAGGGCGGGAGTCCCCGAGCAAGCCGGTGACGGATAGATGGTGCTGGTAATGGCGAAGCTCGTGCCCGAGGTGAGCATGAACTGGGGCGACCGCTTGGGACCGGCGACGACGGAGGCCAACCCGAAGACGAGCGCGGCAATGACCAGCGCTATCACGCTGGCTCCTCGCACTGCCTTCGTTCGCCTGAACCTCTGCACCGTCATCGACTCCTGTCCCACGGGGGTGTGGGGGGGGTTCACCGGTCAGCCAAAGGGGCACCCTGCGGTTCGTCGCTGTCCTCACCATGGCGATCGTCTGTTGCCCGACCGGTTGGCCGGGCCGCGGAGGGATCCCCGCGACCCGGCCGTCCGACCGAGTTGAGCTGGTGGATTGAGTGAGCGGTTGGCTCGCTCTTCCGCTAGCTCGGTGTGACTACGTCACGTTGAGGGTGATGTCCGGATCGTGGCCCGCACACCCGGTCTGATTGGTGCCCGACTCGCCCAATGTCACAGTCACGGTGCCGGTGGCGGTGGTCGTTGGGGCGATGTTGACCCCGAGCGCCGGGTTCGGAGCGCTCGCTACCGCGCCGAACCAAATTGCCTGGCAATTAGGGACGTCGCTTCCGCCCTGAGTAATGTTGCCCGAGCCGTCAGAGACGACGACGGCCGCCACCGACTGAAGCGCCAGGGCACCTGGACCATTGTTGGTGATGACGTAGTTCAGGGTTTCAGAACCGGATCCTGGGTACAGGACGCCGCTGTTGTCGCTGGAGAGGGCGACAGTCCAGTTACCAGCCGCCCCTACCGAGGCATGGCCTGAACCGGACCCCGAAGCTGCAAAGTACGCAGCGGCGATGCCGCCAGTCCCCAAGATGACAGCGCCCGACAGCGCAACGGCTGCGATCCGCTTCTTGGTGCTGAACAAACTCTTGATTTTCATGGTGATGCTCCTTTTTCTATTGGATTGGTCAACTACGTGCTGCAGGTGGTGGGTTCGCCATTCGCTCCCCACAGGCCAGGCGACCAGACACGGCCTGTGGATCGACGCGCCGCCTCAAGACAGGAACCAACATCGGTTCCCTGATACAGGGCAACGGCGGGACTGGTCCCTCCGCTGCCCCTGACAACCCCAGCCTTCCCACCCGACACTGAGTGGCTGAGGGACAACGGTCCTGCCGAAACACGCAAGCCCGCCGTACTGCGTCCGGAATCCGAGGGAACTCCGGAGAGCGCGCCGAGGGGGAGTGTTCCTCCTCCTCGACTTTCCATGAAGAACCGCCTCATCGATACCTCTTCGGACCCAGCCTCCGAACAGGCGTCGGTTTCGCCATTCGCTAACCCAGGGACAGGCGACCAATCAGAGTCCCAGGGATCAAAGCGCCGCCGGTGTGAGTATGCACGATGTGCGCAGTGCGCGCCATTGTCGCTGTCGATGGCGCCGAAGGGTGGTTCCCGATCGCCCGGGTGCTGCCGCTCCTTCCCTGAAACCAAGGATCGCTCCCATCGCCGACTGAAGGTGGCATCTGCTTTCATTGACCAGCGCGTCCTGCACCCAATCGGTTGCGTGGCACCGATCAGCGGGACACGAGCCGTCAGCGCTGGCTCTCGCGAGCAGTTTCGGCAGACAGGGCAACGGTTGTTGCCTGACGCCCTCGGCAGGAACCAACAACGGTCCCGTGAGACAGGGCCACGGCGGGACTGATCCCACCGCGACCCCCCGACAGATCCCCCGGCCCTCCCACCCGACAGTGGGTGGCCGAGGGGGGACGGTCCTGCTACCCCTCGCAAGCCCGCCGTGCTGCATCCGGAACTCAAGGGTCCTCCGGTGAGCGCGCCGAGGAGGAGGCCCGCTCCTCCACCTCCTCGACTCACGATGAAGGGGTGCTTCATCGACGCTCCTTCGGTCCCAGCCCCCGAACGGGCGTCGGTTTCGCCATTCGCTCACCCTGGGTAAGGCGACCATGCAAAGCCCAGGGGTCAACGCGCACCCGCATCGATTGTGCGGGATGCGAACAGCAGGCGCCAGGGGCAAAGGTCCCTTGGACCGAGGCACTTCTGCAGCGGCTCGACAGCGTGCGGCGCGACCGTTGTCGTGGCGCCTCCCCCCGGGCGCCGGTCCCCCGCCTCGGCAACGGTTGTTGCAACGGAACCCTCCGACGACGCACCGCCGAACGCCGATCTGACGGGGCGTTAGTATCCGCCCATGCCCCCGGCCAAGACCCGCCTGCCCGCCATCGAAGGATGGTTCACCCTCGACGAAGACGCTCCCGCCCTGCTCGGCAGTCGGTGCACCGCGTGTGGGAACTTCGCCTTCCCCAAGGAGACCTTCTTCTGCCGGAACCCCGAGTGCCAGGGCAAAGAGTTCGCCGACACCGAGCTCAGCCGCACCGGGAAGGTCTGGTCGTTCACCGACGCCTGTTACCAGCCGCCGAAACCCTACGAGGCGGCCGACCCCTACGTCCCCTTCGCCATCGCCGCCGTCGAGCTCGCCGCCGAGCGGATGGTGGTGATGGGGCAGGTGGTGCCCGGGGTGGGAGTGGACGCACTGACCGTCGGCACCGAGGTCGAGCTGGTGCTCGACACCTTGTACGAGGACGACGACCACGAGTACCTGGTCTGGAAGTGGCGACCCTGTGGCGCCGACGACGCGAAGGAGCCCGCTGATGCCTGACGACAAGCGAGTCGCCGTCCTGGGGGCGGGCATGCACCCGTGGGGTAAGTGGGGGCGGAACTTCGTCGAGTACGGGCTGGCCGCCGCCGGCGATGCCCTCGGCGAGGCCGGCCTGCCCTGGACCGACATCCAGTACGTGGCCGGCGCCGACACCATCCGCAACGGGTACCCGGGCTTCATCGCCGGCGCCACCTTCGCCCAAGCCCTCGGGTGGACCGGCGCCCGGGTCTCGTCGGCCTACGCGGCCTGCGCGTCGGGCGCCCAGGCCATCAGCAACGCCCGGGCCCAGATCCTCGCCGGGCTGTGCGACGTGGCCCTGGTGGTCGGGGCCGACACCACCCCCAAGGGGTTCTTCGCACCGGTGGGCGGCGATCGCAGGGACGACCCGGACTGGCTCCGGTTCCACCTGTTGGGTGCCTCCAATCCGACCTACTTCGCGCTCTACGCCCGGCGCCGGATGGAGCTGTTCGGCGCCACCGAGGCCGACTTCGCCGCGGTGAAGGTCAAGAACGCCGGGCACGGCCTGGAGAACCCCAATGCCCGCTACCGCAAGCAGGTCACCGCCGAGGAGGTGCTCGCCTCACCGATGGTGGCCGACCCGCTGCGGCTGCTCGAGATATGTGCGACCTCCGACGGCGGGGCGGCCCTGGTGCTCGCCAGCATGCAGTTCGCCAGACGGTACGCCGGCACCGACGACCTGGTCACCATCGACGCCGTCTCCACCGTGACCCCGCGCTTCCCCCAGACGGTCATCGAGATGCCCAACTTCTCCACCGACTCGGCCATAGCGGCCGCCACCGTCGGGCCGACCTTCAAGCACTCGGTGGCGCTGGCCGCCTACGAGGAGGCGGGCATCAGCCCCGAGGACGTCGATATGGCGGAGGTCTACGACCTCTCCTCGGCCCTCGAGCTCGACTGGTACGAGGACATCGGTCTGTGCAAGGAGGGGGAGGCCGAACGACTGCTCCGCGACGGTGACACCACCATCGGGGGTCGGGTCCCGGTCAATCCGAGCGGCGGGCTGTCGTGCTTCGGCGAGGCCATCCCCGCCCAGGCCATCGCCCAGGTGTGCGAGCTGGTGTGGCAGTTGCGGGGCCGGGCGACCGGGCGACAGGTCGAGGGTGCCCGGGTCGGCATCACCGCCAACCAGGGCCTGTTCGGCCACGGCTCCTCGGTCATCGTCTCGAGGTAGGGAGACACCCGCCGCCGGACCCGCTCTGTCCGCCCCGCCCGCAGCTCGTCACCGGTTGACGAGGACGATCTTCCCGAACTTGCCGCCGGCGGCGAAGCGCTCGTAGGCCCGGTCGGCTGCGTCCATCGGCACCTGCTCGGCAACCGCTACCGCAACGGACCCGTCGGCCAGGAGTGGGAGTGCATGCTCCTCCACTGCGCGGGCCACCGCAGCCTTGTCGTCCCGCGACCGCGACCGCAGCGTCGAGCCGCCGATGGTGGCCCGGCTCCCCATCAGTGCCAACAGGTTGAGCTCGAACTTCGCCCCTGCCCCCACGCCGATGACCACGATGCGACCGCCGGTGGCGAGCAGCGGGAGCACGGCTGCCACCCCGGGAGCACCCACCAGCTCGAGGGAGACGTCGTAGGGACCGTGATCGGCCACGTCGCCGGGTTCGACCACCCGGTCGGCGCCGAGGCCCCTGACCCGTTCGTGGTGCGCCACCGAGCGGACCGAGGCCACCACCTGGGCGCCGGCTGCGTGCGCCAACTGGACCGCAGCCGTGCCCACCCCACCGGCAGCACCGGAGATGAGCACCCGTTGGCCTGCGCCCAGGCGGGCCTGGGTGAACAGTGCATCGTGGGCCGTGGAGAACGCCTCGGGGAACCCGCCGGCCTGGTCCCAGGGGATGCCGTCGGGCACGGGGAGCAACGAGCCCTCGGGCACCGCCACCAGTTCTGCCTGGCCGCCGCCACCGCAGATGGCCATGACCCGGTCGCCGACGGCGAACCGGCCGGCACCTGTACCGAGGCCGACCACCGTACCGGCGAACTCGAGTCCCGGAATGTCCGCCGGCGATCCCGCCGGGGCCGGGTACAGGCCCTTCCGCTGCAACAGATCGGCCGCATTGACCCCGGCGGCAGCCACGGTCACCAGCACTTCGCCGTGTCCGGGTACGGGATCGGGGTGCTCCCGCCACTGCAGCGCCCCGTCGACGATGGTGACTGCGTACATCGCCCCAGGCTAGACGGCACTGCCCCGGCGCCCCTGCCCCGTGTCGGGTGCGACGGGCATGACGGATCGGGTTCCACAACGGGTGCCGTCACCGGGGCGGACCCCTGCGGACGCACGGGTCTCGACGCGCTCGTAGGCTGTTCCCAGGAGGCCCGTTCCATGGCAGTCGAATCGACACAAGACGGCGACCTGCCGATCCTCGGTCAACAGCCGTACGTCCACCATGTGCCGGGCGTCCCCGCCGGCACCGACTTCCCCGAGCCGACGGCCGGCATGGTCCTCCACCGGGTACTGGCCATGTCGGCGCGCACCTTCCTCCTCAACGACATGGGCGACGAACTGGTCGACGACGACAGGCGGTGCGGGACCGTGGACGCCCTGAGCCTTCAGATGGGGGCCCGACCGCTGTGGGCCCAGACCGCAACGGAGTCGTTGGCCGGTACCGAGCGCAGGCCGACCGAGGTGGAGCGGATCCACCAGAGCCGGGTGGCGATGCGGCGGATCCGGTCCAACCTGCGCACGTTCCGACTGGTGCTCGACCCGACCTGGGGTACGTCACTGCGGGCGGAATTGGCCTGGTACGGGAACCTGCTGGGCGGGTCCAGGGACCTCCACATCATACGGGACATCATCATCGGCAAGGGACCCGAGGTGATCGGGCCCGACCAGGTGGCCCTCATCGAGGAGGTGGTGCTGGCGCGCTCCGCTGAGGTCCTCGCCGACCTCGCCGGGGAGCGGGGCAAGCCACGCCGTTTCCAATTGACCGAGCAGATGATGGTGTTGTGGGACGGCCCGGAGTTCAAGGCCAAGGCCCAGAGGCCGGCCACCGAAGTGCTGCCCCCCATGCTGCGCCGGGCCTGGCACGATGTCCGGGGCGCGGCCCGCGCGGCGCGCAAGGACCCCTCTGCCGCCAACCTCCACAAGCTGCGCATCCGGATGAAGAACCTCCGCTACGGCTGCGAGACGGTGGCGCTGGTCGAAGGCAGCCCGGCAGGCAAGACGGCCAGGGCGGCCGAGCGGCTCCAGGGCAAACTCGGCGATCTCCACGACGCCTACTTCTCCATCACCTGGCTCGAGTCACTGGCCGAGCAGCGGCCCGATCTCTCCGAGCCCATCGCCGACCTGGTCGTCGTCCAACACGGGGCCGTTCGGGACATCCGCCAGGGCTGGAAGAAGGAGTTGAAGGAGCTCGAGCGCCGCTGGAGGAAGTGGATGGGTTGACCGTCGGGCCCGGCGTGGCGGCCGGGCTCAGTCGCCGGTCCCGTCCCCGTCGGAGCGGGTGGGCACCCACAGCTTGATCCCGCCGAGGATGCCCGCCGAGTTGTCGACGAGGGTGACGTCGTCGGGCAGGGTGTGCCGGATGAGGCGCCGCGAGTTGCCCCCGCCGATGTAGAGGTGGTCGAAGAAGGTCATCGCCCGCATGTTGGCGATCGCCTTGTGGACCCGCTTGTGCCAGCGATCGAGGCCGATCTCCTTGCGGGTCGCCTCCCCCAACTGCTCGTCATAGTCCTCTCCCTTCCGGAAGGGCTGGTGGGAGATCTCGAAGTGGGGCAGCAGATCCCCCTCGTAGAACAGCGCCGTCCCGAAGCCGGTGCCGAGGGTGACCGTCATCTCCAGGCCGCGACCGCTGACGACCGCGGCACCCTGGATGTCGGCATCGTTGGCCACCTTGGTCGGGATCCCGAACGCCCCGGTCAGGATCGACGCCAGGTCGATCCTCGACCACAGCCTGACCAGGCCGGGTTCGGGGGGGCTTCCGGGCCCGCTCCCGGTGGCCAGGTGCGAGGCCGACAGCACCATGCCGCCGCGCACCATGCCCGGGAAGCCGACCGAGGCGCGCTGGGCTCTGGGCAGCGGCCCGACCAACTTGGCCAGCACCGTCACCAGGCGGTCGGGGGGCATCGGGTAGGACGTGGGGACCTTCACCCGGTCGGCCACCATGGCGCCATCGGCATCGAGCACCGACGCCTTCAGTCCGGTGGCCCCGATGTCGACGGCGAGGGTCAGGGGCGCCCGCGGCGCGGACTTGGCGACCGGCGGTTGGTCGGTGGGATCGGAGGAGCCTGGCGTCTGGATGTCGGCTTGCTCGGAGTCGTCCATCTCCACACGCTAAACCCCGACGTGGGACACCCGTGGCGCCGGCCGCTCGGACCGTCCCCCGCCGAGCGGAGCGGGCGACCCGGTAGCAGGCAGCACGCCACCGGGCGGGAGTAGCGTCCTCGGTCATGAGCGATGCACCGTGGCTGGGAGATGCCTGTTCTCTGGTCGACGCATTCCGCGCCGGCACCATCAACCCGGCCGAGGCCCTCGACGCATCGCTGGCCGCCATCGGGGCCTCGGGGCTCAACGCCTTCTGCCATGTGGACGCCGAGGCGGCCAGGGCCACTGCGGCATCGGCCGACATCTCCCTCCCGTTCGGCGGGGTCCCCATGGGGATCAAGGAGCTCGACGCCGTCGAGGGATGGCCGTTCTCCGAGGCCTCCCTCGTCTTCGCCGAGCGTGTGGCCGACCACGACATCACCCACGTGACCCGGTTGCGGGCCGCCGGTGCGGTCCTCGCCGGGCAGACAACCTCTCCCGAGTTCGGGAGCATCAACTTCACCTCGACCAGGCTGCACGGGACCACTCGCAGCCCCTGGGACCCCGAGCGCACCCCCGGCGGGTCCTCGGGCGGCACGGCCGCGGCCGTGGCCGGCGGCCTGGTTCCCATCGGCTCCGGCGGGGACGGGGGCGGCTCCCTGCGCATCCCGGCCGCCTTCACCGGTATGTTCGCCCTCAAGGCGACCTTCGGGCGCATCCCGCGTGGCCCCGGGGCCCTGAACCCACCGCTGACGGTGGTGCTCGGCTGCGTGTCGCGCTCGGTGCGGGACACCGCCCGCTGGTTCGACGTCTGCAACGGCTTCGACTCGCGGGACACGCTGAGCCTGCCCCGGGTCGAAGGATGGGAAGCCGGCCTCGACTCCTTCGATCTGGCCGGGAAGAGGGCGGTGATCTCTGTCGACCTCGGATCGGCCATCGTCGAGCCGAGGGTCGCCGCGCTGGTGGTGGAGGCGGCCGAGGCGCTGATCGCCGATGCCGGCCTCGTCCGGGTCGACGTCGCCGTCCGGCTTCCCCAGGGCGGTCTCGAGTGGGCCATGTCCAACCTGATCGGCCTGGCCGGCGAGCTGGGTGACCGGTATCCGGAGTGCAACGACGACCTCTCCCCCGAGGTGCAGCTCGGCATGAACATCGCCACCCACAACCTCGACGTGCAGACGGCCGGGGCCACCGAGATGTTCCGGATCGGGGCCAACGAGGCGATGGCCGACGTCTTCG
>Ga0181523_10002032_pt1 | contig 20336 bp, 18 predicted proteins | sample PEATcosm2014_Bin_43_FD_119752 | JGI IMG/M metagenome (GOLD analysis project Ga0181523, IMG submission 119752) | Peatland microbial communities from MTU Mesocosm Facility, Houghton, MI, USA - PEATcosm2014_Bin05_30_metaG | ecosystem: Environmental > Terrestrial > Soil > Wetlands > Peat | place... | reverse complement strand
GAAATTCCAACTTCGCCGAAGTTGGAGTCTGCCGTAGCTACCTGAAACGAAACCGTTGCTTTAACCCCGATCCCAAGTACCAAGAAACGAGCAATCGCAAGACTCAACTTCGGATTTCAGGATGAACAGAATATTTCGCATTAGTCGGACTCCACGTCGTCGTTTCAGGCCATCTGGAAGATGTGCCTGTCAGACTCAGTGGCGTTGTTGACACTATATACGAAGCACAAATCCTGCGCAGCATTCACCGAAACTACGGTGGCTCTCGGGAAAGCGCGCACAGCGGCCGTCGTTGCATTTGGATTGAATTCTCGGGTTCAGTTGTTTTCGGGGCCGGCTCGTTCGAAGGCTTGATCGCGGCTTGCAGACGCCAGCCTGCATTTGTGCCCGAGCCCGCGTAGGCGCCGCGAGACACCACTCCTTTGGCTTGCGTTTTCGGCATGCCATTAAAATCGCGGTCAAAGTCGGCCTGGGTCTTAAACTGACGGAGGTCGATCGGCTTACCCCGGCATTTATCTGTCCGAGGATAGAAGTCCATCGAGCCGAGTTCGAAAGATGGTGAATTCACATAGGTCCCCGCAGTCGTGAGCGGCCCCGCCAAGTTATCCGAGGAATTCAGAATTGCGCCCGAAATCGGAGTTGCTCCGAAGACAAGGTTGCCGACCACCGCATCCTCATCCAGGGCAGCGGTCCCGAAATAAATGCCTCGTTCGGTGGTGTAGACAGTGTTGTTGTAAAGATATGCAACTCTCAGAGGAAGATTCTGACGGCGCAAGACCACGGCTGGATAGTCGGTTGGGCCATCGACAAAAATATTATCGTGCAATGAAATTCTGCCGGAGCCCTGGAACAGTGCCTCGCGGTGGTTGTGCAGGAAAAAATTACCGTAGATTTCATACAGGTTGTGTGAACCGGTGCCCACCCTAGGGAACCCTCCTACCAGCAGGTTCGGCCGGTCTCCGTCCGGGCTGGGCCGGTCATTCTTGATGAACACGTTGTTGCGGATGATGGTTGACGTCGGCTCGGTAGGCATGCCCGGAATTTCAGGAATGAAAATCTGGTCCTTGATCTCCATGCTGTAGCCGATGGTGTCCTTGATCAGGTTGTTCTCGATCAAGCCGTCGACGAACGGCTGCGTTCCGTCCGAGTCGCCCAGATAAATGCCGGTGCCGGCGCCCAGGATTTGGTTGTTGCGAATGATCCATCCCCAGGTGGGGATTTTGGTTGAGATACCGTCCGTCTGCTGGTCGCCATTCTGCCCAACCAGGGTATTACCCTCGATGCGGATATCGTGGGTCCGATTCCTATTGCCACCTTTCGCGCTGATTCCAAACGCACCGTCGATGCCCCGGCTGTCGATACGCAGGTTCTCAATTGCAACGTAACTGCTGTTGACGATTTCAACCGTGTTGTAACCAGCTTTGCCGGTAATTACGGCGGGCGGCCCCGATGTTGGGCCCGTGACTGTGATCCATGCATCCGGGCTCCCGTTAAGACCGGCAATGGTGAGCTGAGAATATTTTCCCGGCGCCAGGTTTATCGTGTCGCCAGGTTTCAGGGTGGCCAGAATCTTACGATAGTCAGATGGGTTTGCGTTGAGCTCGGCAGCCGTTGCCGGCGCGGTCACAAGAAAGGCCAGCAGCCAGATTCCCGCCGTCGGAATCGCTATGTTTTGGTTCACGAAGTTGGCCGCAAGTCCAAAGCGGCTTTGTTCACTGCTGGGCGTTCTGCCGAGTTGGGCTAACTAACAACGCGAGGTCGACCTTGAATCGTGGAACCTTTAAGTTGGCGAGCTGCGACGGAATTCCCAGGCGAGAAATCACTACGCCTGAAGCGGGATCAACCCATTCGCCGATTAACCGCTGATGGCCCAAGGGGGAGAAGTCGAAGCTAACTTCCGCATTTTCGACGGGGATGGTGTGATTGGCAGCGTGCTGCAGGTATATACCGGCCACCTTGGTTGAGACCAAGCCGTAGCCGCGAACCAAGGACGGCGAGGAAAGCGAAACCGGAGCCATGCGGACACCTGCGTCGAGGCTCGATGCGAAATCCTGCAGCACTCGAATGTACCCGCGCTCTTCGGGACCGAGGTAAATGTTTGCGCCCGTCCCAGGAGTGTAATGGCCGCCGAACATAGCTGCCTTGGACTCACTCGTGTTCCAAAACACGAGGCTTATCTCCTGGAAAAGCGCTGTCCAGGCCCGAATGCGCATGCGCACCGCGGAGCGCGGGTCCCAGTTCATTCCGGCATTGCCCTGTTCACCGACGATGACAGGCTTTCCCATCTCCTTCCATCTGTTGGCCAGTTGCGACCAGCGCAGATCTGAATTCAACTCGTTCTCGCTCTCATACCAGTGCGGAGCGTTGATGTCGATGGCGGGCAGATCGGCCTTCTCCCAGCTTGTACTGATGGGCTTGTCATCCGGGTCCACAGAGTGCACATAATCGGCTATCAGGGTGATCCACTGGTCCGAAGCCTTGCGTTCGTTCAACAACTCCCAGAAATCGGCATAAACTCCCCACCGGGCGACACAATAGGCCACAAAGCGCTTTTCCTTCTCAACCAGTTCGCGGTTCTCGGGAGTTTGGATGGCCTCCACCGGTCGGCCCAGCGCGTTGTTTATGGCGCGCTCCAGAACATTTAGGGTGCGGATGTCGCTCTGCTGCTTCCCGTAAAATCCAAAAAAACCGAACATAATTCGGAAGCCGTGCTTGCGGGCTGTGGAAAGGAGATCATCAGTGGCAAGGCTTTCAGCGACGCGATAGTGGTCTAGGTCATCCATCAGCGAGTAAGAACAATTCTTTTGGGAAAAGCGGAGCAGGTTGAATCCCGCCTGGCCGTAGATGGAGAAATACTCATCCGGGGACACTCTACGGCCCGGATGATTGCGGCCTTCACCGTCAATGGCAAGCTCTTTGGGCTGTTCTCCGTTCAGGCGAATGCAGTCTTGCAGTCCGATGGGCAAGAATGGCTTGCCATCGGCGAAGATCCACCGGAACTGATACCCCGGATTGCGTCGGACCGGACCGTCTGCGTTACTCGTCAAACAAAGGAAGGTTCCGCTTCCTTGCTGCCGAAATCCTCCAGTGCTGCTGAAAGTGTAGGAGTAGGTCCAAGTGCCTGTCTCATCAGGACGAAATCGGATCTTCCACAGGTCGCCACCGTAATAAAATCCTTTGACCCGGCGCTCGACACCAGAAGGCGACTTGAGGGTGGCTTCCAGGGTGGCATCGACGAAGTTGTTTCGGTACACACCGTTGTGTCGGAATGAAAATTCAAGCAACTCGAAGCGGGGAATCCTGGCCGCTACCTGAGGTTCGAGGAAATAGAATCCAGTGGGGGGCTGACCGCTATTGTGGCAGCCGCTGAACATCAGCGCGCCCAGCAACGGGGTGGCCAGCCGCAGAGCCAAAGCTGCTGTCAATCGATGTCTCCCGGCCTGATGTGGGTACGGCAGCCTCTTGCCCGGCTTAGATGGCTTCGACGTGGTATTCGCCGATTCGAACCGACAGAGACCGCTGGATAGGCTCGACTGAGATTACCAGCGTGCGGTCTCCGCTACGTGCAATGAGGATTCCCTCCACGCCGTCGAGCGCTCCGCCTCTCACTCTAACTCGTTGGCCGACTTGGAGAAAAGGGCAGATCTGATACGACAAACCGCTCGACAGAAGGGTCTGCACAGCCTGAACCTGGCCGTCAGGGATGGGTACACCCTGACCGCGTACACCCACGAACCGAATGACGCCGGTTACGCCCATCACCTTGGACCAGGACTCCGGCACGAGCCTCATGTGAAGGAAGGCGTAACACGTAAATAACGGTAAATGAACTACCTTGCGGCGGTCGCTCCAGCGGTGTATCTCGCTCACGAGAGGCAAGAAAGTGGTAATACCCTGCCGTTGCAGATGAGTAACAACTGACTTTTCGTGCTGCGGGCGCGTGTGAAGTGCATACCATTGGGCGCCTTGACCGCTGAATGGACCTTGTGGATTTGAAACAATCATTTCGCACAATGTAGACCCTATAGCCACACCTATATCCTCTGAGTCACATTGGATGTACACCCGTGACCCGTTTGGCAGTTTGCTGGGATAATAGCACGGAAATGGCCAGAGTACGGCTCGACGCACCGTTGCTCGGCGTCTCATGGCACATGAGTGTGGCAAACAATGCATACCAGAACCCATTGCAATGTATGGGCCTTACGAGGGCCATACGCTATGTGCACTGCCACAAGCAGTCGCGGCACCTACACTCAGAAAATCCCTGCAAGGGCGCCGTATGATATAGCATTCGGTCAGCGCCAGAGATGCAGGAGGAAAGTTCCGAATGTTTGGGAAAAAGATTTCACTCACCTGGTTGCATTGGAGCCTCTTTCGCAAGCCCTTGAGCGACCGCAATACGCCATTCGTGACACGGCGGGCCCACCAAAGCGTTGCTTCTTAAGTTTACGCCTCACAATGAGATACATGTTACTTTTTGTTTCTGAGTTGTTGCGGATCCGGATTGGCAGTCCACCTGCCCGTTCTTGGCGCTTCAAAGACTCCGAAACCAGCAGAACTGGAACGATAACATGCACATAGTCCACGTCGTCGGAGCGCGGCCCAACTTTATGAAAGCCGCGCCGGTGATGCAAGCACTCGGAACCCATGATCAGGTGCGGCAAACCCTGATTCATACGGGCCAGCATTATGACTTCAACATGTCCGACGTTTTCTTTCAGCAGCTCGGCATGGCAGCGCCTGACGTTAACCTGGAGGTCGGCTCAGCTAGTCATGCCCAGCAGACCAGCCAGATCATCGCTAGATTTGAGACCGTTGTTCTCGACCGCAAACCCGATTGGGTGGTCGTTTACGGGGATGTCAATTCGACAGTTGCCGCTGCCATCGTCTGCGCCAAGCTGCTGATTCCGGTTGCCCATGTCGAAGCAGGGTTGCGCTCTTTCGATCGCACCATGCCTGAGGAGATCAACCGTCTGCTCACCGATCAAATTTCCGACCTGTTGTTCACGCCTTCGGAGGATGGGAATCACAACTTGCGAAGGGAAGGGGTCGCGACGGAAAAGGTCCACCTCGTCGGCAATGTAATGATCGATACTCTGGTTCGGCTGTTGCCATATGCCAGAGAGCGCTCGCCTGGATGCATTCCTGAGCCTTACGCGCTGGTAACGCTACACCGTCCATCCAATGTCGATGATATTGGCTGGCTGAAGGCGCTGTTCGATATGTTGCTGGACGTAAGCCGGGGTCTTCCTGTCTTGTTCCCAGTGCATCCTCGTACCAGAGCCAGAATGGCCGAAGCGGGGATTGAATTCAGGGATGGCACGTCAAAGCTACAAATTCTCGATCCCATTGCATACCTTGAGTTCCTGGCCCTACAGAGTCGGGCGGCCGTGGTCATCACGGATTCGGGAGGCATTCAGGAAGAAACAACCTACCTTGGCGTTCCATGCCTGACGGTGCGCGAAAATACAGAGCGTCCTATCACGGTGAGCCTGGGAACAAACACCTTGGTGGGACGCGATATTAAACGCTTGCGAACCGAGCTTGAAGCTGTACTTGCAGGGAAGGCCAAGTGCGGAATAGTCCCGCCGCTTTGGGACGGTCATGCGGCCGAACGAATCGCGCAAGTGATGGTTCAGCCAAGCCAGCATTTCGATGCGAAACCCGTCACGCACGGGCAATGAAACTGCCCTCTACTTCAGGCTGACCCGAACTGCATCAACGGCGTCGATACTGACGCTCTCCGGCGAGACCGAAATCCAGTCGAAAGGTTCAATCAAAAGCGTGAGACTGCTGATAGGGCCGCTAATCGGCCGTCGAAAGTTGTCGAAGAAATAACCACCCATCTCTTTCGGATCCCAGGGATAAACCCAGACTTCGGAGTCACGATTCGGCTCGACAACGAAGTGGATTGCCTTTCGTGAGCCATCCCCTAAAGAGATAAATAAGGCGAGGGAGGATGGCTTTCTCATCTTCCACCAAAATGCATAGTTCACGCGAAATCGGATCTTCAGGAAGTCGGCTCCGGCAGCAGGCCAACGAATCTGGCCGAAGTCCAGGGATGTGGTTCGTTTTGTGACCCGAATCGTCCCCAACCCATTTGCAATCTTCTCTTCCGTAAAGGAGAGGCGCTGATCGCGATTGTCGTCGCGCACCAAGCCTAATACGCCCGGCTCCGAGTAACTTTCAGAACGGTAGTGGCGCAAAAGGTAGAACCATACCCCAGGGCTGCGCGTGAAGTTCGGCACGCCATCCAAACCGAAGCTATAGAGCTCGTCGGGTAAGTAAAGGCCGAACGGCGGATTGGCTTTGCGTAACCCAGCCAAATGCAACTCGCTGAGATAGTCACCGTCTACCAGATAACCTTGCAGAACGCCGCCGGCCACCGTTCGACGCGATGTAACTCCGAAAGCGTTCTGATAAGGGAACACCAGGATGGGGTCGCCGGGGCGCGTATGCTGATCGACATAGCTGGAGGTGGTTGCAAATACTTGAGCAATGGTCGGCTTGAAGCAGGCACGGTCGAACTCTTGTTCTCTGCCTTCAGGGCAAGTTACGTTCGGACGGAAAAGCTCTCGCGCTCTTTTTAACGCGCTACGGGGAAGAGATTCTGCGAGAGGGACCGTCATCAATGGAGCCGTGGCTACGAAAATGACGAGTAGCATTGCCGATATCCACCGCACCGAAGGCAGTCCTCCGACCAGAATGGCGCCGCTGAGAAAAACCATGGGATAGACACCATTCACCACGTGCAGAGCGTCGGCGCGAACTAGGCCGCTCTGTATCATGAAAGTGGCCAGACAGAATCCTGACAGCAAAAACGCCGGCCGCAGGGTCCAGTGATCTCCCTCCGGCTCCCGGCGCCACCACGCAACGCCGAACACCACGACACCCAAGCACAACACCCTCACAATCCGCCAGGTAGACGCCGCCGTTATGCCGTTAGGCTCGAACCAGCGGTAACTGGAGGCAAGGATCAGGCTCGCTTTCCAGTAGGAGAAGTTCAGGGGCGAGTGCATCACTGCATTCGTTGCCACCACAAGAATTGCGAGGCAGATACACAAGGCGACCGAAAACCCGCACAATCCGGTGAGCACTTCCGGTGTCTTCAATTTGACGATTGCTGTTGCCGCCAGACAGAGCAAAAGGGCTGCTATGCAATAAATGCCGGCATCCGCTGACACTAGAAAGGATGCAAGGCAGATAGTGGCGGCGCCAAGCGCCGACAGCACAATACCCTCACGACGGGAAGCCGCGGCGTCTGTCAAGCGGATGAATACTACGAATGCAAGCAGACAAATTGACAGGCGTATGCCGGGAGGAGATAGGAACACAACCGCCAGGAAGAGAGCGCGCTTCCATGAACTCGCTTTTGGCAACAGAAGTCTCATACTGACGAAGACGGCCAGAACACTGACCAAGGACGGTAACATCTCCGAAGTAGCGAGGATGGTGCCCGTGGAAATCCCTATCCATCGCGACGGGGCACTGGCAAGCCACTGGTAGAGCGGCCCGTAAGTAAAGAGCACGTCCCGGCCAAACCACACGCCGTTTGCCGCCTTATAAGAGGTATCGAGAGTCCATGACCAGTCGAGCAGGTTGAAGACGGGGACGATAGTGACGGACCGAGGCCACAGGAGGACGGGCGGAATGCAACCAGCAAGCAGGGCTAGCAGCACCAACCACTCCGCACATTTCGCAGCCTGTACTATTGCGCGGCGTACTGAAGGCTCGTTCATGCCGGGAGAAGATTGACAGGTGGCGGGATCGGAAAGCGCAATGGTAACACTGCGGCGAAGCAAAATCCAGAATTGCCGTGTCCCAGCACCTAGACAGGAAGGCTACCTTTGCGTCTTCAAGGCAGCGCAGAGCCGACATCGACTTACAACGAAACTCGTTTCGCTTGCCATTGCAACGTTTATTGCGCTGCGCGGCGGCAAATCGCGGCAGCAACTAAAGTCCTGGCGGAAGCGGCCTTGATTGTTGCGCGGGATGAACCGCATGATACGCTCGTACCGCTATGCGCAAACTGGTCTCGATCGTTTGTCCCGTGTACAACGAGGAACAGAGCATCCCCATTCTTTACGAGCGCTTACAGAAGGCGATAGCCGAGTACCGCGATCGGTTTGATTTTGAGCTGCTGTTCACAAATAACGCCAGCACTGATGGCAGCGCGGAGATCGTGGCCCGCATCCGTGAGGAAGATCCATCCGTTCAGCTGCTGACTCTGTCGCGGAACTTTGGCTATCAGGCTTCGTTACAGGCCGGGCTTACCTACGCCGCCGGCGACGCCATTGTGACCATAGACGTAGATTGCGAAGACCCGCCGGAAATGATCCCAGAATTTTTGCGTCGTTGGGAGGAGGGGTACGATGTGGTTTACGGAATCCGCAAAGACCGGGAAGAGCCCTGGCTGATCAAACAACTGCGCGCCCTTTTTTATCACATCTTGAGCGCTTCCGCGGACATGGACATCGTTTTGTTCATGTCCGAGTTTTCGTTATTGACAGCGGAGGTGCGGCGGGCCATCCTTTCAAATCAGACCAGCTTTCCTTTCCTGCGGTCTGAAATCGGTTACGCCGGATTCGCGCGCTTTGGAATTCCCTACCGCAGGCAAAAGCGCGTAGCCGGAGAAACGCACTACAACCTGTTGAGCATGACCATCTTCGCCGTTGCAGGAATACTTACGGCTTCCACCTTCCTGCTGCGGGCATCTCTCTATGTCTTTCCGCTCATTGCGCTGAGCAACGCGGGCCTGATCGCCTGGGACATGGCCCGGAACGATAGCATCGGCGTCCGTCTGTGTGTCGTTTTCGACCTGATCTACATCATCGGTCTATTAAATGTTATTGGACTCTACCTCGCCCGAATCTACAAGAACGGGATGAGGCGACCGAATTTTATCGTCAACAGCAAGGCCAGCCTGCTGAACCGCGAATTCACAACATTGCAAGGCCAGTGGGGATGAGGTGCGATTGCGCGGGTTATAATCACGGCTTGCAACGATCAAGTCCTGGCGTGCTTTACCGGCTTTCGGTTCTTCCGCCGGTAACCCGAGAGCAATAGGCGATGTCCGATACACCCCTCCCTTTCCCGCTGGCCGAGACACGGCGATATAGGAGCTTCGATGGCGGGACAGCGGTCGAGACTCTCTGCTTTGCTCCGGACCGATACAGATTCTTTGATCCTAGCGTTAGAGGGATCGGAATTTCTCGGGGAGCAGGGCTTTCCTATTCGCCGGCAAGTTTCTCAAAGTCAATTCCCAGCCTGGAGCACCGTTACTTCAATCGAATGTTGGATTTTGATAGCACTACCAACATTCTGGAGGTTGAGGCCGGCGCCACGTTAGGGCAGATTTACCGGTTTGCCGCGCCTCGCGGCCTCTTTCTTCCGGTCCAACCAGGCCACACCCGAATTACAGTTGGCGGCTGCATAGGTGCTGACGTGCACGGCAAAAACCAGTTCCGCGACGGTACCTTTCTGAATGTCGTCGAGAGTCTGCGGCTGTTTCACCCAGGCCCCGGCATTCTGGAACTCAGCCGATCCAGCAATCCCCGCATTTTTTTCTTAACCTGCGGCGGCTATGGATTGACCGGAAATATTCTCACGGCGCGTTTGCGGTTGACGCCGGTCCCTTCATCCCGGATCGTGCTGAAGACGCTCTTGATCAGGAATATTGGCGAACTCACTGGCGAGCTGGTACAGGCCGCGGCGCAGAACGACATTGTATATTCCTGGCATGATTTTACCGTTCGCGGAAAGGCGTTTGGTCGGGGCGTGATAGTGGCTGGACGCTTTGACGGGAATGACTCATCGACCGGTGCAGTCTTAGAGGAGGACAGGGCGAGCAGCCTAGATTCGGCAACGCGCGGATTGCGATTTCCGTTCTTTAACCGCCTGACCACTCCGCTCGTCAACCGCATGTATTATGCCTCGTGCCGTTTGCAACCAACGGAGAGGCCAATCTCTCTTTATGAGTTTCTGTTTCCGGTGCGAAAGAAGGAGATGTACTTTCACCTCTTCGGCAGAAGAGGCTTCCACGAGTGCCAGATCATAGTAGAGGCCAGAAAGTTCAGTTCGTTCGTAGAGAGGATTCGGGAGCGGCTGGAGAGCCATCCTCTCGCCGTTGCGCTCGCCTCTGGCAAGCTGTTCCAAGGTCAGAGGGAACTGCTCCGATTCACCGGGGACGGTATTTGTCTTGCCTTGAATTTTCCCCGCGATCAGGCTGGGGCGGAGTTTGCTGCTTTTCTCGATGAATTAATGATCGAGCATAACGGATGGTCCAACCTCATCAAGGATTCCCGGCTTTCGGCGCGTGTGGTTGATGCTACTTATCCTGAATGCGAGGAGTTCCGGCTGAGACTACGGGACTTCGACCCGCGCAGGCTCTACCGCTCCGAGCTGTCCGAGAGGTTGCGTCTATGAATTTCCTCATCATCGGGGCGTCCGCGGGGCTGGGACGCTGTTTGTCCGAAGAAGCCGCCCGCCGCGGACACAACCTCTTGCTCGTGTCCAGCGACAGCCGGGACCTCGCCGCGATGGCCGCCAGCTTGCACCTGCAGTACGGGGTAAAGACGGGTTATCTTGCCTGCCAGTTTGGCAGCGCTACACACGAGAAGGGTGCTGTTGTTGCCGCGGCTAAGGAGTTCGGCCCCATCGATGTCTTGATGTATCCTCTCGGTTTTGCACAGGAAAACGACACCGGCTTCTTAGATGACGAGATGGCACTGCGACTTGTGCGCGTCAACTTCCTCAGCCAGGTCAACCTTACGGCCGCGTTGTGGCCTGCTTTGCTCCAGCGTGAACAAGCTTCCGTTGTAGGCTTTGGCTCGGTGGCGGCAGTACGCGGTCGCCGACGTAACGTGGTGTATGCGGCCGCCAAGCGGGCGTTGACTAGCTATTTCGAGAGCCTGCGTCACCTCGCCGTCGGCACGAACATCCGAGTGCACTTCTACCACCTTGGTTATCTCGACACGCAACAGGCGTTCGGTCGACATCTATTGCTGCCGAAAGCGTCTCCGGAGCGTCTGGCGCGTCTTGTGCTGGATCGCCTCCGCCGGGCTGGCGGGCCAATTTTCTACCCATGGTTCTGGCGGCCAATCTCTTTAGGGTTGCGCTTTGTGCCGTGGTTCATTTATGCGCGACTCGAAGTGTGAGATCCCAGCATTGCTGCGATCCAGGTATTTTGGAAAACCACAGCGAGGGCAACCGCGAGGCTACTTCAAGACCTTCGGCACAGGTAAAGGCACAATGAACTGATTCCTGTAACCCATTTTTTCTTTGCAGAAACGGATAATCTCGTCCTTGAAGTTCCAAGCGCCGATCATGATGTAGTCTGGGTCGCATTTCATTAGCTCGCCCGGGGAGACCACAGGGATTCGGACACCAGGACAAAGCAGGCCCTGCTTTCTGGGATTGGCATCTCCTATCTGACTCAGAAGGTCCGTCGTAATGCCACAGAAATTCAGCATCGTCATCGATTTCGCAGCGGCTCCGTAGCCGACCACCTTTTTGCCTTTCGCCGCCAAATCGCGAAGCAAGCTTACGAGCATGTCACGCTGGTTGGCTACGGCATCAGCAAAATCTTTCCATCCGTCGGGCTCGTTCAGTCCGATGATCTCCTCGAAATCGATCATGGTTCGATCTCCGCGCCCAACCGGCGAACTCTGATGCATAATCTCGAACAGAAAAGAACCGCCGTTCATAGGCACGAACGTGATGTCGGTGAGCTTCATGTCAAAGCGTGCCATGAGGTTTGTCACCGACCCAACAGTGAGATATGAAACGTGTTCGTGAAAGATCGTGTCGTACTGGGTCTCGTTCCTGAGAAAATAGGCGTACGGACTCTCGACGAGACAGACGCCGTTTTCGGCAAGCAGGTGCTTCATTCCGGCGACGAGATCTTGCAACTGATCGACGTGCCCCAGAACGTTCCGCGCAACGATCACATCGGCATGACCACGCTCCCGAAGGATACGTTCCGCCACCGCCATGCCGAAGAAGTCGCGCAGGGAAGGCAGGCCGCGACGGGCAGCGTCTTCCGCTAGGTCACAAGGATCAACACCCAGGATATCGAAGCCATCTTCACGATAATGCTCCAAAAAAAAACCGTCATTACTGGCAATCTCCACTACGAAACGGCCAGCCCGTTTCTGATATCTTTCCTTAATTCTGGCCGAAAACCACCGCGCATAGTCTTTCGTAGTTTGCGAAGTTGCGGTGACCCACAGAAATGAACTGTACAACTTCTCCCGCGGTACTGCGTCACGAATCTGGATCAAATGACACGAATCGCACATCACGACCGTCAGACTTTCCCTAAATCGATCGTCGTCATCACTATGACTCTTTACGAATGCGTTTGCCAGTGGCAGTCGCCCCAAATCCAATAGAACCGTGGTCCTGGTGTTGTCACATGCCCTGCATGCGAACACGTTTGTTTCTATCGACCCTGAACTGGAAGGAACTCTCTCCATGACAACCTACGCCCCACTATATCGGTAATAGGAAAAAGACTTTAATTCAAATAACGAAAAACGACATGTTTCAAGCTCACAGCACTTCCGCACACGCCCAAGCCACATTCAGTCTGCGAGCGCACTCTGTATATTCTTCAATCTGGTGAACTGCGAAAGAGTACATATCCTCTCCGTTAGTGGTATAGAAACGCTTGTACCATGACACAATCGCATCTAGTGTCTGTTCCATCATCCATGCGGACCGCCACTTTAAGTGATAGGCCGCCTTGCTGCAATCCAGGCGCAGCAAAAGCGCTTCTCTCTGCACGCTTTCCGGTTCAACGACCAACCGGCTAACTGCACACCACCTTTCGAGAATTGCAGTCACGACTTGTTTCACGGTTAAGACTTGCGCATCGCTGGGCCCGATGTTCCATGAGGAGCAGTAGGAACGATCCTTCGTGAGCAACACGCCCAACCAAAGATAGGCGCTCAGCGGCTCCAGCACATGCTGCCAAGGACGTGTAGCATCAGGATTACGAACAACGATATCTCTGTCGGAGGCGATAGCCCGGATTGTATCCGGCACAATGCGATCGCTGGCCCAGTCCCCACCTCCAATCACATTGCCGGCACGTGTCGACGCAATCGCCGGCTCGCTCGCCGGATTTACCGCCCGCTGAAATGTCACGTTTTGGTAAACCGCGATGGCCATTTCCGCGCAGGCCTTGCTGGCGCTGTACGCATCGCATCCACCAAGTGGGTCGGTTTCCCGATACCCCCACTCCCAGCCGACATTTCTGTAACATTTGTCGCTCGTAATGGCCACAACAGCTTTTACCGACTCCGTCTTGCGGGCGGCTTCCAGCACGTTAACGGTGCCCATCATATTCACGTCGAATGTGTATCGAGCTTCCTCGTACGAGAGCCGGACAAGCGACTGAGCTGCCAGATGAAAGACAATTTCCGGCCGGTGATGTTGGAATGTTTCCTCCAAGCAGCAGAAGTCTCGCACGTCGCCATAAACGTGAGTAATCCGTCGCTCGAGGCAGGAAGCAGTGAAGTTCGATGGTTTGCTGGGTGGTTCGAGGGCGTATCCGATGACATTAGCCCCCAAATAATTTAGCCAGGCAGCCAACCAGGATCCCTTGAAACCGGTATCGCCTGTGACCAGGACGGTCTTTCCATGATAGAAACCGCCAAAAGGTTGATTCATTTGTTAACTGCCCGCATCCGCCGGTTGGTGTGTCGCCTGTCGGTGTGTCGCCTGTCGGTGTGTCGCCTGATTTTATCATCGTTCTCCTTGTTGACAAGCCCAAGACATGGAAGACAGCGCGATGGCCCGACAACCTCCATGCCGACTTAAACTGGTGGTGATCTCTCACTCCGCTGAACGGCGGGCGTCTCAGCGCCATCGCTGTGTTGTGAGAGGACGCACGACATTCGTGCACTTTGTCCGCTTGAAGTGACGGGTCATAGGGAGTTAGATTCATCTTGATGAACCCGCGGCCTCTCAGAAGGGCATAGCAATGGTCACCGCAAGATCTTGGAAGGGCAGCAAAGTCCTAATTACGGGTGCTACAGGGTTCTTGGGGCGCCATTTAGTTGCCATGGCGGCGGAAACCGGTGCGCTCGTGATCACGACCTCTCGTTACGAAGCGACAACCGGAGGCGCCGGGCATGTGGCGATGGATCTTTGCGATCGCGCCGAAGTTTTGGCAATGCTTAGAGAGGTTGCACCGGTCGGCATCCTCCATGCTGCTTCGGCCGGTGCGTCTGAGAACGTTGAATTCGCTCAACTAATGCGAACCAACGCGGTGGGTACCGAGAACCTTCTCGCTGCCGCCCTTGCTCTGCCGCAGCCGCCCGCTGTCGTATTGGCGGGCTCCGGCTATGAGTACGCGCCGCAATCGCGTGACTTGACGGAAGACGACCCTGTGTGGCCAGTGACCCCATATGGCATCTCTAAGGCAGCAGCCGCATTTTGCGCCGGTCTTTATGCCACACGGATGCCGATCACGTTGCTTCGAATCTTCAATGTCTATGGCCCAGGCGAGCGGGAACCGCGCTTGCTGCCCTACGTTGCGGCCTGCGCCAAGGCTGAACGTGTCATTCAACTTACGGACTGCAGACAACTACGGGATTTCGTCTTTGTCAGAGATGTCGCGGCACTATTCTGGCGGGCCTTGGAATGTTCGCCGCAAGATCGCCGGCTGCGGATTCTCAATGTGGGCTCGGGCTCACCCACTCCGCTGAAGCGATTTGTCGCGGTCCTACTTGAAGCCTTGCGCGAGAGGGGGCTGAACCCGCAGGCTAACTTCGGTGTGCGTCCGCTTCGTGTTGGAGAACCCATGTGTTACGCTGGTGATACCAGCCGGTTGCAGGCGACGTTAGGTAAGGTGCCGCGCACTGCGCCTCAGGCGGGGATCCGGCAAACCCTGGATGCAATCCTATGAGCCATGCGATGACAGAGCGCGGAAGCGCTCCGGTGAGCTCCGCGATTAACGCCTGCCGTTCCTGCGGTTCGACTCAATTGCGCGCAGTGGCCGATCTCGGGTCGACGCCGTTGGCCAATGCATTGCTGACGAAGGAGCAATTAATCCAAAAGGAGTTGACGTTTCCGCTCAAACTCGTATTCTGCTCCCATTGCGCGCTAGCTCAGATTACCGAGACAGTACGGCCTGATATATTGTTTGGAACTTACCTGTACGCCTCGTCCTATTCCGAGACGATGTTGCGTCATGCCCAGGCGATTTGCGATGAGCTGTGCCGTGAACGACTTTTGAGCGACAGCAGTTTGGTGGTGGAAATCGCCAGCAATGACGGTTACCTACTACAGTTTTTTGCCAAACGCGGAATTCCCGTCCTGGGAATCGAACCAGCGTCAAACATTGCGGCAATCGCGCAGCGCCGTGGAGTGCGTACCCGGGTGGCTTTCTTCGGAGACGGGCTAGCCGACCAGCTTGCCCGTGAAGGTATATACGCAGACGTAGTTCTTGCCAATAATGTTCTGGCGCATGTGCCAGACATCAATGGTTTCATCGCCGGAGTTAAGAAGATTCTCAAACCGGGTGCCATCGCCCGATTCGAGTTCTCCTACCTCGGCGATTTAATTCATAACCTTGAGTTTGACTTTATTTATCACGAGCACATTTTCTATTTCTCTGGGCACTCCATTGAAAGCTTATTGCGTCGTCATGGCCTTGTATTTGCCGATGTTGAGCATTTGTCGGTTCATGGCGGCTCATTAGCAGTCACGGCAGCATTGCAAGCGAACCCGACCGGTCGACGACGAGTGGAACAGCTGCTCGTCGAAGAGCGCGAGCACGGGCTGGACCAGCTGCCGTTTTACACTGACTTCGGTGATCGAATTCTGTCCAATATCCGCGAGCTCAAGAGTTTGACCACCCAGCTACGTTCGGCTGGCAAGCGAATCTGTGCCTATGGAGCTTCTGCCAAAGGCTCTACTCTATTGAACACTGCATGCCTTGAGCCCGGCACTATCGAGTATGTTGTCGACCGCAGTTCGTTAAAGCAAGGACTCTTTACCCCCGGCACTCGGCTCCCCATTTTTCCACCGGAGCGGCTAGCGGAGGATCGTCCAGACTACGTGCTCCTACTGACGTGGAATTTCTTAGAGGAGATTCTGGAGCAACAGAAGGCCTACCGGGAATTGGGCGGAAAGTTCATCGTTCCCATACCCCGTCCAATTATCGTTTGAGTACTGTGCTGGCAGAATACGGGCTCCTCTTGATCACATTGCCGGTTCATGGCCCGGGTTGCGGAAGAAGGACTTGAAGGACTGAGGATCAAGCTTATTTCCAGGGCAATCGCATGAATGTCATCTAGCTAACACCTACGTTCATGCGATTGCCCCTGGCTTATTTCTTATTTCGCGCATGCGGATTGGCTGCCGAGTGGGCTGGTACAATAAACGCCATGAAAGTTGTCATCCTCGCCGGTGGCCTGGGCACTCGTTTGTCGGAAGAGACCGTGGTCAAACCGAAGCCGATGGTCGAAATCGGGGGCCGGCCCATTCTCTGGCACATCATGAAAATCTACGAGGCCTTTGGGTTTAAGGATTTCATTATCTGCCTGGGCTATAAGGGGTACATGATCAAGGAGTACTTCGCGAATTACGACTTGCACAATTCAGACGTAACCTTTGATTTCCGCGGGCATACCGTAACCACTCACCGGAGAACTACCGAGGACTGGCGCATCACACTGGTCGATACGGGAAACGAGACCCAGACGGGCGGCCGCCTTAAACGCGTGCGGGAGTACCTTGGCGGCGAAACCTTTTGCATGACCTACGGGGACGGCGTGAGCGACCTGAACATTGCCGATCTGGTCGCCTTTCATCGCTCTCACGGGCGCAAAGGAACCGTCACCGCGACCCAGCCGAGCAGTAGGTTCGGAGCAGTCCGATTCGGAGAAGGGGCCCAAGTAATTGGATTCCAGGAGAAGCCGACGGATGGCGGGGGATGGATCAGTGGCGGCTTTTTTGTTTTAGAGCCGGAGGTCTGCGACCTCATTGACAACGATTTGACGATTTGGGAGAGAGAGCCGATGGAAAGGCTGGCCAGCAGCAGCGAGTTGATGGGCTATCAACATCCAGGATTCTTGTATCTCATGGACACCCTTCGCGACAAGAATTACCTGGAGTTCCTCTGGCACGAGAATCGTGCCCCGTGGAAGATCTGGAAAGAGTGACTACCCGGCCTTTTCCGTTGCCCTTATGCCGATTCGACCTTTCTTCCCGCTCGGATCTTGTAGGATTCGCAGGCCGACCTTCCGCCGGAACTCCGGGAGGGGCTTTTTCTATCACCGACGCCTACCTTGGTCTCGGCTCCGGAAGAACGCATCATTGGTTTCCGCGCGGATGAGTATTACTGGCTGGATGTTGGCAGCCTCACCAGGTTGCGGCAAGCCCAAGAGGTCTGCTTCGACAACCGTTGTGGTAGGACTGCTTTGCTGGAGCGGTCCGAGCCGCTTTGGCGACGAAACGAGAGATCAAGAAGCCGGGCCCGTCGCTCGCTTTAGAACAAGCTCAACTCTTGCTGCGACGTTTTCCCAAGTATGACCTTGGGCGTAGGCGGAGATGGCCTGCGGGTTCCATTCTTGCTGGAGCGCTCGTAGCAATCCCGCACAAATCGCCTCCGGACTCGGCTCGACAACGATCCCAAGCTCAGGATTGGCCAGAAGCTGCGGTACTGCGCCCACTGCTGTCGCAACCACCGGAGTGCCGCAAGCGAGAGACTCCAGGATTACGTTGGGCCATCCCTCTTTGCGACTTGCTAGGCAGCTCACATCTGCAGCGCTGAAGTAGGTTCTAAGCTGCTCATTTGGCACCGAGCCAACGAACTGACAGACACCAGCACAATCCAACTGCTCCGCCAGTTGCTGAAGGCTCCGTAATTCGGGTCCGACTCCGATGAACAGCACTTTGCAGCGTGCGAAACTCTTCTTCAGGAGTGCGGCAGCCCTGACGAGCAGGTCCGGTCCTTTCACGTGTTTCAGCGCAGCGACGGAAACGATGATTCTGCCTTGCGGGTCTAACCCCAGTTTTTCCCTGGATCTTCGCTGGTCCTCTGGGAAAAAGCGCCGACCGTCGACTCCATTTCCGATCACCTCTATAGTGCCGACTGTCGGCTCGATTTCAAGCATGATCCTGCGGAGCGAATCGGAAACTGCGATAACGCCCTGAGCCCGCTGGAGTGCCCATCGAATTTGAGGACGCACCGTCGTGAAGCCTTGGAAGGTATGAATGTCCGTGCCGCGGGCCGATACTACGACTGGAATGCCCAGGGATCTTCCAATCAGCACAGCCGCCAGCCCGTCCGGAAATACGTAGTGTGCATCGATGCAGTCGAAGCGGAGTTTCTGATGGAGGTGCTTTACGTAACGCAGGCACGCAGCGTACATCAGAAGCCCGTGGAAGGGCATGGACACTTTCGGCACAAGCAGATACCGCGGATGATGAACCTGCAGATTGCCAATTTGCTCGGTTGGGGGAATCGAAACAACAGAACCGCGGGCAGTCCCCTTCAGGAAGCTCGGAACGTAGGGAACCGGGGCGACCACCTCCACTACGTTCCCTTCGCGCTTGGCCAGATGCGCCGTTCTGTGGAACATGAAGATCCCAAAATCGGGATTCATCCTGTTCGGAAAGAGGCTGGTAAGCGTTAAGATCCGCATGGGCCTGAAAAGCTATACATCGAGGCTGCCTGAACAACCCATAGAGATACATTATCGTGGTTGTCAATTCTGAGCTGTGCGGAGGTTGCGAGAGGACACTTTTTTCAGCGCCCCCCAAAACACAACTCTTGCCTTGAACATCAACCGAGTGACGGGGATGCCTCATTCGTATTCGAGCCATCGAAATGATGGTGGCGAACTGCCCCGTCTGTGAGGGAACAGATGTTGCCTCAGTTTTCGGCTGCGCCCGACATCTAAGAAACTCGCGATGCGAGTTGGAGTTCCGGCATCTAGTGTCGATGCATCCGTTCATGGCATTCGGCACACAGCGTGATCAGGTTTTGTTCCTTGTCGCCACCCGACTGGCTGCGTAACTTGAGGTGGTGCACTTGTAAGTGCTGCATGCTGCCGCAAGTCTGGTATCGCCAGCCGTCGCGCTCCAGCACTTGCCCATGCAGTTCGCGGTAGCTGTTCGCATCCAGCCTGAGTCGTAGCCTTTTGCAGCGGACCTTTTTCATGAAGCCTTGCGGCTGACCTCGGAGAGAAAGGCCTCCTGCTGGGGGCTGGGCAGGAACTTGTAGTAGCGAGAGATCGATCGCAACAGAATCTCCGGGTTGTTGCCGTCCAAGCAGGCTCCTGCCAGGAAGTCCGCACAAATCATCTCCAGGCAGTAGCCCCGGGATTTGTCCGACCCGAGCATCAAAGCCGCGGTCTCAATCGCTTGTTCGATGACCGGGATCTGGCTCTTGTAGACCTTGAAATAGATCAGCTCCGAGGGCTCGCTGTCCTTGCCCGTCAGTTCCTTCTCCACCTCCCGCTGAAATTCCACCTTGGGCATCTGCCTGGCTCTGTGCAACCAGGTTGCACTTTCGAAGTGCTGACCCTGGTGGCGCGCCAGTTTGGCCAACTCCAGGCCCTTCGCCCATCCCAGCTGCTTCAGGTCTCTCCTCACCTGCGGTGGCAGATGTTCGTGAATCGACATCAGGTAGTAGGCTTTCCTTCTTGACTCCGGGAACCGGCGCTCCAGGAACTCATCAAACGACTTCAGGTTTTCCAGCCGCCAGTACTGGCCGGCACGCACCTCGCACAGGTGCTGGCCCAGTTCCACAAACCTGGTATCGCGCTCGTTCTCATGCCGTGCTTCCCAGGCCAGGATCTGGTCGATCCTGCTCAGTACCTCCAGGGCGCGGCGGCGATTCAGCTTGGGCGGCATAGGCGGACACTTAGTACGCAAGTTCGTCAAACACACCAAAATCAACTCCCGCCTTGCGGACCAACGCAGACTCGATCAAGTCGCGTTGGTCGAGGCAGAGCCCCAGAAAAGGACAGGTGGTACACGGGTTCTGGGGAAAACGAATGCCGCTTTGCGGCAGGAACAGTCCGGACTCGATCCTGCGGACCGTGTCCTCGACCAGAGCTTCGAACTCGTTGCGTTGGGCGTCGGTGATGGTGGCCCGCAGGTACTGGACCTCCGCCGTGCGCTTACGGACGAAGACGACCTGGCCCACTTCCTCGATCCCGCTCATCCAGGAGTAGCAAACCAGCTGCGGGTCCAGGGCCGCAATGCCGTCCGGCTGCTCGGGATAGCGGGCGGAGCTGGTCTTCCACTCCAGTACACAGGGCGTGCTGTCCAGTTCTCCAACGGCATCGACGAAGGCGACAAAGCTGTTGCCG
>Ga0181523_10002025_pt1 | contig 20376 bp, 19 predicted proteins | sample PEATcosm2014_Bin_43_FD_119752 | JGI IMG/M metagenome (GOLD analysis project Ga0181523, IMG submission 119752) | Peatland microbial communities from MTU Mesocosm Facility, Houghton, MI, USA - PEATcosm2014_Bin05_30_metaG | ecosystem: Environmental > Terrestrial > Soil > Wetlands > Peat | place... | reverse complement strand
GTTGCAGCCTGAGACGTATTCTCGAATGTGGAGACGACAGTGGCACTCACGATCAATAACCTTTCCAAGACTTACCCAAATGGAGTAAAGGCGCTCAAGAACCTCTCACTCTCGATCGGCAACGGCATGTTTGGCCTGGTGGGGCCGAATGGCGCGGGGAAGAGTTCGCTGATGCGCACGATTGCCACGCTTCAGGATCCTGATTCCGGCACGATCAGCCTCGACGGCATCGACGTGCTGCGCCAAAAGGACGCAGTTCGCCGCATTCTGGGATACCTGCCGCAGGAGTTTGGAGTCTATCCCAAGATTTCCGCTCTGGACATGCTCCACCACATCGCCGTCATGAAGGGCATGACGTCATCGGCCGAGCGCAAGGAGACGGTCGACGCGCTGCTCCAGCAGACCAATCTGTGGTATGTTCGAAAAAAGGCGCTCGCGACTTTCTCCGGCGGCATGAAGCAGCGTTTCGGGATCGCGCAGGCCTTGCTCGGCAATCCACGCCTCATTATTGTCGACGAGCCTACCGCGGGCCTGGATCCGGCGGAGCGCAATCGCTTTCTGAACCTGCTCTCTTCGCTGGGCAGCGACCGCACCGTTATCCTCTCCACTCACATCGTCGACGACGTGCGCCAGCTCTGCCCTCGCATGGCCATCATCGCCTCAGGGGAGCTACTGCTGGAAGGCTCTCCCAACGACACTCTGGCCGCTCTGAGCGGCAAGATCTGGTCGAAGGTCGTCGCTACCGACGACGAGGTGCGAGCCATAGAAGCTCAGCTCCATGTGATCTCCACGCATCTGGTTGGCGGACAGCACGAGATTCGTGTGCACGCCGACGCTTCTCCGGGCGACGGTTTCCACTCCGTCGAATCCGACCTGGAAGACGTTTATTTCCTCAACCTGTCGCAGCAGTCCAAGCGCCCGCTTCCGAACTGACCACTGGGCAGACTAGCGCATGGCCACTGGAGGAATCTGACATGGCACTGTTTTGGGAGTTCTTCACCTTCGAACTGAAGTTTCGCTTCAAGAGCCTCTCGACGTATATGTATTTCCTGCTCTGGCTCATGTTTTCGTTTTTCTGTGTCGCCTCGGAAAGCTTTGGCCCCATCGGCAGCGGCAACGGCAAGGTCGTGCTGAATTCCGCGTTCGCCAACACCCTCGACAATCTTTTTGCCGGGCTCTTCGGGGTTATCGTAATTGCCGCCATCTTCGGAACCTCCATCCTCCGTGACTTCCAGCGCGACACCTACCAGATTCTGTTCACCCAGCCCATCTCCAAGTTCGCTTACCTCGGCGGACGCTGGGCCGGCTCCTTCGTGACCACCGTGTTCGCTTTCTCGGGCATGATGCTGGGCACTTTTCTGGGCACCTTTGCGCCCTGGGCCGACCACACCCGGATCGTTCCCAATCATCTCTGGGCTTACCTTCAGCCGTTCTTTTCCATTCTTGTCGTGCAAATATTCTTCATCGGCTCCGCCTTCTTCGCGGTCTCTGCCCTCACCCGAAAGATATTCGTCGTTTACCTGCAAGGTGTGGCTCTGTTCATGGTGTACGTCATCGGCCTGACCGTCTTCTCCGCGACCCGCTCGCTTGAACGGTTCTGGTCCGGCATTCTAGATCCCATCGGCTTTATCTTATTCAACGACATCACCCGCTACTGGACTGTCGTCGAAGAGAACTCGCTGTTCGTCACTTGGTCGCCTTCTCTGGCCAATGGCATCTTCCTCTACAACCGTCTTCTGTGGTCTGGCATTGGTGTTCTATCGTTAGTTTCGGTCTGGGTCTTATTTCCCATGTCGGTGGAGGCGCTCACCGCCCGCTCGCAGGGCCGCCGCGCCGCCAAAGCGAAGGAGCAGGAACTCGCGGAGGCTGCGCCCGTGCGCTCCGGTGTTACCGCGCGCCTGACCCGCATCCAACAAGCCTTTACCCCGGGCACTACCTTCGCCCAGTACCTCTCGCTCTCGCGCCTGCGCCTGCGCAACATTCTGCGCGACGTAGTGTTCTGGGCGCTGGTAGCGCTTCTGGTCGCCTTCGGCATCAACAACGGCTATTTCGCCGGCCGCGTCGCTGAAAGAAATGTCTGGCCCGTTACCTACCTCATGGTTCAGGCCGTCGAGGGCAGCGCCATCCTCTTCCTCTTGATTGTCGCTGGCCTTTACGCCGCGGAATTGCTCTGGAGTGAGCGCGACACGCATTTCGACGGCATCCACGATGCTCTTCCCATGCGCGAGTCCACCGACTGGCTCTCGCGCCTCACCGCTGTGGTCGTCATCGAACTGATACTCCTCGCGTTCGCTATGCTCGTGGGCATTTTCATGCAGACCATCGCCGGCTATCACCACTACGAGTTGCTCCAATATTTCAAGGAGCTCTACGTGGTGACCTTCCCGCAGGTCCTCACCTTTATTCTTCTCGCGCTCTTCATCCAAACCGTAGTCTCAAACAAGTTTGTGGGGCACGGAATTGTGATTGGCTTCTTCGTGTTGCTTCAGATCCTTCCACCTTTTGGCTGGGAGAACACTCTGTATCTCTTTGGCCAGGTCCCCACCTACACCTATTCCGACATGAACGGTTACGGGCACTTTGTCCCGTCCATGTTCTGGTCGATTACGTATTGGCTCTCGATCGCGACCGTGCTCGGAGTCATCTCTATCGCTTTTGCGCGCCGCGGAGCCGAAGACTCTCTGCGCGCCCGCGCCCGGCTGGCCCTGCAGCGCGCGCCCCGACTGGTCCCGGCCGCCCTGTTTTTCGCTCTCATCGCCGCCGGTTCCGGTTCCTGGTACTTCTATAATGCTCACGTCCTCAACGAATATCTCGATGCTAAGGCGCGCCGCGACATTCAGGCGGACTACGAACGCCAGTTCAAGAAATACGAAAACCTGCTCCAGCCCAAGGTGACGGCGGTCGACGCCACCATCAATATTTATCCCGAGCGCCGATCCTTCGACGGCAACGTCCGCATCACCCTCGAGAACAAGACCAGCCAGCCGATCCCGCAGATCCACATTACCGATCTCAGGCAATCCGTCACGAATCTCAATTTCGACCGTCCATTCCACCTGGTCAGTTCTTCGCCGCGCCACATGTACTCGATTTACAGCCTCGACCAGCCCTTGGCGCCCGGCGAGACCATCACACTGACCTGCAACGTGGGGCACCAGACCCAGGGCTTCCGCGACGGCAATGAGCCGGCTGAGTTCGCGTATAACGGCACCTTCTTCGATTCCGACTACGTCCCCCACATCGGCTACAACACCGGCGTCGAGCTCGACGACCCTCGCCGCCGCCGCGAAGAGCACCTGCCCGCTCTCGAAGAAATGGTGCAACGCGGCAACCCCGATCACTCCGTGAACAACGTCTTCTTCCGTGGAGAGTCCGACTGGATCACTTACCACACGGTAGTCAGCACTTCACCCGATCAGATCGCCATCGCTCCCGGATATCTGCAGCGCCAATGGCAGGCCGATGGCCGCAACTTTTTTGAATACAGCATGGGATCGACCCACATTCTCGACTTCTTCGCCTACCTCTCCGGCCGCTATCAGACTCGGAAGGAGATTTATCACGGTTCTGGCGGAGACGTCTCGCTCGAGCTGTATTACGATCCCGCGCACACCTACGATCTCGACGACATGCTGGCCAGCTCCCGCGCAGGGCTTGACTATTATCAACGCATCTACAGTCCCTACCAGTTCACGCAGTTCCGCATTCTGGAATTTCCGCGCTACCGCACCTTCGCCCAGTCCTTTCCCAACACCGTCCCCTACTCGGAAGCGATCGGCTTCATCGGCCGAATTAGGAAAACCACCGACATCGACTTCACCTACTTCGTTACCGCTCACGAACTCGGCCACCAATGGTGGGCCCATCAACTCGTCGGCGCGGATGTGGAAGGTTCGAACATGATGTCAGAGAGTCTTGCCGAGTATTCGGCTCTGCAGGTGATGGCCCACAAGTACGGCCCCGACCTGATGCACCGCTACCTGCGGCACGAGCTCGATACCTATTTGCGCGGCCGTGCCGGCGAAATTCGCCATGAGCCACCGCTAGCGCTGGTGCAGCGCGAGCAGTACGTCTGGTACCAGAAGGGCGGGCAGATTCTGTACACCCTGGCCGACTACATTGGCGAAGACAAGCTCAACGTGGCGCTGCACAATTTCCTGATGCAATACCGCTACACCAATGCCAGCAACCAGGTCGATGCCACCAGCGCTGTCCACGCCGCCAATACCTTCGACAATCCCTATCCCGACACCCGTATGCTGGTCGATGCCATCCGGGCGCAAACGCCGCCCGAGCTTCAGTACCTGGTCGATGATGGCTTCAATCGAATTGTTCTCTACGACAACAAAGCCGTTTCCGCCACTTCCCAGAAGACCGCCGACGGCAAGTACAAGGTCACGCTGGAGGTTCAGGCTCGAAAGTTGCAAGCGGACGGCAATGGAGCGGAAACTCCAATGACCCTTGCCGACTACATTGAGATCGGCGTCTTTAGCGGCAAGAAGGATGAAGAGAAACCGCTCTATCTGAAGAAGGAAAAACTCACCGAGGAACACAAAACCTTCGTGATCACGGTCGATCAACAGCCAACCTTGGCCGGCATTGATCCCTACAACAAGCTGATCGACAGGAATGCAGACGACAACATGATTGACGTCACGAAGCAATGAAGTATCTGACTCGACTGAGTGGATTCATCCCGAACCTAAGAAGGTTGCATCCCAATGGCTTGTCGTGCCTAAAGAAATTGGTATTCCGAAGCATGGCGAGGAACTGGGACATGTACACGCCCGAGTCGCTTGTCTACACTGGAGGGCAGGAACATCTATGTCCTCCTCAACCACTGGAAAACACGCAGGCACCGGTACGACGAGTGCTCTACCCGCCGTCGCGGAGCCTTCATTTGCCGAACGGGCACGAACGTTGGTTTATCTGACGCGCGTAGGAAGCCTCTCGACGCTCTCTCGCAAGCAGCCGGGATTTCCCTTCGGATCGGTCATGCCGTATGCGCTGGACGAACAAGGGCGCCCAATTTTTCTCATTAGCACGATGGCGATGCATACGCAAAATTTGAAAGCGGACCCACACGCCAGCTTGCTCGTGACCCAAAATGACGCCGACAGCGATCCGCTCGGCTCTTCAAGAGTCACACTGGTCGGGAACGCTCTGCCAGTGCCGGAGTCGGAAGTAGCTGACGCCCGCAAGATCTACCTCACGAGCCATGCCAACAGCAAGTATTGGGTGGATTTTGAAGACTTCTCTTTTTATCGCCTGGGGGTGGTGGACGTTTACTACGTCGGAGGTTTCGGAGTGATGGGTTGGGTGCCTGCCTCCGAATATGTTAGCAGCCAGCCGGATCCTCTTGCGCCCTCGGTGAGCGAAATTATTCAGCATATGAATGCCGACCACAAAGACGCTCTGATATTGCTGGCCAAGCATTTTGCTAACATCGACTCCCAGGCAGCAACCATGACGGCAGTCGATCGCCTGGGGTTTCATGTGCGCCTACAAACTAACGACGGTGTGCGGGGTGCCCGCATTGCGTTCCCCCGAGAAGTGCGAGACTCAGCAACGATTCGCACCGTCATGGTCGAAATGGTTCGACAGGCGCGCGCACAGTCCGAGTGACTGACGACAACCGAATCCATTTGAACCACCTTCCGCCACACTGATGGGCTCAGTGACTGATGCGGTCCCCTGTTCCAGTTGGAGAAATACCGAATGTCTTCACCAGCTTCCCAAACGAGGAAACGCGCCATCGGCATCGACTTTGGGACCACGAACAGTTCAATCGCCTGTGCCGAGGGGCGGAGCGTATGTTTCGGAAAGTAATTTTTTCGAAGAGGACTGGCAGCATGCGTACTGGGGCAGCAACTATGCCCGTCTAACATCGGTGAAAAAGAAATATGATCCGACGGGGCTGTTCTTTGTACATAACGGCGTCGGCTCGGAAGAATGGAGCGGCGACGGTTTCACCAGGCGCTAAACCGGCGCAGCAGAGCAGAAAAATCTCGGAACGTAAGTTAACCATCGGACTGGATCTGGGAGATCGCAACAGTTGGTACTGCGTGCCGGAGGAATCTGGTGCGGTGGTTCTGGAACAGAAGCTGAGCACGACTCCCAAAGCCATGAAGGAAGTTTTCGGCGAAATGCCGTGCAGCCGGATCGCGCTGGAAACCGGAAGGCTGGCGACAGTGGTGACGGCTCGGCGGGAGAAAACCTTGCCCAACGGAAAAACAAAAGAACTTACTTGACTCCGACCGGCCTTCTCATGGAAGGCGATTTCACTCAAGACCCCCTCGCAGGGGTCAATGAATGATATCGGGGATGTTACGCCAATCGAGGTGCCATTCAGCGCGGTTCGCGATGAGTGCGCTGCTGTAAGGTGCGTACCAGGAGATACGTCAATGCTGAAGCGAACACGGCAGCAGTGAATGAAACCGCCAAGAATGCAGGCCACCACGCATCGGCTTTGGAAAAAACATCGAACTGAACGCCCGTACACAGAATGAAGACGGGGCCGAAAACGATCAGCGCGCTAATGGTTCGAGTTGCAAGCTCCCGTCTGGCTCGCGTCTTCAGGACTCTGACTTCGACCTGCCTAACGGTCTCAACCGCGATCCAAGCCCCGACTAAACCCGGAACAAAGTAAATTGCGACCCCCTCAAAAAATCCTCTCGCTCCAGCGAGCGGGGCATTCGCGAATTGAAGGTTTAATCCTTGTGATGCGACCAAAATAAGCACCATGGCCACTATTGAACAGAATCCGAAAGCGACCGGAGCTACTAGAGCACGAAATGCGTATGGCTGCAATCGAGGAATGGCAAGCGACAGTACGAAAGCGACTAATGACAGCAGGATAAAGGGAGCAGCGTAAATTATTTGCATGGTCGCTCGCGCAACAGCCTGTACTTGCGGGGCCGTCAAATGAGAAATAGTACACGCTGGACGACGCTTTAGCTGATAACTGATGTAACCGGGCGTTAGCACTCATTGATCCCAAGGCTCAGCGTAAACGTCTCACATGATGTTTTCCGGCAGGCAGCGGGCTGACCCAGATCACATGACGCGAGTCACCGACCATTGCCAAACATTTACCGAGCTTTACCAACTCTTTACGCATTTCCTCAGGCTGCGAGCCTAAGATTCACCTACGAGGAGACAATGCCATGAAGTGGACTTGGGTTTCTCGTTTATCATTTGTCGTTTTCGTTGTCCCCCTGCCGGTCCTTTCGCAAACTACTGTCGCGCCATCAAGCTGCCCTCTTGAGTTTGTGAATTTCAATACCTCGGGAGTCAGCGTTCGCGTGAAGAACATAAGCGGGAAGGAAATTGTCGGCCTCAGCTTTTACGCTGCCCTGTCGGATGCCACGGAGCATTGGAAATGGCTGCACTGGAACCTTGACGATACCAAGCCTCTGCGCGAGTTCGGCTGGAACAAGTCACTGAAACCGGACGCGACCAAGACTCTGTCGTGGGATCGTGCCGACCTCGACTTCGAACACAACGGCGGCGGGGCTTTTGTTCTGACCAGCGTTTTGTTCGGGGACGGGTCTGCCTGGGTAGAACCTGCGCATAGCGCTTCGTGCAAAATCGTGTGGCTCAACAATCACAAGAAGGCATTTGTAAAGCCGGTCGAATTGCCGCTACGCACGCCGTGAATTCCCTCGGCTTAACACTGCCAGACCAGAGTTCTGTCGCAGGCGGGACTTTGGTCGAACGGTGGCACATCGCACTAGAGGAGTGTCAGCACTGGCTTCACTTCGTGTCAATAAGTGCTATCGGGATATTTTCGCCAAAGGACCGGCGAGGCCAGCAAAGGCGTCTACGCGCCTACAACTCGGTGGCCCACAGGCGTGATTCACCAATAGGGGAAGATCGCACCATCGCGCTACCCTGCGTTGCCGGACCTGGTTTCTGACTCGTCAGCACAATTAAGTTGCGCATCCCGATGCAGAGGGCCACCTAAGTGCATCGGATGGGACTTGCACGCCGCCCAGGAGGGAGCGCATGACCAATCCAACGACACACCCAGCGGCTTACACAGATGAGGAGTTGAAGCAGGCTCTGGCTCGCGTGATCGGGCTGGCTCGTAGCGAAGTGCTGAATGACGCCGAAGTGGAGAAATTCTGGCAGCTCTACGAAGAGATTCTGCGGCGGCGTACGCCATCAGGAACCGCCGCGTAGTGCATAGACGGTACTCCGGGCAGGATTACTGGTTCAAACAAAAGCGCTTGGCCTAACATTTAAGTTAGGTTCGAGCAGAGACGAACCACCAGCCTGCCTCGATGCGGCGACCGTCATGAAAAAAAGACCGAATCGGTCACAAGGGTTAATGAGCGTAATGGAGATTTTGCGACAACGATCGGCGGCGATGCCATAATATTGCGGCGTGCGCTACCGGAACCTATTAGCGCTGCTGCCGCTGATCGCCTGGCTTTACGCCTCGATTCTGGTCCGGCTTGTCCTGCAATGGGTCGGGCCCCACAGTGATGCGAATTTTCAGCACGGAATTTTCGTCCCCATCTTTGTTTTGTTTGTTCTCTGGCAAGACCGCAAGCAACTGACCGCAATTGTGGCAGCCCCATCCTGGGCTGGTCTACCGCTCGTCGTCCTGAGCATGCTTGTGCTTGTTCTGGGGGTCTTGGGCGCGGACATTTTCTTACCGCGAGTATCGCTCATGATCCTGCTAGCCGGCCTGATCATTATGTTTCAGGGATGCGCGTTCTTTCGCGCCGTCCTCTTTCCTTGGGCGTTTCTGATTCTGATGATCCCGATCCCGGCCCTGATAATTAACCGAGTCACCTTTCCCCTTCAATTGCTCGCCGCAAAGCTGTCAGCTGCGCCGCTGGAACTGGTGGGCGTCGTAGTGTACCGAGAAGGAAACATAATCTCGCTTGCTTCTGGTCCGCTGGACGTCGCGGAAGCATGCAGCGGAATCCGTTCGCTTCTGACGCTGGTCACGCTGGCCATCGTCTACGGGTATCTCATGGAAACCCGGAAGAGGGTGCGGGTCGCGCTGGTGTGCCTGACGGTGCCGATCGCAGTGGTGGCCAATAGCGTTCGAGTGTTTGGCACAGCCGTGTTGAGGCAGTTCGGGTATATAGATGAGGCGGAGGGAGTTCCCCATGCCCTCGCGGCATTGCTGGTCTTCTTGGTGTCATTGATGATGTTATTCGCCGTACATCGAGTGCTCTCGCATATCTGGAAGAGCGGTCCGGCTGCACCGGGCAACGTCGTGTATCTGGAGGAGCAGCCCGCTGCAGGAATGCGCGCGAAGGTTGAGTCCTTTAGCCTTGGGACTGTAGCCGCGCTTATGTTAGCTACAGCGATCGGCCTGCAGGCCCATTCCAGCGAAGATGTTGAGCATGTGGGCTCCCTACCCTCACAGATTGGTGGTTGGACGGGAGAGGACATCCCTATCAGTCAGGAGGACATTGACATCCTCGGACCGGGCGAGTACCTCCAGCGCGATTACAAAGACGCGAGCCGGCTGCAAAAGATCAATCTTTATGTCCCGTTTCTTCCGTCGCAAAAGGCGGGCAATACCATCCATTCGCCGGACCATTGCCTCTTAGGTGCAGGATGGTTTCCGATTTCGCGGGAGGTGATTCAACTTAAGCGTCCGGATGGATCATCAATCCCCGTCAAGCGGTACGTGGTTACAAAACCGGGAGAGCGGCAATTGGTGCTTTACTGGTTTCAGGCGCATGGCCGCGTGGTAGCCAGCGAGTGGCAGGCAAAATACTATCTGATCTCCGATTCGATTCACATGAATCGCAGCGACGGCGGGATGGTGCGGCTAATGATCCGAATGCTTGACGGCGAGTCCCCTGATGCCGCACAGGCGCGCATGATGAAGTTTATGTCGCAGCTCTGGCCCTTACTCGACGGATACATCCCGCAGTGATCTTGGTTTCCGATTCGTTGGTTTCTGAAATCAGCCCATTACACTCAAAACCCCTTGGCCTTATGCCTGCGTGCTGTGCCTCGCTAGGCCCAGTTCACGATGGGAAGGTTTCCGGTCACGGCTGTCGCATCCTCTAAATGGATTCCACCTGCAAACTGCAGGCCTTCACAGATTCTGCCCGCCGATTTGGTGCAGGAGAGTGACGACTTCCTCGGCGCGTAAGTTGGGAAGCAGACGGACGGCGCCGCTTGCGCTGAAGCAAGCGCGTTTCACCTCGCGAATGCCAGCCTCGCGGCAGAAGTCCTGAAAGTCCAGCAACGACAGGAAGTGCAGATTGCGGGTGCGATACCAAGGGGTTGGCAGGGATGGCGTCATCGGCGTCCGGCCGTGCAACAAAACCTGCAGACGGACGGACAGGTGCGCGAAGTTAGTGTAAGAGACAACCACTTCGCGGCCCACGCGAAACGCCTCACGAATAATTTCCAGCGGAAACATCAGCTCCTGAAGAGTGCCCAGCAGCAGAACATAATCGAACGCGCCGGGGCTGTATTGATCCAGACCTTCCGCAATATCGCCCTGATGCACGACCAAGCCGCGTTCCACACAGCGGGCGACCAGAACGGCATCCTTCTCGACTCCCTCACCCCTGATCTGTTTGCTCTGCACCAGCCGCTCCAGAAATGCTCCGTCCCCGGTGCCTAAGTCGAGCACGCTGGATTTCTTGGGAATCCAGTCCAGAACCGTCTCGTAGACATGGGGATTCATAGATCAGGAATTTTTCCGCCGGTATTCGTGGTCGAGATAATGTCCCATGATCCGCGCGAACGGAGGGTTTTCAATCAGGAAGGAATCGTGCCCATACGGGGTGTCCAGATTGATGTAGGTGACGGCCACGTTCCCGCGTTTGAGCAACCGCACCAACTCGCGCGACTGGGCAGGGGGATACAACCAGTCGGACTCGAAGGAAATCACCAGAAAACGCGCACGAATCCGGCGGACAATGTCGGCAACTTCGCCCTTGTCAAACAGATCGAAATCATCCAGCGCGCGTGTGAGGTAAAGGTAGGAGTTTGGGTCGAAACGCTTGACGAAGCTTTCGCCCTGATGTTCCAGATAGCTCTCGACGGTGAACATGGCTGCGTCATCCAGGCGGGAGAGGCTCGGCTGCTGTCGTTTGCGCCCGAACTTGTGTGTCATGGAGAAGGCGCTCAGATAGGTGACATGCCCCACCATGCGCGCCACAGCCAGGCCGTGGGCGGGCCGTCGACCTTCGTAGTAGTTGCCTTCGTTCCAATGGGGGTCGCTGCGAATCGCGCGGCGTCCGATTTCGTTGAACGCAATCTGCATGGCGCTATGCGAGGTGCAGGTCGCGAGTGGCACACAGACGCGAACCCGCTCCGGATATTCTGCCGCCCAGACCAGTGCCTGCATGCCGCCCATGGATCCACCGGTTACGCCAAACAATTGAGAGATTCCCAGCTGTTCGGTCAATCTCGTCTGGACCGCAACCATGTCGCGGATGGTGATCGAAGGAAAACTCATGCCGTAGGGTTTCCCCGTATCCGGACGCGAAGAAGCCGGACCCGTGGTGCCTGCGCAACCACCCAGCGCGTTGCTGCAAATTACAAAGAATTTGTCCGTGTCAATCGCCTTGCCCGGTCCCACGTGATAGTCCCACCAACCGGGGCGACCGGTGTTGGGATTCATGCCAGCAACGTGCGCATCGCCGGACAATGCATGGCAAACCAGAATGGCATTATCGCGAGCGGATGAGAGCGTCCCCAGAGTCTGGTAGGAAACTTCCAGCTGATCGAACCTGAAGCCCGATTCGGTGGTGAAACCCTCGACCCTGGCGGTCTGGGTGTCAGTCACGCCCAGAGGGGATCGATACGAGGAGATCTTCTGATCCTGAAGATCTCCCTGATCGATCTTGACGTCCGGCTTGATGTCCGGCACAGCCATCCTGGTCCCTACTTTTGCGAGGCGTGCAGCGCCTGGTCGAGATCGGCAATGATATCCCGCACGTCCTCGATCCCCACCGACAATCGGACATACTCAGGGCTCGTGCCGGTTTGCGACTGTTCCTCGGGCGTGAGTTGGGAGTGCGTGGTGGTGGCCGGGTGAATGATCAACGATTTCGCATCGCCAATGTTGGCCAGGTGGCTGAACAGCTTGACGCTGTTGATCAGTTTCTGGCCTGCCTCTTTTCCGCCCTTGATGCCAAAGCCGACGATTCCTCCCTGCCCGTCCGGCAGGTACTTCTTCACGTTGGCTTGATCGGGGTGATTCGGCAACCCGGGATAGTTGACCCAGACCGCGGCCGGGTGCTTCGCGAGAAACTCCGCCACGGCCTGAGCATTCCTCGAGTGCCGTTCCAGACGCAAGTGAAGCGTTTCCAGACCCAGCAGCGTTAAGAACGAGCCCCAAGGGCTCTGCGAACCTCCCGTGTCGCGCAGCCAGTGAGTGCGAACGTGGATGATGTAAGCGATGTTCCCGATCGGACGCAGGGCCTCCTCGAACACCATTCCGTGATAGGCGGGATCCGGAGCCGTGAATTCCGGCCACTTCTGGGGATCCTTAGCCCAGAGGAACTTACCGCTATCGACGATTGCGCCGCCAATATGAACTCCGTGGCCGCCGATGAACTTGGTGGTGGAATAGACGACGATATCGAATCCGTGTTCAATGGGCCGGAACAGCGCCGGCGTGAGCACAGTGTTGTCGATGATGGTGGGCAATCCGTGCTGGTGAGCGAGATCGGTGATGGCGCGGTAGTCGGGGACATCGTTCTTGGGGTTGCCCGGCGTCTCCAGGTAAACCGCGCGTGTGTTCTTGTCGACGAGTTTGTTGATCTGTTCCGGATGTGCCGGATCGAAGAAGCGAACTTCGATTCCGAGCTTTTGGAAAGTCTGCGAGAACAAAGTCCAGGTGCCGCCATAAAGGCTGTTGGCCGAGACAAAATTCTGGCCGGAGTGCACGATGGTCAACAGAGCAGCCGTGATCGCCGCCTGTCCACTGGCGAATGCGAGGGCGGCGGCGCCGCCGTCGAGCGTCGCCAGGCGCTTCTCGAGCACGTCGGTGGTGGGATTCATCAGGCGGGTGTAGATGTTGCCAAACTCACGTAGGGCAAACAGATTGGCAGCGTGCTCGGTGCTGTTGAATACATAGCTGGTCGTCGAGTAGATGGGCACGGCGCGGGCATTGGTCGCTGAATCCGGCGATTGGCCGGCATGCAGCGCCTGCGTGCCCAGCCGGTAGCTTGGTGTTTGGTCTGACATGCAGCGTCTCCTTACTTAATAAGTTTCTGGCTGAGCGATGGTTCTGAACAAAATCATTTGACCGCAGGCCGCTGAAAGGCTCGTACGAGGCTCCCCTCGCATGTCTGCACGCGAAAATCAGCCCGGTGTCTGTCAGCCGGCGTCCCCAAAGGAAAGTGGCTAGTTTACTAGAAACACAAGTTATTTACTAGACATGATGGCAGATCGCGAGGGGTGGCCTACTCCTCGCCGGGATCACACAACCAAAAATACTCGGTCTCCCTCGCATTGGGTGACGGGTAACGTGTCTCTGTTTCCAAACGAAACAGCCTTCCGTCCGCGAGATGAAGAAATGAGGCCGAACACGATGGATTCGCACACTTGGCAAGCATCGCGAGAGAATTCCCCGGTTCTGGTCGATGATCGTAATGGCGCCGCTCGGGCGGCACCGGAGACATCAATGCCAAAACCGACGCCGAACTGGCTCCCTCTAGTTATATTTATGTTTCTGGCAAGAGACGCCGCAACTCAAGATCCGACCCGGCTGCGGCGCATCAACTGTGGCAGAAGGATCAGAATCAATCCATAGAATAGAAGCGAAACGACCAGTGACGCGGCATTGCCGAAGCGCAAGTCTTCAAACAGCAGCTTGAGCGTGCCGAAGCCGACCGCAGCGTATGCAACCCAGCCGAGTTCAACGTGCTTCCAGCGCGAGCCTAGAAATCCGAGAGAGAGAGCCAGGGCGCAGTTCAGGATGGTCCTGACTACGGAAAGTCGCGAAGCGTTCAATTCCAGGCGACCCGCAGCCAGCGACGCAATTGCCACCACGGCCAGAGCCGCCGCCGTAAAACCGACGAGGGCTGCAGGAAGTACCCAAAGCAGCCGCCGTTTCGATTGATCCTGCACGGTCCGTGCGCCGATGAGATAGCAGAGAGCAGCCGAGGCGCCCACGATCCAAACACCCCAATCGGGCGCCGCTGGCACGGTTCCGGCCAGCGCACTGGCAACCCAATTCGGGAGCGATGAAGCAGCGGCCGCAGCGGCCAGATAGAACGAGGTGTGCAGGCCGAGGCTCAGTTTGCCGGTCCGCGCATATACGAAAGCCGCGGCCATGGCGGCCACACACAAGAATGGCACTCGCAGATTCGCAGATAGCAGTACATAGCTCCCGGCCAAAAGAAGTACAGCCGCGTAAGTGGCGAAGACTCTCCGATCGCGGGCGTAAGCTTCGTCGGTGAATCGCGACAGCGTTCCCCAGTAGCAGACCGCTGCCAGCAACAGCGAAATTATTCCCAGCGCAGGGGCAGCCGAGCCGTGGCTGGCGCGCATCGTGCCAAAGGCCGCCAGCAGAAACGCGAGTACACCCTGCCCAATCTCAAAGATAGTGATCCGGTGGCGCAGTGCGAGACTGCGAATTCCGACACTGCCACCGTAGATCGCAAACAAAATTGCGCACAGCAGGGTTACGGTCGCGGCAGAAGCGGGTCGATATCCCTCGGGCAATCCGTCGGCAGAGGTCATCACATACACCAGCAACCACACCGCGAAATCGGAGGCAAGTGCCGGCACGGCTCGCAAGCTGAGCCGGTGCTCCAGACAGGCGGCGATTTCTGTAGCCAAAGCCACTGCCAGCAAAGCGGCCGTGAGAGGCACGAGTTCGCGGGTTGCAATGATAAGTGCCAGGGCCGTGATGACCGTTGCCAGCGTTGCCACCCACGGAATCAGCTGCAGATTGTGCCGCCATGACAGCGCCAGGGCCAGCACGACGAAAGCGACAAGCACGGCCGCGGTGAAGGCGGGAGTCAGCACTTGGAATCGAACCGTCGATTCCCATAACAACGGGGAGAGGATGAGCGCGGAAGTGACGCCGTACGTGACGCTAGCGAAGCTGTTGGCAGCGTGAGTGCGGACAGCGTAAACCATCCACAACCCGGCGTAAACGATGGCCGCGACCAGTATGGGGAGTTTTGCGATGACGCCGGATTCGGCGATGGCGCGGAGCAGGTAGGCTCCGGCAATTCCCAGGACCGCCTTGCCCAGTACCGGCACAGCCCCACCCGCCATTTCGGCCGGTGAAGACCCTAGCCAGATGGCCGGAGGACGCGGTTTCTGCGGGGCAAAGGTAGACAATTCTGGAGCGCCAGGATGGGATCTGCCCGGTTCGCCTTCCAGTACGGCGACCCGGCGTTCCAGTTCCTGGACTCGTTCGTTTAGCCGTTCCACATCCGATGCGACGCCGTCGACAGCTTGCGCCATACGCTACTCCGCATCTGCCCCAGTGGAGGGGGCTAGCTGGTTCCGTGCGCCGGAGTTGCACCGGAGGCGGGAACGGAGCCCGCATCCGGCCACGGCGGGAGGAGTTTTACCAAGACCCAGAGGATTGGAAAAGGAAGAAGCATGAGCGCGATCGCGGTCAGCAGTCCTTCCCGCGTGGCAAAGGCCATCTTATAAGTGGTGTAGCCGAGGAAACTCTTGGAGAAAAGCTGCCCGCCAATCACGACGTTCCAGCGCATCGCGAAAATGCCGATGACGGTCAGGCATCCGGCCAGCGTGTAGATGCGTTTGCGGAGCGTGCCGGTCAGACTCACGACTTGAGTGAGACCCAGCAGCAGGATGGGGGTCACCGTGCCGAGCAGAATCTGGATGATGACCTGCGACACCCACAAACGCGTATGCACCATGAAGTCGAGGCTGCGGAAGGATTCGTCCGCTTCATAAATGCGCTGCAGCAGGTCAAGCATTTCCAGGCTGAAGTCGATGACGAAGACATAGAACAGATATTGCGCAATCGTATCCAGACAGCGAATGTCGATTTCTTTTCTCCGCAGGCGCGTGGTCACCATGTAAAGCAACATCACGGCCGCGATGCCCGAGACCATGGCCGAAAAGATGAAAACGATCGGCATTAGCGGCGACGACCACCAGGGGTTGGCCTTCACCGATCCGAAGATGAAGCCGACATATCCGTGCAGCAGAAAGGCAGACGGGATTCCGATCACGGTAATGAAGTAGCCCAATCGTTCATCGATGTGCAGTGAGCGTTCGCTGATGTTGCTGGAGCCCAGGGTGAGCACTCGGTAAATCAGGCGTGTGACGCCGGTGGTGGTCTGGGATTTCACGACAATGTCGCGGCGGTAATCGAGCCAGATTTCCAGCAACAGAACCGCCATCAAGTACCAGAGATAGACGAATCCGAACATGGCCATGGCGGAAGACCGGTGCGGCGTCAGGTACATTTCCAGAGAGCGCTCAGGATGTCCCAGGTGCAGTTGCAGGGGCAAGGGAGCGACCAGCAAAAACGCCAGCGCCGTGAGCAGGGCGAGGCGGTAGGTTGGCTTCACGGCTTCCACGCGGAACACGCGTTCCAGCGATGCGAGGATGAACGCGCCGGCCACCAGTCCCGTGATGAAGGGATACAGAACGATGAGCACGCTCCACTGGAGCTCCACTTCGTTCGGATACATGAAGCCTTCGACGGGGATTTGCACGTGCCTCCTTCTTCATTTCTCGAGCCGGCCCCGGACGAATGCGTCCGGGGCTACATCTTCCTATCGCACGGAACTTATCGAACCGAACCATCCATGCCGTTGTAAAAAACCTTTGCCCCAGTCGCCATGTGGGGTTTTAGAACTTGCACCGTATGAGTCCGCAAGAACTCATGAATCGGGTCTTTGGGGTTCTTCAGGTCGGCGAGCTGGCGGGCGCCGGTGGGGCAGACCTCGCAGCAGGCCGTCGTCAGGCCCTTGGTGATGCGGTGGTAGCAGAGCGTGCATTTCTCCGCGGTACTGGTTTTGGGATTGATGAAGCGGCAGCCGTACGGACACGCCTGCACACAATAACGGCAGCCCAGGCAATAACTCTTATCGACTAGCACCACTCCATCGGGCGAGACAAAGGTCGCCCCGACCGGACAAACCTGGGTGCACGGAGAATCCGCGCAATGATTGCACAACTTGGGCACGAAGAAATTCTTGCCGCCGATTTCATTGGGCGGGAAGCCCTGCTTACCCCCATCCGGCGAGGTCACGTCGGGGCGTTCAATCTTCCAGTCGGCGACGTGATAGCGCTCAATCCAAGTACGGTAATAGCCTTCGGGGACGTCGTTCTCTTCCGCGCAGGCTCGGACACAACTGCCGCACCCGATGCACTTGGGGATGTCGATGAGCATGCTCCACCAGTGCTCGGTCATCTTGTAGTTGGGCGCGGCTTCCGGCGTGCCCGCCTGGACGTATTTCCAGGCGACGGCGGCGGCCGGCAACAAGATCAGTAAGCGACGGCGGGTGATGTCCATTATTTCTTGCCCTCCGTCGCCGGTTTCGTTTCCGCTGCGGTTTCAATCTTGGGCCGGTGAGGCTGATGGCAGGTATCGCAGGCCAAACCTCCCGAGTGCTCCGCTGTCGCGACCTGCGGGAAGCCCTTGGGCTTGGCGCTGTTGGCTTCGTGGCAGCGGGTGCAGACGACGGCGGTGTCGAGCTTCGGAGGCTTCAGCGATGCCGGATCGTCGGCATGTTTGGCCTGGGCACCGTGGCAGGCTTCGCAAGGAACGACCACATGCTTGCCCTGTTTCTTCTGCTCGACCACGTCGGTGTGGCAAACCTCGCACGTATCGTGGCCGGCAAAGGCCACGGGCCGGGCCGCGATTTCGGCGATGGCGTCGCCTCGATAGTGTCCATACTGCCCAAAACTGTGAGGAACGACGAGGGCGCGCAGCGTGACGAAGGCAATCAGTGCGATCGCTATGACGGCCGCGAGCCGGACGAGGTGTTCGATGTCCTTGAACAATTTATGCGCCCCACTCCGGGCGCGAGTCGCGCAACGTTATTGCGCAATGCTCTTGGATACCTAGAAATTGTCGCGGGAACGATGATTGAGGTCACAGGAATCTGTGACGGCGGTCACGACGCACCATCGCTGAGGTCAGACGCGAAGCGGCCACAGGAGCAGGGAAACAATCAACAGGCGCCTATCTTAGGAGCGAAATGCAACTTCAGGTGGGCCGACGCTGGGTCCCGAATTAAATGTTGGTAGAAGGCGGCAATGACACTTAGATCCCGCCTGGATCAGCGAGTTGCCTGATGGCCGTGGAAAAGACGCTAAGCTTGGAAGGCAAAAAACGCTTTCCACTTTTCCACCGCCACGACGACGGAAGTTAGAAAAGAGTTCTACCAAGGTCTGCTGAGGAGAGAAGAAGACGAGAGGAACAGCCCAATGGCGTGCCGGAAAGCCTGGTGGCGAAAATGCGTCCCTGGTGACCGAGGGATTTATAAGGACCGGCACGCGCGTATCATCATCGAGTGCCCCGAGACCATTCTCCACTTAGAGGCCGGATACATTTACGCAGACTGTCCCTTCGTCAACTTCAACCCTCTTGCAGTCCCGCGGCGGACCATACATTTTCGACAGTTGTGCTGCTTGGCGATCACCCAATAAGGGGATGTGACCCAAGTCACTGACATGACGTTCTCATCTGTGCAGCATTACTGTGTCTCGAATAAGTCTCGCTTCCCAGAAGATCGGCTATGCACGGAGGTGCAGCATGCACCGGCAAGAGCAATGGTCAATGCTACTTCTGGGCCTGGTTCTTCTCCTGGCTGGTCTCTTGCCGGCAGCTCAGAAGCAAGATAAGACGATCGTTCCGGCACGTAAGACTGTCGAAGGAGCGAACATCTTTCGGGACCACTGCGCCGCGTGCCATGGAGTTGACGGACGAGGGCACGGGCCGGCATCAGTTGCCCTAAAGCATCCTGTCCCAGACTTGACCTTAATTTCGCAAAGAAGTGGCGGGAAGTTCCCCTACCACCGGGTAAAAGGCATCATCGAAGGCAGCGAACCTGGACTGCCCGCTCATGGCGATCGAGAGATGCCGATCTGGGGACCAATCTTCCATGAGGTCGAATCCGATCAAGACTGGGGAGAAGTAAGGTTGGAAGCAATCACCCAGCACATGGAGTCAATTCAGCAAAAATAGGTGCGATCTTGATCGTGGTAAACCAGCCATGACCGCCGTTAGAAGAGAATTGGCCAACTCCGGTCAATGCGCTTCCGACGCTACTGCACCGCGTTCAGCTTCTGGTAGAGCCACATCGCCGCGAGCACCAGCAGAAATACCCCAGACCCGATGCTGAACACGCGCAGCGGGATGGTAAGCCGGTTGAGCTTGGCCAACAGTTCCGTCTGCTCCTCGTGCATGTGCGAACTCGCGTCATCCAGAAACAACTGGTCATCCCTGTGCATGGTGAGTGTGCTCCTGTAGATCAGGAGGAGGATCAGACCAATTGCGAAAACTCCGAAGATCACCGCCACCACGGTTAGCGTCATGAGCCACCTCGGCCCGATTCCAACCCAAGTGCAGGCGGCTTCCCCACTTCCTTGGGGTTCGGAAACTCGCTTGAGAACTAGAAGCCCGGCCCCTTCACCGCCGGTCAGGGACACCAGCGCTGCTCAGTGCGGACATTTGCGGTTTGGTCCTCACTGCTTGTCGTAAACAGCATCCGCGTGGAATTCCTTGCCGTCCACAGTCTTCCCTTTTAGCTTGACCGTTGAAACCTTCCCGTCCTTTGAAACCTCTGCTTCGGCTTTCGCGACCTCTTTCCCGCCCTTTTTCTCAGTCGCTTCAGCTTTGTTGGTTCCAACGAGGCTGATGGCGATGGTGTCGGCTCCTGCGGGCGCTCCCGTGCCCGTAATGGGGTAATCCTTCCCGTCGTACTTCACAGTGAAGCTGTACGAAAATGGTTTGCCATCAGCAGCGACTCCATCGAGGGTATACTTTACTCCGTCACCTTGCGCGACGATTGTCCTCGTCTGACTCTTGGGTGCAGGTCCGGGTTCGAATGTTGATTTTGCGAGATTAAGTTTCCACGTGCCCACGAACGGATTGTCTTGGGCAAATAGTGGGCCAGAAGAGAGGACAAGAAGCGAGAGCACGAAAAGAACGCGTTTCATTCTGATTCTCCTTTGAAGTTTCGCCTCGGCTCTACCGCCGCTTGGCTTCGGCGGTCGCGAATTATAGTGATCCCCACCTTTCAAATCAAGCTCTGATTCTTGCTACGTCGACACCGTGGGAATCTCACACTGGACGTGTGACTAACGGAGGTTAGCAGCTCGCCCAAGGGCGTCGTTCCGATCATTAAGCCTCTGAGGCTCTTGCTTGACGCGATCAAGCCACATAGTTGTAGGTCCCGCCACTATCGGTCGTCCCATAGAACTTTTCGT
>Ga0181523_10002024_pt1 | contig 20403 bp, 17 predicted proteins | sample PEATcosm2014_Bin_43_FD_119752 | JGI IMG/M metagenome (GOLD analysis project Ga0181523, IMG submission 119752) | Peatland microbial communities from MTU Mesocosm Facility, Houghton, MI, USA - PEATcosm2014_Bin05_30_metaG | ecosystem: Environmental > Terrestrial > Soil > Wetlands > Peat | place... | reverse complement strand
TTTCACACGTTGCGGCAGTAGGGACGTTCCGAATGAAGACACGACCACGAGAAGATCAAATCCTGAGAGAGTTGCGGCGGAAGGGAAACCTGTCGCTGGACGAGTTGATCGCGGACCTTGGCGCGTCGGCGGCGAGCGTGCGGCGCGATCTGGCTAAATTGGAAACCAGAGGCCTGGTGCGGCGAACGCACGGTGGCGTGACGCTGGTCGAACCGCTGCTCTATGAACCTTTCCGATACGATTCGCTGTTTCAAAACCGGGAGCAGCATCGCCCGGCGGAGAAGCGCAAGATCGGACTGGCAGCGTCTGAATTGATTCAGGAAAACGAGACTGTGGGCTTCACGGCCGGGACCACAACGACACACGCCGCGCGAAACCTGAGGAACCGGCACAACATTCGCGTGATCACGAACGCGATTAATATCGCGATGGAGTTGAGCAACTGTCCAGGGTTGAAGACATTCGTTACTGGAGGATTCGTGCAGTGGGCGGGGTCGTTCTCGTTAGTAGGCCATGCCGCGATCATTTCGCTGAACGACATTTATATGGATCGAGTGTTTGTGAGCGTGTGTGGAATCGACCTGGAGCGTGGCATCACGGTGATCGAACCGGAAGAAGGATTAACTTTTCGCGCGATGATTCAGCAGGCCAAGCAAACGATCGTGGTGGCGGATTCAAGCAAGATCGGGTTGGTGACGCCGGCGCTGATTTGTCCAATCTCAGACATTGACATGCTGATTACCGACAAGCGAGCCGCGGACAAGACAATCACACCCTTCCTGGAGCGGGGAATCGAAGTGCAGCGGGTGTAGTTCACGGCGGACCGTCTTTCGAATCGAAGAGCCGCGAATCGAAGAGCTGGAATTCGCGGACCTGAGCCTCGGCGGACGAAGACAGTATATTGAGGCGCACTCCTGAAGCGGTCACGGGCGCGAAGTGGTCAATTCGCTTGTGGCCGATCGCATTTCCCTGGAAGACCTGGATCCACTTCCCTTCCCGGTAAATCTCTATCGCGTATTTCTGGATGTGCTGGCCGGCGTTCAGCCATTCCATGGTCAACGCACGATCGAACGTGATGGGAGCTGCAAAATTCACTTCGAGCACGGCATGATGCGAACCGCTGGGGGCTGACCAGAACGTGTCGGGATTTCCGTCGAGCGCGAGTTCCTGCTCTGGGGTTGCCTTGACGTGGTGGGCAACGAGATTCTTGTTGTATCGCTGGCGGATGGCGGCCCCGAATTCCTTCAGCCTTTGCACGTCGGCTTCGGGCACAAGGCCGCGTCGATCGGGCGCAATGCCGAGCATGAGTTGTCCGCCGCGGCCGACGGTTTGTTCGTAGGTCGCGAGCAGTTCGGGCACGCTCTTGAGACTGGATTCGTCGTCAGGATGCCAGAACCAGTGTTCTTTGCGCAGCGGAGTGTCGGCCTCAACGGGGCGCCAACGAAGATATCCGTGGCGGTCGATCACGTTCCAGTTCTCGTACGGTATGACTCCGTCTTCGTTCCCCGCCCAACGGATGTCGCCGTAGTCGAACAGCGCGACGTCGGCAAACACCAGCGTGTTGGGCTGATAGGTGCGAAGTTCTTCGATGATGTGCGGGAAGTTGTAGACGTGACCGGCGCTGCCGGCGCCATCCAGCCAGAACTCCTGTAGATCTCCGTAACCCTGGACGAGTTCGTCGAGTTCGGCAGTGTAGTACTTGTCGTATTCGGCGGAATTGCTGTAGCGGGGCTCGTGACGGTCCCAGGGAGAGAGGTACACGCCAAACTTCAAGCCATATTTTCTGGCGGCTTGTCCGACTCTGTGAACCATGTCTCCGTGTCCGTCTTCCCAAGGACTGCTTTTGACGCTGTAATCGGTCTGGGCGGTGGGCCAGAGGCAGAACCCGTCGTGATGTTTGGCGACGAAGACCACGTACTTGATTCCGGCGGACTGAAGCGCCCGCATCCATTGCTCGGGGTCGAATTGCGTAGGGTTGAATATTTTCGGGTCGGCGGTGCCGTCGCCCCATTCGCGGTCGAGAAAGGTGTTCGGGCCGAAGTGGATGATGGCACCCATCTCGAGATCCTGCCATTCAACTTGCTGCGGAGAGGGTTTTACGTCGGTGAACGTCTGCGCGTGGCTCCGAACGAGGATAGTCACGAGAAGCAGGACGACGATTTGCGCGCGCCTGAGGATAGGCATGGGCAAATCGTAACACTCAATCGCGATTCCCTTTTCGTGCTTTGCCGCCGCATGTGCTTTCCGAGCGCTGTGATGCGTTGTCGGTAGAACACGATATGTCCGGAGACTGGGGCTGCCGCATCGGTCTTCGGTGGCAAATCACCGATCGTGAAGATCACGGTCCCCTTTATCTGTTGTGCTTCGAGCGCATCGGCTAACTTGGAAGCCTACAGCATCCCGTCGGAGACCGGACTTCTCATCCCATCTGTTCTCAACCGTTATCGCTTAACATCCGACGAGGCAGGAGCTTCCTCCATTGTTTGCAGTTTCGCGAACTCCGCTTTAGCTTCTTTCTTGAACCACAGTCTCACAGCACAAGCAGCGCGCGTTACTAGATCAGGGAAGAGTTGCTCGTAACTCGCTCTCAGTTTGCGCGTCGCGGTTGAGGCGTTCCTGGCGAAGCTCCGATCCGATAAGATTTCCCGCATGGAACTCAAGGTGCTGTTTAGCGAAGATCCCGCATTTGTCTTAAGAAGGGCTGAAAAGTTCCTTTCGTCGGAACCAGTTCTGCATAATCTGATTCTGTCGATTCTGCACTCCCGCGCTGCTCAGGGCGATCCAGGCCGGTATTGGATCGCTTTGGACGGAGAGGAAACCGTCGGCGTGGTCGTTCAGTCACCTCTAGAATATCCAGCGACCCTGACACCCATGGGACCGCCTGCGGTGATGGCGGTGGTGAATGCAATTGCGGAAGCCGGAGTGACTCTACCCGGTGTCAATGGGGACGCGGCGACAGCTGCCAGCTTCGCCGGGCAATGGAGTGAACGATGCAAGTCGGCCGCCACACCGTTCCAGGGAACGCGTCTCTACGAACTCTTGGAACTGGGAGAATTTCCCCGCGTCGACAATCATTTACAGCAGGGTCATTTACGCCAAGCCGGTCCGGAAGATCGCAGTTTGATGATTCTCTGGACCCGTGCGTTTCAGGATGAAATTGGGGAGTCTGCCAACGACACCGAGCGTCGCGTAGATCGGGCGTTGGCCACCGGACAGATCTGGGTGTGGGATCAAAACGGGGAGACAACTTCCATGGCTGTTGGCCGTGAAGCGGCGCAAGGCGTAGTTCGTTTGTCTGGGGTCTATACGCCACCCGAGAAGCGAAGGCTCGGCTACGCGGCAGCCTGCGTTCATGCGCTCTCGAAACATCTTCACGGCCGTGGGTATCGGTGCATTCTCTACACTGACCTGGGCAACCCTACATCAAATTCCATTTACCGGCGAATTGGATATAAGGCCGTAGCCGAGGCGGTCCGTTATCGCTTTGACTGATCTATCGCTTTGACTGATCCAGCAAGAGCGCCAGTCCAACCCCGCAAGTTACCTGCTGCGTTGTCGGCCAGCCTTGCCTCACCGGGTTAGGCAAGAGCAGCAGCAGCCTTAGATGCAGCGCTCCGGCGGGTGAGGCGCATGGAGTTTCCCACCACCGACAAACTGGAGAGCAACATCGCGGAAGCGGCCATGATCGGGTTCAGAATTCCCGCCACTGCGAGAGTAATTCCAAGAGTGTTGTAGAAGAACGCCCAGAAAAGATTCTGCCGCACAACGCGCATGGTTTTCTGCGAGAGGTCGAAGACGTCGAGAGTCTTGCGCAGCGAGCCATTCATGAGCACCACGGCAGCGGCCTTCATGGCTACGTCTGTGCCCGAACCCATGGCGACGCCGAGATCGGCCTGGGCTAGAGCCGGCGCGTCGTTGATCCCGTCTCCGACCATGGCCACAACCGCGCCTCGTTCTTGCAGGCGGCGCACCGCCTCCGCTTTCTCCTCGGGAAGAACTTCGGCTTCATACGAATTGGTCCCCAGGCAGGAGGCCGTCCATTTCGTTGTGGCTTGAGCGTCTCCTGATACGAGCCGCACTTCAACGCCGCGGCGCTGGAGCTCGGCGACCAGTGCAATTGCCTCCGGCTTCAGCTTGTCTCCGAATGCAGCCAGAGCGCGCAGATCGCCGTCCCAGCCCACGAATGAAACTGTCCTGCCTTCGGCCTCCCATTCGCGGGCCTGCTGCTCGAAGGTTTCGTCGATCTCGATCCCGAGTTCTCTCGCGAGGCGGCGGTTGCCGGCAAAAACCTGCTTCCGCGCGACGACTCCGGTGATGCCTCGGCCTTTATGGATTTCGAGCGAGGCTGCGTCGCAAATCTTCGTTCCCCGCTGACGAGCGCACTCCGCGACGGCGATCCCAAGCGGATGTTCGGAGTACTGCTCGAGCGACGCCAAAAGAAAAAGCGCTTCGCGGTCTGCCTCGGCGGATCTGACTTCAGAAAACACGCGTGTCTCCGACGGCGAACGGGAATCTGCCAGGGCTGCTCCGGCAAGAATGGTTTGAGCGCACGCCCCTTGACTCTTCTCCTGGCACAGCACAAGTTCGAGAAGTGAAAACTTTCCTTCCGTCACCGTTCCGGTTTTGTCGAGTAGGACGGTATCGACTTTGCGCAGCGTTTCCAGTACGCGGCTGTCGCGAACCAGGATTCCCTGGCGCGACACTGCCCCCAAGGCAGCCGAAATCGCCAATGGAGTCGCCATTCCGAGCGCGCAGGGACAGGCAATTACGAGCACGGTGATGGCCCGCATTAAGGATTGGCTCAAGCCCGCCGCAGTGATGGTCCAGGTGAAGAAAAATGTCAGTACAGCGATCAGCACAATGCAGGGAACGAAGGTGCGCGAAGCCCGATCGACCGCGCGTTCCAGCTCAGAGCGGCTGCTCAGTGCGTGCTCGACCAGCGCGATGATGCGGGACAGCGTCGAGTCGCTCGCGGCTTTCGTGGCCTGCACGCTCAGGACGCCATCCAGATTTACGCTGCCTGCGGCCACGTTATCTCCGGGGCGCTTTCGCACGGGAAGAGACTCGCCGGTCAGCAGCGACTCGTCGGCATGAGATTCGCCGCCGACGATCAGCCCATCCGCGGGAATCCGCTCACCCGCTTTGACCACAAAAATTTCTCCGGGTTCCAGCGCGTCCACGCTGACGAAGCGTTCGCAGCCGTTGGCCAGCAGGCGAATCTTGTTGGGCGCCATGCGGTGAAGCGTATGGATCCAACGGGAAACGTTCTCCTTGGCCCCGTGCTCGATCAACTTCCCGGCCAGCACCAGGGTCACGATGACCGTTGCGGTATCGAAATATAAATGGATTTCGCCGCGAAATGTCTGCACCACGCTGTACCCGTAAGCCGCGAGAATTCCCAGGGCAAGCAGCGCTTCCATGCGGATGGTACGGTTGCGCAGGCCTCGCCAGGCCAGGCGCAGGACGGGCTGCCCGCAGTAGAACACTACCGGTGTGGCCAGAACCATCAGCAAGAACGGAAGGCCGCGGCGCACGCTGCCGGAGATTTGCTCGAAATAGCCGGCGTAGAGGACGAGGCTGAAGCTCATGATATTGACCCAGAGAAATGCGGCCAGTCCGGTGCGGATGAGCAGATCGCGGCGCTCGGCGTCAGCCGTATCAGTGTTGTTGGCAAACTCCTGGGCCTGGTAGCCGAGACTGTTGATGCGGCTGAAAATGCGCTCCCGGGGCACGGTTCGAGGATCGTACTGCACCTTCACCAGATCGGATGCGAACGAGGCTTCGGCCCGCGCAACTCCCGGCACCGCCGCCAGCGCATGTTCGATGAGCCACGCGCAGGAAGTGCACCACATGCCGGTGACGTGGAGGAGCACTTCTTCGCTGGCGACCGCGACATCGCCGGCCAAGTCTGACTTCACATCTTTCGAAGCACGGTTGGAGATGAGTCCCAGTCGAAGACTGCGCTGAAAGAGTTCGGTCTGGCGAATGTCCTGGCCGGCGCGAATCGCGCCACTTTCCCACAGGATGAGATAGACGTTCATGCATCCGAGGCAGCAGAAGAAGCGGTCGGCGTCGCCGACGTGCTGCTGCAAAGGGCGCTTGCCGCATCCCAAGCCGCACAGGTCGCATTCTCTGCCGTTGGCCATCTCAGTCCACCGTCTCCGCGCTCCGGTTCAATGAGAGTGTTCGGAACTGGCGGCCACGGGCTTGCCATGTTGATCGAGAAACACAGGGTTCGTGCGTTTGGTGATCACATAGCACACGACCAGAATGCCGATAAAAAGCGCGAAGACAAAACCCAGGAAATACAGCAAGGGCGCGGGCTGCTTTTGCGCCCTGAGATTTCCGGCAAGGGCGTTCCATTCGGTTGCACTCATGTTTCCTCCGTTCTGAAGCCGATCTCATCCGATGCCTTAGCGCGAATCCGGGCTCGGGGTGATGAACGTCTCTTCAAAAACATCTTTCTCATTCCCAACTTTGCTTATCAGGCGAAAATGGTTCACGCCGGGCGCAAGAGCCGTCGATGGCGGGGCCTGAATCTCGAACTCCTCTTGGACGGTCTGGCCAGCGGCGAGCACCACGGCGTTCTCGAAGTTTGCAAAAGTCGTGCCCGGCAATCCGTCGATGGACAATTGCGCAATGGCTTGCTCGTGCCCGCGATTCGCCATCACCAGGCGGAAACGGTTGTAGACGGTTCCATCTTTGCCCAGCCGATACATGGTCGTGCGATCCGGAGCGATGCGGACCAGCACGGCGCGGCGCATGGAGAGCGCAGTAAACAAGGCCGCCCCATAGCACAGGATGATCAGCAGCACCACCACGCGTTTAGCATTGCGCAGTCCGAGTTTCTGATACCACGGCTCGTCGCCTGTCCCCAGCTTTTCTCCCTGTTCCCCCCAAACGTAGTGGATCAGTCCCTGCTTGCCCAGGCGGCCAAGCACGTCAACGCAGGCATCGATGCATTCGCCGCAGTGGATACATTCAATCTGGTAAGGCGAAGTGCGGATATCGATTCCCATGTGGCAGACGCGCACGCACTTCTTGCACTCGATGCACTCGCGGTCTTCGTCGCGGTAGTGAACGATCAGAGTGTCGCCGTCACCGAGCATTCCCTGCAGGTAGCCATAGGGGCAGACTGTCGTGCAAAAACGCTGGCGGACAAACAGGAAATCGAGCAGGGTGAAAAGCGTGGTGGCCGCTCCCGCGATGCCGCCGGCGGTTTTGATATCGAATGCCAGCAGCCGGTGGAGCAGATCGCGGGGCTCAACAAAATAAGAAATGAACACAAAGGCCAGAATGACCGACCCTACCGCGGCAATCGTATAGAACAGAAATCGGCTGAGCAGTTTTCGCTTCGCGGCATTCCTGCGGACGTATTTGTTCACGGTGCGAGTCAGCTTGCTCTCCAGTGCAATGGAGGCCTCACTGAAGATCATCTGCGGGCACAGGTACCCGCAATACACTCGCCCGTAGAACATGGCCATGGCAGCGATGAGAAACATGAGAAACATCAACGAGAAGAAGATGATGGAGAATTCGCTGATCCACAGCTCGTAGCCGAAGAAATAAAAGCGCTGCCGAGGGATGTCGAAGCGCATCAGGTTGGCGAAGGGCAGCGCGAAAAATGCAACCACGCAGGCCGCGTGAATCGCTTTGCGAATCCGGTGGAAGGAGAACGACCGCGACGGAGCCAGCGGAGGGTTTCGGTCGCACTTCGGAAGCGTCTTGGTTGACACCGAGATGTTCGGATTGCCCGACTTGGCTTCAGTGGTGGCCATGCATGTGGCCTCCCATCATCAGCAGCGTCATCGTGGGCAGGGAGCCGCGCCACAATAGAAACAAACCCATCAGCGTCACGCCAACCGCGGCCACCTGGCTGCCCCAACGGTTCAACCGCATGCGAATGGCGGAAGAAAACATCCCCAGCGCCAGCAGCGATCCAGCCGTACCCAATCCAAAGGCTAGCATGTTGGCCGCGCCGGCAAACGCAGAACCCGTCGCCATCGCTTTGAGCAAAGCGGCGTAAATCAGCCCGCAAGGCAAGAATCCCAACGCCAGGCCGAGAAAAAACCTTTTGCCGGAACCAGGCGCGGAGAGCAGCTTGCCAACTCGCTGCAGGAACAATGACGGAATCCGGAAGAGACTGTTCCCCAGCAGGCGTGATGGGATGATGCCGAAAAGCGAAACTCCTACCACGATCATTAATCCGCCGGAAACGAGCGCGAGGATGTGACTGAATCCCGCCAAACGCCCCAACAGGCCCAGGGTTCCGCCAGCAACACCAGCAGCCGCACCCAGCAGCGAGTAAGTCAGGATTCGTCCAGCGTTGTAAGCGAGATGGTTGCGCAAAAGGGGCGAGATCGCGGAACCGCGCTTGGAAGACTCGGCCTTCAAGGACTCGCGCTTCAAGGACTCGCGCTTCAAGGACTCAGGCTTTAATGATTCACCCAAGGCCACGCTGTAGGAAAGCACGATGGCGCCGCACATCTGCACGCAATGCAGACTGCTGACCAGCCCCAGCGTGAACATCATGCCAAACTCAAGCGGGGTCACGGCGTTCCCTGCGGAACGGCAGGCGGCGTCACGCTGCCGAGGTACTGAATTCGGGCGTTCGGCGTGGGCACGGTCACGCACTCGCGATAGAACTCGAATCTCTTCATGGTCACGGCGTGGGTCGGGCAGCGGGAGGCGCACAGCCCGCAGCGAATGCAAGTGGTCTCGTCCTTCAGCATCACGCCGCCCAGGGCGTCGAGTTCCTGCTGAGGCAGGGCGCGCAATTCGTCGCGGCTGATGCCCAGCGTGTTCGCAACCATCTCGTGCCACTGCTCGTCCTGGCAAAGCTGGCTGAGGCCAACCAGCCGGATCACATTCTGCGGGCAAACGTCGACGCAACCATTGCAGGCAATGCAGATGGAAGTATCGAAGACAGTGTTGATGTTGCAGCGCAGGCAGCGCGAGGCTTGCCGATGCGCGTCTTCGACGGGAAAATTCTCTTCAATGATGGCCAGCGAGGTCGAGCGCTCGGTCGCGTCCAGTACCGGCGGAGTGGCGCGCGGCAGCCGGTCCCAACCTTCGGCCATGGTGTAAACGGCCGGAGTCCAGTGACTGCGCACGGCAATATCGGTGCGAGTACCGCGCAGAAAGTCGTGCATGGAGCGCGCCGCGATTTGCGCCGATGCGATGGCATCAATGAACAACCGTGGTCCGTGCGCGATATCGCCGCACGCGAAAACATCGGCTGCGGTGGTCTGGTAGGTTTCGCGATTCACCTTGATCAGGCCGCGCTCGCTCTGCACTCCGTCTTCCGGCTTCAGGAAAGAGAGGTCCGAGGTCTGGCCAATCGCATAAATCACGGTGTCGGCGGGAATGTCTTCGACGTCGGTTTCATCAAAACTGGGATTGAAGCGGCCGCTCGCATCGAATACGGACGTGCAGCGAATGGTACGTAAGGCGGTCACGGTCCCGTTGTCGCCGAAGACCGCCTTGGGCCCGCGCGAACTGTGCAGTTTGAGTCCTTCTTCTTCTCCCTCGACGATCTCGACTTCGTCGGCGGGCATTTCTTCGCGTTTCTCCAGGCACACGACGTGAACTTCTTTGTCGCCGCTCATGCGCAACGCGGAGCGGGCGACGTCGTACGCCACCTGCTCGCCGCGTCCCATGTCGGCCATAGCCTCGCCGTGAATTTCGCCCACCGGACGGACCGCTGACCGTGCGACGTCGTATGCAACATTTCCGCCACCGATCACCACCACACGGCGGCCCAGCGGAAGCGGCTTCCCTTCATTGAAGGCGCGCAGAAAATCCATGCCGTCATAGACTCCGGCGCGGTCCGAGCCAGGCAGAGACAGCTTGCGTCCTTTGGGAAGGCCAATCCCGAGGAAAATCGCTTTGTAGCCCTGGCGGCGCAGATCGGCGATGGTGAAGTCGCGCCCCAGACGCAGGTTGCACTTGAGCTCCACGCCGAGCGACAAGATGGCCTGAATTTCCTGCCGCACCAGGTCGCGCGGCAGCCGGAAAACAGGAACGCCCACCATTAGCATTCCGCCCGGCTCGGAATCCGCCTCGAAGACGGTAACTTTGTAGCCGATCTGAGTGAGATCGTGTGCGACCGTCAATCCGGAGACGCCCCCGCCGACCACCGCGATTTTTTCATAGTGGCCGCGATTCGGTGGCAGCATGCGCTGATCGCAGGCTTCGCGATGGAGCTTGAAATCTCCTGTCTCTGGACCGAACTGCATAGTCACGAAGCGCTTCAGCGAGCGAATGGAGACTGGGGCATCCACGTCCCCACGCCGGCAATTCAGTTCGCACGGAGCTCCGCACACGCGGCCGCAGATCGAAGCAAATGGATTGGTGGCCCGGGCAATGCGATAGGCATCTTCGTAGCGCCCTTCGCCGATCGCGGTCACATAGCCGCACGCGTTGGTGTGCACGGGGCAGGCGTGCTGGCACTTCACCATCTTGATCCAGTAATCGGCCCCTTCAATCACTTCGAATTGTGCCCATTCGCTCATTGGTAGTTTTTATTATTGCTGCCTTAGTCTTTGTGAACTGCTTTGAATGCAAAAGTGACGACGACGATTGCGAAGACTGCGACCATCGCGATCACCGTGTACATGAAAGCCGGCGAGGATTGCGTCACCGAATTGAACTGGCGCACCAGCGCTCCGCGGTCGGAGTGGTTCACCTCGCCGTTCATGTAAATGAACAAATAGCCGATCACTGCAGCTGCGATCACGATGTAGGCGAACTTGAGAAACGTGGGCACGCCGGTGCCCTTGCGTTCCGTGATCCAGCCGTCGGCGTATTCTTCAATGTCGCTTTCCGGCTTCTTGGCAACTTCTGTCTCTGCCATATTTTGTCTCCTTCAATCTGTCTTGGAGTCCGCATCGTTGCTGTTGCCGTTGCTGTTGCCGCTTTCGTCTTCGGCAAGCATGCGGTACTTCGGCTCTTCGCTCTCGCGTCCCCAGTACCCATCATGACGGGAACGAATCAGAAAGAAGATCGCTCCCGCCAGGCATAGAAAGAACAGAAGGTACGCCAGAAAAACGCTTGGGTATGTGTAGTCACTCATCTGAATGTCACTTCTCGTAGTCGTTATCCGGCCGCCAGTTCTTGGCCCGTCCCAGCGTCTGAATGTAGGCTACGAGCGCGTTGAAATCCTCGTCGTTGTTGACAATCCACGGGAACGGGGGCATGACCGAGCCAGGAACCAGGTCGCGCGGATTGCGGAAGTGGGTGCGGTGCCACTGCCGGTCATACTTGCCGCCCACGCGGGAAAGATCGGGGCCAGTGCGCTTGGTGCCGAACATGTGCGGGCTGTCGTAGACAAACTCGTCGGGCGTGGAGATGGGCGAATCTACGCCCTTCCAGCCGGAACGCTTCGTGTCCGAAAGCAGGGTGCGGGTCTGCTGGGTGTGGCAATACCAGCATCCCTCGCGCACATAAATGGCGCGGCCTTTGAGTTGGAGCTCGGTGTAGGGTTGCAACTTTCCAGTCGGGCCCTTCGAAGGATCATTGTTCTCAAACGGCTTCGACCAGCTTTTGTCGACCAGCGGGGGAACGACCGTAGTGAGCAAGCCTCCGATGAAGAAGAACACCAGGGCCGCGATCACGAACCCGACGGCACTTTTGTCAGTTTTCTGTAGCATGGCATCCTCCTTAGGCGGTAACGGCCGGCGCCGTGCGTGCATTGCTCTGGCCACTGTCCACGACAGTAGCCAGAATGTTGAACAGGAATGTAGCGATGCCGGCGAACATCAGCACGCCCGAGAAGAAGCGCACCGTCCATACCGGCTTCAGCGCGACCACCGTGTCGATGAACGGGATGGACGGATTATTCCACTGCCAGCCCTGCCAGAAGCCGCCCAGCCAGAGCGTCACGAAGAATCCGAGTCCGCCGATCATGAAGAACCAGAACGTCCAGTTGGCGAGCGCGTCGGAATGCAGCGAAGTCTTGAACATCCGCGGAATCGCGTAGTAGCAGCCGGCAATGGCGAAGAACGAGAAGCATCCCAGCAGCGCCATGTGAGCGTGCCCGGGAATCCAGTCCGTCTTCGAGACGATCGCGTTCACCGAGCGCAAGCTGTGCATCGGCCCCTGAAAGCAGGTCAGCAGGTAGAACACAACGCCCGACATCAGGAACTTCAGCGGGATATTGTCCCGCAACTGATGCCATTGCCCTTTCATGGTGGCAAAGAAGTTGTAAACCACGGTCCACACGGGGATCAGCAGCATGAGCGAGAAGGCAATCGCAATGGTCTGCAACCACTGCGAAATCGGCCCGTGAATCATGTGGTGTGCGCCGGTCCAGACATATACGAAGGCCAGCGACCAGAATCCGATCATCGACAGCTTGTGGCTGTGGAGCGGCGTGTTCGAGGCCTTGGGGATGAAGTAGTACGCCATGGCCAAGCCGATCGGGGTGAAGATCAGGCCGACCGCGTTGTGTACATACATCCAGTTCAAGTTTGCCTGATTGGTTCCGGTGGTGAAGAACACGGCGACGTTACCCGTGATGTAAACGAACGTGGTCCACAGGATGGTCGCCATGGTGTACCACAGGCTGACGTACATCTGCTCATACTTGCGGGTGGCGACGGTGGCGAAAATGTTGACGCCGAACATCACCCACGCCACAACGACCAGCGCGACCAGAGGCAGGGGCAACTCTGCGTACTCCCAACCTTTGTTGAATCCAGCGGGCAGTGCGTAAACCGCGCCGAGAACGATCACATTCCATACAACAGCGGTCGCAATGCCGAGCTTCTCGCTCCACAGCCTGACGCCGCAGAGCCGCGGGACCACGTAGTAGGCCAGTCCGAGATCCGCCGGGAGAAGCCAACCGAACAGCATTCCGTTGACGTGCAGCGGGCGCAGGCGGCCATAAGAAAGGTAAGGAACGCTGCCCAGCAGTTGTGGCCAAACGAATTTGGCGGCGATGGTCAACGCTACGATTCCGACAATAAAGAAATAAGTGATTGAGCTGAGCAGGAACCATTTCGCCGTCGTGTCTTCATGAATCGAATCGGCCAACGGAACCGCACCGATCGGGGTCGAGCGCGTCACCGGCACTCGTTGTCCTTGTTCTGGCATACCACCTCCTGAATCAGTCGGGACGATTCACCCGGGATGTGAGCGCTGGAGCTTTCTCACTTGCGGGGGAACCGGTCTGCGAATTCAAACCGCGAATGAAGTTAATAAGATCGCCAACATCGTTCTGGGTGAGGCCGTAGTCGATCCACGACGGCATGGCTGTTCCCTGCACGCCGTAGAGGATGGAGTCGAACAGACGCCGGTCAGACAGGTTGCTCACAAAGAAAGAATTGCGCAGGTTGCGCGGCCGCGGGCTGATGTCGAGCGAGTTCGGGCCCTTGCCGTCCGCCTTGCGTCCGTGGCAGCCGGTGCAGCGCTGCAGGAAAGTCTGTTCGCCACGATGGATGGAATCCGCGCTCGACACGACCGGATTCTGCTCCGGAACCTTGTGCGCCTTCAGGTCCGGCCGCGGCTCGCGGACGAATGTCTGGAACACATAGGCCAGCACGGCGCGCCGCTGTTCGTCGGTTAGCACGCGCTCCCACGGTGGCATCGAAGTTCCCGGAACACCGCCCTTGAGCGACTGCAGAAAACGGTCTTCCGGCTTGCTGTTCATGAAGGCGACCTTGGTGAGATCGCGCGGCGCGGGATCGAGATATAGATAGGTCACGCCTTTCCCGTCGCCTTTCTCTCCGTGGCAGCGGGCGCAAAGACCTTTGTAGATCTCTTCACCAGTCTTGAAAGAAGGCGGCGTGCTGCGAGTCTTCAAGTAGGCTGAGATCGAACGGAAGTCCGGCTCCGCGAATCCGAACACCGGCATGATGGAGTCTGGAATTCGCGACTTCGGTTCGCGGAAATGCGCCATCATCCAGTCCTCATCGCGAATCAATCCTTCATAGGAAAGATCGGGTGCGATGCGGCCGTCGTGCTCGCCGAGTTTGTGGCAGGCCGTGCAGGAGCGTTCGCCAACCAGTTGTTCACCGTGAGCCGCCGAGGGCGCGCTGGAAGTTTGCAGCTTGTCCGTCTCGTCGACCTTGGTCTGCTGCAGGCGGGCACGATACTTGCCGAGGGAGGTCTCGGCAAAATTAATCCCGCGGCGGCTCTTCAGGAAGACGGTCAACGCCTTGATCTCGTCGTCGCTCAGATCAAACTTCGGCATGAACGATGTGGGTTGGAACGCTCGCGGATCGACCGAGTGCTCCCAGAGATAATTGACCTTGTATCTCTTGCCCACCTCGCTCAGATCGGGGCCTAAGGTTCCATTGGAGAGGCCCTCAATGCGGTGGCAGCCATAGCAGGCTTTTTCAAAAAACAGCTTCCGGCCACGCTGCACCAGCGGAGTTCCGGCGAAATTGTCTTCGGTGTGGCACTGCGCGCAGTTGGCCTGCATATACTCTTTGCCGGTCAGCTTCGCTTTATATTCAGCGTGCCAGTCGGCCTGGGTGACATAGCCGAGCATGGGATCGGGCCAGAACACGTCCTCGCCATGGGCGTAGAAAGTCTCGAGACCGCGGCCTTGCCCATCATGGCAAATGGTGCAGCCGAAGTCGGTAAACTTGTGGCGCCGCTCCCAGCGGCCGTTACGCTCAACGTCGCCCAACGCCGCCGAATACGGATGTGTGGTCAGGGGCTCGGCATGTCCCTGAAAGCGCGGATCGTCACTGGCGATGTGGCAGGTTGTGCAGCGGTCCACGCGGGAGTCGCCGGACTGCGTGGCGCCGAATTGCGTGACGATGATCTGCTCAATGCGCGGGCTGCGTTCGTCGATCGCATGCCGCTCGGCGTCGGTCTTGGCCAGGCTGCGGGCTTGCTCGAAGTAGGCCGTCTGGTGCTTCTCCCAGCGGTTGAAGAACTGCTGGTAGAAAACGATGCCGTGCACGATCAGGACCACGAAACTTACAACTGCCAGCGTTACACGGGTGCTCACAAAGTTCTCCTCACGATTCTGGTCACGTCGTCCTCACCACGGCGAAACGAACTCCCAGTTTGCCCCTCGGAAGAATGTGCCGATGATGATCAACACGATGTTCACAATCACGAACGTCAGGAACAGGAAATTGGCCAGCAGGCGCTCACGCGCGAACCAGCGACCCACGCCGGCGACCTTACGATCGATGTAAGGAACCAGCAGAAGCAGCAGCACTTCGATGGTGGGAATGCCGACTCCTCCCCAAAACGCCGAATAACTGACCTGCTCCTGTAGCCCGAGGAAGTACCACGGCGCCTTGGCCGGGTTCGGGGGATGCATGACGTTGACCGGCTGTTCCAGTGGCGCATTGAAAAAAAGCGAGACCAGCAACACCCCAGCCACCGTGATCAGAAAGACAACCAACTCGGCCATAAAAAGGTTGGGCCAGGCGAACACGGAACGGTCCGGAACATTGCCGATCTTGGTGAACGGCCCGCGCACCAGTCCTTGAATGCCGTAGTGACGCTTCTGCAAAACGGGCGCGGCCGCTGCTGCCGCCGCCGGGGACGATGCCATCACGACTGCCGGTCCTTGTACGATCTCAACCGAAGTTGCGGGCGCATCGGCGGTAAGCGCGTCTTCTTCTGCAGGACGCGAAAGGCCGCCGTCCTTGCGAATTCTCCAAAAATGAATCGCCGCCAGCAGCGAGAGCACGGCCGGCAGCACCGCAACGTGCAGCACATAGAAGCGCAGCAGCGCCTCCTGCCCGACGGTTGCGTCACCGAGCAGCAGGAACTTCACCTGCTTGCCCACCAGTGGCGCGTAGCTTGCGATCGAAGTCCCAACCGTGATCGCCCAAAACGCAAGCTGATCCCAAGGCAGCAGATAGCCCGTGAAACTCATGAACAAGGTCACCAGCAGCAACAGGACTCCGAGCACCCAGTTGAACTCCCGCGGAGGTTTGTAGGAGCCAGTCAGAAATACCCTGCACATGTGCAGAAAAACCACGGCCACCATGGCATGCGCCGACCAGCGATGCATGTTGCGCAGGAAAATACCGAACGCCACCGTGCCGCGCAGGTCAAGCATCCGGTCATAGGCCTGCGTGGTGGAAGGCACGTAATAAAACATCAGCAAAATTCCCGTCACCACCAGAATGAAGAAAAGGAAAAATGAAATCAGGCCCAGGCCGAACGTGTACGTAGCGCGCAGGCTGTTGCGGTGCACTTTGACCGGATGCAGATGCAGAAAGAAGTTGGTAAAGCTGGTTGATGCCCGCCCCAGATCGGACGACGGGAGCGGGTTGCGGAAGATCGATCGCCAGACGTTTTCCGGCAGCTCGATCAGCGACTTCCAGGGGCGTGATGTCGTTTGGTTGCTCATACTCGCAAGTAATTCCCCGCTTCAATCTCTGTATCTTTGTCGACTTCGATTTCGCCGTTGGGCGCCAGGCTGACCTGGAACCAGGGCAAGGCCCGCGGCGCCGGACCACCGGTCACGTTGCCGTCCTGGTCGTAGCGCGAACCATGGCAAGGGCAGGAGAATCCGGTTTCGGAAACTGAGACGATGCAGCCGAGATGGGTGCAGGTCGTCGAAATGGCCGCGACTTTGTCGCCATCGCGCACAATGCAAACTCGCCGCGTATCCAGTGAAACCCGCGCCCCCGAGGGAAAGTCTTCCGGCTTGCCGATGGAAAAGCGGTTGGGCTGCCCGTAGGTGGCGCGTGGCTTGATAAAGATGAGGTTGGAAAAAACCGTGATGATCAGCGAGCCGAACAATCCGAAGCCGCTGAGCCACGACAGCACTCTTCGCCGCGTCACCGCGTCTTGGCTTTCTTCAATCGCGGGTTTCACCGGGGTCTTCATGCTTTTTCTCCTGTGGAGAAGACTCGACCAGTTCCTCCACGTCCGACCAGAACATCTGATATTTGGCGTCTTCCAAGTGGCTGAAGTAGTTCTTCTTGACGGCAAACACGAACACCAGCACGGCCCCGATTCCCATGCACAAGCTGGCGATGATCGTGATCCAGGTAAATTCCATGGCTACACCCGGCGACCGTGAGTCCCTGAGGTCCGTTTTCCACTGGGTTTTTTCTGTGTTCCCTGCGGCACTCCTGAAATCCAAACCGGCTCCTGATGCAAACGGTAGCCGGTTCGCGGATCCGACCGGGCCTGCGCAGCCAGACTCGCCATCGAAGCCGCACCCAGAACGTTCACGATGGCGGCCTGCGCCTCCGCCCAAACCCGGTGGGCGGGGCACCACGACTTCCGGTCGCACGACTGGCCTTCCTCGATGCACTGGTTCAGCCGCACCGGACCCTCGATTGCCTCGACCACTTCCAGCAGCGAAACGCCTGCGGCAGGCACTGCCAGGGCAAACCCTCCGCCGGAGCCGCGCTGCGATCGGATCAGCCGGGAACGCACCAATTGCTGCAGCACCTTCGACAGAAAATGTCCCGAAACATCGGTCTCTTGTGACAACACCCGCTGTCGCACCGTGGAACCGGGCGGCAACCCAGCCAGATGAATCATCACCCGGACGGCGTAATCCGAAGCGCGAGTGATCTGCATGAGATTCCCAAATTGGACTGATTTAGTCCGATTCGACCCAAAAAAATAAATCTCCCCCGCACCCCGCGTCTGTGATCGTCGGCACCCGAGTTTGTGACTCTTGTCACCTGGGTCGTGCGCTTGGGCGTACTTTGAGTCGCCGACGGAAAAATTAGGGCTCCGAGTTGGGCGGAACTTTGAACCGTCGATCGACGTATCTATATCTGTGATGGGGCGTTATTCGGGCCCTCGAGGGTCCGGAGAGCAAGACGAGTGGGTGCATCGCCAGGAACTTCGGCGCACCCCGGCCGCTTTCGCTGACTTTTTTGGCGAGATGTCGTGTTCTGGTAAACAAGCGTGCATCTAAGCTCTAAGAGTAAATCGTGAGTCGACAATGCGAACCGTGCTGGACATCTTCGTGCAAATCTTCCGCAACTTGTGGGCGCACAAGTTGCGGTCATTTCTCACCATGTTCGGAATCGCCTGGGGCGTGGGTTCCCTACTGCTGCTGGTAGGGGTGGGCGAAGGGTTCCGCTCCGGCAATAAACGAGAACTGGCGGAGTTTGGCCAAGACATCATGTTCCTGTTTCCGGGCCGTGCGCCGGCGGTGTCAGGCAATATGAGTTCCGCCCGTTTCTACTTGCTCACCTATCAGGACTACCTCGACATCCGGCAGGCCGCATACGTGCGCAATGCCTGCCCGGTCATTTCGCGCGGCGATCTGCACGAGATCAGCGAATTCGCCACCGGCAGCGGGGAGATTATGGGCACCGAGCCGGAGCTGAACGAGATCAGTTATCTTCCCATTAAGGAAGGCCGCTGGCTCAACGAATTGGATGGACTGCAGCGGCGCAATGTAATCGTGCTGGGGAACGAACTGCTGAAGGTACTGTTTCCCGGCCGTCCGGCGGTTGGGGCGTTCGTGCTCCTCAATGGCGTCCGATTTGAAGTCGTCGGCACCTTGCCTCACCTTGGCCGCGGGGACAACATGTGGCTGAACATGCGCGGCTACATTCCGTTTCAGGTAATGGCCGCTAATTTCCCGATCAAAGGGGAAAACCATCAGAACTCTATTTCGTTCATTGAGTATCAGCCGCGAGTGACTGCAGACCACCTGCTGGCTAAAGGCGAAGTCCATCAGATCGTGGGACGCAATCACCAGTTCGATGCCAGCGATGAAAACGCGTTCGACGAGTGGGATTCGATTCAGGAATCAAAAATGGTGGGGACAATTTTCGATGTGATGAACCTGTTTCTGGGAGCCGTGGGCATGGTCACGCTGGCCCTGGGGGCAATCGGAGTGATCAACATCATGCTGGTGGCGGTCAGCGAACGCACCCACGAGATCGGATTGCGCAAGGCGTTGGGCGCCACCAACCGCAACATCCTGTTTCATTTCTTTCTCGAGGGATTGCTGCTGACGCTGGGCAGCGGACTGCTGGGCATGTGTTTCGCGGGCGGATTGATGGCGATGATGGGGGGGATTCAGGGTCCGCAAGGATTTGATCCGCCCAAACTCGTGCCCATGTCGGCGATGTTGGCTATTTGCAGTCTGACTCTGGCGGGAGTGATCGCAGGTCTTTATCCCGCTCGAAGGGCGGCTATGCTGCAGCCAGTAGAAGCGCTTCGGCAGGAGTAATGTCCGAACAGAGGCAACTGAAGTGAGGCAATATGTTCCGTGATCTGCTCCACGAAGCCTATGCGGCTATGCGCTACAATCGCCGCCGCACCGCGCTCACCATGCTGGGCATGGGATGGGGTATCGCGACGGTGGTGATGCTGCTCGCCTATGGCGATGGCTTCGGCCAGGCTTGCGCCAACATTTTCGCCAATTTTGGTACCAAGCTCGTGATCGTAGTGCCGGGCAAAACGTCGATGCAGGCGGGCGGCCAGAAATCGGGGGTGTGGATTCGTTTCACTCAGGATGATGTCGACGCGCTCTCGACCAATCTTCCGCAAATCACGCGCATCACGCCCAGTGTCGACAAGCAAGCCAACGTGCAATACGACAACCGGGATTTCACCTTCACCGTCAGCGGGAACGATCCCAACGTATATGAGATTCGCTCGCTGAAACTCGGGCAGGGCCGGTTCTACAACATGGAAGATCAGGTGCAGCGAGCGCGGGTCGCGGTGATCGGCTCGGAAGCCAAGGAGAAACTGTTTTCCGGGCGCAACGCACTGGGCGACCACATTCGCGTGGACGGCCTCAGCTTCGAAGTTGTCGGCATTTTGAGCGCGAAAATGCAGGAGGGCAACGACGACATTAACCGCGTGGTATATGTCCCGTTTACCACCATGGGCGATCTGAAGGACACCCACTATCTCGACACCATCTGGTTCAACTTCGAGACTCCAGAGTTCGAGCGCATCGAGCCGGCGGTCCGCACCATTCTGTCGGCGCAGCACAAATTCAGCCAGAGCGATCGGGAGGCGGTGCGAGTTTTCAACCTGATGACGCAGCTCCATCAATTCGAAATTATTACGCTCGGGTTGAAGGTTCTGATGGGTTTCATCGGCACGCTGACGCTCGGCATTGGTGGCGTCGGGCTGATGAATATCATGTTAGTTTCGGTGACGCAGCGAACGCGGGAGATTGGCGTGCAGAAAGCGCTCGGCGCACCCAGGAATTACATTCTGATGCAGTTCCTGGCCGAGGCGCTGACCATTACCTTCATCGGCGGTGTCTTTGGAGTGATCCTGGCCTACGTGGTCGCACTCTCGGTGGGCAGGCTGACTTTATACAGCGCGTTCGCGAAGAACGGAGAAGCGGGCGACATCCGGTTGATGATTGCTCCGGGAACCTTGATCGCATCCACTCTCATCCTGGGCGCAGTGGGGCTGATCAGCGGCATGGTGCCGGCTTTTCGCGCGTCGCGGCTGGATCCTATCGAAGCTTTGCGACACGAA
>Ga0181523_10002023_pt1 | contig 20410 bp, 17 predicted proteins | sample PEATcosm2014_Bin_43_FD_119752 | JGI IMG/M metagenome (GOLD analysis project Ga0181523, IMG submission 119752) | Peatland microbial communities from MTU Mesocosm Facility, Houghton, MI, USA - PEATcosm2014_Bin05_30_metaG | ecosystem: Environmental > Terrestrial > Soil > Wetlands > Peat | place... | reverse complement strand
GTCAGGTTCGCCACCGAGAAGTACTCCAGGCTGGCGAACGGGAAGATCCAGTCCGGCGTGACCTGGGGGGCCATGGCGAAGTAGGCCGTGCCACCTTTCTGGATCACGGGAGGAGTGGTTGAGGTCGCACCCGCCCGTGTCGTCGTCGTCGTGGAACCGCTGCCACAGGCAGCCAGCACGAGGGCGCCGACGGCGAGCCCCACGCCTACTGCCCAGGCTCTTCTCAGCCTCGGTTTCTTTTCCATATGGCTGCTGCCTCCCTGTCTCAACGTCGCTGTTGGCACCGGAACGCTCAGGGCTTCCCTTCGGCGGGAAGCCTCAGCTGGCAGCATTTTAGCGTAGTCGTAATGCATTTGTCATATCAGGCGCCGTCCACCCGACAACCGTCCGCGCCGCAATGACCAAATGAATGATGACCTTTACCCGCACCGCACCCCTGTCACGCACAGCGGCTCCGTTATCGAGTTGACATGTCCGTTACGCTACCGTAATGGACAATCCGCCTGGTCAGCCGATGGCTTGACCGCTCGAACACATCTCAGAGCTGGTCAGACCACAGCGTCCCGGCGGAGCCGTTGATCTCCAACTCACCGGTGCCCTGCAGGGCGAGCACGACGCTGCCCGTGTGGGACGCCGTGTGGGACGACCAGAGGCGGCTGCCGCTCTTGGCGAGGACGACGAGGTTGCCGTCGGCGAGCAGCGTGGCGTGGTCCCCGGCGTTGCCCTCCGTGCCGGTCGACCAGACGGCCCGACCGCCCGTGAATTCGACGAGGTTGCCGTCGCCTTGCATGTCCAAGCTGTAGAGGCCGTTCGAGGAGATGAGCTCCTGGCCGGCCAGCAGGGTCTTTCCCTGCCAGAGAAGGGAGGTCACGGGACGGCGCGACCAGAGGGTCCCGGAGGACCCGCTGATGAGGAGCAGGCCGCTGTCCTCCAGCACGAGAGCGAACGTGCCCGTGTGGTCACCCGTACGAGAGGACCAGACGACACCGCCACCGGAACTGTGCACGACGAGGTCGCCGTCGTTGCGGAGGACGGCGTACCCGCCGTTGTGGCCCTCGGTCCCGGTCGACCACTCGGGGCGCCCGGAGACATACTCGACGAGGTTGCCATCGCCGCCCATGCGGAGGCTGTAGAGGCCGTTCGGTGACGTGAGGCTGTCGCCGGCGGCGAGCAGCTGACCGGCTGGGAGCGACGACCGCCCGACCACGGGCGTGACGGCGACGCCGACGGGCGCCACGTATGCGCTGATGGTCATTCCCATGACGGCCGGAGCGGTGCCCAAGTTGTCCGGGTACGCCGGCGTGTTCGCCACCACTGAGGACGTGGAGGCAAAGCGGGCCTCACTGCCGGACTCGCCGTTCCAGTCACCGCTCACCGTCTCGATCGTGCCGTTGGCGTTGGCCTCGGTCACGAGGGCAACGTGCTCGGCGACGCCGTGGCCGCTGTAGTTGAAGACGACGGCGTCTCCCACGGCCGGCGTCGCCGAGAGGGTGCCGAATTCGAGGCCGTAGGCGTAGAAGCTGCCCGCTGCGGCGTCCAACCAGGCCGTGTCGGCCACGCCGGCATTCCCCCACACCCACCTGGCGAAGTCCGCGCACCAGTACTCCGGCTTGCCGCCGTTGCCGGTACAGCTCGACTCGAACGCCTTGCCGCCCAGGCTGTTGCGCGAACACGCCTTCTTGTTGAGGTTCGCCATGGCGAGCTTCGCCACCGAGCTGGCGTTCGGCGGGGTTGCCGCTGAGGCCGGCGCCGCGGCGGCGACGAGCGTCGCCGGGACGACGCACGCCAGCGCCAGGACGGGGACCAGAACTCGAAAGACGCGCATGAGGGAATCCGCTCTCGTTGTGCCTGCGAGGTCTGTATCGACCGCTGGGCCGGCTGGCTGAAGGAGATTCGCCCGTCCCATCGCCTGTTCCCACAGGCCGGGAAGGGCGCAAATCATCGACACCCGGGGTGGCGCCGCCGGAAGGCAAACAGGCCGGATCCTCTATCCTCGGTGAGGGCAGACACGTGCCGCCCTCGTTTCGGAGGAGGCTGCATGGCCTTTGTTGAGTTTCTGCGAGCCGAGAGAGCAGATGTCCTCTCGACGGCATCTGATGCCTTACAGCGTGCGCACCTCGTGCACTACGAGGCCGCCGGGGTAGAGGAGTCGCGGCGACGCCTCGAGGATCTCCTCGGCCTCGTCATCGACGGCTTGAGCGGGCGCACGCTCGAGCCGACCTGCCAGTTCGCCGAGAGGCTGGCGCGGGAGCGCTTCGAGGCGGGCTTCGACATCTCCGAGGTGCAGACGGCCTTCAACGTGCTGGAGGAGGCCATCTGGCGGGTCGTCATCGCTCAGCTGCCAGCTGACGAGCTTGCCGAGGCGACCGGCCTGGTCGGAACCGTCATCGGGGCGGGCAAGGACACCCTGGCGCGCACGTGGGTATCGCTGGCGGCGCGCCGGCATGTCTCCTCGCTCGACCTCAGCGCCTTGTTCGAGGGCACACGGAACTGACAGCGCGGGAGATTTCGGCAGCCGGGTGGTCACGACGTAGCTGACGTCGGCCTATGGTCGAGCCGTGGACTTCGTGAGCGAGCACGAGCTCGTCAACAGATTCGGCTCCCTGCCAAGGGCGGAGCCGCGCGTCGTCGTGAGTGGGAACTTCGCGACACCGACCCGTCTCATGGGGCTGTTCGATTCAGCCGTCGAGGGCTATCGCCTCTTCGCGTTGAACGCCCAGCTCTCGCTGCCGGACCGGAAGGGCGTCGTCTACGAGACGCCTTTCGTGGGGCCGGGAATGCGCGGCCACCCGAGCCTCGACTATCTCCCGATGCGCCTCTCGCTCGTGCCGCGGCTCTTTGCCGTCGCCCGGCCGCCGGACATCGTCTTGCTGCACACCTCCCCGCCGCGGGCGGGCAAGGTCTCCCTCGGCATCGAGGTGAACATCCTCCCGGCCGCCATCGACCATGCTCGGGCAAACGGCGGTCTCATCGTCGCCCAGTGCAACCCGAACATGCCCTACACCTACGGCGACGCCGAGATCGACACAGACGCCATCGATCTCGCCTTCGAAGGCGAGGAGGAGCTGGCGGTGCCCGCTCGACGCCAAGGCGGCGACACGGCGATGGCGATCGCCGAGGGCGTCGCCTCGCTCGTGGGCGACGGCTCCACGCTGCAAGTCGGCATCGGGGAGGTTCCCGATGCCGTCGTCGGGCTGCTGCAGAGCCGACGAGGCCTCCGGATCTGGACCGAGGCCATGAGCGATGGCGTGCTCGCCCTCGACCGCTGCGGTGCCCTCGCGCCCGACGTGCCGATCACGGCCACCTTCTTGTTCGGCTCTGAAGAGCTGTACAAGTGGGTGGACGGCAACATGGCCGTGCAGATGCTCCGCACCGAGACGGTGAACGACCCGACGGCCATCGCCGCCCACGACGCCATGTGCTCGCTCAACGCCGCCGTGCAGGTCGACCTCTGGGCACAAGCGAACGCCAGCTATGTGCGCGGGCGGATCCACTCGGGCTTCGGCGGGCAGCCGGACTTCGTCGTCGGTGCGCTCCATTCGCGAGGCGGCCAGGCCATCATCGCCCTACCCTCCTGGCACGAGAAGTCGGGATCGTCGACGATCGTCGGCCTGCTCGATGCGCCCGCCACGTCGTTCCAGCATTCGGCGGTCGTCACCGAGCAAGGTTGCGCCCGCATCTTCGGGCGGTCGCAGCGCGCCCAGGCGCGGCTGCTGATCGAGGAGACCGCCCATCCCGCGGCGCGGGCGGCCCTCTGGGAGCTGGCAGGGACGATGGGCTCGTCGACCTGAAGCCCGTCAGGGCTCGTATTCACGTTGAGACGATCGTGACCTTCGCCTCTAGCCCATCGCTGCGGCTTGCAGGGACGATGGATGCGGCGGCTGTGCTTGCCGACAAATGGAGGCACGTGTGCACAAGGTGATGGTTGCCAACCGCGGTGAGATCGCGGTTCGTGTCATCCGGGCGTGCCGAGACTCCGGTCTCGAGAGCGTCGCTGTCTACGCCGATCAGGACCGCGACGCCCTATTCGTCCGCCTGGCGGACGAGGCCTTCGCACTTGGCGGCACGTCTCCGCCAACGACCTATCTCGCCACCGAGAAGCTGATCGCGGCAGCCATGCGAGCGGGGGCCGATGCCGTGCACCCGGGCTACGGGTTCCTGGCGGAGAACGCCGGCTTCGCCGAAGCGGTCATCGAGGCCGGTCTTACGTGGATCGGGCCACCGCCGAAGGCGATCATGGAGCTCGGGGACAAGACCGTGGCGCGTCGGACGGCAGCTTCCGTCGGGGCGCCACTGGCACCCGGGCTGTCACATGCCGTCGTCGACGTCGCCGAGATCCGCTCGTTCGTAGAGGAGCACGGCCTTCCCGTCCTCATCAAGGCTGCCTTCGGCGGAGGCGGTCGCGGGATGAAGGTCGTGCGCAGATTGGAGGATCTCGAGGGCGCCTTCGAGTCCGCCGTGCGGGAGTCGACGGCAGCCTTCGGTCGGGGCGAGTGCTTCGTCGAGCGGTTCCTCGAGCGAGCCCGCCACCTCGAGACCCAGTGCCTGGCCGACGCGGCCGGCACCGTCGTCGTGCTCTCGACGAGGGATTGCTCTCTGCAGCGCCGCAGTCAGAAGCTCGTCGAGGAGGCGCCGGCGCCCTTCCTGAGCCAGGAGCAGGAGCGGACGCTGTACGACGCTTCGAAGGCGATCCTGTCGGCCTGTGGCTACGAGAACGCCGGCACGTGCGAGTTCCTCCTGGCGCCGGACGGCACCATCTCCTTCAACGAGGTCAACACCCGCCTGCAGGTCGAGCACCCCGTGACAGAGCTGGTGACCGGGATCGACGTCGTCGCCGAGCAGTTGCGGATCGCCGCCGGCGGCCTCATCGACTACGCCGACCCGCCCCGGCGCGGCCACGCCATCGAGTTTCGCATCAACGGCGAGGACGCCGGCAGTGACTTCCTACCCTCACCGGGCCGGCTCAGCCGCTGGCGGCCCCCGCTCGGTCCCGGCGTCCGCGTCGACGCCGGCTACGAGGAGGGCGAGACGCTCCCGGGCGAGTTCGATTCGCTGCTCGGCAAGCTCGTGGTCTACGGGAAGGACCGAGCCGCTGCACTGGCGTGTGCCCGACGAGCGCTCTCGGAGTTCCACACCGGTGGAATCGCCACCGTGATCCCGTTTCACCGCGCCGTCGTCAACCACCCCGACTTCTGCTCGGAACCGTTCCGTGTCCACACCCGCTGGATCGAGGACGACTTCGACGGCGTCATCGAGCCCTACGTGGAACAAGGCGACTCCACCGGGTTCGGTGACGAGGCGCCACTCGAGGCCTCGACTCGGCGCAGCGTCGTCGTCGAGGTGGACGGCCGTCGCGTCGAGGTCACCTTGCCGACCGGTTTCGGCGAGGTGGCGGCGGCGGCGCCTGTTCGGCCGGTCCCGCTGCGGCGAAAGGGCCGATCGGCTGTGCAGCCCGGCGACTCGCCCTCCGGTGACGCCGTGCTGAGCCCGATGCAGGCGACCGTCGTGAAGATCGTGCACGCCAACGGTGATCAGGTCGCCCTCGGTGACCCCGTCGTCCAAGTGGAGGCCATGAAGATGGAACAACCACTGCGTGCGCCGAAGGACGGGATCGTGCAGGGGCTGACGGTCGAGGTCGGTGATCAGGTGCAACGGGGCCAGGTCCTGTGCCGCATCGCGGAGGCGGCGACGTGAGCCCGTCCACAGACGAGGGTGGCGCTGCCCACGACGGCATGGAGGCGGAGATCTCCGACGCCGAAACGACAGCCGGCAAGTTGGCTGAGCTGGGGCGGCGTCGACAGGAGCTCGCCGGACAGGCAGAGGCCGCCGCCGCCCGCCAGCACGCCCATCACAAGCTCACGGCGCGAGAGCGCATCGAGCAGCTCGTCGACCCCGGCACGTTCCGTGAGCTCGACGCCATGGCACGACCGGGCTCGCCGTCCGGCGACGAAGACGGCCCCTACGGCGACGGCGTCGTCACCGGTCTCGCCGAGGTGAACGGCCGCCAGGTGTGCCTCTTCTCGCAGGACTTCACGGTCTTCGGGGGCTCACTCGGCCGCGTCTTCGGCCAGAAGGTCGTCAAGGCGATGGATCTTGCCCTCGAGATCGGGTGCCCGTTCATCGGGATCAACGACTCCGGTGGGGCACGCATTCAAGAAGGCGTCACCTCGCTGGCGCTCTACGGCGACATCTTCTACCGCAACGTGGTCGCCTCCGGGGTCATCCCCCAGATCTCCGTCGTCGCCGGCCCCTGCGCGGGCGGTGCTGTCTACTCGCCCGCCATTACCGACTTCACCATCATGGTGGACAAGCTGGCGCACATGTTCATCACCGGGCCGGACGTCATCAAGACGGTCACAGGGGAGGACGTCACCTTCGAGGAGCTGGGTGGCGCCGCCACGCATGCCACCAAGTCTGGCAACGCCCACTATGCCGCCCGGGACGAGGAGGACGCCTTCGACTACGTACGCGCCTTGCTCAGCTACCTCCCGCAGAACAACCTCTCGGATCCGCCCCGTTGTGCGACCTCGGCCTCGGCCGTGCTGACAGCGGCCGACGAGCAGCTGGACACGATCATCCCCGACTCGGACACCTCCAGCTACGACATGAGCGACGTCATCGCCGCCATCGTCGACGACGGCGAGTTTCTCGAAGTGCACGCTGCCTTCGCCCCCAACATGCTCTGTGGCTTCGGCCGCGTCGACGGTTCCTCCGTCGGGATCGTCGCCAACCAGCCGGCTCACCTCGCCGGGACGCTCGACATCGATGCCTCGGAGAAGGCGGCGCGCTTTGTGCGCACCTGCGATGCCTACAACGTGCCCGTCGTCACGCTCGTCGACGTGCCCGGCTTCCTGCCCGGGATCGACCAGGAGTGGCAGGGCATCATCCGGCGGGGCTCGAAGCTCATCTATGCCTACGCGGAGGCCACGGTGCCCAAGGTCACGGTCATCACGCGCAAGGCATACGGCGGTGCCTACGTCGTGATGGGTTCGAAGCACCTCTTGGCCGACGTCAACCTTGCGTGGCCGACGGCGGAGATCGCCGTCATGGGGGCGGAGGGGGCCGTCAGCATCGTGCACCACCGCGATCTCGAGGCCGCTGCTGTCGCCGGCACGCTCGCCGAGGTCCGCGGCGAGCTCACGAAGCGGTACCACGAGGTCTACGACAACCCGTACCTCGCCGCCGAGCAGGGCTACATCGACGCCGTCATCATGCCGTCCGAGACGCGCCTCGAGGTGTCCAAGGCGCTGGCGTCGCTGGCCAGCAAACGCCCGTCCCTGTCGAGCCGCAAGCATGGGAACATCCCGCTCTGATCCCTCCGAGGCTGTCCCCTCAGGCGGCGCCGGTGCGCCGCCTGGGACAGCGCAGCACGCAAGGCCGGTCCTCAGCGTGCGCGGCCAGCCGACAGCCGTCGAGCTGGCGGCCCTCGTAGCCGTGCTGGGAGGACTGGCGAGCCCGATGGCGACTCAGGCCCCGATGGCGGCTCAGGCGAGGACGCCGTCGGCGACGGGCAGCTCAGCCTGGGTGGGACGCGAACGGATCCTCGGTCGTGTCCTCGGGCGCCTCGTCTGGTCCACCTGGGAGGCCGACGCCTGACCCGACCGGGGCACCGAATTCCTCCGGCACGAGCGTCGGCGTGCTGCGGTTGAGGCTCTCACCGCGGAAGTACGTCGGGCTGGCGAAGCGCATGATCCCCATCACGACGAGCCCGATCACGAGGGACACGAAGAAGATGATGAAGGTGCCGCCGAGGTCGGAGTGGGGCGGGAAGGGGAGCTGCCACGACGTCCAGCTGACGTTACTGCTGAAGTTCCAGTCCGTCTTGATGCTCCAGATCATGGCCGAGTAGAGGATGATGCCCCCGAGGCTCGGCAAGAGGGCCTTCATCCACAAGTCGCGCCGGCTGCGCGTGAGGACCTTGCGGAAGTACCAGGTGCACGTGAAGCCCGTCAGCCCGTAGTAGAAGGCGATCCAGATGCCGATGGCGGTGACCGAGTCGGCGATGACGTAGCCGCCGGAGAGATAGTTCATCACGGCGTACATGACGACCGAGATGCCACCCATGGCGAAGGTCGCCACCGTGGGCGTGAGGTACTTCTTGTGGACGTGGCCGAAGGCATCGGGCAGCGCCTTGTAGACACCCATCGACAAGGCGGTGCGAGCCGTCGGCAGGATGGTCGTCTGAGCGGAGGCGGCCGCCGAGCTGAGCACCATGAGGAGCAGGAGATGCGAGAAGATCTGGCCGATGATGGCCGAGCCGAACACGGCCGTGCCGAGGACGGAGATGACGTCGGAGACGTGTGCCGGGTTCAACAGGCCGATGCCCGTAGTGCCGACTCCGGCGAAGGACTGCGCCGCCAGGGTCACGACGACGTAGATGCTGAGGAGGATCACCGTCGCCGAGATGCCTGCCAGACCGGGGGTGCGCTCCTTGTCAGAGGTCTCCTCGTTGATGGAGAGCGACGTGTCCCAGCCCCAGTAGATGAACAGCATGAGGATGAAGCCGTCGACGAGGTTCGAGAAACGGTGGTGCAGCGGGTCGAACCAGCTGAGGCTCGGCGTCAGGTAGCCGTGGGGAGCGTCACCGATGCCGACGCGGATCAGCGCCACGGTGGCGAAGACGACGAGCATGACGATCTCGATCCCGAGGAGGACCTTCTGCACCCTGGCGGACACCTCGATGCCCCGGAAGCAGACCCACGTCATGGCCGCCAGCCAAAGGACACCGACCAACAGGACCCACGTGCTCGCCGGGTCGTGGCCGATGCTGTTCGCATTCACGAGGAGGAAGCCGTACTGGCTGGACACCTGTGCCAGGCTCGCCATCACGAGGACGTCGGAGGCGATGATGCCCCAGCCGCCCATCCACCCCACGCGGGGGCCGAAGGTCCTCGTCGACCACGTGAAGGTCGTGCCGCAGTCGGGGTCCACCTTGTTGAGCTCGCTGTAGCCGATGGAGATGAGGAGCATCGGGACGAAGGCGACGACGACGATGAGCGGCGACAAGAGGCCGACGGCGAGGGCGATGGGGCCGAGGGTGGCCGCCAGGCTGTAGGCGGGCGCCGTCGAAGCGACACCGATCACGACGTTGGAGACGAGCCCGAGGGCCTCGGACTTGAGCCCCTTGTCCGTCCGGTCGGTCGTCATGCCGATCGTGGATCCGCTGGAAACCCGGTCTTGTATGCCTGTCGCCATGCGAGGAGCCTTTCGGTGACCCCCAACTAGGACTGCTGTAAACCGATTCGCGGCCGAGCGGTAGGGACTTTCGGCACTAGTCGAATTGCCCGTTGCGCCGCAGAATCACGGTGGACTGACGGCGAGTTGCGAAGCGGCCCTGTGCCCTCCGGGACGGTCGGCTGTGTACTCCTCTCTCGCCGCCCCGAGAGGAGGTTTGCCATGCGTGTTCTCGTCGTGGGGGCCGGTGGTGTCGGAAGTGCCTTTGCTCATATCGCGGCTCGTCGCGGTGTGTTCGAGAAGGTGGTGATCGGCGATCGCGAACTCGACCGGGCGGAACGGGCGGCGAAGTCGGCAGCCGACCACTTCACTGGTGTCAGGTTGGACGCCTCCGATGAGGCCAGCCTCGTGGCGTTGATGCGGGCGGAGAAGATCGACGCCATGGTGAACGCCGTCGACCCCCGCTTCGTCATGCCGCTGTACCGGGCCGCCCTCGAGGCCGGTGTGACGTACCTCGACATGGCGATGTCGCTCTCGCATCCGCACCCGACCGACCCGTACCACAAGCCGGGCGTGATGCTCGGTGACGAGCAGTTCGCGTTGGCGCCACAGTTCGAGGAGCGCGGTCTGCTGGCTCTCGCCGGCATGGGTGTCGAGCCGGGGCTGTCTGACGTCTTCGCCAGCTACGCCGCCGAGAAGCTGTTCGCCTCCATCGACGAGGTGGGCGTGCGCGACGGTGCCAACCTCGTTGTCGAGGGATACGACTTCTGCCCGACGTTCTCGATCTGGACGACGATCGAGGAGTGCCTGAACCCGCCGGTCATCTGGGAGAAGGGCCGCGGCTGGTACACGACGGAGCCGTTCAGCGAGCCGGAGACCTTCGTCTTCCCGGCCGGTATCGGTCCGGTCGAATGCGTGAACGTCGAGCACGAAGAGGTCCTCCTCGTACCGCGTTGGGTCGACTGCAACCGCGTGACGTTCAAGTACGGGCTCGGTGACGAGTTCATCGGCGTCCTCAAGACCATCCACATGCTGGGCCTCGACTCGACCGAGCCGGTCGCCGTGTCGGGCGGCCTCGTGTCGCCGCGTGACGTCGTGGCCGCCCGTCTCCCGGATCCGGCAGAGATCGGCCACTTGATGCACGGGGTCACCTGTGCGGGCACCTGGGTGACCGGAGTCGGTTGGGACGGCCGCAAGCGCGAGGTCTACCTCCACCACGCCGTCGACAACGACTGGTGCATGGCCAACTACGACTCGCAAGCAGTCGTCTGGCAGACCGCCATCAACCCGGTGGTCGCTCTCGAGCTCATCGATTCCGGCGCCTGGAAAGGCGTGGGTCTCCTCGGACCCGAGGCGCTGCCGCCCGAGCCGTTCCTCGACCTCCTGAACGACTGCGGCGCTCCCTGGGCCTGCGAGGAGCGCACGCCGCGCTGAAGCGCCGGCCTGGTCAGCCTGCTGAAGGGGCAGGCTGACCAGGGCGGTCCCGACGGGGCGTCGACCGCTCCCCGTGCCGCCGGAAGAGGTGCTCGACGGTGGCGACCGCTCGAGCGAGGCCGAGACCGGCAGCAGCGAGGATGGCCCGAGGCACTAGCAAGATGAGCATCGTCGCCCTCCTCGTCGTCGCGTTCGCCCCTGTGGCGCACGACCTTCGCTGCGCCTGAGCGCACGCCTCGGCTGACCCTCTGTGGCCGAGGGTCCGAGGGTCCGAAGTGATGTCACCTCGATGTCGTTCGTCAGCCGGCATCGTGCGGTCGAGGCATCCGGGCGGCGATGATGTGCGCCATGGAGGAGCGATACACGGTTGCCGGCCTGATCCGAGCCCAAGCTGCTGAACGCCCCGACGACGAGATGCTCGCCTGCGGCGGCGAACGTCGCACGTGGGCAGAGCAGCTGGAGCGCTCCGGGCGCGTCGCCAACGCCCTTCGTCGCGACGGCGTGGGCGCCGGTGACCGCATCGCCTTCCTCGATCGGAACAGCCTCGCCTACTTCGATCTGTTGTTCGCGGGAGCCCTCATCGGTGCCGTCAACGTCGCTGTGAACTGGCGCCTCGCCGCCGACGAGGTCGCAGCCGTCCTCAACGACTGCGAAGCGGGCGTGCTCGTTGTCCACCCGGACTATCTCGGCCTTCTCGAGAAGCTGACGAGCCGGCTTCCGCACCTGCAACGCGTCGTCGTGCTCGGGGAGGCCCCCGAGGACTTCGCTGCCGGGGACGGTCGCTTTGCCTGCTACGGCGAGTGGTTCGCCGGCGAACGGCCGGACGATCCAGGCGCCCGAGGGGAACCGGCGGAGGTGTCGATGCAGCTGTACACCTCGGGCACGACGGGGCTCCCGAAAGGCGTCATGCTCTCCAATGCCAATCTCGCCACCTCGGTGGGCCGTGCCGATGAGAACTTCCACGTCGACGCCTCGACGGTGAGCCTCGTCGCCATGCCCTTGTTTCACATCGGCGGCTCCGGCTGGGCGCTCTCGGGGATGTCGCGAGGTGGCCGATCCGTCGTGCTGCGCGAGGTCGACCCGGTTGAGATCTTGCGACTCGTGGAGGCCGAACGGGTGACGGAGACTTTCCTCGTGCCCGCCGTGCTCATGTCACTGCTGATGACAACACAGATCGAGACGACAGATCTCTCGAGCCTGCGCAACATCTTCTACGGAGCTTCTCCCATCTCCGAGGAGGTGCTCGTGCAATGCATGAGGAGGTTCCCGTGCGACTTCACCCAGGTCTACGGCATGACCGAGACGACCGGCGCCATCACGGCGCTACGGCCGGAGGACCACGACCCGACGGGCGACCGCCGGCACCTCCTTCGCTCCGCCGGCAAACCCCACGACGGCGTCGAATTGCGCGTGATGTCTCCCGAGACCCGCCTTGCAGCGAAAGCGGGCGAGGTCGGCGAGGTGGTGACCCGATCGCCGTTCAACATGGTGGGTTACTGGGACCGCCCGGAGGAGACGGCGGCCACCATCGACGCCGACGGCTGGCTCCGCACCGGCGACGCCGGATACCTCGACGACGAGGGTTACTTGTTCCTCTACGACCGCATCAAGGACATGATCGTGACGGGCGGGGAGAACGTCTACCCGGCCGAAGTCGAGAACGCCTTGCTGGCGCATCCGAGCGTCCTCGATGTGGCCGTGATCGGCGTTCCGGACGCGAAATGGGGCGAGGCCGTCAAGGCAGTGGTCGTGCTGCTGGCAGGCGAGTCCCCGGAGTCCGTCGGCGAGGACGCCCTCGTGACCTTCTGCCACGAGCACCTGGCGGGTTACAAGTGTCCGAAGAGCATTGACTACGTGGACGCCCTGCCGCGCAACCCGTCCGGGAAACTGCTGAAACGCCAGTTGCGGGAGCCTTACTGGCGGGGGCGGGAGCGCAACATCAGCTGAATCATGCGGCGCAACCGCATTATGTTTGACATATGTATACCGATGGGGTTTGATGGAGGCCATGACCTCCAGCTTCCATGCGCGATCCTTCGGTCTTGACGCGTTGCGCAACGAGATCGACCTGCTCGAGCCGGGCGGCGCCGTAGCTGTTGCCGTGCTCGACCTCGACGGCTTCGAGCCGGTCAACGAGCGCGAAGGGCAGGCAGGCGGCGATGCCCTCTTGTCACGCTTCGAGGAAGCGCTGCTGTCCACGCTGCCCGATGGGGCCCGGCTTGCCCACGTGCGTGGCGACGAATTCGCCGTCGCCCTCGCCGGGGCTCCGCCGGAGTCGCTCCTCGTCGCCCTCGACCGCACGCGGCGGAGCATCGGTGACGCCGAGGCGGTCACCGTCTCCGGAGGGGTGGCCGGTCGCCCACAGCACGGCGTCTCGGCAGACGAACTGCTGGCGGCAGCCGACACGGCCCTTGTTCGTTCGAAACGGGACGGCGGCAATCGAATCTCGATGGCCGTGGAGGAACGAATGGTTCTCAAGACGAGCTACTACCCGCCCGCCACCCTCCACCGTTTGGCAAAGCTGGCGCGGCGCACGGGACGGCCGGAGGCCAGCCTGTTGCGAGAGGCGCTCGACGATCTGCTGGGCAAGCACCGCGGCACACTGTGAACCGTCGCCGGCGTAGGCGTCCCGCCGGCGTAGGCGTCCCGCCGGCGTAGGCGTCCCGCCGGCGTAGGCGTCCCGCCGGCGGGGGCCCGTTGACCACCACCGGTATGGCAGGCTTTCGGCGTGCAGGACTCGCCTGACGCCGCCCGCCTGCTCGGGGCCGTGGCGGACACCCTCGAGGCCGAGATCCTCGCCGCCACCGACCCCTCTGTCCGGCACGAGGTCCGCGTGGCCGCCAACCTGTGTCGCATCGTGCAGCGCGAGATGGCGCTCGAAGGCGAGGCAGACCGCAACGCCGAGGGGCGCCTCGCCGCCCTGCTCGGCCACGGCGGTTCGAGCCGGCGGCTGTGGGCAGAGCTGGCGGGCGAGCTCGAGGCCGGCGCCTTTGCAGATGCTGGCGAGGAGGGTGCCGTGCACGCCGCCGTCCTCGCCATCGTCGCCGACAAGCTTGCCGTCGCCAAGCCGGGCTACGACAGCTATGACTTCGCGGCTGAGCGCTCTTGAGCCCACACCCTGAGCGCCTGGCGCCGGACGCGGTCGAACTGTCTGCAGGGAGAAACGGCTCACCATCGGGGCACGGCGGCCCGGCAGGTGACGCAGACCTTGCCGCCGGGGTGGCTCGGGCGCTGGCGGACGCCGATCCGGCGGCACCGCCCCCAACGGTGCACGTCACAGGTGTGGCATCGGCGGGGGCTACGCGCCGCACCGTGTTCGTGGACATCGTTCGCGACGGCTCGACAACTGAGGCCGTCGCCCAACTCGCCCCCGCCCTCGCCCGGAGCTTGTCGCCCACGGCCGAAGCTGCCTGTGTCCGTCAAGCCGCCACTGCCGGTGTGCCGGTGGCCGAGCCCCTCGTCGCCACGGACGACGCCGGCTATGTGGGGGTGCCGTTCCTCGTCAGCCGCCGAGTCCGCGGTCTCACCGTTCCGCGACAGATCCTGCGGGCTATTGCAGACCGACCGGGCTTCGGCACCACGTTGGCGCGTCAGTGCGGCAAGACCCTGGCGGCTCTTCACGGGCTCGACCCGGCGGAGGTGCCCGACGATGTCAGCCGGCTCGTCGATCCCACGCCGACCGTGGCCTATGCCGAGCACCTCCGCTTGGTGGCCGCCTCCCTGGCGCCGTCGCCCGTGATGGCGCTCGGGCAGCGGTGGCTGGCTCGCAACCATCCGGAGGCGGCGAAACCCTGTCTCGTTCACGGAGACATGCGCAACGGCAACCTCATCGTCGACGACGACGGGGTGGCTGCCGTTGTCGACTGGGAGCTCGCCCACGTGGGCGACCCGATGGAGGATCTCGCCTGGCTGTGCTTGCGGTGCTGGAGGTTCCGTGCCGATCACCTCGAGGTGGGCGGGTTCGCCTCTTTGACGGAGCTGTCCGACGCCTACGAGGAGGCCGGCGGCACCTGGCGAGCGGACGCCTTTCACTGGTGGAAGGTCGCACGCACGATGTGGTGGTGCCTTGTCCTTCAACTGCAGGCCGAGGCCTTTGTCGCCAGCATGTCGTCATCGCTCGTGCTCGCCGCCAGCGGTCGTCGCGTGGCCGAGATGGAGTACGACCTGCTGATGCTCATCCGGCCGGACGACTGAGGACGGGGCGACGGTCCGCGCGAAGGTGGCAAGGTCACGACCGACTCGACAACCCGGAGGTCTCGATGCCGATTCTTGAGGAACACCACGATGGAATGCACCCGGTCGAGGGCGATGGCTCGTGGAGCGAGTCTTACTACTTCAACGCCTACGACGCGGTCGTCGACACCGGGTTCTTCACCCGAATCGGCATCCGGCCCAACGAGGGCACCATCGACGCTTCTCTCTCGGTGTGGTTGCCCGACGGCCACGTCGCCCATCTCCGTTCTCAGCGGCCACAGCACGACATGATCGACACGCATCTGGCGGTCGCTCCGATCACCTATGACTGCGTGACACCCATGCAGGAGTGGCGGGTGCGAGGCACCGGCTCGGCGCTCGTGCAGCACCTTGCGAGCACGCCGGCAGCGCCCGGCGGGCCCACCATGTGCCAGCTCGATGTCGACGTGACGTTCCGCGCCCTCACGCCGGCGATCGGCGTCGACGGTCAGGGCCAGGACAGGCACGGAGCGGCGAGGGCCGCCGGCACGTCCGTCGGCAAGGGCCACTTCGAACAGGCTGGCCGCTGGAGTGGCACCATCGCCGTCGACGGCACCGTTCATCGCTTCAGCGACGCGCGCGGCAATCGGGACAAGTCCTGGGGTCCGCGGCAGTGGGGCGGTCCGAGGATGTGGCGGTGGTTCTCCATCAACATCGGCGACGACGTCGCCTTCGGCGGCATCCGCATCGACACAGGTGTTGGCGACCTGCACCGCGGCTGGGTGTGGCGCGACGGCAAAGCCACGAGCGTGTCGGAATGGCGCCTCCAAACCGAGCTGGCCGATGACGAGCTGACACAGCGCAGTGTTCAGCTCAGCGTGCTCGACAAGGCCGGGCGATGCCATGAGCTGCACGGCGACGTGCTCCGTGTCGTACCGCTTCGGCGCGCCTCAGGCGCCGGCAGCACGCTGGTCAACGAGGGTCTCACGCGATGGACCTACGAGGGCCGGTCCGGTACGGGCATCGCCGAGTACCTGCATCAGCTGGACGGCGACGGCCGACCCATCGTGCCGATCGAGTAGGTGCCGCTCGAAGCCATCGCCGGCCACGCCGGCGCCGTGGTGCCGATCGAGCAGGTGCCGCCCCCCGCAACGCCGAATGGGCGCCGGGGAGGTACGACGGCGAATCGGTGCACGAGGACGACTACGTGCACGACGGCGAATCCGTGCACGAGGACGACTACGTGCACGACGGCGAATAGGTGCCCGACGGCGAATAGGTACAGTGTCGCCCGTCCGAACAGACCGCTCGACCGGGGGGAGCTCGCGACACATGGCCCAGCCGACGCCGATGGACGAGTACTTCGTCCACCAGATCCCCGAGCTGCTCTCCTCGGTCGCCGTCCGCAACGACTTCTGGCGGGAGAGCTACTTCTTCGAGCTGCACGATCCCGATGGCCGCGGTGACGTCGTGTTCTTCACGATGGCGAGATACCCGAGCCGCAAGATCATGGATTCGATCCAGATGGGCCGAGTCGCGGGCAGGCGGTTCGGCAGCCTGCTCAGCGAGTCCTACGGCGACGATCCCCACACGAGTGAGCTGCCAGGGGCGCGGGTGGAGGTGGTGCGCCCCTTCGAGGAGCTTCGCATCTGGTCCGATCAGTCGGCGTGCGCGATCGGCGTCGACCTGACGTTTCGGGCTCGCACGCGGCCGTACGCCCTGCGGCGAGGAACCATGCGGGCGGGCGACGATGTCGTCTGGGACCAGAGCCACATCCTCCAGTCCGGCCACTACAGCGGTACCTACAGCGTCGGCGACCTCACTCGGGAGGTCGACGGTTGGGTCGGGCAGCGCGATCACTCGTGGGGCATCCGCGACCACGGTCGCTGCCCGCTGTGGATGTGGTTGCAGATTCAGCTCGAGGACGGTTTCCTCGGCGTCTGGCACTGGGAGTTGGCCAATGGCGCCCGGATCTACACCGACGGCTGCTGGGCGGCCGCCGACGGGAGCGACCCGGTGCCCGTCGTGGCGTTCGATCACGACATGGAATGGACCGGGGTCGACGGTGGCACCGCCCGCTATGGCGAGCACGGCGAGACCGTGGAGGGCCTGCGCGGTACGACGACGTTCACGCTGGCGGGCGGCGGCCGCATCACAGTGGAGGCCGAGGGCAACTTCGCACAGCCCTACGAGCCGTTCCATCGCGGCGGCCTCAGCCAAATGAGCGTTCGAACCGACGACGGTCGGCGTGGCACCGCCATCTACGAAGTGACGGGTGCACGTCACCACCACTGGTTCCCGGACACCGTCGTCGACGGCGTGCTCCCATGGTGAGCGACGCACCCGTCCCGATCATCGACACCTTGCAGGAGCTGACGCCGGCGTGGCTCACGAGCGCCTTGGCGGCCTCGGTCACCATCGAGGGCGAACGGGTGCTCGATGTCGGCATCGGTGCCATCGGCACGGGCCAGATGTGCCAGTGCGCCCGCCTGAGCGTGCGCTACGACCGGCCGTCACAGGCCCCGGCCAGCATGGTGATCAAGCTGCCGGCGCTCGACGAGACGAGTCGTGCCACGGCAAGGGTCCTGCGCAGCTACGAGAACGAGGTTCGCTTCTACCAACAGCTGGCACCGACGCTCAGCGTGCGCACGCCAGCGGTGTTCCATGCCGACATCGATGTCGACACGGCGCGATTCGTCCTGTTGCTGGAGGATCTCGCCCCAGCCGAACCGGGCGACCAGATCGCCGGTTGCCTTCCGGAACTGGCGGAGGTGGCCATCGACGAACTCGTCAAGCTGCACGCCGCCCGCTGGGGCGACCCCGGCCTTGCCAATCTCGAGTGGCTCCACGGCGACAAGGACGTCAGCCGCCAGTTCCTCCTCGCCCTCCTGCCTGGGCTCTGGGACGGCTTCCGCCAGCGCTATGCCGCCGACCTCGAAAGTGACGTCCTTGAAGCCGGTGCCGCCCTCTTCTCAAACCTGGAGGGCTACTTGCTGCTCGACGCCGCGCCATCGACGGTGGTGCACGGCGACTACCGCCTCGACAACTTGCTCTTCGACGGCACGCCGGGCGGCACGCCCATCGCCGTCGTGGACTGGCAGACCGTGAGCGACGGGCCGGGGCCGCACGACGTCGCCTACTTCATCGGCGCCGGCCTGCGTCCAGAGCACCGGCGACCCGTCGAGGACGAGCTCGTTCGCCGCTACCACGGCGGCCTCCTCGCTGCCGGCGTGAGCGACTACGGATGGGAGCGCTGTTGGACGGACTACCGCCGCGGCACGTGGTCCGGGCTCCTCATGGCGGTGGCGGCATCCATGCTCGTCGAGCGCACCGAGCGGGGCGACGAGATGTTCCTCACGATGGCTGATCGCCACGCCCGCCACGCCCTCGACCTCGAGGCCCTCGCCGTCATCTCCTGAGCGATTGCTCCAGTCATCCGGCGGTCGCTCCGTCAGATGGTTGGGATGTGGGTCAGCCGATGGAGCCGCGCCAGCCGATCGAGGGGGTCAGCCGATGAGGCGGCGGACGGTTGTCAGTGGTGCCGCCCGAGCGCCAGCAGCTCGGCCGTGTCGGGTGTGAGCGAGGCCGATACGTCGGCGAGCAAGTGGGACGGGACGCGGTGAGCAGGCTGCCAACGAACCGACTCGAGTGGTCGCGGGCGCCCGAGGAAGTAACCCTGGCCGTACCGAATGCCCAGCTCGGCGAGGACGGCAAGCTCGGCGGCGGTTTCGATGCCCTCCGCGATGATCTCTGCCCTGGTCTCGGCGGCGAAGGTCACGAGGGCAGCCGCCAGAGCGCGCCGGACCGGATCGGCGTCGATCCCGCTCGTCAGGGTGCGGTCGAGCTTGATCAGGTCCGGGTTGAGCTTGAGGATGTGGGCGAGGCTGGCGAATCCGGCGCCCGTGTCGTCGATAGCGAGGCGGGCGCCGAGGCGCCGAAGGCCGGTGACGGAGCTGTCGAGGAGTGGGTAGTCGTCAACCTGGACCTGCTCGGTCAGCTCGATGACGGTGCGCGACGGTTCGGAGTCCACGAGCAGGTGTCTCACCTCGGCTGAGGTGATGGCGTCCGGCCCGACGTTGACGCACAGCAACACCCCGGAGGGAAGCTGCGACAGCGAAGAGAGGGCTCCTTGCAGCGAAGCGAGCTCAAGGTCGACACCGAGGCCGACGGCCTTCGCCTCGGCGAACCACTCGTCCGGCGGGCGCTTGGGCTTGCCCGGGAAGCGAGCGAGGGCTTCGAAGGCGAACAGCCTGCCGTTCCACAGGTCGAAGATGGGTTGGAAGTGATGGGCGAGGTTCTTCTCCTCGATGGCGCGCTCGATTCGCCGTCGCGACTCGAGCCCTCCGACCGTGCCCGGGCTCAGGACGTTCGCCACGAAGCGTTCCTCCACGGCGAGACCGTCCTCGTCGAAGGAGTTTCGGTCGAGCTGAGCGGCTGACAGCAGCGTGTTCGTGACACCCGTCAGGTCGTCGGCGGCGGCGGTGACGACGCTCACGAATTCGGCGAGCTTGGTGAGCGTCCGCACGTCTGCGCCGTCGAAGGCGTGCGAGCGCGAGGAGCTGACGTTGAGCACACCGACGGCCGCCGCTCCGCGCCGTAGCGGGACACAGACCGAGGAGACGACCCGGTACGCCTTGCACAGATCCAGATGGACGCGGGGATCGAGCTCGGCATCATCGCATCGCAGCGTGGCGCCGGTTGTCACTGCCAGCCCCGACAAACTGCCGTCGAGCGGCACCTTGTCGCCGACCTGGTCCACGAGGTAGCCCGCACCGCACACGAAGGTGATGGCGGCGCCGTCGCGCACGAGCCCGATGAGGACGCCCTCGGCCCGCGTCACGACGGCCATTGCCTCTTCGGCGACCCGCTGCATCAAGCCCATCGGATCGACCGCTCGCCTCACGGCCCTGTGGAGGTCCGCCCGAGAGTTCAAGATGCCCCTTTTCGCGACTGTCTGCCGGGTCTCCTTCGGTCTTATCGGCCCATTCGAGATGAGGGTTGAGGCATTGGCCTGACGCCACCGCGGCGATGACTTCTAGGATTCGCTGATGGAGTGCCAGGTTGCGAGCGCCACGGCGCAGGACATCGACCTCGTCGGACCGCTCTGGAAGTCCATGGTCGAGCACCATCAGGCCCTCATGGGGGAGACGTGGCCAGCGCGCCATCTCGATGAGGCCTGGCGGTTGCGTCGTCAGCAGTACCTCGACTGGCTCCATGCCGGTGTCGCCTCCCTCTTCATCGGCTCTGAGCCCGGTTCTTCCGAAGCGCTCGGTTACGCCGTCTTGCGAGTGCAGCCACCGGGGCCGACCTGGGACCTCGGTGAGGAGATCGGCATACTCGAATCACTCGCCGTCCTGCCGGGGCGGCGAGGAAGCGGAGTCGGGAGCGCACTCCTCGCCGCCTGCCGCGGCACCCTCGCTGCCCAGGGGATCCGCTACTGGTGCGTGACGGTCGTCGAGGCGAACACGGCGGCGGCGCGACTCTATGAGCGGGCCGGGTTTCGTCCGTTCTACCGAGACATGGTCGGCCTCGTCGCCGAGGCCGATCGTCCAATGCCCCCGCCGTCCACCCGCTGAGGTCGATGAGGGGCTGATGAGGGGTCGATGAGGGGCCGATGAGGCCGATGAGG
>Ga0181523_10002022_pt1 | contig 20419 bp, 11 predicted proteins | sample PEATcosm2014_Bin_43_FD_119752 | JGI IMG/M metagenome (GOLD analysis project Ga0181523, IMG submission 119752) | Peatland microbial communities from MTU Mesocosm Facility, Houghton, MI, USA - PEATcosm2014_Bin05_30_metaG | ecosystem: Environmental > Terrestrial > Soil > Wetlands > Peat | place... | reverse complement strand
GGGTTGGCAGTATAGTCCCGATTGCGCTGAAGATAGCTCATGTTGCGCGAATAGGGGTCTTCGAAGATTCGAATCGCGTATGTCTTGCCGGCTTTCAATGTTGCGCGCACCACCGACGACAAATCAAACCGCCGCCAATCACCCGACTGCGGCATGACGAGATAACCGCCCCCGACAATTTCCCCGGAACCACTGTTGCGAACTTCAATCCTTTTCATCGCACAAGTGATACCGGTGTTCACGGGTCCGGCACCGTTGGAGAATTTTACGCGCAGCAGATAATTCCCGCTCCGCTCAGCCGTGAAGTCCGCCGAAAGTTCATCCTCCGGTTGGCCCCAATCCTCGAAGTGGCTGCCTTGCACCAATTTGCCACCGCGATTCTTCATTTCTTTGGCCGCGATGTCCCATTGGCTGTTCGCGTCCGCATAAAACCGGCTTTGAGTCAAATGCGAAGCATTGCCCGTTTTGGCATCCAGCGTTTCAACGGCGTAAAAATGAATCCGGTTCGTATAGTCGGACGAATCCGGGTCGAGCCAGGAAGTTTCTTTGAGATGTTCGGCGCAGAGCCGGCCATCGCGATAGATGTTGAAAACAACATTGGCGGCGTTGGCCTGCCGGTAATGCAGCATTAAACTCCCATCTTGAACCGTAATCCCGCCGTGGCCAACGTCTTCCCATTCGGGTTGTACTGGCCCAAAAATCGTTTGTTTATCGGCGGCGTTTGCAATCAAATTGAGAGGTTCGCTACCGGAATTGTCCGCAGGTTTCTCAAGGTAAACGTCCCATTGATTCTGGTTCGGCAAGGAGGTAGCAGCAACAAAGTCCTTCCCAATCGGTTTTTCGTTCAACTCGATTTTGCGGATGGTGCACACGCCCTTGCCGCGAAACCCGGCCGGGGGCAGGTGAACGCGGACGGAAATTGTTTTGCCGCGGTAAGAAAAGTTTGTCAACTGGACGAGATCGGACGAGGCAAAAGTTTCATTGCGGAGGTTGCCGGTGATGCAGGGCAGAAAACGAATCCCATCCCACGATGTTTCCATACCAAAAACTACGTCCTGCACCACCGCCAGATAGCCGGCGACCGACCAGATCTGGCGTTGCGAATCAATGACCGGACCGCTGAGCACGCCATCTTTCACCTGCGTTTTGCCGGTCACGAAATCGTAGTTCTCCATGTTCGACAGATTGAACGCCGCGCCACGCATCAGCGAATGGACACCCTGGTCAATAACGGCAGCATTGCCGACCCTGCGCGCCGCCTCGATCCAGAAGGCGGTGACAAAAGGCCAAATTGCCTGATTGTGGTAAATCGGAACTGTGCTTTCCTCCGGCCACACGACGGGTGGACCGTAAAGTCCGACCGGATAGTGACTCAGAATGGATTCCGCCTTCGACCTGTCGGCAACGCCGGATAAAATCGAGAGTGATTCTCCAAGCAGATCATAGCGCTGCACGCGGATGCCATAGGCTTCGTCCGTCAGGAGATAGGTGCTGTATAGTCCTGCCAGGGCGTCAAAGAATTTATTGTTAATGGCAGTTTTGAGCTGCTTTCCCCAGTTTGCGTAACGGGTCTGGTCATCGTGCAAGCCCAGCCGGCCTGCGTACTCGGAAGCGGTGACCAGCGCAAAATAATCCGCAGCGTTCACCGAAAGCGCCTTGGACATCGCAATGGCAAGAACATTGGTCTTCGTCCAACCGGGATAAGTCTGCTCGCGCCAGTCGAGAAATGATTGCTCGCCACAGTAAAGCCCGTCTTCCGGATCATAAATCAGCCGGCGATCCTGTTCGAGCGTGTCGTGCAGAACAGGATAAACCTTGCTCAGAACTTTTTGCTGCTCGGCGGCGGACAGATATTTCAGCGCCTGACTTGCACCGAGTGCCCAGACAATCCGATCGCTTGACACTGGATAACTTCCACCCGAGCCGGTGTCCTGAATAATCTGGTTGGTAAAGCCGCCTGACACCGACGATTTGATGGCTGACGTTTTGAAGAAGAGTGAATTGAGCGCGCGCTGCGGATCAAATTGCGCCAACGCCAAATATGTGGAATAGGACAAATCCCGCGTCCACACGTAAGTCCAGAACGCCCCGGTCTGAAACGCTTCCAGTTTGATTGGTTTGCCGTGGTTGTAGGCCCCATCCTTGATCTCGGCGACCGAGTTTTGAAGCGCCTCTTGGATGGCCAATGCGTAAAGACCGTCAAAAAGTATGCTGCCCGTTCGAAGCCTGGCCTGGTCCGGAATCTCCGTAATCTCCACTGGCTTGTCCGGCGGGTCGTCAGGCAAAACAGCTGTGGTGGTGAGCACATAACTCCGTAAATTCCCATTGTGGCTTATGGTCATCGTCGCCCGGACCGAACCGTCAGACAGGGATTCGCTCTCTTGGGCCGTCGCAGGTAATGAACAAACGTAAAGCAGCGCGCTGAACGTGCCAAACCAAACCGGTATTTTCGGACATTTCATAATTTATAAAGCATGGCGGCATATAAGAGCGGATCACGGCCCCAAACGAACCCGGTAAAAGCGACGAGAGAAAACAAGTGAATTCGTGTCGGCCCAAAAGAAAGGTAAAACAGGCGAATAGGCCGTGAATAGTAGATTCCAAGAGCTCAGGTTTGTGGAAGCCAGAATCGTGTAGTCGGGCCCGGCGTCGCCGGTGATCCAACACCCAAACTGGCCAATGGTAATCAAAGGACCCTTGAGTGTGGGTTCGACCGGCTGAATCACCGTTACCGTGAAGGCCTGGGTGGCGCTCATGGGGGGCACACCGCTGTCTGTGACGACCTCCTCCATGGTCTGCGTAGATGGTGACTGCGCAATGGTCGGTCGCCATGTAAATACGCCGTTATTCGCGTTGATGGCCGCATTCGTCGGAGCATTGAGCAGGGTGAAGGTCAACGTTTGTGGCGGAACGTCGGCATCGCTGGCCGTATTGCTGATCACCAGCGCCGTCCCAGCCAGGATGGTTTGGTTGGAAATCGCGGCTAACACCGGCGACTGATTGAAGGTCACGTTATCGAAACTGGCGGTACAGCTTGTCGTATTGTTGTGCGCGGTCACAGCCACGCCGGCATAAGCAGCAGCATTCATCGTGACGCTGGTGTTCGTGCCGATTTGCGTCCAGTTTATCCCGTCGGTGCTGTAGTAAGCGCTGAAATTGTTGCCGCTTTGCACCAACCTGACCCACTGTGGCGCCGTCACGCCTGAAATAACTGTGCTGGTGGTCCCGCCGCCCGAACTCGTCCGTTGCTGGAACTCCACACCCTTGCCCGCGGTGATAACCACGGCCGCATTCGCGGCGCCAGCCGCCGCGCTCTCCCGGATCATGACGCCCGCCTTGGCCCAAGGGTCGGTGTTCTGCACGCTCACCACTCGGGACCGAACTTCGCAATTCCCGCTGGATGTTTGATATACGTAACGGAACGCATCCGCCGTGCTTGCGATGTCCGCACCGGAGCCGGTCACCGTGAACGTGCCGTTGCTGTAACTAGCACTGCCGGTCAGACCAACGGACCCTATGTCCGCAGTCGCCCACGGACTGGGCAGCGGATTGTTAAGGTTATTGAAGTTAAACCAATTGAGGTTGGAAGCTGCATTTTTGAAGACGACGAATAGTTTGTGAACTCCCGAGGCGCCGGAAACCGATGCGGAAATTGTCAGCCAGTTCTGCCAGCCGCCCGTGTTGCCAACCGGCACCATTGCGATCAGGGTTCCTGTTGGACTGTCCAGATGAAACTCGATCGTGCCACCGGCCACAGCGGAGGCGACACGCGCCGAGACGCTTGCTGGTCCGGTGCCAAAATCAATATTGTTGAAGGCCACATAACTGTCTCCATTTGTATTGTTGACATCGCAAACATCCAGCCCTCCGCCCGTGTCTGAGGTCGTTTCCGTTCCAATGCCAGACATGGAGTCGTAATTGTCGGCCTGAATTTGATTCGTGGCGCTGGTCGTGCCGTTGATCTCCAGCCAGATCATGTCCCAATACTGAAGCTGAGGAACAGTGAAGTTGATGTAGTTGCCACCACCATCGCTGCCAGTGGTATAACTGAGTTGCGTGGCCACACCGAAGTTGGTGTCCGGCGTGGCATACCACAGATTCCCGCCGCCAATTGAGCCGGTGTAATACATTTTCACAGCCAGATGGCTGAGCGTCGGTGGCGCCGGGCAAGTTCCGTTGTAATCGTTCCAGGCCGTGCTGGTGCTGTTAAGCAGGTTGACCAGGTGAATGATGTTATACCCCAGCGTCTCCTTTGAAATGATCCAAACTGTACCCGTGCTGCCGTTGGTGCTGGTCGTCACCCCGGTGATGGCCGCAGCATTGTTCGCACTGACCGTATCACCGCGCAGCAGGTTCTCGTACCCAACCAAAAAATCGTAGTAGGCGCGCATCGCGGCCATGAGCGAAGTGGTCATCAGCACACCGCTGTCATTGGGGAAATAATCATTGTTCAGCATATCGTTGCCATCTCCCAACTCAAGATGCGCGCCACCACAGGCAAACATCGCAGCATCTGTCAATAGAACCCCCGGCGCGTTAAAATAACCTGAACTCAACCCGGTGTCCATGTAAGCGGGCATCACGATGGCTTTGCTGCCATAGCTCCGCACATTGTTCACGCGCTGGTTAAACGAATTGTAATTGGGATTGCCAGACCACAATTCCGAGTAAATAAAATCCACATTTGCACTTTGCGCCACCTGATTTTCACCTCCAGCATCCACCGTATTGAAAGTCATCCGCTTGCCCAAAGCCATTTTCGCGTTGTTGATAAACTGCGGGTTGTAATCGTCAAGACTGAAGAAGTTACCGCTATAATCATACGCCGTGTGCTGGCCCACGGTGTCAATGTGCCAGCCATCAAAGGCGAAATTGGTGAACACCGCTTGCTCGCGGCCGTAGATGTAATTTTGCCAGTTTGTGTCACGGTTGTTCATCTCGTAAAGGTTTGTTGTCGCCCAAGTGCTCGGCAGAGAATAACCGTATTGATTTCCGATGGAAGCTGGCGAGCTGGAGAAGATCCCCATCGAAAGCGTCGCTCCGCTGCCATCCGTCAGGTAATTGGCCCACGCCATCCCATACGAATTGTAATTCATCGCCATCATGTTGTAAAAATGGGCGGCCGCGATAAGATTGGTGACCGTGCTTCGATAAATAGTCCGGTTGGCGACATCCGGCCAGGTGGCACCGGGATTGTAAGGAAGGTGATGTTTCCACTGCCAGTCGTAGAACTCTATTCCGTTGAGATGATAATTCTTCAAGAGCCACATGGTATGATACGCATCCAGACTGGAGTCGTAATGGGCGACATATCCGTAGCGCGGAAACTTTGACCAGTCGCTTGAGACATCAACGGCCGAGGAACTGCTGTCCACTACATTGCCGTTCGTGTCCATGACGCTGACCGAGACGAGGTAGCCTTGATAGTTGGTGACCGGTGGCATCCAGGAAAACACGGCGGCGGCAGTGGTATTCGTACCCAGATTCGATACCGATTGGGACGGAAGATTCGTGCTGACATAACCGAGATGCGAAATCACCACATTAACGGAACCGTTAAACGTGGAAGCCGTGCTGTTTGTGAGCTGCACATATATTGTGGCGCCATTGCCGGGGGAATACATTGCCTCGTCGGTGTTCACATCGGCAATGAAAGAACCTGCTTCCATCTCCAGTCCGAGCAAGCTGGTGAAAAGAATGAGCGCCAAAGTCAATAAAGGCCGTGTCCCCATAATCGACCGGATTCCAATAAGATATGACAAGCTAATTATATGGCGTGTGTTGCCCGAGATAAAGCATGTCGGGATCAGTGAGGCTGCAAGCTACAGCACGCTTTGAATTATACTGCACCGGTTCGTTGACTATCGGCCCCCGCCACTTGTGAATTTCCGCATGTCCGTCCGCGAAACCCATTCCGCAATCGCCGGCATGCTGGCTGCCGGGCAATTCCGTAAATGACGTCGTGGCATAAGTAGCTGTGTATAAAATGCCATCATCAATGCTGTCCGGATGTTCATCGGTAAATACCCAGACATCGGTTGGTCTTGGGGAATGAAAATCGCTCATCTTTTTTGCCACATAAAAGTTGGCGAATATGCCAATCTTAAGCCCATCGCCGACAGCGGCGTTCATGGCGACACTTCGGCAACGATGATCCCATCCCGCCTTGACTTCGACCGGGCTGGCAAAATTTGCCGCCGGGCAGGCAAATACGTTGTAGTTCTTGCCCAGATAGTTACCCAACAAGGAATAACTGTCATTAATAAGATAGTCAAGGTTGGTATTAGATGGTGCAGTGGACCAATCTAATGTGCCGGTTACCCAGGACTTGACAAATATGTTGTTGATGTGCGGATCGCTGTTGATGGGGAAGAGATCTTGATTTTCGTCTGCATACATGGTCCAAGCCAGAATTAGTTGCCTTTCATTGTTCATGCACTGAGCTGCGTATGCCCTTTGTTTGGCCCTGGCCAACGCCGGTAATAGCACGGCAGCCAGAATCGCAATGATCGCTATGACCACCAGCAACTCGATCAAGGTAAACCCTTCACGGCGAACTTTCAAAATGCTTCCACTCATTCTCTTCATTTTACAGATCCCTTTCGGCCCCGCCGCGCTTTGGCACGGCGAGGCCAAGGTTCTCTACTCAACCCCAATCATGGTTTGACCAGTCGGAAGAACGTTTTCCCAATGGCCGGCCAGTTGGTCTGGCTCACGAAACCGTTGATCGAACTCGATCCAATCGTCCAATTGGTGCCATCCGTTTGGATCAGATCCTGCCAAGTGCCGACAACATTGGCGCTCACCTGCAGATGCGCCCCTGGCCGGCCCAGCCAGGTTACCGGCATGATGCCGCCCGATGGTTTGCCTATCGTCAGTTGACCGCCATTTAGCGAGTTCGCATTAAAGAACGGTTCTTGATACTGGTTACCGAAGGTGTCTTGCGGCATCGCGTACGAGCCAGTCGCGGTGGAGCGTACCACGCGGTAGTGGTTCTGTCCATCGGGCGCCTCGATGTCCTCAGGCCCCAAATCTCCATTTGTGGCTACGCCTATGCCGTATTTGTATGCAAATGCCACAGTTGTGCCCAGGGGAATAACCACGGTGTTTGAATATATTCCGCTTCCTGGCGGAGTTTCAAACAATTGATATTGCGGCGGAGCGGCGACAGGAGCTTGAGGATTAAACCAGGGATACCAAGGAACGAAATCCCCGTTGATCCAAACAGTGTCACCTGCGCTGAATGCATGTCCATCGGTCCCAACGGCGCCATTCATGTTCACCGTGAAGCTCACGGCTATGGCCCCGGGCAAATAGTCGTCCGCCTCTTTGTCATCAAACAAGACCGCGGGCAACACGGTAGCGGCTACATTCGGCAACTGAAAGAAGCGGTTGTAGGCATCCGGGCCGTCATCCTGCGTGCTCACCTTTGGAGTGCTGCTTTCATAAATCGTTCCTAAAGAAATGCTGTTAAGGACGAATTTGTAGGATTCCCCGCTTTGTGCTGCGCCCACGATGGGAACCACCCCGCTATAGATGTTAGAAGCGTTCCCGGCGAGCGTGGGGTTGTTTGTCAGCACGTATGCACCGGAAACCCAGTCGTTGAAACTGCCCTGCACCTCGACGCTGTCAGCTCCCGGCTTGAAATGGCCAATGCCGATTTGCACCGTCATATCTACCTGGAACGTGACTTTGTTGGTAATTGGGGGCGTGTTGGCCGTATAGGCCATATTATTGAAATAGGCGTCACCGTTGTAGCCGTTATCGGTGGAGTTCTTCCAACTAAACATCGCGAATGAGTCAATCGGACCGCTGTTGGCCAACGTCCCCGTCACAATCGCCGGCGGATCGAACGTTCCCTGGCCATTGTAACGAGTGATGGACAAGCTGTAGGTATTCGCGCTGGTCAACGTGACCTGCGCATCATATCCGTAGATGGTGAATCCGACTCCCGGGATCTGATTGGTGCCGGAGGCGTCCACTACCGTGAGGTTGGCTCCGCCACCGGCTGAGTAAACCTGCAGCCGGGCGCGAGCATTCCGGTTATTCGATCCGTTCTGGGAGGAGCTATTTGATCCGTTGACGTTTCCATTTCTGAGCGTGAAGCCAACCTCACCAGGATTGCCAATCCCGCCGCTGTTCTCGAAGGACATCGAGAATGAATCCCCGGCTACGCTTAACGGATTGGTGAGCCGGCGGTAGCCGGTCGATTCCTCTTGCTGCACGTTGCCATTGAAGTCAATGGCATAGAGTTTAAAAACGGAACCGTCTGAAGCTAAAATGTTGACACCATTGTCCACGGCTCCAAAACCGCTGAAGCCTTCACCGTGATAATTGTAATACATGCTCCAAGCCCCGAAGCCGATCCCTTCATTCTGTCCATTGTTCCAGTTAAGGCTGTAGTTTGCGGAGTTGTCCTCGCCAGTTCCATAAACTCTTAGGGTGTAAGTTCTACTCCCGGGGCAACTGTCGGCATCGATGGCGGTCACGGTGAAAGTATAATCACCGGTATTGGTCGGCGTGCCGGACACGGTGCCATCGGCTGACAAGCTCAAGCCCAGCGGCAGTGAACCGCCCGCCAACGCAAAGGTATAGGGTGCCAGACCGGCACTGGCGGTGATAGCCTGACTATATGCCGTCCCTGACAAAGGACTCTCCAGACTCCCCAAGAGGATCGTCGGACAGGTAAAAGCAGCATGGTTGGTGTAATACAATCTGTCAAAATAGACGTCACTGTTTACGCCGGTGTCGGGGTCTTTGGTCCAACTGAACATTGAGAAGGAGTCAATCGTGCCGCTTCCGGCTAACGTTCCCGTCACGACAACGGGAGGAGCGGTCACCCCTACGCCGTATGAGATGTTGGAGTACACAGTGATCGAAAGGCTGTAAGTGTCCGGCCCTGTCAGTGTCACCGCGAAATCGAAGCAAGTGCCTGGCCCAATATTCGTGACCGAGGTCGGCTGTGGACCTGAAGCATCCTCCACCACAACGTAGTTGGTGCCGCCGAAAGCGTAGTTGGTGACTGCCGCCAGGTAAACCTGGAGCCGGGCGCCAGCGCCTTGATTACCCGATCCGGTGGTGTTGCCGTGCCGGAGCGCAAAACCTTGTTGTCCAGGATTACCAGTCCCATTATTGCCGTTTTGCAATTCAAGCGACAGCGCGAAGCCGTCACCTGCCTGCTGCAATGGGGTGACGAACGTGCGATAGGCAATCGCTTCCAAAAATGGGGAGGGCGTGCCACCGAACCCGATGGCGTAGAGTTTCCAAATAGAGCCATCTGCTGCTTGAATGTTTGGATCGCCTGTGCCGTTATTATCCCTCTCGTATCCTGTGTAGCCATTGGCTGCGCCGTGACTATTAACATAGAATGTCCATGGGCCAAAACCGGTACCGCCGACTGCGGTCCAGGAAACGTAGTTGCTGGAGCTGTCCGAGCCGATCATCGCGACTGCTTGAGTCGCAAAGATGCCCGTTGCAGCAATGCAAAGGGCGACTTTTAACATGATTTTTTTCATAAGAAGCGTATGGGTGGTGTGCAGGTTTAAGTTTGGTTAAAATGCGATTTCGTGATCATGTTTCTATTATCTCTGGCTCCCCGTTTTTGACCAGCTAGCCGAACGGTTAGTTTTTGGAAGATTTCCCGGTCTTGAATTTCAAGGCTGCTTCAGTGCGGGAATGCACATGCAGTTTCTCGTAGATGTGTTGGAGGTGCCACTTGACCGCCGCAACGGTTACGCCCAATCGTTCTGCAATCTCCTTGTTTCCCAAACCGTGCATTACCAATTGCAGCACTTCTTGCTCACGCGGAGAGAGGCTTCCCGCTTCTGACGCCGCCGCGACCTGCTCCCTGAAATGCCCGATCACTTTTCGGGCAATCTCCGGCGTCATGGGCACACCACCTTCCTGTGCTTCCTGGATGGCGGCGATAACGCGTTCAGGCCTGGCTCGTTTAAGCAGGTAACCACACGCGCCGGCGCGCAAAGCCTGAAAAATGCGCTCGGAATCTTCATAGACCGTGACGATAATAATATGAACGGAGGGCAGCAGTTCCTTGACCTGCGCGGTGCATTCCACGCCTGACTTGTCCGGCAGTTGAATGTCCATGAGCACCACATCCGGGCAGGCTTTCGGAATTTTCCGCAGCGCCTCGGCGACTGTGGTGCAGGTGCAGACACACTGAAGCCCCGGCGTACGGTTGATCAGCGTTTCAAACCCTTCGCGCAGCGTTTTGTTGTCCTCTACGATACCAACTTTAATCATAGCAATGTTTTGGGCAACGGAGCCTGGAAACGAATGGTGGTTCCCTCTCCCGGCTTGCTTTGGATATCGCAACGCCCGTCCAACGCGCTCAATCGTTCCTGCATGTTGGCAAGCCCATCGGCACCGGCATCCGGTACGCCAGGGTTGATGCCGCGGCCGTCGTCGGCCACGATGACAATGAGCGCGTTGTCCTGGACGGACATCCGCAGCCAGACCTTGGTCGCACGCGCGTGGCGGACAACATTGGTGAGGGCCTCCTTGAAGGCCAGGAACAATTCCTGCCGGAACTTGGGATCGAGCGGATAATCGGGCAGATCTTCCGCCACATCCAGGCCACACGCCACGGAAGCCAGCTCCGTCAACCGCTGGGCATATGCCCCAAAATAACTGGCGAGCGAGGCGATGGTGTCGTTGCGCGGATTCATCGCCCAGACGATTTCATCAAGCGAAGTCACCATGCGTAGCGCCTTTTCATTCAATTCATCCACATAGCGGGCCTTTTCCTCCGCGGAGGTGGCGGGACTTTTGACCAGTGACGTGAGCATGTTGACCTCGGTCAACCCCGCCCCCAAGTCATCATGCAAATCTTGGGCGACACGGGCGCGTTCCTGCTCGACCGCGTGCTGGCGTTCCGCACGCTGGCGCTTCTGAATTTGCGTTTCGAGCTGGAGGGTGCGTTCCGCCACTTGCCGGTGCAGCAGCTTGATCCAAATCAGGGCGGCTATCAAAACTCCAAGCAGCACGCCCACCAAGGTCAGCAAGCGTCTCAATGTCCACCAGGGCGGCCGGGACAGTATCCTTACATCAAAACCGGAGTTCAGCAGGAGTTGGAAGGAATCGATCGGCCGGCCCAAAACCCGGTTGCCACCCTGCCCCAAATAGACCCCGGTGAGTTCAAGCCTGCTGCCAGGTGTCAAAGGCTCCTTGAGACCCGCCTTGTCTTTCACCGAGGCCGTAAACCGGCGCAAGCCGCTCTGCATCTCGAGCACCGGTCCTTCCGGTTTGCTGTTGATCCCCAACAGCACGCCATCCACTTGCACCAGCGTCGAGTCATAGTCATCGCGGAGCAAGTTGTCAGCTTCTAACTGATGCGCCGCGGGCAACTCGGCCAACCCCAGCCGACGAACCACAGCCTCCCGCAACACGGGAGACGGGCCGCTCAAGTCCGGGAACCCCACCACATCTACAAGATCACAGACGTGGGCGTTCAACGTTCCGGCGGGGATGAAGCGCAGACCATTGTTGCCATCCATGAGGAAACATCCTGCATCGCCCAGGTAAACGATCTGTCCGGAAATCTTCACGCGCTGGAGCGATCCCGCCTGGGGGTCGAACTGCAACAACTCTCCGATATGCTTGGTGGGAATGGCAAACGGATCAATCAGTGCCGGCTGAACCACGTCCACCCACTGCTGATTAATGCGGATATTGCCCACCATCACCCGTTGGGCCTGCTTGTCCCAGTCGGCGAACAGACAGCCGCGCAATCGCACCAGCGCGTTCTCGTCTGTCTTGGGTAGCAGCGGAGCCATGGCATCCAGTTGCACCTTGATACGGCCGTCACGGGTGAGCAACAAGATCGTGTCGCCGTCCATCATGGTTACCACGCCTTCCAGTTCGACGTATTGGCAGTGCATGCTCCCGTTCAGGAGTTGATCCCAAGTTGGACGGACCGGATTCGGCAGGGTGCCGGAGCCCAATCTTTCAATCCGGGAGGCAAGGATATAGGGTGAAAACTCGCCGGCAGCCGCGACGCCCTCCAGCTCGCAGTAATCTCCCACTCGCAGCGGCAAAGGCCTCCCGATGGCCACGTAGAGTCCCCGCGTTGTATCCTGGAGGACAAGGGCGTCGCCTTCCAGGACGGTGGTGATCACACCACGCAGCTTTACCGTGTAGCCTCGTTTCAGTTCTTCGCGACTCAACTGGTTGACCTGTTCCGCCGTGGTGAGAACCGGCATCGCACCAGGCTCGGTGGCACCCTCTCCCACACGCCGGAAGAAAACCCAACGCAACACCGGATTGGTGTCCTCCACGGCAAACCGTGCCAGCACTTCGGAAATCCGGCCTCCGACATAATCCGGCTCGACTGCCTCCAAAAGAATGCGGCCCGAACCATCGTCCAAATATGCCGGCTGCCCCGGCCCCGCGGACAACATATTTCCCCGGACATGAACGACCGGTTGCGATCCGCCCTGGAGAGGCATTGCCACCACGTTGCTGATGGTCATCAATGGATACATGGCCCATAAATCCGGCGTGACATAACTTTGGTTGATGTCATTCCAGCTCTGCACGAAAAACTCGCCGGGTACGGTGCTCCCATCCAGGCTGCGAATATCGCGACAAACTCCTACAGCTCGGACGAGGTTTTGAGGCACAAGGGTAAAAGAGTAACCGGAATTCTCAGCCACCTTCAGCCGCACGTGGCCCGATTCGGTGATCAGTTCGAGATTCAGGGCATTCTGCAGACGGTTGACTGAGGAGACGGTCCCTTCAATTTCCGACCACCGGTATTCCTGCTTTTCGACCGGGAGTGAGCCGCTCGCGACCGCTTGCACTTCCGGCAAGGCAACCCGACCGACGGTTTCCACCCGGAGAGAGGAATCTCCGATAAACAGACGGCTGCCATCGTCAGACCGGGTGTAAAATTTGTAGAAGCCGTCTTTCGTTACCTGGATGAAGCCAGTGAATTGCAGCCCCACTTGCTCCTTTCGACTTTCAACGTCGAGGCTGAAATTGTTCACCACTCCGGAGCGAACGGCGGGGAGGTGACTGAGGTTGGGAAGCAGGCCCCACCACATGCCTTCACAGCAGCGATAACTCAACCCATTGACAAAGTTCGTAACTCCGTCTGCAGAGTGAACCACGGCTCGAAAGAGCGCCGAGTCAGGAATCTTCTGTCTTGGTAGTTCCGGCCCCTCGTAAAAAGCCTCCAGTTCATATAAGCCCGTTCGATTGAACCAATCAACCCGGATAGGATGCATCCCGGCCTCAAGAAAAATACGTCCAGATTGCTCGGTCGCCACATGAATCCCATCGTTTTCCACAACGGGAATGCTCGCCAACTTGATTGCGTCGGTCGTTTTAACCACCGTGCAAGCCCCCTGCAAACTCAACCGCTCGCCTTGGCGTGGCAATCGGCATGGAAGATCAAGTTCCAACTGCGCGACACCGGTGTCGTCCTGTAGAATTACCCTGCCTTCAGAATCGCTTGACCACCACACCGCTCCCTCCAGGCTCACCGCAGCAACAAGCCTCGGGCTCGAATCAGCCAACTGCCGCAATTGCATGACGTTGGTGATTTGAAGCGAAAATTCCAAAGGCGATTCGGCGACATTTCCGAAGACTGGTTTGACGCCCCAAATCGCCACCGTACTTGCCGCGCACAGGCAGGAAATCCGCAAAACATTGTTGCACAAGCGCCACATGGAATGTTTCAAGTATAGCACGTTGAGCATGGCGATTACAATGCGCCCGTGAGAGAAACACGCTGCGATTCAGGTCGAGGCGGTCATGCCCGATGCTTTTTTAACCGGATTTGGGTGACACGATGTGAATGGAACGATTCTGCCAGAATCCTCGGTCCTGCCCAGCTAGCCAAAAGGATAGTTTTTTGCATTGCTGCCTCGGCGAAAAATGACCATCCGGCGGAGATTTGCCTGGCCGTCACAAAGGCTTGAAGTTTTCCGTGGCACTTGACAGTTGAAGCAACCCGCGCGAGGCTGCGGTATGGTAACTTGAAGGTGATTTATGAAAACAAATCATCTGCAAAAAATGGTTGCGGTCATGACCGTCGCAGGTCTGGCTTTGTCAGCGTCAACGGCGGTGGGACCGGGTTCGTCTGCTCCAGACAGCGCGCAACCGGCAGCGGTCAACGCGCCCGTGCCGCAGTTGTCTTACGGCGTGGCGCAAATCGTGAAGCTCGCGCAGGCGAACGTCAGCGATGACGCGATCATGGCTTACATTAAAAGTTCCGGGAACAGCTATGGTTTGAACGCGGATCAGATCATTTATCTGCGGCAACAAGGCGTTTCTGACGCCGTCATCACGACGATGTTGAACCAGCCCAGACCGGGGCTGGCCGTAGCCGTACCGACAACGCCAGTACCGCAGCCGATGGCTTCGACTGCTTATGCCAGCCAGGATTCGGCGGACACGGTTGCGCCGCCGGTGACCTATGTTCAAACCGTTCCGGCTACGACTTATTATTACCAGCCTTATTATTACTACCCGGCTTATGGTTGGTGTTTACCGGTGACGTATTCCTTTGGGTGGGGCGGTTATTACCGAGGTTATTATGGTAGCTATTATCGCGGTTATTATGGTGGTTATCGTGGCGGCTGGCATGGTGGATGGCGTGGAGGTGCGTCCAGTGTAGTTTGGCATGGCGGCAGGTTTACTGGAGGTTGGCATGGCGGTGCGCCTGGCGGAGGTTGGCACGGCGGCGGGTCTGCTGGAGGTTGGCATGGCGGCTGGCACCGCTGAAATAATTCGTCAGTTGTCGTTGTATAGACTATCCCCTGCGTCACAAAGGATTGAAGTTGTCGGTTACAGTTGTCCGTCATCCTCTGGCCGCAATATTACGGTCCGCGGCTCAACGAAGACGGCAACCGCGAATTTTTGAAACGTTTGCTGGGTGAGACTTCGCCCGTCACCTGCCTGCCGAGCCGTAGCTTCTGAGCGAAGGCTGGTCACTCACATCTGCGAGAGTGTGTTGTTTGCCGTGCTGCCGCCAAAAAATGGCGTCTCTCAACTCCCTGTCCCGTCATAGCCTTGGCGGCGACGGGTCCCTGTCCTCCATAGCGCCTGCGCGACGGAGGAAACCATCAACCATTTTCCACACAGCGTTTTGCAATTGCCAAACAGCATTTCCGTCCTACGATGCTGTCGAATCTGCATGGCTATGGGCAACAGTCAGAAAAACTCAACGGGTTCACGCTCGGTTGCCGTGAATCATTGACCTATGCTCTGGGTTGCTCCATCGGAAAAAGATACCGTCACCGAGACGCTCGAAAAACGCCTCTGGGACGCCGCTGACCAGTTCCGCGCCAACTCCGGCCTAAAACCCCAGGAATACTCCGGCCCGATCCTCGGTCTCATCTTCCTGCGCTTCGCCGAAGTCCGCTTCACCGCCCAGCGCGCGAAGCTGGAAAAGGCGGGCACAAGTTCGCGCCGTGGATCACGGCTGGATGAACCCGCCGCCTCTCGCGGCTTGGAACTCGGCAGTGCCTCGTGTCGCGCTTGAGGCGGTGCTGCAAAAATCAGTCGGTGAAATCGCAGAGGTCGAACGTGCTATAGACCTACTGCTGCAATACTCCCTTGCTGAGCGGCATCGCTCGATCGAGGGCTTGGACTTCATTGAGTTGCCCTTGGTCGCGCTTATGTTCGGGCGGAAAAAGCTGAACGTCAGTCCGTTCCAGGCCACCATCAAGGCTGACGCCGATCTGCTTCAAATGCTCGGCACGGTTAATCGAGGGGAGGTCCACTTCAGCCTTGCGAAACGCATCGACCATTTCCTAGGGAGCATCGCGCGCAGAATTGAGAAGGGGGAGACGTTTGAGAAGTATGCTCCCATTATAGAAATGATAGGTCGGCACTTTCCACCGGCCTGGTTATCCCTCGCCCGGTTACACATAGAGGAAGGAACAGCAGAGGGGTTTGAAAAAGCGAAAACTGAACTGCGCCGTTATCTTGAGAAAGACGCGTCAAGTCCTGCAGCCGCCGAAGCCTGGCGCAACTTGGCATACTGCTGCTTCAAGACCAACGACCTGCTTGGTGACATTCACGCATTTGTTCAACGAAGCAAAATTGCCGCTGTGCCGTTCAGCGACCTGACAAACACATCACGGTTGCTCAACGACCTCACCAGAAGGCAAATGTTAGATGCCGGGGCGGATGAAAAGCATGCGCTAGGCCACGAGTTACTCGAAGTGATGCAGCGCCGTCTTGGCGAAGCCAAGCCAGATGATTTGGCACAGATGGCATGGCTGGCTCTGCGGCTCAAGGATTACGGCCGAGCGAGAAACTTTGTCCGGCGCGGCTTAGAACTTGAGCAGGACAACCCATACCTTTTGAAACTTGCGGCAGAGCCAAATATCTCTATCTGACATGCCCCACGCCTACACCGAAGACCAGTTTGTCGAGCCGTCCGCCATCGCGTTGTTCGCGGAGCTTGGCTGGACCACCGTTTTCGTAATACAAAGCCACCGCCGGACGCGCGACCTGCTGCTGCCGCGTCTGCTGTCGGGGCAGGTGGAGGTTTCTGAATCCAACGTGAAGACAGGAATGCCAGCCGCATGAGTGCCTACCGGATAGAGGCTCTCGACCCGGCCAGGCACCGGCGGGCGGAATTTCACTGCGAATCCCCGGAGTTAACGGAATTTCTGCGGACGCGAGCGCGGAAGGAAATGCAGGCGCGCGCCTCGGCGTGTTTTGTGCTGGTGACGGCAGCCGACCCGGGACGGATTGTTGGTTATTACACGTTGTCCGCCGCGGAAGTGGTCACCGCCGAACTGCCGGAAGCGATGGCGAAAAAGCTGCCGCGTTATCGGTCGCTGCCCGCGACGTTGCTGGGCCGGTTGGCGCGCGATCTGGCTTTTCGCGGGCAGGGCCTCGGCGACCGGTTGATGCTGGACGCGCTGGCGCGGGCGTTTGCCAGCAGCGCGGAGATTGGCTCGGTCGCGGTGGTGACTGATCCGAAAGATGAACGGGCGGCGGCGTTTTATCGTGCGTTTGGATTTATCCGGCTCACTGACCGCCGGCTGGTTCTTTCCATGAAGGACGTTGCCCGCGTGTTGCAGGAGAGGTCTGCGTGAACTTATTTCACATTCACATCCGAGATGACGGTTTCGCGATACAGTTTCATCGCCCGTTTCATACGAGCCGTGGGCGGTCGGGGCGGCGCGAGCAACACTTCGACAAACCGGCGCGAGTCTTCCGCATTGAGCCGAATAACTTCATGGCGGGCCACCAGGCGCTGCGCCGCTTCCCGCGCATGCGCGATGACAAACGTCGCCATCGAGCGTCCTTCCAGCGAGGCGGCCTGGTGAAAAATCCGCTTGTCCGCGCGCGTAACCCGCGCGACGAACCGCTCCGCCTTTGGCTCTGTGGTTTTGACCGGCACGGCGGTAATGTATGCCTCACCGGCACACAAATCAAGAACTAATTTTCATGCCCCACGCCTACACCGAAGACCAGCTCGTCGAGCAGCCCGCCATCGGGTTGTTCGCAAAGCTTGGCTGGCGAACAGTGCCAGCGTTGGAGGAGGTCTTTGGCGCGGGCGGTACGCTCGGACGCGAAACCCCGGGCGAGGTGGTGTTGGTTTCCCGGTTGCGCGCGGCGTTGGAGCGGTTGAATCCCACGCTGCCGCCCGAGGCCATCACCGCCGCCGTGGATGAATTGACCCGCGACCGTTCGGCCATGAGCCTGGAAGCGGCGAATCGTGAGGTCTATCTGCTGCTCAAGGAAGGCATCAAGGTGTCCGTGCCGGATACCGATTCGACACCTCACCGCGGCAAGTCGGGACACCTCATCCGGACTTCGTCCACCTTCTCCCCATCGGATGCGGAGAAGGGCAGGAGCGGTGGGCAGAAGACGGAGCGGGTGCGGGTCATTGATTGGGAAAATCCGGCGAATAATGATTTCCTGCTGGTCAGCCAGTTCAGTGTCACGGGCGCGCTCTACACCTGCCGTCCCGATTTGGTGTGCTTCGTCAACGGCCTGCCGCTGGTGGTCATCGAGTTGAAGAAGCCCGGCGTGCCCGCGCGCGCGGCGTTCGACGAGAACCTGACGCACTACAAGCAGCAAATCCCGGCGCTGTTCTGGTTCAACGCGCTGCTCATCGCCTCGAACGGCACGGGCAGCCGCGTCGGCTCGCTCACGGCGGATTGGGAGCGGTTCTTCGAGTGGAAGCGCATCGAGCGCGAGGATGAGCCCCGTAAAGTTTCCCTGGAAACCATCATTCGGGGGACGTGTGACCGGGCGCGGTTGCTCGACCTGGTGGAAAACTTCACGCTGTTCTCGGCCCACAAGGCCGGCACGGTGAAGATTATCGGCCAGAACCATCAGGTCCTTGGCGTAAACAACACCATCGCCTCGATGCTCGCCGCGCGGAAGCTGGGGCACGGGCGCGGCGGCGTGTTCTGGCAGACGCAGGGCAGCGGCAAGAGCCTGGCAATGGTGTTCTTCGCGCAAAAGGTGCTGCGCAAGGTGGCGGGCAACTGGACGTTCGTGGTCGTGACCGACCGGGTGGAGCTTGACGAACAGATTGCCAAGACATTTAAGGCCACCGGCGCGGTGAGCGAAGCTGAGGGCGACCTGTGCCACGCCACGAGCGCCGCACACCTACGGGAGTTACTGCGCGGAAATCACCGCTGCGTTTTCACGCTCATCCACAAGTTTCAGACGCCGGAGATGCTTTGCGACCGGCCCGACGTGATTGTGCTCACCGACGAGGCGCACCGCAGCCAATATGACACGCTGGCGCTGAACATGCGCGCGGCGCTGCCCAAGGCGCTGTTCCTCGCCTTCACCGGCACGCCGCTCATCGCCGGCGAGGAACGGACGAAGGACGTTTTCGGCGATTACGTTTCCATCTACGATTTCCAGCAATCCGTCGAGGACGGCGCGACTGTGCCGCTGTTTTACGAGAACCGCACACCGGAGTTGCGACTCGTGAACCCGGACCTGAACGACGACATTTACAACCTCATTGAGGAGGCGGAACTCGATCCCGAACAGGAAACGAAGCTCGAACGGGAGTTGAGCCGGCAATACCACATCCTCACCCGAGACGACCGGCTGGAGACGGTCGCCCAGGACATCGTGCGGCATTTCCTCGGCCGCGGCTTCGTCGGCAAGGCGATGGTGGTTTCGATTGATAAAGCCACGGCGCTCAAGATGCATGACAAGGTGCGAAAGTATTGGGCGGCTGAAACTCAGCGGGTGAAGCAGGAATTGGCACGCTACGATCTCGCCGCGGACAAGAAGGATGAGTTGCTGGATCGCTTGCAGGTTTTGCAGACAACGGACATGGCGCTGATTGTGTCGCCCAGCCAGAACGAGATTGAGCAGATGAAGAAGCACGGCCTCGACATCGTGCCACACCGAAAGCGGATGAACGAATCGCAGCCGCCGCTGGATGAGAAGTTCAAAGACCCTGACGACCCGTTGCGGCTGGTGTTCCTGTGCGCCATGTGGCTGACCGGCTTCGACGTACCGAGCTGTTCCACGGTGTACCTCGACAAGCCGATGCGGAATCACACGCTCATGCAAACCATCGCCCGCGCTAACCGGGTTTATCCCGGCAAACATAGCGGCGTCATCGTGGATTATGCGAACGTCTTCGCCTCACTCGAAAAGGCGCTCGCCATCTACGGCGCAGGCCGGGGCGGGGAACGGCCGGTTAAGGACAAGCAGAAGCTCGTGGAGGAACTCCGTAAAGCCGTGGGCGCCGCAACGGCCTTCTGCGCCACGCGCCAGGTGATTCTCCCAGCCATCGAGCAACTCGCCACCGGCAGCATGGAGCGATTGCAGCGGATTGACGATGCCGTCAATGCACTGATTTCACCCGATCCATTGCGCCGTGAGTTCCTTGGCCACGAGCGGCTGGTGAGCGCGCTTTACGGCGCGGTGAAGCCCGACCCGGCGGCACTGGAGTCCGCGGGTCGCGTCGCCTGCCTCGCCGCCATCGCTGACGCAATCCGGACGAAGCTCAACCCAAACCCAGCGGACATCACGGAAGTCATGGGCGACATCGGCAAGTTGCTCGACGCTTCCATCACGGGCGTTGACATGCCCGCAAAACCCGCGCCGGTGATGGATCTGTCGAAGATCGACTTTGAGGCGCTAAGGAAGCGGTTCAAAGAATCGAAGCACCGGAACACCGACCTGGAAATCCTGAAAGCGGCGATCCGCGCCCAACTGGAGAAATTGATTCGCCTGAACAAGACACGCGCCGACTTCGCAAAGACATTTGAGGAATTGATTGAGTCCTACAACACTGGCAGCCGGAACATCGAAGAATTGTTCGAGGAGCTGCTGAAATTGAGCCGCAACTTGAACGAAGAACAAGAGCGACACGTTCGCGAAAATATGACCGAAGAAGAACTGGTCATCTTCGACATCCTCACCCGCCCCGCGCCGGAGTTGAGCGCCGCCG
>Ga0181523_10002021_pt1 | contig 20420 bp, 17 predicted proteins | sample PEATcosm2014_Bin_43_FD_119752 | JGI IMG/M metagenome (GOLD analysis project Ga0181523, IMG submission 119752) | Peatland microbial communities from MTU Mesocosm Facility, Houghton, MI, USA - PEATcosm2014_Bin05_30_metaG | ecosystem: Environmental > Terrestrial > Soil > Wetlands > Peat | place... | reverse complement strand
CTGGCACCCGACAGCGGCCATGGGTTCTTGTGGCGCCTGTATTCCTACTGGCGGTTTGAGGAACGGGAAGGTGGCGTGTACGCCGAGTGCCGGGCGATTTCGCTGACCCGCGACGTGCCCTTTGGACTGGGATGGGCGATTGAGCCGATTATCCAGAAACTCCCCGAAGAGTCTTTGATGAAGACTCTGGAGGCTACTCGCCTAGCTCTACAACCCGAGAACAAATAATTTGAATACGTTTGGCGTCACGGGGACGGAATCAGGGCTTCCGCCTTCCGGATTGCCTTTTCGTGCAGATCCCAGGACTCGATGGCCTTCCGGCAGCCTTCCCGCGCTAGTCTGGTGCTCAGTTGTCTCTCCGCTTCGTCGAAGGTTGCCTCCGCGTCCATTCGGGCGCGGTACGCTTCATCATCGGCTTCTTTGACTTTCTTCGCGTAAGCTGCCCTCATCCCGTCCGGCCAGCGATCTTTCACCGCCTGGTTCAATTGATCAAGGGCGGCGTTCGCCTGGTCGGCAGTTTTTCGCACGCGTTTTTTTTCCCGCAGCCACTTCATCACCGACCACGCCACGGCCTCGGTCATCAACGCTTTCGCGGTCTCGACCTCACGAAGTTTTTCCATCAGGACATTCCTAAAGAAAAAGCAGACCATAGCTCGTAGCACAATGGGCGTGACTGGAATCACGTCTGGCGTTGATGCGACGCACAAACTCAGGAACATTCATTGACTGCACACCTCTGCAAGCCCTATAGTATTGGCAATGCTGCAGTGCAGCAATCGGAGGAAGTTTATGGCAACCCACAGCAATCCCCACGATGAGCAGTCGCCCCTGGACCTTCTGACCGAACTGGCCGTCGAGGGAACGTCGAGCCTCGTGGAAACGCAGCGCGCGCTCCTCAATTTGGCGCAACAAGAAAACGACATCATCCTCAACGGAGTCAAAGAACGGGTCGGTGGCTTCCTGCCGGCAGTGGCGATGACCGACCTGGTTCGGCGCAGCCTCGATACGCTTTTCGGCATGCAGCAGGAGTTGTTGACCTCAACCAGCCGGCAGACGCTGCAGTGGCTGGAGTCAGAAAAGGCCGGGAAGAGCAAGCGCGCCGCTCAGTTGGTCGAATTTGCGCGCGAGGGCGTGGAGACCTTCGCCCGCGCGCAGAAGAAATTCCTCGACGTGGTGGCGCAAGAAAGCGCGAAGGCTACCAGCGGCAAGTTCGAGGACGACGGGAAGACCGCGAAGAAGACCGAAGTGGCGCAACTGGCGCGCGAAGCCGGGAACGCCTTTATCGAGGCGCAGAAGAGAATCCTCGACGTCATGGGCCAGCAGATGAACGTGAACCTCGATGCGACGACTCGCGCCCTGAAGATCGTATCGCCGTCCCGGCTGGTGCCGATCGCAACCCGCACCGGCGAAGGCGTAAAAAGCTTCGTGCAGACGGAAACGTCTTTGATCGAATCGCTCATCAAGCCCCCCAAGAAAGTCGTGAAGCATGGACGGGCCCGCGCCGTTCGTCCGCACAAGGTTGTGCCCGCTTAGCTGCGTTGCAGGTCAGGGCGAGGAGAGTTGCTTACAGGCGATTGCGTCCTTACTTGGTCGCAGGCACCGGTGTCGAATGGGGTGTTAGAAAGCGGTTCAGGATCGTCTGCTCCCACTGCACCCACAAGCGGCTGGCATACAGAAACGCACTGCACTGCAACGTAAGCCAGTCCCGCGTGATCAGCGGCGAACGGAATGCCGAGCGGTTGCTGAGCCAATGCTGGGCGACATGACGAGCGAGGGTGAATCCCATCCCCGTGTCGGATCCAACGATGTCGCCCAGTATCCCATCCAGGGTCAACATTACCTTCGACAACATGATCAGCGAGCCGGGAAACTTGAGCCCCTTCAGCGCAACCCGCTCCAGCAGTCGCATGGCGTCGGCCCCACTGGGTAAACGGGATGCCGGCATCGAGTCGAGAAAGTCAGCCACGCACTCACGAACCATCCGTCCTCGCGGCGAGGTCAGTCGAATTCGATTCTGACTGAGCGCCACCACTTCATTGCACGTGCCCACGGGATCGCGCAGGCTGACCATCAGAAACAGCAGCGCGAGGTGACGGCGCTGTTCGCGGTCCAGCCGTTCTCGCAGTGCCCAATCGATGATGGTCAGTTCGCCCGTGCGGCTGTCATAAAGTAAGTTGCCGGCGTGGGGATCGCCGTGAAAGACGGCATCCTGAACCGGCGCGAATAAAGGTATAGCAACCAGGGCCTCGACGAGTTGCTCCGCCAACTTTCGCCGGCCCGAGGCGGGCAGGCGCGCGGCCGCGCTGGTTACTTTGATGCCTCTCTCCTCGGTGAGCGCAGTAATGGTCGCCGTGCACAGAGGCCGGATCACGCGCGGCACTCGCACGCCGGGAATCGATCGATACAGAGTCCACGCTTCCAGGAGGGTCTTCTGTTCGCGCGCGAAGTTGACTTCGTGCCGCAGCAAGCGCTGCACTTTTCGAAACGTGTCGGGAATCAGGTCTGCCGGAAAACCGTAAGTGTGATGCCGGTCTCCGAAGTATTGAGCCAAGCCTTGGAGATAGTCCATGTCCTCGGCGAAGTACTCGGGAATATGAGGTTTCAAAACCTTGAAGACGCCACGTTCGCGGCGCCCGGTGTCGGGATTTCGCCAGGTGAAACGCAGCACCGCACTGACGCTGGCCTCCGAAAGAATGCCCGGCGCGATTTCGACGGCAAAAGTCTTGAGCCGCGGTCCCAGAGATTCCTGGATGATGGCCCGCATGTCTTCCGGTCTGACGTCGCGAATCCCGTTTTCCAGTTTGCCCAGCGCCCTGCGCAAAGCCGGCCGCAGATGCCGGTTTCGGGCGATAACCTGGCCCAGCTTTTGCAAGCCAGGCACTTTCGCGATGAGCCGCAGCAGGCGGACTTCAGCTGGGGTCTCGACTGGAAGCTCAATCTGCTCGAGGAGCTTCGGGGCGAGGCGTGCCGGCGAGAGATGCGCCACCACGAACATCATGGCGTCCCGCACCGGCGGACGCCACTTGATATAGGCTGGCGGAACCAGGGCATCCACTGGAACGATCTCATCGACGATCCATCGCGCCATCGCGTCCCGCACCGACTGCCCAGCGGGACTTCGCAGTCCGGTCTCGATCACGCTGATTTTTTCGGCAGTCGAGGTGCCTTGGGGTAGAAAATTCTCAAGAGCGGCGCGCAACTGGCCGGGTGCGAGCTGGCCCAAGCCCGCGGTGATGGCGGACGCATCCAGCATAGAGGGGAATTACCAGTCCACACTATGGTCGCGCCCACACGGATGCGCAGTGACTGCCATCACCGGATGGTTTGAAGTTCTGTGAGATAGTCTCGTGTTGTCGGGAGCAGGGAAGTCCTTGGCCACTCTAAACGAAGTGTTCTCCAACTTGTCGGTCCGTCGCCGTTATGAAGTGTGGTTCGTTCGTCTGGGGTTGGCGGACGGCACGGGAGCATGGTGGTTCCGTTATTTGCTGATGAATCCCGGACGCGGGGGCTGCGTCGGAAACCCGCAGGGGATGCCAGTGCAGGTGTGGGCCACGTGGTTCCCGGCAGGGGGAAAGCCGCAGAGCTTCATTCAGGGATTTCCGCTGCAGGCATTGGACATCAGCTGCAAAGGGCATGCCCCTTTTCACTTTCAGACAGGAAACAACGCGGACGGCAACGCCATCGAAGAGGATTCCTGCCGCGGCGCTCTGCAAGTGGACGGTCACACGATCAGCTGGAACCTGTGCTACCGTTCCAAATTTTGCGTGACCTTGAGCAATAAAGGCTGGATCGGTTTTTCGCGTACGCCGCACTCCGATGCGGTTTTTTCTGGACAGATCACACTCGATGGCCGGACGTTTCATGGCGAGCCCTTGGGATTTGGAGTGCAGGGCCATAACTGCGGCTACCGGCATCGCAACTTCTGGACGTGGGCCCACGTGTACTTTCCTCGCGACGGCCGGCCACCAACGACTCTGGAAGCGTTGATCTATGAAATGCCGTTCGGCCTGGTCTTTCGCAAAGCGGTGCTTTGGCACGATGGACAGCCGCACCTCTTCCGGGATTTGAGGGAAACAGGCGACCGGGAAAGCCTGAAATGGAATTTCCACTGCGCCGCACGAGACCGTTTTCGGATCGATGCCGCGATCGATGGCCGCGGCCCCAGCGTGCATCGTCTCCCTTACTTGAAGACCGATGGCTCCGGGAGCTTCGAAGTCAGGAACAACAGCCTGGCGTCGGCTTCACTTCTGTTGGAGAGTACGGGCGGGCCTGCCGAAAGATTGGAGACTACAACCGGCGCCGTGCTGGAGATGGTCGGCTGAACATGGTGGGATGAAAATAGGCTGGCTGAACTTTCGTTCGCTGAACTAGTCGGACGATTGCGCTCGGGCCAGGCGCTCCGCCACAACCGCGTAGGCCGCCGGATTGAACGCCATTCCGATGTGAGTGCCCGGAACCTCTACGTCCTTTTCCGGATCCATGGTCATGCAATAACGCCAGTCCACAATGCCGTCCTGGCGCGTGTAAATCGCGGTCTCGACCATTGCGCCGGGAACCTTGCGGCGAAGCGAATCCAGAAAATTGCAGGTGCAGCGTCCGGTATAGCAGGCGGGCAGCACTGCCTTGCCATGCTCCTCGAGAATGCGGAGACGGACCGCTTCGGCAGCGCGGAGAACCCCTCGATTGGCAACGGTGCCGCGGATGGGCGCGGCCAAAGTGATGACAGAAGCCACGTCCTTCGGCCGCCCTCCTGCCACCGAGCGGGCGATCACTCCTCCCAGGCTGTGACCGATTAGATGAATCTTGCGCCCCGTCTCAGCCAATGCTTTTTCGATGGTCTGGTTCAGACGGCGCTGGATGAGCAGGTTTGGACATTCCGCGTTGATGCCGATGCCGGAAAAATAGGGCCGGTAGCCAATGCGGCGGAGCCAGGCGTGAAGTTCCGTCAGATAAAGGTCAGTGCCGAGAAAACCGGGAATGATGACCACCGCGGAGCCATCGCCGCGCGGGACGCCCAAGCCGTAGTAGACGGGCGTCGCATGCAGCAGAAGAATTTCGGCTCCGAACAGCGCCTCCGTCCAAAAACTGGAAGTATTGGCCTTGGGATAAGGCTGCGGAGCGGGCTTGCGCCGCTTGGCCGGGGAAGGACGCGCTGCTGCTTTTTTCGTTTTCTGCCGCAAGTTCGTCCCTAGGGTATGTCCGCTGTCCGCATCGGCGTGCGGAGCAGGGGGATGCTGCACTGCACAATTATACGCCGAGGCCATCGCCTGTCCAAGCGACTTTCGCACTAAGCTCCCGAACATTCGCGGGGAGCATTCGCGGGGAACCATGCGACGCTCAGCGCTTCTTACTGCGCCGGGGTTTCGCGCGCGCCGGTTTTACCAGCCGGGCCTCGAGTTCCGCCACTCGCTTGCGTAGGCCCTCCACTTCCCGCTGGTCGTCGGTTCGCGGAGGGGAAGGTGCCGCCGTTCCGAGAAAACGTTTCATCATGTCCACCGGAGAGAGAATCGCGGACTGCACTTCGCTCAACCGGTTTTGCACCGCGTTTTGCATCGTCTCATAGGTGTCAAAGGCAGACTTCAGGTACCACATCAGAAACTCCTGACGCACTTCATCGGAGGCGATGATGAGTTGCCGCAGCAATTCCAGCGGTAGGCCTGTGGGCTTGTCCTTGGCGTCTTCCGTGATGATCTGGGTTAACAAAACGCGAGTCAGGTCCTGCCCCGTCTTGGCGTCGACCACGTGCACCTCGCGGCCCGCGCGAATGTGAGCGGCCAGATCGTCGAGGTTCACGTAACGGCTGCTGGTGGTGTCGTACAACCGGCGATTACCGTACTTCTTGATGAGGATGGCGGTTGGCTTCATCGAGGCCGTCCATGTTGCTCTGCACAACGATGCAGGAATATCTTGACACAAGTCCCTTGCGCTCGTATAGTTTAGTCGATGCTGCAATGCAGCAATCGGAGGTACTTTATGGCACCGGCAGCAAAGCACGAATCCACCCACCCGAAAGAGTCGCCGACATTGTCTCTGCTTTCGGGTTGGGCGCAGCAAGGGGTGCAGACGCTATTCGCGACGCAACGGATCCTCATCGATCTGGCCATGCGGCAGAATGCCAGCGTGATGCACGCCGTACGCCAGCAACTGTCAGACCCACATCATTCTCCCACCGCCATTCTGGGCGAAATCGCAGAGGACGGCTTAACGAATTTTCTGGAAGGCCAGAAGGTTCTACTCGAACTGGGCAAACAACAGAACGAAATCCTCATGACGGGCGTCAAAGAACGGATGGGAGACTGGCCCGCGGCGCATGCCATGACCGATCTGCTGCGACGCAGCGTAGACACCTTCATCGAGATGCAGGAAGAGTATCTGAAGATCGCCAGCAAGCAAAGTCACACCTGGGTAGAGTCCGCCAAGGCCGGCAAGCCGTACCAGCCGGAGCAGGCGGTCGATCTGGCCCGCGAGGGCATGGAGAACTTCGTCAAAGCACAGAAGCGGTTCATGGACGTTCTGGCCGACGAAACTGCCAAGGCTACGGGCGGGAAACATACCAACGGTGCAGGAAAGAAAGCGAAGAAGGCCGAGTTGTCCGAACTGGCGCGCAAGGCCACCGACTCGTTCCTGGAAGCGCAGAAGCGGCTGGTTGACGTCGCGGGACGCCAGATGAACACCAGCGTGAAAACGGCCAGCAAGACACTGGAACTCCTGAAGCCATTCCCGTTTCTGCCGGTGAGCGAGCTCACCCGCGAGGCGGTGAAGAGCTACGTCGATGCCCAGAAAGCCTTGATGGAGGTGATGGTGAAGCCGCCGCATGTGGCGAAAGTGGAACATCATCCCCGAAGGCCGGTCAAGAAAGCGAAGGCTTCGGCAGCCGTCGCCTGAGAACGGAGAAACGCCGGATCGCCAGGACTTGAAACGCCTGCACTCGGCGCGCTCGGTTTGCGAGACTAGGTGTGCGTTCTCATCGACGCTTATGCGTCTCCGGGCGAAAGACATACTCTCGCCCGGAGACGCCATTTCGCATGATCGCTGGGAAGGCGAGCGCTCGGTAGTGCGAGGCTGAGTCCCGTGACAATTCCGCTCACTCCTGTCTGTTCCTTCTTGTTCCTAAGGTGGATCGAAACGCGCGAATGAATATCTTTGAGGGAGATCGAATATGGCTACCGTTACCGTAACACCCACTACCAGGATTCCCGGCGGCAGCTTCCTCATCGAGGAACGCAAGCCAGAGGATGTTTTCACTCCAGAAGATTTCAATGAACAGCATTTGCTCATTGCGCAAACTGCGGAAGAATTCGCCAACAAAGAAATCGTCCCCAATATCGAAAAGATGGAACACAAGGATTTTGCCATCAGCCGGGAACTGGTCCGGAAGGCGGGCGAACTCGGTCTGAGCGGGGTTGACGTTCCGGAAGAGTACGGCGGCATGCAGATGGACAAGGTGACCTCTGCCATCATTGCCGACCGCCTGGCGAAATACGGTGGTTTCAGCACGACCTGGGGCGCTCACACCTGCATCGGCACGCTGCCCATCGTGTATTTCGGCACGGAAGCGCAGAAGAAGAAGTATCTGCCCGGACTGGCCAGCGGCCAGACAGTCGGCGCCTACGCGCTTTCCGAGTCGTCGTCAGGATCCGATGCTCTGAATTGCCGGACGCGAGCCACGCTTTCCGCCGACGGTAAGCATTACCTCTTGAACGGCGAAAAAATGTGGATCACGAACGCAGGCTTCGCCGACCTCTTCATCATCTTCGCCAAGATTAACGGGGAGAAATTCACCGCGTTCATCGTGGAGCGCGGCTTCCCTGGTTTTTCGGTGGGCGCGGAAGAACACAAGATGGGCATCCGCGGTTCCTCCACCTGCCCGCTCATCTTGAACGACTGCAGAGTTCCCGTGGAAAATCTGCTGGGTGAACTGGGCAAGGGACACCACATCGCTTTCAACGTCCTCAACGTGGGCCGTTTCAAGCTGGGTGCAGGATGCGTTGGCTCTGCCCGCAACTGCATCGAGGGGGCGATCGCGTATGCCAAGCAGCGCAAGGCGTTCGGGAAGGTGATTGCCGACTTCGGATTGATTCGCGAGAAGCTGGCCAACATGGCCGCCGGCATTTTCACCGGAGAAGCCATGGCCTATCGCACTGCTGGCATGATGGATGCAGCCATTGCCGAGCTCCCCGGGCACGACGACATGGCCGGGGTCCGCAAGGTGATCGACGAATATGCCGTGGAGTGTTCCATCCTTAAAGTGTGGGGATCGGAATTCATCAGCTACGTGGTCGACGAGGCCGTGCAGATCTATGGTGGATACGGATTCGTCGAGGAGTATCCGGCTGAGCGCAACTACCGCGACGTCCGCGTGAACCGGATCTTTGAAGGCACGAACGAAATCAACCGGCTGGTCATTACGGGGTTTCTGCTGAAACGCGCCATGTCTGGCCAACTCCCGTTGATGGCCGCGATCAAGAAACTCATGGATGAAGTGCTCTCTGGAACCACGGAGGACGGCGACGAAGGCGCTCTCGCTGCAGAGCGGAAGCTGGTCGCGACGGCCAAGAAGATTGGCCTGTTCGCCGCCGGCGTCGCCACACAGAAATACATGCAGGCGATCCAGGATCAGCAGGAGATCATGGGCGCAATCGCCAACATGGTTATCGAAACCTATGCCATGGAGTCCGCAGTACTGCGCGCGCAGAAACTGGCCGCGCGGAATGGCGAAGCGGGCTGTGCGCATTCCATCGCCATGGCCCGCGTCTACATCTCAGGGGCAATGGAGAGAATCGAAAGCGCGGCAAGAATGGTGTTGGCTGCCTGCAGCGAAGGCGACATGCTGCGTTCGCAGTTGGCCATCCTGCGCCGGCTGTGCAAGTACGAACCCTTCAACACGGTGGCCCTGCGGCAGACGATCGCGCAGAAAGTCATCGAAAGCGGAAAGTACCAGGTCGCGTAACTTCGCGCGATTCCGGCAGGAGCGCGAGGACGGTGCTGTATGGCAACCCGCAGCCCGCAATTCGATTTCGACTTCGATTTCATTGTGATCGGGTCGGGCTTCGGCGGCAGCGTCTCCGCGCTTCGACTGGTGGAAAAGGGATATCGGGTCGCCGTCATCGAGATGGGGCGCCGCTGGACGCCCGATTCGTTTCCGCACACCAGCTGGTCGATTCATCGCTGGTTTTGGCGGCCGAAGCTCGGCTTGCGCGGTTTCTTCAACATGCGTTTCTTTCGCCATGCCACTATTTATCACGGTTGCGCCGTCGGTGGCGGATCCATTACCTATGCCAGCACACTGCTTCCACCGCCCGACAAAGTCTGGGAGGCGGGATCCTGGACTGGCTTGGCCGACTGGAAATCGGAGATGCCTCGCCACTATCAAACCGCGGCGCGCATGCTCGGCGTAACCCAGAATCGCATCCTCGGCCCCGCCGACCTCCTTCTGAAAAAGGCCGCGGAAGCCGCGGGATGCGGATCCACGTTCTACCGCACCCGGGTTGGCATCTTCCAGCCCGCGGAGGGAGAAGCGGGCAACAAAACTTGCCCGGATCCATTCTTCGGCGGGGAGGGTCCGCCCCGCACCACCTGCACGGCATGCGGTGGCTGCATGATGGGCTGCCGCTTCGGCGCAAAAAGCACCCTCGACCTCACCTATCTGTACTTGGCGGAGAAACGCGGAGTCCAGGTCCTTCCTGAAACGAAGGTCGTAGACGTGAGGCCGCTGAACGGCGCCGACGCGAGCGATGGCAGCGCCGGATACGCGGTTCGCACCGTGAAATCGACTGCGTGGATTCGCCACCAGTCCCGGCAGTTGACCTGTCGTGGCGTCGTCTTCTCGGCGTCTTCGCTCGGCACGATGGAACTGCTCTTTCGTCTCAAAGAAAATGGATCGTTGCCGGCGATCAGCCGCCGTTTGGGCAAACACGTGCGCACCAATTCTGAATCGCTGATCGGAGCGCGCATGCCGGCGTGCGGCGAGGATCTTTCGCAGGGCATTGCGATCGGCTCCGGCATTTACATCGACGAACACACCCACATCGAAGCTGTGCGCTATCCCGGCGGTTCCGACACCATGGGCCTTCTCACCACCATGTTGACCGATGGCCGCCCCGGGATACGGCGCATCGCGCTCTGGCTGAAGAATGTCGCGGGCTCTCTGCTTCGCCACCCACTCAAAACTCTACGCTTCTCGCAGCCGGTGGGCTGGGCGCGGGAGGCCGTGATCCTCCTCTGCATGCAAGCGGTCGAGGGGCACATCGAGATGCGCTGGCAACGCCCGTGGTTCTGGCCTTTTGCCAAGATGCTGGTCAGCCGCGGCGACAAGGTTCCCACCTACATTCCAAAGGCCAACGAGTTTGCCCGGAAATTCGCGCAGATCGCCGGGGGCACGGCCATGAGCACGCTCCCGGAGATTCTGTTCGATGTTCCTGGGACAGCACACTGTATCGGAGGCTGCGTCATTGCCGATTCGCCCGAGCAAGGCGTAGTGGACGATCGCCACCGCGTCTTCGGCTACCACAACATGTACATCTGCGACGGCTCCGTCATAGGGGCAAATCTCGGCGTCAATCCGAGCTTGACGATCACGGCGCTGGCCGAGCGCGCCATGAGTTTCATTCCATCTGCTGCAGCCACGAACTGGAGCGACGCACCGGCCACGAACTGACCACAACCCGTCTCCTTCTTATAGGGTGCTGATAAAGCGCGCAAGGCGCAGAGTTTTGCTTCCGCTTCCTGACCGTGTCCTCGATCACATTATGCCTCTCAGAAGCCTGTGATGAACGTCACATGGCGACGTGACAAGCGTTGCTGACCAACCCCCTCTCAGGAGTTCTACTTTGGGAACGAGGTTGAGCAGAGTGCCTGCCGGAACCCAGTCAGTTAATACATTCGAAGCTTTTCTCACGCGCCTGCGCGAATCCCACGAAGTTTCGGTTTACGAAGCCATCGAGAGACTCACCCTGGCAGGAGAAACCGTGGGCTTCGACGAAAACGCTCTCCTCCGGATGCTCGATCGAGGTATGACCTTCGAAGAGTTGCTCGAACTCATCGAATCGAAAATGGAAAGTTTGCAGAACGCAGCCTAGCCGCCAGAACGCCCCAGCGGGCCCGCTGCATCGTGAGGTAGCCCATGAACTTCCTGGAATGGTCCAAGGACAGCGTTGACTACGGTCGCAGGCTCGTCGATTCGGCCCTTGAGGGGGCGCGCACTGGAGAAGATGATTTTCTCCAGCAGGAGCCGCTCTCCCCGTATCTCAGCGAGTCCGCACGCCAAGCGATAGGCCCCGCCGTTCTTGGCGCGTGCCTGGGCACGTTGGGTGGGTACCTTGGAAATGGGCGCCGATCCACCACCAGAGCGCTCGCCTGCGGCATCCTCGGCGGAGTCATCGGGTTTAGCGCCGGCATGATTTGGGACAGCCGGCAACTGACCGCGAGTGTTGCTTCCGGAGCCTGGAAGAAGATCGGCAAGACTCGCGACGAACGCTGGTTTGAGAAGAATCCCATCGACTATGCGTAGGAGAACTCGGAAAGTTTGAGCAATCGCGCTCGCGCCGGCGAGCGTCCACCGCGCAATGTCACGGAGGTAGCGATGACGGTCAGTGAAGCAATACAGGAGCGAGTTCAGATTCCGCTGGCCGTGGAAGGCCTGAGTGCGGAACGCATCGCTTACCTCGAAGGGCTCGTCAGTCAAGCCAGAACTGCCGCCGCGGTCTTCAGCCAATTCACGCAAGAAGACGTCGATCGCATTGTTAAGCCCATGGTCCTCGCCGGACTGGAACAGGCTCAACATCTTGCGCGTCTGGCGGTCGAGGAAACCAGGCTCGGAGTGATGGAAGACAAGGTCATCAAGAATATGGTGGCCTGCGAGTTCGTCTACAACTACATCAAAGACAAACGCACGGTCGGCGTGATCCGCGAAATTCCCGAGCGCAACTTGATCGAGATGGCCGAACCTATCGGCGTCCTTTTCTCCCTGACCCCGATCACGAACCCCACGTCCACGGTCCTGTTCAAGTGCATCATGGCCATCAAGACGCGGAACGCCGTAGTTTTCAGCCCGCACCCCAAGGCGTGGCATTGTTGCGCCGAGGCCGTCCGGATCATGTACGAGGCCGCGGTGAAGCATGGTGCGCCCGAAGGTGTGTTTACCTGCCTGGACTCGCCCACCTTACCCGACAACGCTTACCTGATGAAGCACAAAGACGTGAGACTGATTGACGCCACCGGTGGGCCGGGAGTGGTCAAAGCGGCATACAGTTCGGGCAAACCCGCGTTGGGCGTGGGCGCAGGGAATACGCCCGTCTACCTGGAGAAGACCGCCGACGTGAATACGGCGGTGGTCGACATCATCGTTTCCAAGACTTTTGATAACGGAACCATCTGCGCCTCCGAACAGACGGTGGTCATCGACGACGAAATTTATGACGCCGTGCTTAAGAAATTTGTCGAACTGGGCGCGCACCTCTGCAATGAGAAAGAGACCCGGCTGCTGGAGCGCACGGTGATTGATCCAGAGACCGGCTTCATGCAGCCCATGGCTGTCGGCCAGAAAGCCACCGATATCGCCCGCTTTGTCGGTCTCTCGGTCAAGCCCGATACCAAACTCCTGATTGCGCCCATTCAAGGTGTGGGCCGCGAGCATCCTCTGTCAGTCGAGAAGTTGTTCCCGGTGCTCGCCGTCTATCGCGCGAAATCCGTCACCGAGGCGCTTCGGGTTTGTGTCGACGTGAACCATGCTGGAGGAATCGGACACACGGCGGTCGTCTTCTCCCGCAACGAGGAAGTCATCCGCAAATTCGGTGAGGTCATCAATGCGGGGCGGATCATCGTGAATTCTCCCGGCTCCATCGGAGCGCTGGGCGCGGTTTACAACGATCTGGTTCCCACCTTCTCCTTTGGATGCGGTACTGGCGGCGGTAACAGCACCACCGACAACGTCAACATCTTTCATTACCTCAATATCAAGCGCTTGGCTCGGAGGACACAAAACCATATGTGGTTCCGGGTTCCTAATCAGATTTACTTCAACATGAACGCGGTTGAAAATCTGCGCCAGTTTCCCTCACTCTCCACCATCATCGTGACCAGCCCGCTGCTGGAGCAGATTGGCCATGTAGATATCGTTCGCCGCCACATTTGCCCCAAGACTCACGTTCATGTGCAGGTGATTCCCGACGCCGAGCCTGAAGTTAAGGTTATCGCCGAGGGCGTGGAGGCGCTCAATTTCTACAAGGCCGATCAGATCATCGCGCTGGGCGGAGGCTCGGTCATCGACGCGGCGAAGATCATGAAGCTCAAGTACGAATCGCCCGAGGCCGACCTGGAATATCTGGCTGCACCTTTCCTGGATTTGCGCAAGCGCGTTGCGCAGTTTCCAACGGAGAAGGTTCACCAGGCGCGACTGATCGCCATCTCCACCACCAGCGGAACGGGCAGCGAGGTCACTCCCTTTGCCGTCCTGACCGACAAGGCGAGCGGGCGTAAGGTGACGCTCGCCGATTACTCGCTGACTCCGGATGTGGCCATCGTCGATCCGCAGTTTGTGATGTCCATGCCGAAGGGCCTGACTGCCGATACCGGCATTGATTGCCTGACTCACGCCCTCGAGGCCGGAGTTTCGAACTACGCTTCACCCTACACCGACTCCAATGCCATGCAGGCTATTCGGCTCGTGTTCAAGTATCTTCCGATCGCCTATGAGCATCCGGGCGACGAAGAAGCACGCTGCATGATTCACAACGCCGCCTGCATCGCGGCGATGGCATTTTCCAACGCGTCGGTGGGCGTGAATCATGCGCTGGCTCACGCGTTCGGAGCGCGCTTCGGGGTCGCGCACGGTCGCGCCAACGCCCTCATGCTCCCGCACGTCATGGCTTATAACGCCGCGGTTCCCACCAAATTCATGCCGTCGCCCTACACGCAAGGGTATGTGGCGCACAAGAAGTACGCTGCGGTGGCCGACTTGCTGGGTCTGGGTGGCCATACGGTGGACGAGAAGGTGAAGAACCTGATCCAGGCGACCGAACGATTGCTCGACCAGCTGGGATTTCCGCGGTCGATCGCCGACCTGGGAATCTCGCGAGAGGACTTCGAGCGGGCGGTGCCTGAACTGGCCAGCATTGCCTTTGAGGATCCTTCCGGGCGTTCGAACCCGCGCATGCCCATGATGAAGGAGTTGGAAGAATTGTTTTGGAAGGCTTATGAGGGACGAGGGGCGAAGGGCGAGTGTAAGGCGACGCCAGCTAGCGCCCTCAAGCCCACAACCGTGTGAAGAATGGCGGAGCGTATGCCAATGATTGCTGTGTCTTTGAGTATTGATGAAACCTGCCTGGTTCAGTCCCTGCGAGAAGCCGGGAACAAACTCGATGGCACGGAAGGCGAAGCCGTCCTGGATTTTTCATCGGTTCGCCGAATCGATCCCAGCGCTCTGCTTGCAATCGAAGCTTTCGCCGGCATCGCCGACAAGAAGGGCGTCAAGGTCGTGCTGCGCGGAGTCAACATTGACGTCTACAAAGTTCTCAAGCTGATGAAGCTGACGTCGCGGTTTTCTTTCGTGAACTGAGATGCGCGATTGGGGTGCAACCGAACGGCCGATTGATTAGGAGAATTGTCGTGCAGAACCATCAACAGAGTGACCGCCTTTCCTGGGGGGACACGGTCTTCCTGCATCTCGAACGGGAAGGCATGCCGCTCAATGTGGCGAGCGTTTGCATCTTCGAAGGTGAAATTGGGTTCGAAGACTGTGTCCGGTTCGTCGAATCGAAGCTGCCGCTGCTTCCCCGCTATCTCAAGCGGGTCGTGCCCGCGCCCTTCGGTCTCGGCCTTCCTAGCTGGGAATACGATCCCGAATTCGATCTCCGCCGCCACGTGCGCGAAGTGAATCTCAAGCATGGAACCGAGACCGAGTTGAAAGCGGTTGCCGGAAAGCTTTTCAGCACCGTGATGGACCGCCAGCATCCGCTGTGGGACCTGACGCTGGTCCGCGGCCTGCAAGGTGCGCGCACCGGGTTCATCATCCGCCTGCATCACTGCCTGGCCGACGGCATCGCTGGAGTGGGCATCATGAGTGCGCTTCTGGATGCGACACCGGATGCGCCCCGTCTGCCTAGGAAGAAGCTTAAGTTCCATGTTCCGCCGCCGCGCGACGCTCTAACCTCGCTGACCACCGGGTTCGTCGAATCCTACTCTGACTTCGTGAAACGAATTCTCTCCGCTCTCACCGATCTTCTGACCATGACGGAACGCGCGGCGGCCAACGGCAACACGGTAGCCAGCGACGAGTTTGTGGGCCTGCTTCCCGAAATCACAGCCTTTACTGAGCGGCTCCGGTTCAACGTGATCTACCGCGGACCCCAGAAATTTGCCACCACTGAGATTCCGCTGGCGGACGTCAAAGCCGTCCGTCATAAGAGCGGAACCAGCATCAACGATGTTGTTCTTGCGCTGGTCACTGCGACCATCCGCCGCTACTGTGAACTGCACGGCGACCGCGTAAAAGGGAAGCTCCTGCGCATTATGGTCCCCGTCAATCTGCGCGGCGATACCAGCCCGACCGAGTTGGGAAACCGCATTTCCCTGGTTCCGGTCACCATTCCGCTGGACATTCGGCAGCCCCGGAAGTTGCTGGCAGCGGTTCATCAGCGCACCGAATTTCTCAAGCGCATGCACGCCGCCGAGTTGGTCAGTTTGGCGGGAGGCTTGATCGGGATGTTCCCCACCTCGGTGCAGGGCATGGCCGGGCCTATTGCGAGCCAGTTGCCCATCACGCCCTTTAATCTGGTCTGCACCAACGTGCCGGGGCCGCAATTCCCGCTTTATCTCGTCGGCCACAAGATGCTGCATTGTTATCCCTACGTTCCGGTCGGCGGCGAGATGGCCGTCAATTGCGCCATCCTCAGCTACAACGGCACCGTGTACTTCGGGTTCAGTGGAGACGTGCATGCCGCGCCTGACCTGCGAAAACTAGAGACCTTGCTGCAGGAGAGTTTCACCGAATTGAGTCAGGGGGTTGGACTCAGGCCACCAAAACAGAAGCAAGAAAAAAAGAAGAAGGTACTGCAAGAACGGCAAGAACGGCAAGTGGCATCGACCGTCGCCGCACCGGCAGTGTTTCAAGTGATGAGTGGCGCTTCGGAATCTGAACCGAAGCGTGCACCAGAACCCGCGCCAACAAATGAGCGGCAGACCGTTTTGCCCCAGCTCGTTGTCGCGTAGGTTATTTTCAATTTCGGGGTGTGCATACCGTGGTAGGTATTTTTTCACCCTCGTTGATCACAGACTGGCTGGTCCCCGGCCGCAATTTGTTTCTGACCATCCACGTTCTCGGCGTCGCTTGTTTCTTTTACATCGTCGCGAAGCGGTTGGTGCCGCTCCGCCGCGCCGAACGCGATCTTCGTTTTGATCATCCGCTGACTCGCCTGGGAAACGTGCTGAAGTTCTGGCTGGGACAGTGGAAACATCCTCGCTACAAGTTCGCGGGAACGCTCCACATTCTGATCTTCGCGGGATTTATTCTCCTGGCAACGCGAGCCTTCACCGTACTGATCGTCGGCGTCTCACCGAATTTCGTGATGCCCGGTCTCTCGGGAAAAACTGGCCACATCTACGACATCATTACCGACTACGCCGCCACCGTCGTCTTCCTCTGTATGATCGTGGCCGCGGTTCGCCGGCTCGTTTTCAAGCCCGCCCGCTATGCAGTCCCGGCAAAGTACGGCAGGGGCCACACTGCCGACGCTGTTTTTCTTTTAGGACTTATCGCTCTTCTGATGGTGGCCGACAGCCTCTTCGCCGCCAGCAATTCCGCAGGCCACTCCCGGCATGGCGAATCCGTCGAGGCCTTAGCCGTCCTGTCGCTGCCGTGGATGTTGAAGATGGTGATCGGCTCAATGCCGATGGCCTCACTGTGGGGCCTGAACGTCGGCGCCTATCTCCTTCACGAACTGACTTTTTATTTTCTCCTCTGCTACCGGCCCTTTGGAATTCAGTTCCACGTGGAAACGTCGCTGTTCAGCGTGTACTTCGCAAAGCTGGAACGAGGAACTCTGAAGCCGGTGAGGTGGGGCGTCCCCGACGAACATTTGGATCAGGTGAAATCCTTTGGGGTGAAAAAGTTCGAGGACTTTACCTGGAAGCACATGCTCGATTTCTACTCCTGCGCCGATTGCGGCCGCTGCGCCGACAACTGCCCGGCCAACGCCGCAGGCCGTCCGCTGGCGCCGCGATTCCTCACCATCAAGGCCAGGGACTATGTATTCCAACACTATCCTGTGCTTGGTCGTCCCCAGGAAGGCAAGCCGCTGATCGGCACAATTTATTCCGAGGACGAAATCTGGTCGTGCACCACTTGTGGCGCGTGTGAGGAAGAATGCCCGCTGCTGGTCGAGTACATCGACAAGATCGTCGATCTCCGCCGAGGCATGATCGATGACGGAAATGTTCCCCAGTCGCTGCAAAAGCCGTTGAAAGCTCTGGAGAGCCGCGGCAATCCCTACGGCAAGATGGAAAAGAAAAAGGCCGACTGGGCGAAATCGGCAGAGTTCCAGCAAACCTGCAGCGTAAAGATTCTGGAGCGCAACCGGAGCGCCGAAAATAGCGCCGGCAATCCTCCCGACACTCTCTATTTCGTCGACAGCATCACTTCTTACGATGACCGCATGCAATCGATCGCGCGCTCCACTTCCCGAATCCTTACTCACCTCGGAGAAAACTTCGCAATCCTCGGCGCCGCCGAGAAAGACAGCGGCCACGAAGTTCGCCGCTTCGGCGAAGAATTGCTCTTCCAGGCCCTGCGCGATCACAACACCGAGGCGATCAAAGAATCGGGCGTCGAACGAATCGTCACCGCCGATCCCCACGCGTATAACGCCCTCAAACACGATTACAAAGATATGCCGCCGGTGGAACACATCAGCCAGGTAATCGCTCGCGAAGTGAAGTCCGGCAACATCCAGTTCGATGGCGTCAAGAACGAAGACAACGTCTACACCTACCACGATCCGTGTTACCTGGGCCGCCACAACCAGATCTGCGACGAACCTCGCAGTGTGCTCGACGCCATTCCGGGATTGAAGCGGGTGGAAATGAAGCGCTCGCGCGACCGATCCTTCTGTTGCGGTGGAGGCGGACTCATGCTGTTCTACGAACCCAAAGAAGAGCAGAGGATGGGTGTGCTCCGAGTGCGCATGGCGGCGGAAGCTGGGGCGAACGTGATCGTGACCGCGTGCCCGTTCTGCATGGTGAATATCGAAGATGCAATCAAGGTTGCCGGACTGGAAGGCAAGATGTCCGCCATTGACTTGACAGAACTGGTAGACCAGTGCATCTCCCGGGAAAGCATTCCAGAAAAGCAAGAGACCGTGATGGTTGGAGGTTAAACGTGGAAATTCTAGTTTGCGCACGAAGAGTGCCGGATACTTCCGAAAACGAAATTGAGCTCAATGCCGCAGCCAACGACATTGAGCGCGACGACCTCGTGTATTCGGTGAATGAACCGGACAACTACGCGGTCGAAGAGGCTCTGCAAATCCGCGACCGCGTCGGCGGCAACGTCACTGTGGTCACGATCGGCGGCGAAGACGACGAGGAAATTCTGCGCCGCGAACTGGCCATGGGCGCGAACCAGGCCGTGCTGGTGTCGGACGATGCCTTCGCCGAATCCGACGGCAAAGGCATCGCAACCATCCTCAAGTCTTTTGTGCAGAAGGGGCACTACGACCTGATCCTGACCGGAGTCCAGGCCGACGACGGCGCTGCCCAGGTGGGAGGAATGCTGGCCGCCATGCTCGACTATCCGTTCGCCTCGCTGGTGAACGCCATCGCCGTAGAAGACGGCAAGCTGAAAGTCAGCCGCGAAATCGAAGGCGGCAACCGCGAGATCAACCAAATCGATCTGCCCTGCGTCCTCTCCATTCAGACCGGCATTAACGAGCCGCGTTATGTCGGAATGCGAGGCATTCGGCAAGTGGCTTCGGTGTCCATCCCGACTTTGGGAGCTTCCGATCTCGGTGTTGACCAAAGCGCAGTCGGACAAGCGGCTGCAAAAGTCAGTCGGATTGACTATTTTGTCCCCGCGTTGAGCAAAGGAGCCGAAATGCTTCACGGCAGCCGCGAAGCCAACGCCGACAGGGTTCTTGAACTAGTGGCAGCGAAGGGAGGGTTGAAATAATGGCTCGCACCTTTATCTATATCGCGCACAGAAATGGGGTCGTCGACGACTCCGCGGCCGAACTCACAGTTGCCGCAAGAAAGATTGATCCCACAACATCTCCCACCGCAATTCTTGCCGGCTGGGGCGCGGACCTTGATGCTGCGTGCGATTCGCTCCGCTCTTCCTGCGCTGAAATTTGGAAGGTCGGCGCCGAAGCCCTGATCTACCCCAACGCCGAGATAGTTCGTCAGGCGCTAGCGAGCGTGCTCCCATGCAACAGCATCGTGCTGGTCCAGCACGATCACTTCGGAATCGATCTTTCTCCAGGACTTTCCATCAAGCTGAATTCGGCTTTCGTCTCGGACGTGTTGGGTATTGAGAGCGTGGTTGGCGATTCGCTCAAACTCATCCGTCAGGAATTCGGTGGGCAAGCAAGCACGCATGTTCGGTGCAACATTTCCTCGGGAGCGGTGATCAACATTCGTCCCGGCGCATTCAAGCCCGAACAGAGCGCCCCGATCTCCGGCACAGTCGTCGATAAGTCATCGGCCGTGGGTTCCTTGTCCGCCCGGCGCCGCTACATCGAGACCATCGCCGCTGAGTCCGGCGACGTTGACATCACCAAGCACAGCGTCCTGGTCTCCATCGGACGCGGCATCCAGGAGAAAGACAATGTTGCCCTCGCAGAGGATCTGGCCGAGGCTCTGGGTGCAGCCGTGAGCTGTTCGCGGCCCGTTGTCGACGCGAAATGGATGGAGAAGTCCCGTCAGGTCGGTTCCTCCGGCAAAACCGTCAAGCCCAAGGTCTACCTGGCCTGCGGCATTAGCGGGGCGTTCCAGCATCTGGCCGGCTTGAAAGGAAATCCGTTCCTCATCGCCATCAACAAGAATCCCAAGGCCCCCATCTTTCAGGTGGCGGATGTCGGTGTTGTCGATGACGTTCTGGAATTCCTGCCCGAACTGACTAACAAAGTTCGCGAACTGCGCGGCGTTGCCGCTAAGTGAGGTTGAATCCATGCTTGCATCGAAAACCCTGAAGCTGAGTCTGAAGTCTCTCAAAGAATTCGCCAAGAAGCGCCTGCCCGACGAAGTCCTCATCGATCTCGACAACAAGGACGAATGCCCCATCGATATCGTCCGCGACATGTGCAGCCCCGACAAGCTGGGCATTCAACTCCTGTTCATCCCCGAAGAATTCGGTGGCATGGGCGGTGGCACGTTCGACGTCTACTGCATTTGTGAAGAGATGGCCCGCATCGATCTCGGCATTGCGACTTCCG
>Ga0181523_10002020_pt1 | contig 20425 bp, 14 predicted proteins | sample PEATcosm2014_Bin_43_FD_119752 | JGI IMG/M metagenome (GOLD analysis project Ga0181523, IMG submission 119752) | Peatland microbial communities from MTU Mesocosm Facility, Houghton, MI, USA - PEATcosm2014_Bin05_30_metaG | ecosystem: Environmental > Terrestrial > Soil > Wetlands > Peat | place... | reverse complement strand
GTCCGACCTTCTCGCCCGATCGCAAGTGGATTGTCTACCGCGCTTACCATCCGAAAACGGAAAAAGAAATTTCCGACTACAAAGAATTGCTGGCGCAGAATCTGATTCGTCCGACCTCGCTCGAAATCTGGACCATGAAGGCGGACGGCAGCGCAAAGAAGCAGATCACGAACCTGGCTGCGGCGAGCTTTGGCCCGGCATACACTGCCGATGGCAAGCGCATCATCTTCTCGTCAAATTATGATCCGGGTACGCACGCCACCGGCGGCATGGGCAATTTTGAATTGTGGCTGATCAACCCGGACGGAACTGGCCTGGAGCGCGTCACCTACAGCGACGGCTTCGACGGATTCCCCATGTTCTCGCCCGACGGCAAGAAACTGGTATGGGCCTCCAACCGCAACGCCAAGGCGCCGCACGAAACCAACATTTTTATTGCGGACTGGGTGCCGTAGGCGCGGACCCCTTCTCGGCTTTAGCCTTCTTGACGGCCAGAGTTTTATCCACCCAGTCGTCGGCGGTTTTCAGATCTCGCTCACGCGCCACGGGATCCCCACATTCCAGATCCGCTCTCTCCCGATACATCAGATTCATGTATGCCATGGCGTCGTCGTAGTCAGGACGCAGTTCAATCGCTTTGTGCAGCGAGTCGATGCCACGTTCTACCACGGACATGTTCTTGGCCCTCAGTTCGTCGCATACTTTCCTTTGTTCCGGATCCTTCCCATTCAAATGCTCTTCTGGCCGCAAGCCCAGCCGGGCCCGTGCCTCCATGCGCGGCACGTAACACTGCGTCCAGTCGATGACGCCGAGCGAATAGTAGTTTTCCGGGTCGTCTGGGTCGATGCCGGAAGCGATCTGGTAATAGTGCTTGGAATCCTCGAACTTCTTCATATTCAGGTAGAGATAAGCGATACCTTTCGCGCTGTTGAGCCTCGGCGTCCTTTCCGCATCGGCGTCGAGCACATGCGAATATTGCTCGATGGCCTTCTCCGCCAGGTGGATGTTCTCTGGCGCGTCGACACCTGGAATGTACTGCGCCACGTAAGCCGTGGCCAGGTAGAGGTGCGCGTTAATGTTGGATCCATCCAGATCGACCGCCTTCTGAAAATGCCGGGCAGCCGCCTCGTAATGTGAGCTCTTGTAGGAATCGACTCCCAGCTGCAACTCGCTGGTCGAGGTTGCCGCTTCTTGTCCGACCGAGGGAAACGAAAGGATAAGTGCCGCAAGGGCTGCGAGCGAGATCGAGGATAGCTTCATAACCACCTCGCTGAAAATTGTACTCTTCCTGAAATTGGACACCGTCAGCGGGTGAGATGATCCACAACATGCAGACAGTCATGAATCACTGATTCGGCTCATGTCTTTTGCGCGTTTGCGTGGCCTCTGGCGGCCAGCCACGCCACACAGGCCAGCATTCCACACCAGCCTAACACTCGCACCACGGCCGCGATCTGGATGTCGTGATCGAGGAGACCGAGGCTGGAGAAGATCCTGAAGAAATCGTGCTCCACAAAGTCCGGGTCGCCGGTCGTGACCAGCGGCAGCACTTGGGCGCGAGCGTCGGCCATGTAGGTCGCGGTGTAGAGCCAGTTTTCGAAAAAGAAAAACAGGCAGAAGATGAAGCCGGTGGTCTGGCGCTCGGTGAAGAAATATACGGCCAGCAGAAACGGAACCAGCCACTGCAGCAGCGTGCCTCCCCACAAGCACAGCGTGGGACCAAACCAGTAAAAAAGATTGTGTCCGCCTTCGTGCACTACTTAGGTTCGCGCTATCGATGAACAAGAACCCGCCGTGGGCGTTGAAGGCGTAGGCCAGGAACGAGACGTAGAAAATCAGCCAGGTCACCAGCGCCGGCCGCGAGACTGGCTTCCACGGCTCGTCGGGCAGGGTTGCATCGAGTATCGATTGCAGTGATTCGATCATGCGCGTCTCGGATAATTCTATGGGCTCGCATTTCCTCGCGGCAGATTACGAACGTGCGCGGCATCATCGGAGCGACCAGCAACTGCTTGGCTGTCGCGCGCGAGAGTAACTTGGCCCTCAGCCATCGCACGAGGGCAACGTTTCTTGTTACAGTGATCTGGCGCGACAGGATCCATTCGACCGGTGCGCGAAAGGTGTGGCAAGAAAGGCGTAGCGAGCTAGGTCTCTACAAAGCGAGTCCGGGACATCATTTATGAAGCTTCGGCATTGGATAACCGTGATCGTGCTGCTTCTGCTGGTGGTGGCCGCCATCGCCGGAGTGGTGTGGACGCGGGCATTGCCTTCTGCCAGCGAAGAAGTGGCCGCGACGACCGGCAAGAAACTGCTCGGGCGCATGCCGCCAGTGGTGCAGCATCCACTGGTCGACCAGCGTCCCCTGCAAACCGCCAAACGCATGGCGGCCATCGCCGGCACGCCGGAAGAGCAGTTGCTGGCGCACCAAGCGGAAAAAGTAGGAGACCACGAGGTCGACCTCTCGTTTCTCGATGCGTTGCGCACGGCCGAAGAAAATCCTCCGCCGCTTTCGCCGGAAGCCCGGCAAATTTCGGATCGCAAAAACAAAGCCGAACTGGCGCTCAAGGAAGATCAAGAAGGTGTTGCGCTGCTGACGAAGAAACTGGCGGCAGCCCCCGACTCTCAGAAAGACAACCTCCAGGATCAGATCGACGTCGCCGAGGCGCAGATGGATCTGGATCAGAACGAGTTGGATGACGCCTCCGAGGACCTTGAGCAGGCGGGCGGAGATCCGCAGTCGAAGATCAAGCGCTTGCAGGCCGAGCATGAATCCGGCGAGCACTCTGGTGACGCGGCCCTTGGGTCGGCGGTGAATCCGCACGAACAGGACTACCAGACGCACACGCTCCTGAGCGTGTTCCGGGCGTGGCGGGCGCTGCGCGAGAAAAAGGACCAACTGCAGGCGGCGCAGGAAGAGAGCAAGACCAAGCAACTGCGTCTGAGCCAACGGCACGAGACGCTGACCGCGCAGGTCGAGAAAGATAAAGAGAATCGCGAGGCTGCCAGACAACAGGCCAAGGGATTCGCCAAGAGCAACGCCCCGGCGAGCCGCGAAGAATCGAAGACGGCCGCGAAGTCTGCCGTCGATTCTCTAAAGCAATACACCCGCGATCAGAAAAATCTGGCCGACCTGGGCAAGCGCCTGCAGGACGAACAGGAGCTCACCGAAACCTACAACAGTTGGATCGATCTGATCGAGACCCGCGAGCGGGCTGCACTGCACAATCTGCTGGAGTGTCTCCTGTGGATTCTGCTGGTTCTACTGGCGGTGTACCTGGCAGACCGGCTCATTGAACACCTGTTCACCGGCATGACCGCCGAGAACAAGCGCATCGACACGCTACGGGCCGTGGTGAAATTCGCCGCGCAGGCCGTGGGCGCGGTGGCCATTCTCTTTATCATTTTCGGCATGCCCACGCAGACGACCACGGTTCTGGGCCTGGCCGGAGCAGGGTTGACGGTCGCCATGAAGGACTTCATCGTCGCCTTCTTTGGATGGTTCATCCTGATGGGGCGCAACGGCATCCGCGTCGGCGATTGGGTAGAGATTAACGGTGTGGGTGGCGAGGTGGTTGAGGTCGGTTTGCTGAAGACCGTTCTTCTCGAAACCGGCAGTTGGGCCGACGCCGGACATCCCACCGGCCGGCGGGTTTCGTTTGTAAACAGCTTCGCCATCGAAGGCCACTTCTTCAACTTCACCACTTCGGGCCAGTGGATGTGGGATGAATTGCAGGTGCTGATTCCGCCGGGACAGGATCCGTATCCCATCATCGACGGCATCCAGAAACTGGTGGAGAAGGAAACCGAGGCCAACGCCAGCAGTGCGGAAGCCGAGTGGCAAAAAGCGTCGGCGCGTTACCGGGTCAAGACGTTGTCTGCAGTGCCGGGCATCAACGTGCGCCCCACGGCGGCCGGTATTGAAGTGCACGTCCGTTACATCACCCGCGCCTACGAGCGCCACGAGTCGCGCAACCGGCTGTACACGGCGGTAGTAGAAATGATGCACGGGAAACGGGAAGCGGTGAAGGCGTAGGGCTGGCGGCGATTAGCTCTTAGCTCTTAGCTCCTAGCTCTTGGCTCCTAGCTCTTGGCTCCTAGCTCTTGGCTCCTAGCTCTTGGCTCCTAGCTCTTAGCTCTTAGCTCGCAAGCTCTCCGGCCACTGAATCAAACTGCTCGCACCACCGTGGAAGAGCGGCCCTTAAGGGCCGCGAAAGCCTCTAAGATTGATCAGGGCTTTAGCCCCTGTGCGATCTATGACCGACAAACAAGATCTCCGAACACTCGTCGTCACTGGAGCCTCCCGCGGAATTGGCGCGGCAATCGCCACGCTCGCGGGCGAACGCGGATACGCGGTTGTCGTCAATTTCTCCACTGGAGCCGTCGAAGCGAAGGCAGTAGTAGAAAACATTCTCGCCGCCGGCGGGCGCGCCGTTGCGATTCAAGCCGACGTTTCTCATGAGCAAGATATCGTGCGCCTGTTCGAAACCGCGGAACGCGAATTAGGTCCAATCAAAGCCCTCGTCAACAACGCAGGAATCACCGGTGGGTTCGCGCGAGTAGAAGAAGTGTCGAGTGCGGCCATAGCGAAAGTCTTAGCCGTCAATGTCAGCGGGACGATCCTGTGTTCGCGCGAAGCCGTGCGGCGCATGTCGACCCGGCGCGGCGGAAGCGGTGGCGCAATCGTGAACATTTCTTCGCGCGCCGCGCACACCGGAGCGGCAGGCGAGTGGGTGCACTACGCGGCGTCGAAGGGCGCGGTCGACAGTTTCACGATCGGATTGGCGCGGGAAGTTGCGACCGAAGGCATCCGGGTCAACGCGGTGGCTCCGGGATTGGTCGACACCGGCCTGCACGCGGCGAACGGTGATCCCGGAAGACTGCAGAGACTGATGGGCACGGTCCCGATGGCGAGGCCGGGCAGTCGACGCGAAGTCGCCGAGGGCGTGATGTGGTTGCTATCGCCCGCAGCTTCGTTCACCACCGGCGCCATTCTTGAGATCGGCGGAGGCCGGTAAGCTGAGCCTATCTTTTATTCTTTAGTTCTTCCTTCAGATAACTCTTGACCTTCTCCGGCAGGCGTGAAGCATGCAGAATGTCGCGCAACTGCGCGGGTGGAATGCGGCGGGCAAATTCGAGGGCGCGCGCCAGCGGAACCGATTCATTGCGCAACAGCGCGCACCGAACCTCCGGGCGCACCGACCATTTCGCGTGATGGCAAACTGCCGTCACGAAAGCTGGCGTCGCCCCCGGACGCAGCAACGCCTTCACCAGGGCAGCTTCAGAAAGGCGCGGATTCTCCAGCGCCGTCTGCCAGACGCGTGCTTCCTTATCGAGCAACAATGCTCCCGCCACCATCGCTGAAGATCGGCGGGCCAGCGAAATGCGCTCACCCAAAGTGATGGAGGCGAGACGCGCCACCAGCAGTTCATCGGCGGCCCGCCTCAAGTCGGCTGCGACTGCGGGTAACAGCGCGAACAGCATGAGATCGAAGGTATAAAGTTCGCGAATCAGCCGGAGCGCGATGCGGCGCGGGGTGCGGGGATGAGCGGCCAGGGCAACCCGCACCTTGCGCGACTTCATCACCGCTGGATTTCGGCTGATTTGTTCGATGACCTCCGAAGCCAGGTCGCGATCCTTCACCAAGGCCAGCGCGAGATCGGCAGTCAGCGCGGCATCTGGGGCGTTTGAGAAGTCGCGGAATGCTGGCGCGGAGTTGGAGGCAGCGCCAGATTCGACTTCGTCGGCGGATTGTTGAGGTTCTGCAGGAATCATGAAGCCCCGCTCACAGCGACAGATTGCAGCCACAGCAGATCGCCCTTCGAGCGAGCGCGGCGGCCTGCGTTACTGAGCCGTGACCCCCTGCGCCGCGGCTCTCCGCGCCATGCGCAGCGCTCCCTCAACAGGTTCGACCACTTGCGGATTCACTTCTGCACGCGGCTTCAGCACGCGAAGTTCATTGTAAAAAACCTGCCGCACCAGCGGCGCGTGACGAAAGACCCCTCCCGTCATGGCCACCGGGACGAGAGCGGCGTGTCCGTCTGGGAAGAGGCGGCGGACCACGACGGCGGCGACAGCAGCGAGTTCCCTTCCCGCGTCCCTGAGGACCTGCGTGGCCAGGTCGTCGTGGCTGGTGGCTACGGCCGGAAAGAGCGCGGCAAAGTCGGGAGGCGAAATCGAGTTGGCGGCGCGCGCGAGATCGGTAAGCGAACTGACGCCCCAGACCTTGCAGATCGCAGCGGATAAAGAAGAGTCCTGCGGCACATTGCTTTCGGGAGTCCCATCGCGCGGATCCGCCGCCCGCAGAACCGCGCTCACCGCGGCGCGCCCAATCCAGTGCGCCGAACCCTCGTCGCCGATGGCGAATCCCCAGCCCCCGGCGCGAACCGTCCTTCCCTCCCGGTCGCGGCCGTAGGCGATTGACCCCGTACCGGCAATCACAATCACACCGGGTCCGGTATCGAAGGCAGCCTCGAGAGCGATTTGCATGTCGCCGACCACGTCGATCGGCGTGGAGAGAATTTCAGCCAGAGCGCGGCGAACGATCTCGGCCGGTTCCGGCCGCGCCGCCCCGGAACCCCCAACGCAGGTGTATGCAACCTCTGCCGGCGCAATGCCAGCCGCGGCGCACGCCTGGCGCACCGCCTGTTGCAGCGATTGGCGGGCTTGCGCTTCCCCCACGCGGACAACGTTGCTGGGCCCCGCAGTCGCGGTCGCGAGCAGCCGCGATTCATCGCCCACCGCGCACGTAGTCTTCGTACCGCCGCCGTCGATGCCAAGATAGTAGGGCACGATTATTTTTAACACAGAGCAAACCGCCCGGTTGGTACTTGCCAGTTGCCGGTTCTTAGTCCCCGGCGAGGCGAGGACTACAGAGTCTCACTCGCGGAAAAGCACGATTGCTCCCATAATGATGGTTCACCTCACATGGGCCTGAACCAGCTCGATTTTGCCATCATCGCGTTGTACCTGGCGGGAATCACGCTGTTTGGCCTGCGCTTCCGCAAGAAGCAGCGGTCGCTACGCGACTATTTCCTTGCCGGGCGCGACATCCCGTGGTGGGCCATCGCGCTGTCCATTGTCGCTGCGGAAACCAGCACCCTCACCATCATCAGCATTCCCGGCCTCGCCTACGACACCAACTTCACTTTTCTGCAAGTCATCATGGGATACGTAGTCGGCCGCGTGGTCATCAGCTTCGTGCTGCTCCCGCAATACTTCCGCGGCGATCTCTATACCGCTTACGAACTCATCGAGCGCCGCTTCGGACGCAACCTGCGCTCGCTCACTGCCGGTTTGTTTCTGCTGACCCGGGCTGCCGCGGAAGGTGTGCGAGTCTACGCCGTATCGATCGTCGTGTCGATTGCGCTGGGCACGGGCGAGGTGGCGTCGATCGCCATCATCACCGCATTGACGGTGATCTATACGTTTGAAGGCGGCCTCGCCGCCGTGATCTGGACCGATGTCGTCCAAACCGCGATCTACGTGGGCGGAACGCTGATCGGGCTGGTGACGATTCTGCATCTCGTGCCCGGTGGATGGCCCGCAATTCATGCGGCCGCTGCGGCGGCGGGCAAGCTGCAGCTGTTTGATTTCCGCGCCAGCTACCTGATCCCCTACACATTCTGGGCGGGATTGATTGGCGGCACGTTTTTCACAACCGCGAGTCACGGAACCGACCAGCTCATTGTGCAGCGCCTGCTGGCAGCACGCGGACTGAAGCAGTCGGCGACCGCGCTGATTTCGAGCGGTTTCGCCGTACTTTTCCAGTTTGCTCTGTTTTTGACAGTGGGCATCATGCTCTGGGCTTACTACCGCGTGCCCTCGGCTGTGTTTGGAAAACCGGATCGTATCTATCCCACTTTTATTGTCACCCGCATGCCCCATGGAATCTCCGGCCTGCTGATTGCCGCGATCTTGGCGGCGGCGATGTCGAATCTAAGCGCAGCCCTGAATTCCCTATCGTCAACCTCGATTATGGATTTTTATGCGCGGCTCCGGCCCCGGGCGGACGAGAAAACCAAGATGCGACTTTCGCGGCTCGCCACCGTCGCCTGGGCGCTTGTACTTTTCGCTCTGGCGATGATCGCGCTCCACAAAGTCGGGCGAGTCGTCGAAGTAGGCCTGCAGATTGCTTCGGTGGCCTATGGGGCCCTGCTCGGAGTGTTTCTGCTGGGCGTGCTCACCCGCCGGGCCAATCAACTGGGAGCTATGGTGGGGATGGCGAGCGGATTCAGCGTGGATCTGTACTTGTGGCTGGGGACAAATGTTCCGTGGACCTGGTGGGTCATGATCGGCACGACCGTAACCTTCGCGGTGGGCTGGATGGCGAGCGTTTCCATTGGGGATTCCTCCGGGCAATCGGACCGGATTCCCCATTGATCCGGGCGGGCGGAATTCGAAATAATTGTCCCCCGGGCCCGAGACAAGACGGTCTCCGGCGGGTTTGATCCTAAGCTGTGGAAGAATTGGCGGTGCTATGACTTCGTTTCCTGCACTCTCGCGAGGCGTCCTGACCGGTCTTGGTGTGTTCTGCGTATCCGCGGCGCTGCTGACCGCGCAGTCTGACGCGCCGCCGGCGCAAGCTCCGGATGCCGCTCCGGCGCAGAACGCCGGCGCCGCTCCAACTAAGCTGGTCGGGCAAGCCGCGCCCGCGCCTCCGAGCAACGACGCGCAGGAGCCCAGCATGACCATTCGCCAGACCGTGCAGCGGGTCATTGTCGATGTGATGGTGCGCGACGCCGATGGCAAACCCGTACACGGGCTCACGGCCAGCGATTTTTCTGTCACGGAAGACAAGCAGCCGCAGCGCGTTCTTTCGTTCGATGTCTACGATTTCGATAAGCCGTCGATTGCGCGGGCCTCCAACGCGCCTCCGCTGCCGCCCCACGTCTTCGAGAACATTCCGGCTACTCCCGAGCGAGGGCCGCTCTACGTCATGCTTCTCGACCTGGTGAATACCGAGGTTGAAGACCAGATGACCGGCCGCGAGCAAGTGCTCAAGTTCATCCGCAGCAAACCCGCGGGCACCAGGTTTGCGGTGTTTGTAACTTCCGACAAGCTTTATCTGGCGCAGGGATTTACCGAAGACAAAGACCTGTTGTACGCCGCGGTGAATTCCAAGAAGCCCAAAGCCCACGTCCCAAGGGTCTTCCTGCTGGCCCGAAATTACGGCTACGGCGACCCCTACACCGCCGTGGATATGCTGACCCATATCGGCCAATATCTGGATGGCATTCCCGGCCGCAAGAATTTGATCTGGGTTGCAGGAAGGTTCCCCCTCGTAATTGCCGCTCAGGAGGGGATCTCCTCGTTAGCGGATAACATCAAGGCTGAGGTCAACTCGCTGGCGCAAGCCGAAGTGGCGGTTTTTCCGGTGAACGTTCGCGGGGTTGTCGTAAATCCGGAGGGTGCCTTAACGGGGGGCAACGGGAATCAGGCCGGGGGCGGCAGTTCGCTTACCGGGAGCTATATCGTCGCCGACCAAATCGCTGAGGCAACCGGCGGCTGGGCGTTCTACAGCGGTAACGACGTGGCGGGTGCAATCAATACCGCCACAGAAGCTGGCGGAAACTACTACACGCTCACCTATTCCCCTCCGAACCACGGGGAGGACGAAACGTGTCACAACATAGCGGTGAAAGTTGGCAAAGACAAATATCTGCTCGCGTACCGGCGCAGCTACTGCCGCGGGATTCTGGTCTCCACGGCGGCCGATGAAAATGCGAATCATTCGGCGTCTCCCACTCTTGAAGTTCCCCTCGAGGCCGGCGATGTACTGCAAGCCAACATCAAGCCAGGCGCGCCGATGCTGCACGATCTGGTGTTCTCCGCGCATGTCCGCACCAGTGGAGTAGGGGTGGCGACTCCCGCGCAAATGGCGCAGTTGCAGGAGCAAGCCGCATTCTTCCAAACTCAGCGCAAGAATAAGCCCATCCGGCCGCTGCCGCCCGTGAAGGTTCAGTCCTACGCCATCGACTATCGCGTGCTCGATCCTGAGTTCAAAGCCCAGGCGGGGCGTACCGGACAACAGCCGGCGCTCGAGTTTGCCGTGGCCGCATTCGATGATGACGGCAAAGTGTTGAACGGCGTGGTCAACGACGGCGTGCCGGAGACCTCGACGCAGCCCTCCGAGAACAAGGCCGGACTATACCGCGTGCATCAATCGCTGCTGGTCCCGGTCAACGCCAAGTCCCTGCGCGTCGGCGTACGCGACCGTCTGAACGATCGCATGGGCACGCTGGAAGTGGACCTCCCCTTGCCGCCCGGATCCGTAAGCAAGGTCGCGATGCCGCCCAAGCCGGCAAACTGAAGTTCGATCCCCGGCTTCATCGGCCCTTTGCGGGATCGCCGCGCCAAGATTGCGCGCAAACCGTGCCGATCCTCGCGTATACTCCAACTCCAACATGGCTGAAGTCACGCATGATGTTACGCATGACGTTCCGCATCTCGCGCCTTCGCGCCCGGAACTCTCCCGCGACCTGGGCGTGAGCCAGGCCTCCGCCGTGGTCGTGGGGACCATTATTGGCAGCGGAATTTTCCTCGTGCCTGCCGAGATGATGCGGGCCGTGGGCTCGGCCAAACTGGTTTACCTGGCGTGGGTCGTGGGCGGACTGCTTTCGTTTTTCGGCGCGCTCACCTATGCCGAACTGGGTGCGATGAAGCCGCAGGCCGGCGGAGAGTACGTCTACGTCCGCGACGGCTACGGGCCCATGGCCGGGTTCCTCTACGCGTGGACCTGGTTCGTGATTGCGAAGCCGGCATCGATCGCGACCGTGGTCACCGGCCTGGTGCGCATCCTGGGGACGTTTCCGTTCTTCTCCTTTTTCTCCGTCAACGTCATCACTGCGCCGTTTGCCGTGAACTGGGGCCAGATCTTCGCCATCGCCGCCGCCATCCTCATCTCCTTCCTGAACTACCTCGGCGTGAAAAAGGCGGGCGAATTCCAACTCGTGTTTACCGTGCTGAAAGTCGCCATCATCCTTGGGATCGTAGTGGTGTGCTTCAGCGGAATGGGCAGCGCGACCGGCCGAGGCTGGAGCAACTTCGCGGGCACATTCGCCGGCGCCACGGGCGGCATCGCCGGCTTCATGGCAGCGCTGGTTGCGGCTCTGTGGGCCTATGACGGATGGAATGACCTCAACATGGTGGCGGGCGAGGTGAAGCGTCCGGAGCGCAACATTCCCATTGCGTTGATTGCGGGCGTGGCCACCGTAGGCCTGCTCTATATGCTGGTCAACGCCGCGGTGCAGTATGTGCTTCCCGCCAGCGCGATCGCGGCTTCGCCGCGTCCCGCATCCGATGCCGTGGCCCTGGTGATGGGGCGCATGGGCGCCAGCATTGTTTCCGCAGGCATAGCACTGTCAATGCTGGTCACACTCAACGGCACCATCATGAGCGGAGCTCGCGTGCCCTACGCAGTGGCGCGCGACGGATACTTCTTCCGGGCGCTGGCCGAAGTCCACCCCAGGTTTCACACCCCTTCGATGGCGATTGTAGTGCAGGCCGTGCTGTCGATTTTGCTCTTGTTGCTGGGAGCGAATTTCCGCCAGCTATTCTCTTTGGCGATTTTTGCGGAGTGGCTTTTTTACATGATCGCCGGCAGCACGATCTTTATCTTCCGGTGGCGCGATCCGCAGGCAGTGCGTCCCTATCGCATGTGGGGCTATCCTTTCGTGCCTGTAGTTTTCGTCGCGGTTTCAGCTGCTTTTCTCTACTACACTTTCAAGAGCGATTTGCGGAACTCCACCTATGGACTCCTCGTCATCTTGGCCGGGATTCCCGTGTTTTTCTATTTCTCCCGGCGTCGAAAATCTCTTTCTGTGTAAGGCCCGTGCCAACCCGAAACCTGTGAGGACTCTCAGAAAATCACATTAAATGCTCCTTATCTGTTTGCACTGAGGTTCTCCTCCCTTCGATGCCGGTTTTCCCACCTGTTTCTTCCCTGTTTCGTCGGGTCAAAGGGCCAGTCAAATCGGCGGAAACGCCTGTCCCGCGCGGTTTCGGGCCGATCCCTCAAAGGAACTCCGACCCAGGTTACCTAAGGTCAAGAGCCGTGGACACGTTTACCCCCTGTCCTATCTCCCGTATTTTTAAGACTCCAAGTCCCGGAGGATCTCCCCTAAACCGGGATCCCGATGGAGTGAAATTGCATGGCAACGGCTTATCGCGGCTTCCAACTCGGAATACTGCCCGAACCCAAGATCAACAAGCGGGCGTTGGCCACCAGCTATGGACTGGTGGCGCTAGTCCTGCTCATCGTAGTCAACCTCACTCTCATCTTCCCGGACAAGCTGCAGCTCACGCAGTACCACGTGACGGAATTGATTCCCATGCCGGCATTACGGCCGGAACCCGCGCCGGAGCCGATCAAGGTAAAGCCTGAAGCTCATCCTAAGCTGCTTCCCGCCGTGAAGATTCCGGTGATGGAGCAACCCAAGCTGGTAGTGCCGCGTGAAGTCCGCCGCGAGGCTCCGAAGCCGGTTGAGGCGCCACAAGTTGTAGTGAACCAGTTCAAGGCGCCGGAGTTGAAAATCGCAGTGGGTGGGGCGCGACCGCAACTGGTCCACACCGGAGACTTCAACGAGGGCAGTTCGCAGAAGCCCACGGTCAACGCGGCGGTAGAAAAAGTGCAGACCGGCGGCTTTGGCGATCCCAATGGTCTGAAGGGGACCGGCAGGCCGGGCGCGAAATTGTACGCAGCCGCGGCGGGTGGCTTTGACATGCCCGTAGGTCCGGGACAAGGCAACGGATCCGGCGGAGCCAAAGGAATCAAGGGCACGGTGGCCAGCGCAGACTTTGGTAACGGGGTCGCGACCGGCGGCAAAGGGGACGGGCGCAGCAACGGCCAGGGAGTTGCTACCGGAGGATTCGGATCGGAGCAGGTAGTGCACGGCGGCCCCAAGATCGCAGCCGCTGTCGCGCCGAACACTACTCCGGTGGAGATCACCTTCAAGCCGCTTCCGGTCTACACCCCCGAGGCGCGCAGTCTGAAGCTGGAAGGCGAAGTGCTTCTCGAGGTTAGTTTTGGGGCGAACGGTCAGCTGCATGTGAATCGCGTAGTGCGCGGCCTGGGTCACGGACTGGACGAGGCTGCGATCGCCGCCGCCAGCAAGATCCGGTTCAAGCCCGCCCTGCGCGATGGACAGCCGACAGATTCCACCGCGATTGTTCACGTGACGTTCCAGCTGGCATAGGGAAAAGTTTTGGCGAAGTAACTCTTGCAATTTAGCAGTGCACGGAAAGCGAACTTGGGTCACTGAAACTGGGTCGAAGAAACTGGGTCAAAAGAAACTGGCCCAAAGAAACTTGGTTCAGAGAAACTTGGAGAAAAGAGTCATGCGTACTTGGAACTTGCTACTCACTGCGGCTCTGCTGGCATCGATGAGCGCGGCCGCTCAGCAAGCGGCGGGGTCACAGCCGTCCGCACAGCCGCCTGCGCCCGTTGCGACGCAGACCGCGCAACCCGCTCCGCAGGCTGCTCCGGCGACCGATCAGCCGGCACCGGCGTCGCCGGCCACACCGGACGCGTCGCAGGCCGCACCGCCTGCATCAGCGCCCGCCCAGGCAGTCTCCTTGCCACAGCCCGCGAGTGCGCCGGCTCCCACCACCATGGACCAGGTTGTAAACCTGTTCATTGAGCGGGAACATGGCTTGATCAAGGTGCTCGCGAACCGCACGCCGGTGGTCGAGACCTATCTGCAGAATCTGACTGCCGACCCGCAGCTCGGCCCCGTGCCCAGCGGCGATCACTATTTTCTCGGCCGCATGGATATGGGCGAGACCGTCGACCGGAAGGACTACTTGAAGGAACAGGACACCAGCATGCAGGCGCGTCTGCTGGGCGGCTTTCATAAGCTCTATAAGGTGCAGTACCAACCCCTGGGCTTCTCGTGGATGGTCTATGCCGACCGCACCGACTTCGACCGCGAGCATTATGACTTCCGCTACGCTCGCCGCGAATTCCTCGGCGACGTGCGCTGCCTGGTGTTCGACGTCACGCCCAAGCCGAAGTCGGGCCGCGGCCGCTTCCTGGGCCGCATCTGGGTGGAGGATCAGGGCTTCAATATCGTGCGCCTGAACGGGACGTACTACCCAGCCGCACACAACACATTCTTCTTCCACATGGATAGCTGGCGCTTGAACCTGATTCCCGGCTACTGGGTGCCGTCTTTCATCTACAGCGAAGAAGGCGACTTCAGTGCCGGCGTGAAGAACAGCATGGCCTTCAAGGCGCAGACCCGCATCTGGGGCTATGACCTGAAGAAAGGCGGCAAGGATGACGAGTTGACGCAGATTCGCGTCGACAGCGTTACCGACGAGAGTCCAACCGCGCAGGATGCGTCCCCGCTGCAGGCGGAGCGCGTATGGCAGCAGCAGGCGGAAGACAACGTCGTCGAGCGCCTGACCAACGCCGGCTTGCTCGCCCCCGAGGGCGATCTGGACCGGATTCTTCAGACCGTCGTCAACAATCTCGAAGTCACCAACAACATTGACTTGCCGCGGCCCGTGCGCACGCGCGTGCTGCTCACCTCTCCGCTGGAAACTTTCAGCGTAGGCAATACCATTGTGATCAGCCGCGGCCTGATCGACGTGCTGCCCGACGAAGCCAGCCTGGCGGCCGTCCTCTCTCATGAACTCGCGCACATCGTGCTCGGTCACAACTTGGGCAGCAAGTTTGCCTTCAACGACCGCATGTTGTTCGACGATGACTCCACCTACCAGAACCTGGGCTTCAAGCACATTCCGGAAGAAGAAACGGCCGCCGACAAAAAGGCGCTGGAGCTTCTGAAGAATTCTCCCTACGCGCAGAAGCTGGACAACGTGGGCTTGTTCCTGAAGGCGTTGCAGCTGCGGGCTCCGCAACTGAGCGCGCTGCTGACCACGCACCTGGGCAATTCCCTGGCGGAAAACGGAACGATCACTCGTTTGTCTGCTCTGGAAACCCAAGGCCCGGCTTTGGACAACAACAAGCTGGATCAAATCGCGGCTCTGCCCCTGGGCGGCCGGGTGAAGGTCAATCCCTGGAGCGACAAGGCGGAAATGGTGAAGGCGGCTCCGGTTGCCATCACCTCGGCGCGTGACAAGATGCCGTTTGAGGTCACGCCTTTCTTCCCGCGGTTGGCGCGCTTCAGTGCGGTGGCCGCTCCGGTTGCAGCTCCGACCACCGCGGCCGCGAATTCGGGATCGGGCAACTAGTAGGCAAGGCTCTTACTCCAAGTTGAAGGAAGACGAGGCTGGGATCCGGAATGTCCTTCCGGAGCGCCCGGCCTTCGTTTTTTCTTGGACCATCGTCCGGCCTTCTTCCGACGGAGTCTTTCCCTCCCAGTGACCTTTGCGGCGAGTTTCCGCCGCGCACCTTGACCCTGACCACTGGCTGTGTTACCGATTGACGAACACAGGAAAGCACTCGACACAGTCGCAACCGCGGCGCTTGGGCGTATCCTGATGCGTACACATCGACAACCCCCGGGAGTTGCAAATGAAAGGTCTGGTTCTAGGTATGGTGTGCGCGCTGACGGCGCAGGCGCTCGTCGGCCAGTCCGCGACGCATGTTCCACTGGGAATCGTTTCCGATTGGACGCACCGTCACGTCCTGTACCCGGATTCGAGAGACGGTTCCGTGATGGCCCGCATGCAAAGGGATCCCCGCTGGGTGCAGAACTGGTATCTCCGCCATCCCGAAGCCTGGTGGCCTGTACACCCTCGCCCGCACCGTCAGCGTAGCCGAAGAGACTGGAGCGTGCCCCTGGAGGCGGCCCCCGTAACGGGTTTTGGTCAAATCTTCGCCTTCACATTCGCCATTGCTCCCGAGACCGGCTACGGCAGCCTCAACACGATCGACCTGGGCAACGATCAATTCCTCGCCACCGGCGGCGGTCTGACCGTGACCGGCGGCGCGGACGTCGGCACCTACCCTTTGTATCCCGGTGGGCCGGGCGTAACCACCAGCCCTCTGGGAGCCTTCTTTTACGACAATGTCGTCTCCGTTTCAACCGACCCTCCGCTTGATGATGACGGCCTTCTCTTCACCGCCCCCGGTTTGGAGATCAACATCTGGGGCAATAGTCCAGGTAATTATTCATTTTATGATTCTCCTGGTGGTGGCAACTATCCAACGGCATTGACAGAAAACGGAACCTTCAATCTCAGTATCGCTCCCGGCGGCGGCCAGACCGCGCCCGCCAAATATACGTTCGATGTGACCGCGGCTCCAGACTGCACCAACGACTTCGTGGTGATGGGTATTCCAGCCAGCCCCGCCGCGGGCGGTCAGGCCAACATCGTTGGATTCAATAATCTCTACAGCTACCAGGGCCCCACCACGCCAACCCCATTGTGTCCCACGAGCGGGCCGACGGTGAGGTTCGCCTACGCCTCAGGCACGGGGCAAGTGCCGGCTTCCGTGGTCCTCTCACAGGATGGGACGCAGATTGCCTATATCGAGAATCTCCCGACCGGCAGTTCCTATTTCCATTCCCTGACCCTCGGCACCACGAGTAACGAAGGCACCAGCGTGACTGCGGCAGTCGTGCCGGGCACTGGCGGAAGCAACGCCGCGGACCAGAGCGTGCTGCTCTCGCCCGACGGGGGCGTTACCAATCAAAGCTCCACCAACACGATCTTCGTCCTTTACACCCCGGCCGATGCCAACGATGTGGCCTACGCCACAACCTACAGCACGGCGGGAACTGGCTCCGGCTACCTCTACAAGATCAGCAACGTGTTCAACGGCAGCACCCCCACCATCGCTTGGAGCGTCCCGATCAGCGCGATTCCGTCGACTCCGGTGTACGACCGAATATCGAATAACATCTTTTTTACAGATAGCAGCGGCCGCATCGATTACGTGAACGACACTGGCTCGTCACCGTCGGTGGTTTACGGCGCGGTGCTGGCGAGCGGCAACACGGCCGAAAACCCGGTTGTCCTCGACAGCACTCGTCACATGATCTACGCGTCCTTCAACTCCAACAGCACCAACTCCCTCGTCGTGCAGGCTCCGACAAATTTGGCCAGCACTGTCTCGGCACCCGTGGGCCCGGCCAGCACCATCTACACCGGACCGTACGAGCCCGACTTCAACAACGCCTGGTACACCGGTTCGGGGACGCCTCTGCTTTACATCGCTGGAACCGGCGCCGGGACGGTTCCGACTCTCTACAGCGTCGGGTTCAATGGCACGGGCGTGATGAACTCCAGCGCCAACGCTACCACCGCACCCCTGGCCACCGGGATGGCAGACTCCTCGCCGGTTACGGAGTTTTACAACGCTGCCCTGCTGACGGACTACCTTTTCGTGGGAGTCACAAACAATTGCATCGCCACCATTGGCGGCGGAACGGCCGGCTGTGTTATGAGCCTCGACATCACCAACGGCTTTCCGGCAGTCGGCGCCGGCACCGCGGCACTGGCCGCCGCTGGCGGCACCAGCGGCATCATCGTCGACAACGACAGCTCGGCTTCGCAAGCTTCCAGCATTTACTATGCGACCAAGACCGGGGCGACCCTGGTGAAGGCCACCCAGTCCGGACTGAACTGATTTGAATGCGCTGCTTAGTCTGAAAGCCGTTCTGCGGGCTGGCTAAGAGACCTTGCGATTCACTCTGCACAAGGTCTGCGTGGAATCGGCTTTTCCGCAGGTCAGCGCTGACGTTACAAACACTTGATCAAAGCGGAAACTGGGCTTCAGGTAGGGCTTCTTGGTGGGATCTTTCTGAATCAGTCGCTTTTCTTCAGGTCGTTTATCGTTGGCTCCCGGATTCCCATTCGCCATTCAACATTTACCCTTGGAACAGACTCGTCCCAGCAACTGATCTTCCTTTTCTCTTGTACACTTCTACACTTTTGGCGATGCTCGGGTCAACGTTTTGGAACGGACGGTAGTGGCTCAGTTTGAAAACTCGTGCCGTTCTCTACACGGGGCGTCATCCCGAACGGAGCCACTTTTCAGGCGAAGTGAGGGACCTCGCGTGCAGTAAAGCCGGGATAGCGCACGCAAGATCCCTCAGCCGGCTGAAATGCGCCGGCTTTCGGGATGACGCCCTTCGAGCTGTGAGTCAGAAATTTCAAACTGAGTCACTACCGAACGGACCTGAAGTTAAGAGACACCACTACGGCGTACAGTGGAAGATCAGCGCAGGCAGGATGTTGAAGAGCTGAAAATTCAGCGTAACCGAGCTGAAGCTCGACTCGAGGTAAGGCAGAAGAGTGCGCGTGTATTGGTACAGGAGTAGCGACCCTTCCGGCCTTAGCGCCAGGCGAGACTCTTCGAGAATCTCGCGGCGCAGCGCGTCTGGCATGTTGCGATAGGGCAAGCTGGAGATGATATAGTCCGCCGGGGCCAGACTCTGTTCCGCCAGCACGGCGCGTACCCGCGCGGCCGAACCATGCACCACCCGGAAGCGCGGATCGCGGACGCGGTCGCGCAGATACTCCACGAACTCCGTGTTCAGCTCAATGGCCACCAGAACCGCGTCTGGCCGCATACGCTTTAGAATTTCCCGCGTGAATGTACCCACGCCCGGGCCATATTCCACCAGAACGCGGGCACGATTCCAGTCCACCTGCCTCATCATGTCATTTACCAGGAAGGATGAGCTGGGCACGACCGAGCCCAGCATCGCCGGACTCCGGAAGAAATTCCGAACGAACAATGCAAACGCCGAGGATCGCAATGACGCCCGCAACGATGCTCGCAACGACGATGCTGGCAACGACGACGATCGCACGGCAGATCTCTTGGCGGCTTGGCTCGGCATCGTTTGTTCTCGTGTTCTCGCTAACACAGACGCGGAGTTTTTATCCTAGCCCAACTGGAAGCCGCCGGAGTATGTCCGGTCCACACCGAAGTAGTATCGAGTCTGGTACTTTGGTCACGACGATGTGTCGCGCCCAGTGCTGCTAAAACCGCCGGTGGCCTTGGCTGCGACCCTCACCAAAGCCTTCGCCTACGGTAACTTGCGGCGCTCCGGATGGTCGTTGAGAATCGATTTGCCAGCATATCCGTGACATCGTTCTGGCTTCCGAGGGAGCAGGTTTGAGGCTTTGGCTCAATACTTTATTGAAGATCGTGTCGGGAACCTATTTCGTTCTGACCTCCCTGTACTGTCTGCTGGCTTTTTTGCCCTATACCTTCTGCGCCTTCATCAAGACGCCCCCTTACGCCTGGATGCCATGGCTGGCTCAGCATCAGGCAGCATTGTACTGGTCGGCCATCGTGGCTGCCCTGTTCACAGAGTCACCTTGGCAGGACTGGAAAACTCGCAGGCGGTCCCAGGCCGCGATCGGACTGCTGGTTGCCGTCGGAGCGTATATCACTTTGCGTCCCTTCCTGCCCGGGCTGCAAAGTGACAACGCCGCCTACTACTGGAGCCTGACCACACTGCTCCCGCTGATCGGACTCTCGGTTTGGCAGACCTCCCGTTCGGAGCAAAAACGCGGGCCAAATGCAGAATGTGAGAACAGCGCCGCGCCCTTCGGATTTTCCGCCGGCCTGCTGGTCGCTCTTATAGTCAGCCTGATTTACACCATCGGTGCGAGGGCGCGTCTCTACAGCGATACTCACACCCTGCAAGTTCATTGGCAAGACGTGGAAGTCGCATTCTGGAGTCTGGCCTCCCATTTCGCTCTTGCCATCGTCGTGCTGTCGACCATCAATCTGATCTTTCTGCTCGCCGCCAAGACCTCCAAGCCGCGAGCGGTGCGCCGCGGGTTGGTAGGTACGGTGATCGCGATCCTCCTGTCATTTGTGCTGACTCGTTTTCTGGGCAGCGCCATGAGCTTCGACGGCTGGAGTGCGCGCCTCTACGCCACTGCATTTGCGCTCACGCTTACGCTCTGGGGATTCTCGATCGTCGAACCATTCCTGGCGCGCACAACAAAAATAAACAACGCTGCACCCCCGTCCGCGCGGCGGAGCCGGCTTACTTCCGGCCAGGCTATCGCCACCTGGATCATCATTGGGATGGTCACACTGCTCGCGCTCGGGTCACGCTGGCTGATCGGCGGCGAAGACTGGAATGGGTTCGTCGAAAGCACGGCCGCCATCGTTTTCTGGATCGCGATGAGCTTGTGCGTCTACCGCCTGCACCCGGTCCGCGTAAACTACTCCGCGGTTGTCATCGTGGGAGTATTGCTGGCCGGAATCTTCGTCTACAAGGGACTGCAGGCCACCGAGATTTTCTGGAGCAAGTCCGTCGGCTCAACCGACGACGAAATCTCCCTCAAGCTCGAGGAGTACGGCGCCGGCGACGCCTCGTTCCTGCTCGCCCATCACATGCTCGGCAACAACCGCGGAGAGGTCTGTGGCGACCTCTGCCGTATCATGCGCGAATACACGAATGTCCGCGAGACCCGCACCAATACGGAAGTCCGTCTTGTCGACAATCTTTTGCCAACGCAAAACGACCGCCCGAATATTTTTGTC
>Ga0181523_10002019_pt1 | contig 20432 bp, 20 predicted proteins | sample PEATcosm2014_Bin_43_FD_119752 | JGI IMG/M metagenome (GOLD analysis project Ga0181523, IMG submission 119752) | Peatland microbial communities from MTU Mesocosm Facility, Houghton, MI, USA - PEATcosm2014_Bin05_30_metaG | ecosystem: Environmental > Terrestrial > Soil > Wetlands > Peat | place... | reverse complement strand
CGTCGGGTTGGGCGCCATCATGGCGCTCGACTACCGCGTCAGCTGGAACCGGTCGCAAAGCCGGTAAACGGCCGAGCAAGAACCCGTTCAAGGGGCCCGGAGCAATCCGGGCCCCTTTTTTTGCCGGGATTAGACAAAATCGACAACCGGCGGCGCCTATTGATAGCAAAGTCCCCGTCCAATCAGGCCCCGATGGAGGAATTCGCCGAGAATGAGTCCTGGAACAACTGGTTTCGCCGCCACGGTCCGAAGCTGCTCCTCTGCGCGAGGCAGTGGACCGTGTCGACGGCGGACGCGGAGGACGTCGTTCAGGATGCCTTCGTGCGTTTCTGGAGGCGCCAGAGGGGGCTTTCCGGCGAGCCCCTGGCGCTTCTTCTCACCTCGGTTCGCCGGGCGGGGCTCGACGTCTCCCGCAGGCGCGCCCGGCGCGCGGCCCGCGAGGCGGGCGTCCCGGCGGGCGATCCCGCCCCGCTCTTCGAGCCCCTTTCCGAGGGCGACGACAGGCGGACGGCGATCGAGTCCGCCCTGGGGCGGCTGCCGCTCGAGCAGCGCGAGGTGCTCGCGCTCAAAATCTGGGGCGGCCTCACCTTCGCGCAGGTCGCCGGCCAGCTCGGCATCCCCCCGAACACGGCAGCCTCCCGCTACCGCTACGCCCTGGCGGCACTGCGCCGCGAATTGACGGCCGCCGACTGCCATGGATGACGATCTGAACGAGCTTGAGGCCGAGCTGGGCCGCCTGCTGCCGGCCAACCCGACCCGTGAGCTGCTCCAGCGGATAGAACGCGGGCTCGGAGCCCGCGGCCGGGGCTGGCTTTGGGCCGCGATCCCGGCGGCGTGCGCGCTTTCCCTCGTCGCGGTCTTCGGGATCCGGCAGGCGGTGCGGCCTGCCGCGGGGGCGCACGAGCCCCCGCCTTCGCCCGCCTTGAAGCCGGTCGCCGTCCGGGACGTCCTGGTCGGCTCGCGCGATGAGGGCTACGTCCTTCTGGCCGACGGCTGGCCGGCGCGCCGCGTGCGCGAGGCCCACCTCGACACGATCACCTGGAAGGACCCCCGCTCGGCCTCGTCGCTCCAGTGGAGCGTTCCCTGCGAGGAGATCCGGATCGTTCCCGTCAGCTTCCAGTGAGACGCGGCCCCTTTCCCCCAACGATCATGAAACCCTCGCTTCGCGCCCTTGTCCCGCTCCTCGCCCTGGCCGCGGCTTCGCACGGCCAGGATCCCACCACACGCGTCGTCCTCACCGCACACGACGGGCCGCCCGAAGAGAGCCGCAGCGTCGACCGGCGCGGCGGCAACCGTCCCCCGGCCATGATGGAGACGGAGAGCGCCACGTTCCTCGGCGTCGAGACGACACCGGTCTCCGAGACGCTCACGGACCAGCTCAACCTGCCGCGGGGCATCGGCCTGGTGGTGCAGCACACGGCCTCCGACAGCCCGGCGGCGGCTGTGCTGAGGCCGCACGATATCCTGACCAAGCTCGACGACCAGCTGCTGATCGACTCCCGGCAGTTCGCCGTCCTCATCCGCAACCACAAGGAGGGCGACGAGGTCACGCTCACCTACCTGCGCGGAGGCAAGGAGGCCACGGTCAGGGCCAAGCTCGTCCTGCGCCTTGTCCCCAAGCTTTCTCAGGATTCGGCCGACGCGCCGGGCTGGATCCACGAGCTTGGGCCGGAAAGGGTCCAGGGGATGCTGTCCATGATGAACCCGGGGCCGGACCGGGCGGACCGGGGCGAGAAAGACGCCGGGCAAGAGATCCGGATATTCAAGATCAACACGGGCGACAGCCACGTGAGCTTCACCGACCGCCTCGGCGCGCTCGAGCTCACCGTCGTGGGTGGAAAGCAGACCCTTGTCGCCACGAACATGAAGGGGGAGCAGCTCTTCTCGGGCCCAGTAGACACACCCGAGCAGAGGAAGGCCCTGCCGCCCGAGGTGCGGGATCGCTTCGAGCGGCTCGAAAGCCAGATCAAGAAGGACACGAGCTACAAGATAGACCAGAACCTGAAGGGATCCGACTCGAGGGTCGACCCGACCCCGCCGCTGACGAGCATCCTGCGGGCCACCCGGGCGGATTCGGCCCTAGCCGGGTCGCCTCTCTGATCGGGGCCGCCCCGGTCAGACCTTTGGCGGGCCCGCGGGAGCCGTGCGCTTGAGGAAGGCGGCTACCACGAGCGAGATGATGAAGCCGAAGACGAACCCGAGGACCAGCACCAGGACGCTCATGACCCCGGGCCCCATGATCACCCTCGTGAACTTCTCGACCTGGTCGAGCTGCGCTCCGCTCATTCCCTTCGCCTGAGCCTTGTCCATAGCGTCCTGGACCAGGATCTCGGTGAACCCCGGATTGATGAACCCGTTGTAGGCGTAGGTGAACACGGCGCTCAGTGCCGCCGAGACGAGCGAGATCAGCGCGCCGGCGCCCAGGGCGCGGCCGTATCCGAAATCCTCGGACTCCGGCACCTCCGCCCTGCGGGCCCTGATGCCGAACGCCGTGACGCCGATCGCGATTGCGAGGCCGCCGAGGTTCTGAACCAACTTGGCTGCGGCAAGCTTCGCGGGATCGGAGTGGAACCCCATGAAGTAGAGGGCGAGGGTCAGAAGGGCGCCGGCGAGCGCGAGAATGAAGCCGTAGAGGGAGCAGGTTTTCATGGGGCTGGAGGATTATTGGGCGAAGGTCGGGATCGTCTCAGGCATCGATACCGTGGTCAGCCGGGGGGGCCCCCGGCGGGGTGAACGGGTCGTCCGCGGGCGCCGTGGGCGGCGCGGCGGGAGGAGGCGGCGCGGCGGGCGCCGGCGGCGCGACAGGGCCCGGGGGCGCCTTCAGAAACGGCTGCGCGGGCTTTTCGGGGGCCTCCTCGATGGCGCGCTTGAACTCCTGCTCCACGTCGCCCGCCGCCTTCTTGAACTCTCGGATCGCCTTGCCCAGGCCGCGGGCGAATTCGGGCATCTTGTCCCCGCCGAAGAAGATCAGCACCACCACGAGTATCAGCAGGACCTCAGGCCCCCCGAGCCCCTCGAAGAATGCAAGCGGTGCGGTCATGAAGTTTTGGATGCCCCGAGCTATCAAGAAGCGCTGGGTCCCGCAACCCTATCTGACCGCGACGCTCACGGTGAAGGACTCGCTTGCCCCGCCGGGCACGAGGTGAAGCCCCCTCCCGTGCTCCTGGGCGTTCGCGGGCCCCATCCACGGCTCGACGCAGTAGAAGGGCGAGTCGCCGGACAGGGTCCAGGTGACAAATGTCGCGTCCGGGGAAGGGATGGGGTCCGTGCCAAGCCTGATCGCCACGTCCCCGGGCTGGCCTTCCTCGCCGAACACGACCTCGGGGCCCCTGAGCGCCGCGTGAAAGGTGTCGACCAGGTCCGGGCTGTCCATCCTCTCGATGGGCCCAAGCTGCGGACCCGGGACGATGTGCCCCGCGGCGTCCTGGCGCAGGCGTTCCCCGGAGGGTATCCGGATCAGGTAGTCGCCGCGCGCCGAGCCCTCGCTCCAGGGCAGCTTGAAGTAGAAGTGGTGGCCCGCGCTCCAGGGCAGCGGATGCTCGCCCAGGTTCTCGAGCGTGAGCTTGCACGTCAGGGCGTACGCCGAAAAGCGGTAGTCGACGCGGAACTCGTACTGGAACGGGTAGCACTCGCTCGCCTCGACGCCCGGGACGAACACCGTCTCGAAGCCGCCCGGGTCGATGCGTGTCGCCCCGAAGTCGCCCTGGCGCGCGATGCCATGGGCGGGCATGGGGCGCCGGACGCCCTGCGCGTCGCGCCAGAACCCTACATCGCCGCGGTCGAAAGAGCGGCCGCAGAAGGGGAAGAGGATCGGGTTTCCGCCCCGGGCCTTGTGGAACTCGGCGAGCGAGGAGATCTCGGGCCAGTGGACGACGTCGCGCACGGATCCGTCGGGCATCTCGATGTTCCAGTTCATGAGGCGCGCGCCCTTCTCCGGCAGCGCCAGGAAGGTCGATCCGCCCACCTGCCAGCGGATCAGCGTCTGGCCGAAATACGGGATCTTCTCCATGCTTTCGATGGGAGACGCGCGGCCGGGCGCGGCGATCCGCCCGCGGGGCGGGTCACCTGTTTGAAAAGTCGAACTGGATCCGCTCGTGGCCCGTGTGGCCCGTCGGGTAGCGGTGGCCCTTGTAGTCGAGTTCCACGGCGCCGAGGTCCGTCGCGGTCAGGTAGAGCGGCACGTTCGGGTACTCCCTGCGCTCGCCCGCCTGCAACGGTCCCTGGAAGAGCTCCACGCCGTCCGATTTGCGGACCACCTTGATGCGAACGGGGTCGAGGGCGACGATGGCGACGGACGCCGCCGGGGCGGAGGCCGGCGCCTCTGCGGCCTCGCTCGCGGCCGAGACCGGGCTGCGGGCCGGGGCCGCCGGCGCGGGCACCGGCCCGAAGAGGGTCTTGACGATCCATATCGCGACAGCCAGGCCGAGCAGCGCCACAAGGAGGATGCCGCCCTTGAAAACGAGTGCCGGGTCGACCGCCGGCCCCTTGGGGAGGTTCTCGCCGGGGCGCTGGAACCTGGGCTGGGGCCTCTGGGACGGCTCCGAGACCGACGACTCCGCCTGCGACTCGCCGCGCTCGTCGGCCGTCGAGATGGCTAGGTCCATCCTGCCGTAGACCTCGCGGCTCGGCTGGCGGACGCGGGGCTCGCCCCCGCGCAGGGCGTTGTAATCGCTGATGAGCCGCTCGGAGGGGATCCTCAGGTAGTTTGCGTAGCCGCGCAGAAAGCCCCGAGTGTAGATGTCGGTGAGCCCGATCTCGAACTGGTTCCCCTCGAACTTCTGCAGGTATTCGCCGCGTATCTTCGTTGCCTCGGCCGCCTCGCGGATGGAGATGCCTCTCTTCTTCCGGGCTTCCTCAAGTCGTTCTCCGATGGACTGCATATTGGATCAGTTGCAGGTTTTGGGGGGCAGGGAAAGAATGATTTGTCCGGAGGGCGCCCGCCGTCACTGGCGGTCGAGGTCGCCGAGGATCTCCCGGGGGCTCGAGCCGTTCTCGGGCCCGACGATCCCCTTCTCCTCCATGATCTCCATGATCCGCGCCGCCCGGTTGTAGCCGATCCTGAGCCGGCGCTGCAGCATAGAGGTGCTCGCGCGCCTCGTGGACTTGAGCACCTCCAGCGCCTGGGAGTACAGCTCCTCGTCGCTGCCGAGGTCGCCCTCGTCGGCCCCTTCTCCCTCCTCGTCCTCGTTCGCCGTGCGGTCGATCTGCTGCTGCACGGACAGCGCCAGCTTGGGCGGGCCGTTCCGCTTGAGGAACTCGACGATCTCGTGGATCTCGTCGTCCCCGACAAACGCGCCCTGGGCGCGCACCAGCCGCGACGTTCCCGGTGGAGAGAAGAGCATGTCGCCGCGCCCAATCAGCGTGTCGGCGCCCTTGGAGTCGAGGATGGTCCTCGAGTCCACGGACGAGGGGACCTGGAACGCGATCCGCGACGGCAGGTTGGCCTTGATGACGCCCGTGATGACGTTCACCGACGGGCGCTGCGTCGCTATGATCAGGTGTATCCCGGCCGCGCGCGCAAGCTGGGCAAGGCGCGCGATCGAGGTCTCGATCTCCGCCGGCGCGAGGATCATCAGGTCGGCAAGCTCGTCTATGATCGCGACAATGTAGGGGATGTGATCGGGTATCTCCTGGCTGTCGGCGGCCAGCGGGTCGAGGCCCTCGAGCGGGACCTGCGTCTCGGCCTCCGGCTTCTGGCCCTTCTTGCGCGTGTTGAACCCGACGATGTTCCTCACGTTCGCCTTGGCGAAGAACTGGTACCTCTGCTCCATCTCGCCCAGGAGCCACTTGAGCGCGGCCGGCACCTTCTTCGGCTCGGTGACGACCGAAATGAGCATGTGCGGAAGGCTGTTGAAGATCTTCAGCTCGACGACCTTGGGGTCCACCAGGATGAGCCGGACGTCCTTGGGGCTCTTCGAGTACAGGATTGAGGTGATGATCGAGTTGATGCAGACCGACTTGCCTGAGCCGGTCGCGCCCGCGATCATGAGGTGGGGCATCTTTGCGAGGTCCGAGACGAGCGGCTTGCCGGAGACGTCGCGCCCGAGCGCTATCGGCAGCTCCGCCTTCGCGTCGACCCAGTCCTCGCTCTCGAGCAGCTCCCGCATCCCGACGGGCGTCGGGTGCAGGTTCGGGACCTCCACTCCCACCGCGGCCTTCCCGGGGATGGGCGCAAGGATGCGCACGGACTGCGCGCGCATTCCAAGCGCGATGTTCTTGTCGAGGCCCGCGATCTTCTCCACGCGCACGCCCGCCGCGGGCACGACCTCGTACCTCGTGATCACCGGGCCCACGTGGATCTCCCCGATCCTCACCTCGACGCCGAACTCGCCAAGGATCCGGAGCAGGGTCGCCGCGTTGCGCTGGTGCTCCTCGTCGCTGCTCCCCGCCGGCGGCTTCACCTGCTCCTTCAGCAGCTTGAGGGGCGGGAACTCGTAGTTCGCGTCGGAGGTTTGCGGGAGAATGACCTTGGCCTTCCTCGGCTCCTCCGGCTTGACGATCTTGAGCTCGAACTTCTCCGGGGGCTGCTCCTTGGGGACGGGCGGCCTGGTCTCCGCCTTCGGCGGGGGCTGCGGCGGGGCGGCGGACGGGATCCGGGCGATGGCCCGGGCGAGCGTGTCGTCCGCGGCCTTCGCCATGAAGACCTTCTTCGCGCCCAGCGGGCCCACGTGCTGCTGGGGCATCTCGGGCATCGGCGCGATCAGCGCGGCTCGGCGCTTCGCGCGCTCCTCCCTGCGCCTGGCCTTCTCCTCGGCCATCGCCGCGGAGCCCCTCGCGCGCTCGGCCTTCCACTCTGAGAAGTTCGTCAGCATCTTCTCGACGTCCGAGCCGATGTCCCTCGTGGCGACGAAAAGGAAGGCCGAGCAGTAGACGGCGCCCAGCAGGAGGCCCGTGCCGAACGGCCCGAGCGCCTCGGCGAGGAGCTTCTGGTAGATCAGCTGGCCGACAAAACCGCCCAGGGCCCTCGGGAACCTGTCATCGGCCTTGTAGCTCTCGAACATCGCCAGCAGGCCCGAGAACGACACGACCCCGATCGCAATCGCCGTTATGCGTGTCGCCACTAGGTGGCGCGAGTTCCTCACCGCGACGTACGACATCCACAGCAGAGCGAAGGGCAGCAGCATCGTGCTCGCGCCGAAGGAATAAAGGAGAACCCAGACCGTGTCCGCGCCCACCCAGCCGACCCAGTTCGTAAGGGCCGGGGACGTCGAGCGGTATGTCACCTGCGCCGTGTCATAGCTGATCAGCGCCGCCGAAAGATACGTTCCCGCGACGAAGGTGACGATCGCCGCCATCCAGTTCGGGCGGTAGCGTGGGCCCTGGTAGGACGGAGCGCCGTTTGGATTTGAACTATCTAAGGTGGACATCTGGGCTTCTGGGCGCAGTAAATCGGGGGGTCGACGCTAGTACCCGGGACGGCAAGATGTAAACCCCTCCCGAACCCTTTTACAATAATCTCGACGCTGGTCCTCATGCGAGAAGTTCTTCAATTCCAACCTCTTTATCAGGAGCGCGTGTGGGGCGGCCACAGGCTTCACTCGTTTCTCGGCCGGGAGCTTCCGCCCGATTCCCCGATAGGGGAGAGCTGGGAGATAGTGGACAGGCCCGAGGCCCAGTCGCTGGTCGTCGGCGGGGCCTTCGAGGGTTCCAGCCTGCGGCAGCTGATCGAAGGCCATGCGGCCGAGGTCATGGGGCCCTCCTGGGCCCCGTCGGCGCGCTTCCCCCTGCTCGTCAAATGGCTCGATTGCTCCGACCGGCTGAGCCTGCAGGTCCATCCCCCGGCGGCGGTGGCACCCTCCCTCGGGGGCGAGTCGAAGACCGAGAACTGGTACGTGGCCAACTCGGTGCCGGGCGCGTCGCTCTTCGTCGGGCTCAAGCCGGGGGTCAAGCGCGCGGACTTCGCCAAGGCGGTGGCCGCGGGCACCGCGGAGGGGTGCGTCCACAAGGTCGCGGTCGCGGCGGGCGACTCGGTCCTGGTGCGCAGCGGGCAGGTCCACGCGATCGACGCGGGCAACCTCATCCTCGAGATCCAGCAGAACTCCGACACGACCTACCGGATCTACGACTGGGGGCGCGAGGGCCTCGACGGGAAGCCCCGGAAGCTTCACGTGGAGGAGTCGCTGCGATCGATCCTCTGGGACGAGGGACCGCCGGATCTCGTCAGGGCGGCCCCGACGTCCGGGACCATCGCCTCCTGCGACGAGTTCACGATCAGGCGCGTGGTCCTGGGCACGGGCGACAGGCTGAAGTTCGCGGCGGGGGACCAGCCGCGCGTCCTCAGCGTCGTGGCGGGCGCCGTGTCGGCGGCCGGCGCGGCGCCGGCCGCGAGAGCGCTCCCGGTGGGGGAGAACGTGCTAATTCCGTGGTCGGCCGACCTCGAGTTCGAGGCGCCGGAGCTTGCGATCGTCCTCGTAACCGAGGGGTTCGTGTGAGCTGGGCTGCGAAGGGATGCCTCTTCCTGGCCGGGGTGCTCGCGCTGGCGGCGCTTGCGTGGATGGCCCTGCTTCCGTGGGCCGTGGAGCGCGAGCTGCGGGCCGTCACCGGCTTCGACGTCCATGTCGCGGTGCTGACCGCGAACCCTTTCACGGGCCGCGTGGTGGTGCGCGGCCTGACCGCGAACAACCCTCCCGGATACCCGGTGCCCGACTTTGTCCAGCTGCGCGAGCTTGGCGCGGAGGTAAGGGTGTTCTCGTGGGCGTTCTCGGACCGTATCATCATCGACAGCCTCGACCTCGACGTGGGGAAGATAGAGCTCGTGCGGAGGAGCGACGGCACGATCAACGGGGGCGAGTTCATGGCCGGGTTCACCCGCCGCGGCGCCGCGCCGGCGGGGCAGGCGCCCGCCAAGCCCATCAGGTACCTCGTCAGGAAGCTGCACCTGCGCGTCGACCAGCTTGTCGTCGCCGACTATTCGGGGGCGGCCCCGGACGAGAAGTCCTACCGGCTGGACATCAACCAGACCTACTCGAACGTGACCGATCCGCGCGACCTCCTGGTCCCCGGGGTCGTGCGGAGCCTGCGCGACTTCGGCCTTCGCCAGGACTTTTCGCGGCTGCTTCCCGGCGACTTCGGCAGCGCCCTGGGCGCCGCGGTAGGCGGCGCCGCGCACCTTGGGACTAAGGTCGAGGACGCCGGGAAGAAGGCCAAGGATTACCTGAAGGGGCTGTTCGACAAACTTGAACAATCGCCGAAGCAGTAGTTGAATGACGGTCTTTGCAATGAGCAGTTCGCACACCAAGGAATCCAAGGAGGGACCGGCGCCCGAGCCGCAGAAGGGCGCGCCGGCGGAGGCCGACCCGCTTGCGGCGGCGAGGAAGGAGGCTGCGGAGAACCGCGACCGCTACCTGCGCGCCGCGGCCGACCTCGAGAACTTCCGCCGCAGGGCGGCGCGCGAGAAGGAGGAGCTCAGGCTCTTCTCCACGTCCCGGCTCCTCGAGGACCTCCTGCCCGCGCTGGACAACCTGGCCCTCGCGCTCGCCTCCGCGAGGCAGCCGAATGCCGAGCTTGGCGGCCTCGTGGGCGGCATGGAGCTCCTGCAGCAGCAGCTCAGGGCTGCGCTCGCCGCGCACGGGCTAACCGAGATCAACCCGGTCGGCGAACCCTTCGACCCGCACAAGCACGAGGCGATCTCCCACCAGCCCAGCCCGGACGCGCCGGCCGAGCGCGTCCTCAACGTCGTGCGCACGGGCTACGTCCTCAACGGGCGGCTTCTGCGCCCTGCCTCCGTCGTCGTGTCAAGCGGCCAACCGACCAAGGGGGAGGCGGGCTAAAGCATGGCCAAAGAGGATTATTACGACCTCCTTGGCGTCGCCAGGACCGCGACCGAGGACGAGCTCAAGAAGGCGTATCGCAAGAAGGCCGTCCAGTACCATCCCGACAAGAACCCCGGCAACAAGGAGGCCGAGGAGATGTTCAAGAAGGTCTCGGAGGCCTACGAGGCGCTCAAGGACCCCGACAAGCGGGCTGCGTACGACCGCTTCGGGCACGCCGCTTTCCAGGCGGCGGGCGCGCGCGGCGCGGCGGGCTTCCACGACCCGTTTGACATCTTCCGCGAGGTCTTTGGGCAGGGCGTCGGGGGCGGCGGGATCTTTGACGAGATGTTCGGCGGCGGCGGGCGCGACAGCGGCCGCGACGGCTCGGACCTCCGCTACGACCTGGAAATCACGCTGGAGGAGGCCGCGCGCGGCCTCGAGAGGGAGATCTCGTTCCGCAAGCTGGTCGGCTGCGAGCACTGCCACGGCACCGGGGCGGAGCCGGGTTCCAAGCGCGCGACGTGTCCGACCTGCAGGGGCGCCGGCCAGGTCCGCCGCTCGGGCGGGATCATCGTCTTCACGCAGACCTGCCCGACCTGCGGGGGCGCGGGCGTGAGGATCGACAGGCCGTGCCCGGTGTGCCGCGGCGACGGCCGGACCGCAAAGACGACGAAGCTCAACGTCCGGATCCCGCCGGGGGTCGAGACCGGCTCCCGTCTGCGGTCCGCCGGAAACGGCGAGGCGGCCGCGGCCGGCGGGAGGCCGGGTGACCTCTACATCGTGCTCACGGTCAAGGAGCACGAGCTCTTCGAGCGCCAGGGCGACGACCTGTTCTGCGAGATCCCGATCAAGTTCACGCTGGCGACGCTCGGCGGGTCGATCGAGGTGCCGACGCTGTCGGGCAAGGCAAGCCTCAAGATTCCTGCGGGGACGCAGAGCGGGACGACATTCCGGCTGCGCGACCGCGGCATGCCGTCGCTGCGCGGGGGGCGCCACGGGGACCAGCTCGTCCGGGTCCACGTGGAGGTGCCGACGTCGCTCGGCGCGGAACAGCGGAAGATACTCGAGGACTTCGCGCGCGTGAGCGGCGACGCGCACGAGCCGATGTCGCGCAAGTTCTTCGAGAAGGCGAAGAAGTTCTTCTGAGATGCCCGCGCCCTTCCGCATGCCCGCAAATCCTAGGCTCTTGTCGCTCAAGAGGGCGGTCGCTGTCCGAAAGCGGCTCGCCCGCAACGGCGGCACTTTCGTCCTCACCAACGGCGTCTTTGACCTCATCCACCCCGGCCACGCGTCATATCTTGAGGCCGCGCGCCGGCTCGCCGGGGGCAGGGGCAGGCTCTTCGTCGCGCTCAATTCCGACCAGAGCACCCGGAGGCTGAAGGGCCCGCTCCGGCCCCTTATGGACGAGCGGTCGAGGGCGTACACTCTTGCCCAGCTGCGTTCCGTCGACGGGATCGTGATCTTCAGGGGCAGGCGGCTCGCGCGGGAGATCGCGGCGCTCAGGCCCGACGTGTACTGCAAGGCGGGAGACTACACGCTCGCCAAGCTCGACCCCTCGGAACGGGCTGCGCTCGAGGAGGCCGGCTCGAGGATCGTCTTCCTGCCGTTCCTGCGCGGATTCAGCACGACGGGGCTCGTCCGGCGGATCAGGGCCGCGGGATCGGTCTGACTGGGCGCATGCGCGTGGTGATCCTCGGCTCGGGACGCGGCTCCAACGCCGAGGCCATCCTGCTCGCCCAGCGGGCCGGCCGGCTTGGCGCCGCGCGTGTCGCCGCGGTCTTCTCGGACGTGGCCGGCTCCGGCATCCTCGGCCTGGGCGCGCGCTTCGGGGTGGAGTCGAGCTACGTCGACCCCGCGCCGTTCAGGACAAAACTCGAGGGGGAGGGCGAGGCCAGGTTCATCGCGGCCGTGTCGGGCGCGAGGCCCGACCTGGTCGTGCTCGCTGGCTTCATGCGCGTCCTCAAGGCAGGCTTCCTGGGCGCCTTCGCCGGCCGGATCATCAACCTGCATCCGAGCCTGCTTCCCAGCTTTCCAGGGCTCGACGCCATCGGTCAGGCGTGGCGCAGGGGCGTCCGGGTCACGGGCTGCACCGTCCACTACGTGACGGCCGATGTCGACGGCGGCCAGATCATCGACCAGGCCGCGGTGAGGGTCGAGGCGGGCGAGACCCTTGAGTCGCTCGAGGCCCGGGTCCACGCGGCCGAGCACGCCCTCTTGCCCGATGTGATCGCGCGGCTGAGCGCCGCGCGGCCGCCCGGCTGACGCTATGGTGCTCTGGGAGATCAGGGCTGAGATCCCGGCCGACGCCGCCGAGGGCGCCGAGCTCGCTCTGCTCGAATCGGGCTTTGGCGGGTGGACCCTCGTCGAGGACGCGGTCGCGCGCCGGGCCTGGGTCGCGGGGGTCTTCCCGGGCGAGGCCGAGGCCGAGTCGCTCTGGGCGGCGCTTCGCCCGAACCTGCCGGCGAGGCCCCTTCGCGAGCCGCGCCCGCGCAGGCTGCCGGACGCGGACTGGGCGTTCAGCTACCGGGAGCACTTCAAGGCCTGGAAATTCGGCAGGCTGCACTGGGTCCCGCTGTGGGAGAGGGACTTGTTTCGCCTTCCCGCAGGGCATTCGGCGCTCTGGCTCGACCCGGGGCTGGCGTTCGGCACGGGCAACCACGAGACGACGCGCCTCTGCATCGAGCGGCTGGTCGAGTTCGAGGCCGGCCTGGCCGGCGGGCCGGCCCGCGCGGCGGACGTCCGCGTGGTAGACGCGGGCTGCGGTTCGGGGATCCTGGCCCTTTCCGCGGCCCTTCTCGGATTCCGCGACGTGTCGGGCTTCGACGTCGACCCGGACGCCGTGCGCGTCAGCCGCGACAACGCCGAGCTAAACGGCCTCTCGGGCAGGGTCCGGTTCTCGGCGGCCGCCCTGCCCGGCGGGCTCGGCGGCCCCGGGGCAGGGCTCGTGCTTGCGAACATCCAGGCCGACGTCCTGCTCCGGCACGCCCGGGCGCTCGCCGCGGCGGTGGCGCCGGGCGGTCTCCTCGAGATGAGCGGAATCCTAGCGGCCGAGATCGGGGCGATCCGGGCGGCCTTCGCCGAAGCGGCGCCGGGCTGGGCGTTCGACTCGAGGGTCCTTGGCGAGTGGTGCGACGCCTGCCTGCGCCGTCCCTCCGGGGCGCCCGTCAGGAGAAGAGGTCGGGGGTCGTCCGGGTGAGGAACTCCTCCATGTAGGCCGTCGTGGCCTTGCCCTCGATGAAGAGGGGGTCGGCCATGATGGCCTTGTGGAGGGGGATCGTCGTCTTTATGCCCCGGATCAGGTACTCGCTCAGCGCCCTGTAGGCCCTCTCGAGGGCGGCCTTGCGCGTGTCGCCGGAGCAGATGAGCTTCCCGATCATCGAGTCGTAGTAGGGGGGGACGACGTATCCGCTGTAGACGTGGCTGTCGACCCGGACACCCGGCCCGCCGGGCGGGTAGTAGAGGCCGACCGTCCCCGGGCAGGGCGCAAAGTTGCACGCCGGGTCCTCCGCGTTGATCCGGCACTCGATCGCATGGCGCTTGAACGCGACATCGCTTTGGTCGATCTCAAGCTCGTCGCCGTTGGCGATGCTGATCTGCTGCTTGATCAGGTCTATGCCGGTCACCTCCTCGGTGACGGGATGCTCCACCTGGATGCGCGTGTTCATCTCGATGAAGTAGAAGTTGCCCTTGGGATCCACAATGAACTCGATCGTGCCCGCGTTCTCGTACTCGGCCGCCTCGGCGGCGCGGACCGCGGCCTTTCCCATCTTCTTGCGCAGGTCGGGCGTGAAGAACGGAGACGGGGCCTCCTCGATGAGCTTCTGGTGGCGGCGCTGGACCGAGCAGTCCCTTTCGCCGAGGTGGATCACCTTGCCATGGCTGTCCGCGAGGATCTGGAACTCGATGTGGCGGGGCCTCTCGATGAAGCGCTCCAGGTACACCCTGCCGTCGCCGAACGCCTTTTCGGCCTCGTTCCTTGCGACGTGGTACTCCTTGGCGAACGAGACGTCGTTGTGGGCGATGCGCATCCCGCGGCCGCCGCCGCCCGCGACGGCCTTGATGATGATCGGGTAGCCAATCTTGCGCGCGATCTTCACGGCCTCGCCCTCGGACTCGACCGGGCCGTCGCTCCCGGGCACGGTGCTGACGTGAGCCTTCCTAACGGTCTCTTTTGCGACAGCCTTGTCTCCCATCAGCTTGATGGATTTGGACTTGGGGCCGATGAACTTGATGTTACAGGACTCGCATTGCTCGGCGAACTTCGCGTTCTCCGACAGGAATCCATATCCGGGATGGATGGCGTCGACGTCCGCGATCTCGGCGGCGCTGATGATCCGGTCCGCCCTGAGGTAGCTGTCGGCGCTACGGGGCCCCCCGATGCATATCGCCTCGTCCGCGAGCTGCACGTGGAGCGACTGGACGTCCGCCTCGGAGTACACCGCGAGCGTCTTGATGCCCATCTCGCGGCACGCGCGGACGATTCGAAGGGCGATTTCACCGCGGTTGGCGATGAGAATTTTTTGGATCATCGGGTCGACGATTGACCGACCGATTCAGGCCTGGGCGCACCCCGGTCCGGCAATCGACGGCGGTAGAACGCGTCGGTCAATTCTGCCTCAACTTGAAGAGCCGCTGGCCGTATTCGACCGGCTGACCGTTCTCGACAAGGATCTCGACGACGGTGCCCTTGGTTTCGGCTTGGATTTCGTTCATGATCTTCATCGCCTCGATGATGCAGACCAAGGAGTTATCCTCGATCTTCGAGCCGACGTCCACGAACGGCTTACTCTCCGGCGAAGGGGCCCTGTAGAACGTGCCCACCATGGGGGACTTGACGAAGCTGATCCCTGGCTCCTCGGCCGGAGCCGGCGCCGCCGCGGTGGAGGCCTGGATCGGGGCCGGCACCGGCATTGGGGGCACCGAGTTGTAATCCACCGGGGCGAACGGGGGATTCGACCCCTTTCCTGTGGAAACAATTGGAAGGCCGTTCGAACCGCGCCGGATCTTAAGCTTGAAACCCTCCTCCTCGACCGCGAACTCGGTGAGTTCCGAGCGCTTCATCAGGTCGATGATCTGCTTGATTTGTTTAAGGTCCAAAAAAGGCCTTTGTTGAAAATGCTGGACGCATTGTGGGTTAGTAGGATTGGACGTTCCAGCGTTCAAAACGAGCAAGGTCAACAACCATCTTTCATTCAAAAGCCATGTATTTGCATCAATGTGTTTTTCGGCCTTTTTGCTAGGAAAACGCCTATTTTTTCGCGAATTTCGCGCGATTTTCCCTGTCTTTCTAGTCCAATTAATATGCCGTCATTGGCGACTTTCGGCCGGTTTGCGGACGCCTGAAGACGGCCGACCGCCGTTCTGGCAGCGGCATCATTGATCGAGCATCCCGGCATTTCGCCCGCCGCGCCTCCTCATCCGGTCCCGATTGCATCGGGCCCATAGTCTGCCCGCTTTCCGGCCCAGTTTAGGAAGAAATGCTCGTGCGGGAGCCGGCTGCCCCAAGTGCGAGCCGCCAGGCGGCAGGCGGAGCCAGCCGCCGAAGTTGACCCGGGTGCGCGGGCGGGGCCCGGCGCCCCTCACGGCCTAGGATGGGCAGGACTTCCCGTCGAACCAGGTTCCTTCCACGTATGTCGTGTTGGGAAGGTCCGGCACCCCGAACTTGTTGTGCTGGAGCTGACCGGCGAGCAGCTCCACGGCCACCGCACCAACGACCCGGTGGTTCTGGCGCATGCCGGCCGCCTGGCCCGTGAAGTCCTCGAGAAAGACGTCCACAAACGCCACGTCCCAGGGCACCCTAAAACCTTGCGCGCGGCGGGTATTGTCGAGGAATAGACGGTTTTTCACTCCGACCCCGTATCCCCAACGTCCCTATGGCGTCTCGCTGCGTGCAGCCCCCCGAGATTCTTCGCGCCGTCCGCGGGGAGTCGCCATAGAGCCTCAAGAGCAACAATGCCCGCATCCATGGCTAGGACCTCCGCCAAACACGCCCCCAGGGTTCCCGCCCCCTACCTCGATCCCAGCTTGCCGGTGCCGCAGCGGGTGGACGACCTCCTCTCCCGGCTCTCGCTCCTCGAGAAGGTGAACCAGATGCTTCACGAGAACCGCCCCGTCGACCGGCTGGGAGTGCCGGCCTATAATTGGTGGAGCGAGGCCTGCCACGGCGTCGGCCGCAACGGGCGCGCGACCGTCTTCCCGCAGGTCATCGGCCTCGGCGCGACTTGGAACCGCGCCCTCGTCGAGCGGATCGCCACCGTCATCTCGGACGAGGCGCGCGCCAAGCACCACGCCGCGGCCGCCGCTGGGCGGCGCGGGCAATACCAGGGGCTCACCTTCTGGACGCCCAACGTGAACATCTTCCGCGACCCGCGCTGGGGCCGCGGCCAGGAGACCTTCGGCGAGGACCCCTTCCTGACCGGCGTCCTCGGATCGGCAATGGTGCGCGGCCTCCAGGGCGACGGCGCCCGCTACCTGAAGACGGCCGCCTGCGCGAAGCACTTCGCCGTCCACAGCGGACCGGAACAGGGGCGCCACTCCTTCGACGCCCGCCCGTCCCTGAAGGACCTCCACGAGACCTACCTGCCCGCCTTCGAGGCGCTGGTCCGGTGCGGCGTCGAGGCCGTCATGGGCGCCTACAACCGCACCCTCGGCGAACCCTGCTGCGCCAGCCGCTACCTGCTCGGCGATATCCTGCGCGGCCGCTGGGGCTTCAAGGGCCACGTGGTGAGCGATTGCGGCGCGATAGACGACATCCACAGGCACCACCATGTCACGGCCGATGCGGCCGCCTCCGCGGCCCTGGCCGTGCGCAACGGCTGCGACCTCAACTGTGGCTGCACCTACAGCGACCTAATGCTGGCGGTCGGTGCCGGACAGATCACCGAGGCGGAGATCGACACGTCCGTGCGCCGGCTGCTGACGGCGAAATTCCGGCTCGGGCTTCTCGACCCGCAGGAGGGGGTGCCGTGGTCCGGCCTTTCAACGGAAATCCTCGACTGCGCGGCGCACCGGGAGCTGGCCCGCGCCGCGGCGGCCGAGTCCATCGTCCTGCTAAAGAACAACGGCGTGCTGCCGCTTCGGACCGACCCGGAGAGCATCCTGGTGACCGGCCCGACGGCCGCCAATGTCACCGCCCTGATCGGAAACTACTACGGCTTCTCCCCGCGGCTCGTCACCATCGCGGAGGGCATCCTCGGCAGCGTCGCCGAGGGCTGCCGCGCCGTCTACCGCACGGGCTGCCCGCTCGATGGCGCGATGGCCCCGGGCGTCAACTACACCCACCCGACCGCGGCCGAGACCGAGCTCACGATCGCCGTCGTCGGCCTCGACCCCTCCCTCGAGGGCGAGGAGGGCGACGCCAATGCCTCCGCGGACGGCGGCGACCGTGAAAGCATCGAGCTGCCGAGGGTGCAGCGCGACTTCCTCCTCGAGCTGCGCAAGCACGCGCGGAAGCTCGTCGTCGTGGTCACCGGAGGGTCGGCCATCGCCATTCCCGAGATCCACGAGGCCGCCGACGCCATCATCCAGGTCTGGTACCCGGGCTGCGAGGGCGGCAACGCGGTCGCCGACGTGCTCTTCGGCCGCGCCTCGCCCGCGGGCAAGCTGCCGGTCACCGTCCCGCGCCGCACGGCGGACCTCCCCGCGTTCACCGATTACGGCATGCGCGGCCGCACCTACCGGTTCGCCGAGATCGAGCCATTGTATCCCTTCGGATTCGGCCTGACGTACAGCCGGCTGGCCTACGGCCCGTTCGCAGCCAGCGCACGCAAGCTGGACGCCTCCGGGCAGGTCGCGGTGCGCGCCACCGTGGCCAACGAGGGCGCGTTCGCCGTCGCCGAGGCGGTCCAGTGCTACGTCGTGCCGCCGCGCGACTGGCCGGATGCCCCCCGCTCGACCCTCGTCGACTTCCAGAAGGTCCCGCTGGCCCCGGGTGAGTCCCGGACCGTGGAGTTCACGCTGCCGGCCGCGGCCTTCGCGCAAACCGATGCGGACGGCCGCAAGGTCCATCACCCGGGCCGGTACGGCGTGGTCATCGGTTCCGCCTCGCCCGGGCAGCGCGCCCAGGCGCTGGGAGCCCCCGCCCCGGCCGAAGGCACCCTGACGCTCGTGTGACCGCCGGGCGCCACCCCCGTGAACGTCCTCGTCCCGAGACGGATCCGAGTGTCCGCCCCGCGCGGCGCGCGCGGTCCCAAGCGGGCCGCCGGCCGCTCCGGCCGTGCCGATTCCGCCTCGAAGGCGGAGCCGGCCGGCGCCAAGGTTCGGATCGAGCTCGCCTGATGCCCCCTCTCTCCACCCCATGACCGCCCCCGCCGACCGCCTGTCCTTCGTCGAGAAGGCCGGCTACAGCGCCGCCGACGCTGCCGCGAACTTCGTCTTCATGACGATGATCCTGTTCCAGCTCAACTTCTACACGGACGTGTTCGGCCTGACGGCGGGCGCCGCGGCCGCGATCCTCCTCTGGCCGCGGCTCTGGGACGCGGTCTTCGACCCCATCATGGGCGTGCTGGCGGACCGCACCGAGACCCGCTGGGGGAAATTCCGGCCCTGGGTCCTCTGGACGGCGGCGCCGTGGTGCGCCGTCATGATCCTGGCCTATACTACGCCCCGGGGTTGGAGCGCGGCTGCCCTCTTGGCCTACGCCGGCGTCACCAACACCCTGCTGATGACGCTCTACTCCATGAACAACATGCCGTACTCCGCGCTCGGCGGCGTGATGACGGCGGACCTGACGGAGCGCGCGAGGCTCAATTCCTACCGTTTCATCGCGGTGAACGTGGCGCAGTTCGTCGTCGGCGGATTCACGCTGCCGCTCGTGGCCAAGTTCGCGGTCGGCCATGACCGGCGGTACGGCTGGCAGATGACCATGGCGATCTGGGCGGCCCTGTGCCTCGTGCTCTTCCTGATCACCTTCGGCACGACCCGCGAGCGCGTCCGGCCCGTGGCCGCCACACCATCCTCGCCGAAGGAGGACTTCGGCAATCTCGTCCGCAACCGGCCGTGGCTCGTCATGATGGGCATGACCTTCGTGCATTTCGGCATCCTGTCCTTCCGCGGCGGCGCGCTCTACAACTACTACCATCACTACGCCGACAAGGGGGCCATGTTCGGCGTGCTCGAGAGGCTCGGACTGACCACAGCCCCGCCGGCTGCCGGCGCCCCCGCCCCCGGGGGTTTTCTCGAGACGCTCGGCTGCATCGTGCACGGCACGCGCACCGAGCTTGCCGCGTCCAACGTCGCCGACGTCTTCAACAGCATCATCAACATGCTCGGGACCACGACGACCGTCATCGTGCTGGTGCTCTCGCCCGCGCTGGCGCGCCGCTTCGGCAAGAAGGCGGTGGCCGTCGCGGGCTTCGGCCTCTCGGCGGTGGCCGCCGCGGTCTTCTACACGCTGGCCCCGGCCAACGTGGGCGGCATGATCGCCATGACGATCCTCGGCTCCGTCGTCTACGCGCCCACGATCCCGCTCATCTGGGCCATTTTCGCCGACGTCGCCGACTACTCCGAGTGGCAGACGGGCCGGAGGTTCACCGGGATGGTCTTCGCCACGGTCGGCTTCGCGCTCAAGGCCGGCCTCGCCGTCGGCTCCGCCTCCTTCCTCTGGATCATGTCGTGGCTCTACGGCTACGAAACCCGGGCGCCCGCGGCCGCGGCGGCAGTCGCGGGGTACCGCGCGTGCGGCGGGCTCGTCGTCGGGCTGCTCTTCGCCGTGTGCACGGTCCTGCTGATCGTCTACCCCCTCGGCCGCGACCGCACGATCCGGATGTCCGAGGAGCTCGAGGGCCGCCGCAGGGCCGCCCTCGCCGCCCCGGCGGCGTGATCCCGGCCCCGGGGCCGGATGCGGCTGTATTGTTTGTCTAAATACGGCGCCGCGGCGGCCCGCCGGGCGCGCATTCCATCGCATTTTCGCCCCTTCTTTTATGAGGTATTAGAGGGTAAAAACTAACAAGTAAGGCGCTGATGAATAAGTTTTTATGTTATGGCTGGATTTGGGCTACAGAAAGGTCTTGAAGCGGGTCCGCAACAGCTCATGTTCCGCAATTCCCTTAGGTTCTTGGGCCGCCGGCGAAAGCCGGATGGTGAGACGAACCGAGGCCCGCAAGCAGCTGTTCCCCCGGCCGGCATTTATCGAGGTTTCTCGAATAGGTGTTGACGGGAGAAACGCAGAAGTTCTTGCTGGAAATCTTTCCCCTTTGGGGAAGCTCTTTGAAATTTACTTTGTGCGATTGATTGGGACCCCCAATCAAAAATCAAAATGGATGCCGGCTCCGGTCGGCATCAAGTTAGTAGTTCAAAAGAATCACTAGGTTTGAACTCTCTTTCGGAGAGTTTGATCCTGGCTCAGAATGAACGCTGGCGGCGTGGTTAAGACATGCAAGTCGAACGGGATGAACGATGTAGCAATACACCGTTCATTCAGTGGCGAACGGGTGCGTAACACGTGAACAATCTACCTCCCAGAGGGGAATAGCTCGTCGAAAGGCGAATTAATACCCCATACGGTTGCCTCTCGCATGAGGGGCATACCAAAGTCGGGGACCGCAAGGCCTGACGCCGGGAGAGGAGTTCGCGGCCTATCAGCTAGTTGGCGAGGTAACGGCTCACCAAGGCTAAGACGGGTAGCTGGTCTGAGAGGATGATCAGCCACACTGGAACTGAGACACGGTCCAGACACCTACG
>Ga0181523_10002017_pt1 | contig 20440 bp, 12 predicted proteins | sample PEATcosm2014_Bin_43_FD_119752 | JGI IMG/M metagenome (GOLD analysis project Ga0181523, IMG submission 119752) | Peatland microbial communities from MTU Mesocosm Facility, Houghton, MI, USA - PEATcosm2014_Bin05_30_metaG | ecosystem: Environmental > Terrestrial > Soil > Wetlands > Peat | place... | reverse complement strand
GCCGGCCCGCTCCCAATCACTACCAGGTCATATTCATTGGCTTCCATCATGTGCACATCCAAAATTCTGTATGCTCAAAAGATTGCAGGTGCGATTGTCTGGCTGACCGTCTCAAGAACTATCCCCCACTCGCCCGGCCCGTTTTCTGGCATCCCGAGAAACTATCATTAACCTCCTCGGGAACAGAAGGGGATTGTGGAGTGTAACAGTCTATTTACAGATCGGCTGCAATCCCATGGAGCTTCAGGATATGGGGCCTTAGGGTGTTTGGCAGCGGTGCACTGTGTGAGAAGAATGATCCGTATCAGGGCTTCGCTTTAGCGATGCCGCCAAAAGGCGCGAAGTCTAGCGGCTTTAGCCGCTGAGGGTCTGGCTCGACAGCGGCTAGAACCTGCTGCGAACTGTGGAACGATGTGGCACGCCTGAAGGCATTCCCTGATACCAACCTTCTGCTCTTACGGACCCTCTTCTCAAACTGCACCACGGCCAGGATTTCCCCGTCTTTCCGTGATTTGGGTCACAGACCAAACTACCGATCCGGCGCATGGTTGCAGTTCGGGTAAAAGCGGAACTGCGAATGCAACCAGCCTACAGGCTCAGCCGTCGGAAATTCCTGCAAGCCGCCATGGTCGCCGCGGCTGCGGCCGGTTCGGGCATTGGCTGTGTCGCCGGCAGGAGTCCCTGGAGATTCCTGTCGGTGGATGAAGCCAGAACCCTGGCTGCAATTTGCGATCAGATTATTCCTCCCGACGAACATCCCGGAGCCGCCTGGGCCGGCGTGGTGAATTACATTGACCGCCAGCTCTGCGGACCCTTGCGGCGCCTGCAGAATTCCTATCGCCTGGGACTGGCCGCCATCGACACCAGCAGCCGGGCGCTCTACGGTGCGAATTTCGTCGTTTTGGCCGAAGCCAGGCAGGTTGAACTGCTGGGCCTGATGGAACAAGGGCGGGCGTCGAGCGAGGCGTGGAAGCAGATTTCTTCCTCCGAATTCTTCGCGTTGCTGGTGGATCAAACCATGCAGGGTTTTTATGGCGATCCTCGGCACGGCGGCAACCGCGAGGGCACCAGTTGGAAGATGCTGGGCATGCCCTATCCGCCTATTCGGGGCAGGCTGCACTATGACGTCAACCAGCGGGACGTGAACCAGCCGGTCGTCAACCTGCCTAACGTCAAAAAGAAAGACATTACCCAGTCGCAGCGCACGGCACCGGTTTCGGTCGCAAATTCAAAGGTCAAGTAAATGGCGCTCAAACACGTCAACGCGGTCGTGGTGGGTGCGGGCGCGGGCGGAGGCATTGTTGCCAAGGAACTGGCAACCGCGGGCCTCAGCGTGGTGCTGGTAGAGCGCGGGAAATGGTATACCGCCTTCGATTGCCGGAAAGACGACTTACGCAATCAGCGCACCACGGTGCTAGGTAATTCATTCGGGCCCGACGAGGATCGCAACCCGCGGGTTCTCGTCGACGAGCAAGGCAAAGAATACGTACAGAAGCCCAGCGACGGCGGATACAGCAACAATGCCGCGTGCGTGGGCGGCGGCACTGCCAGTTACGGCGCCATGGCGTGGCGGTACATGGAAAAAGATTTCCGCATGCGCTCGACCTACGGCTCGGTCGCGGGCAGCACGCTCGAAGATTGGCCGATCAGCTATGCCGACCTGGAACCCTATTACGAAAAGGCAGAATGGGAGATCGGCGTGTCGGGGGACGACGGGAACAATATATTCCGGTCGCCGCGGCAACGCCCACTGCCCATGCCGCCTCTCCCGCCGAATCGCGAATACCAAGTTCTGAAACCTGCCGCGCAGCGTCTCGGCCTTCATCCTTTTGACATTCCCATGCTGCGCAATTCGGTTTCCTACAACGGCCGGGCGGCCTGCATGCGATGCCGCTGGTGCGTGGGGTTTGCCTGCGAAGTGGACGCGAAGAACGGCACGCAGAACACCGTCATCCCCGCGGCTCTGGCCAGCGGCAATTGCGAGCTGCGCAGCGAGTGCATCGTCAAAGAAATTCTCACCGACTCGCAGGGCCGAGTGAAAGGCGTGGCCTATTTCGATTCCGAGTCGCGGCTGCAAGAGCAGACGGCGGATCTGGTTGTGGTTTCTGGTTCGGCCAACGAGTCGGCGCGGCTGCTGCTGAATTCCAAGAGTCGGCTGTTCCCGACGGGCCTGGGCAATCGCTACGACTGGGTTGGAAGAAATCTTCAGGGTCACGCTTATACGGGCGCGGTCGGGCTATTTGATTTTGAAGTCTACGATGACCTGGGCCCGGGCGCTGGCATCGCCATCTGCGACTTCAACCACGGCAACAAAGGATTAACCAGCGGCGGCATGCTGGCCAACGAATTCATCCGCCTGCCCTACCAGTTCGTGGGCTGGCGAGCACCGGGTGTGCCGCGCTGGGGACGGGCCCACAAAGAATACATGCGGCAGTGGTATCGGCGCAGCATCGGTGTGATGGGGCCGGTGCAGGAAATGCCGATGTTTGACTCGCGCGTCCAGGTCGACCCCACGGTGAAAGACTACTGGGGAATCCCGGTGGTTCGCCTGTCTGGACATCGTCATCCTAACGATCTGGTAGTGGGCAAGTTTCTAGCCTCGAAGGCCGAGGCGTGGCTCAAGGAGGCCGGGGCGATTACAACTTGGACGTTCCTGCCCGGCACTGGACTGAGCGGAGGCCAGCATCAGGCCGGCACGTGCCGCATGGGCGAAGATCCGCAGACTTCGGTCGTCGACAAGTATTGCCGCGTGCATGATGTGGACAACTTGTATGTGATCGATGGCAGCGTGCACGTCACCAACGGTGGATTCAATCCGGCGCTGACCATCATGGCGATTGCCTATTACGCGTCCGACAACTTGGTGAAGTTGTGGAAGGGAACCCATGGCGCGGCTTGACGACACACTGCGGGTAAGCTGCCGGGTAAGCTGCCTATGACCGCCGACCGCAAACGCTGGTACCGGCGTCTTTCCGTGGTTGTGCCCATCCTGCTGGCTGCAGTCGTCATCCTCTTGCTGCCGGGCGCCAGCGTTTACTATCGCTACTCCGGCGGACGATCGTGCGCGCGCTGTCATGAAATCTGGCAGCCTTATACCGATTGGCATACCTCGACGCACCGCAACGTGCCCTGTGCTGACTGCCACGGAGATGTCTTCACTCTCGAGTTAGGCTTCCATCTCAACAACATTCGCCGCCTGGCTTCTCACTTACGCGGCGAAGTTCCCGAACAGGTGCGGCTCAAGACCGACGACGTGCTGCGCATGGACAGCCGCTGCCAGAAATGTCATCGGCAGGAGTATGCGGATTGGGCCGCGGGGCCGCACGCCGCCACTTACAAAGAAATTTTTCTCGACGCCGATCACAATCACCGCGAGCACTTGATGGACGATTGCCTGCGCTGCCATGCCATGCACTTCAACGGCGGTATTCGCGACCTGGTTACGCCACTCGATACCAAAGGACCGTGGCAGCTGCGTGATCCGCAGCTGGCGGGACAGCCGGTCATCCCCTGTCTGGCCTGTCACCAGATGCACCGCGAGGGAACTCTGCTGAGTCGTCTGACCAGCAAGCCGGAGAATCCCGGGTCGATCCAGGAAATCTCTCGGCCGTCGCTGGCTTTATTTGACCGGCGGGAACTGGGTTATGTGGCGCTTGCAAATCTGCCGCTGCCCACGATGCATGACGGAGACGGCGACAGAACTATCAAGATCAGCCCAGACATTCGTCAGGCGCTCTGCTACCAGTGCCACGCGCCCTTGGCCACAATGAAAGTCGCATCGGGCGACGATCGCACTGCGGTGGGGGTTCACGAAGGACTTAGCTGTTTCGCCTGCCACCAGGGACACGGCCAGAAGACGCGAGCTTCCTGCGCCACTTGCCACCCGCAACTTTCAAACTGCGGGCTGAACGTGGAAACGATGGATACCACGTTCAAGTCAGCCAAGAGTCCGCACAACATTCATTTCGTGAAATGCATCGATTGCCACACCAAAGGCATCCCGAAGAAGAAACTCAGCGTGAGTAATCCGCGCAATCTGCGGCAGTAAGCTCTGTCCGAAAACCAGTGTCGAGAACTAGGCGCGGGCCACGGCGACCCAGAGTGGTTGGGCCGGCGCGTCGGCGACCGGCAGCGTGATGGTGACCCGCGCGCCGCGCGGCTTCACGTTTTCGATTTCGAGTTCTCCGCCACGTTTCTTGACGATCCCGTAGCAGACGCTCAACCCCAGGCCCGTTCCCTTGCCTGCGGGCTTCGTGGTATAGAAGGGATCGAGGGCGCGGCTGAGATTGCCAAAGCCGGGGCCGGTATCCTCGACTTCGATCACCGCCTGTCGACCGCGCTGGTAGGCGCGAATGCTGATCTGCTTGCCGCCGGCCACGCCCTCCAGAGCATCGCTGGAATTGTTGAGCAGGTTGAGGAGAATCTGTTTGATTTCGTCCTCGCTGACGGCCAAAAAAGGCAAGTCCGGTGCGATGTCGAGTTTCACCTGAACATTGCGGGTACGCGTGTAGTATTCGCGCAGCGCCAGCACCTGCTGTACAACCGGAGCGATCTGTGCCACCTGCGTGTCTCGCGCCCCGTGCCGCGAGAAGCGGAGCAGGTTGTCGATAATCCGGTTCATGCGGCGAGCCTCACTGACCAGATTAGCCAGTTGATCGCGCGCCTGCGGCGCCGCGATGGCGTCGTTGATCAGTTCGCCATATCCCATGATCGCGGTCAGCGGATTGTTGAGCTCATGCGCGACTCCGGCCAGCAGTTGCCCCAACGCCGCCAGCTTTTCCGAGCAAACCAACTGCGCATGCAACGACTGCAGTTCAACGGCGAGCGCAATATCGGTTGCGAGCATTTCGATGTGCGACAGTTCAAGCGTGTGGATGGTCCGCGTATCTCGCGGCGCCGCCAGACGGATGCAGCCCAGGTATGCGCCTCCATCCGAGTGCAGCGGAATCAGAAGCTCTTCGCCGGTCCTCCATTCCTTATTCGGATTCTCGGGCAGGGCAAACAGGATGGCTTCCGGTTCGAGCAGTAAGTACGAATTCTTGCCCATGCGCTGAGCGGTGGAACACAAACTCATAACGTGATCGAGCGTCCAATCTTGGGTTTGCGTTTGCAGACGCCGCAAAGACTCCTCCGACAGTCCACTGGAGCCCGCTACCCGCAGGTGGCCGCCCGCGCCTTCGAGTTGGACCACGGCCATGCTGAAAGTGCTGACGTCGGTGATGGCCGAAGCGATGGCGGGGCAAATCGTATCCAACGGCGCCCCACCCAGCAGCCGGGTCGTGATCGCTGAGAAGCGTTCCAACCGGCGGTCGAGCCGGTCTGCCTTATGCTGCATGCCGGTGATCGATTCCGACTTGTCTTCCACCACCGCCAGAATCATTCCCAGCGCCACCAAGATCTTGGGAGTGTCCCACAGTTCTCCGGGAATCGTCAGGTGCGGCATGAGGCGATCGAGAAAGAGTCGGATGGGAAACGCGGCTCCCCAGCTGACGAATCCTGCGGCGATGGTCAGAATGGCGGGCGACCAGCGCCCGCGATTCCGGCAAATGAATATGCCCGCCAATACGAACCCAATTCCAATCAGCGCAATCGCGCCTTCCGGAAAAAAGCCGCGGAGCACAGCGGCCATTGCCCACGCTGCGGCAAGCGATGCCAGGAAGGTTACCGCCCCCAGGTACAACGAGAACTTTCTGCCCCGAAGGAAGAAGTCGGCACCTCCGCCGAAACCGGCCGCGAGGAACAAGAGGTAAGGCCAGCGCGCCTGTACGCCATAGCTGTTGCACACCACGTATGCCACGGCAGGCACGCCCAGCACGAGCAGCAGGCGAGTTCGCTTGGCATAGTCTTCCGCCACCGAAGAGACTGAGACCAGAAAAGTGACCACCGCGGCTTGCAGCGATCCGGAATCGACCGCCAGCAGTAGGGAATTAACTGGGCCGTGATCGGGTTCCAGTAATTGGGCGAGGAAATGGGTGAACACCAGCGTCCACGCCACCGTCCAGAGGGTGAGGCGGCCACTGCGCGCATGGTGTTTGAGGCAGACAAAGATGATCACCAGCACGCCAGTGATCAGAAATATCGGAATCTTTTCGAGAGGACCCATTCAGAACGCATAGGGGGGAGCAGCATGGCTCAACAGTCACCTACAGTAACCAACCGTAAGTAGTGGGTGCAACGCCAGAACGTGCCATCGGTATGGCACCGATGTCAGGCGGGCTGCACGCTGGTGCCATGAGGTTGCGCCAATTTCCGCGATGAGCGTTGCCGCCGAGGCCCCCGACTCACATTCCAGTTCCCCCCTCTGCGTCTTTGAGGAAGGGGAACCTTCTTCCGGTTCGGGAATCGGCTTTTGAGAAATTGCAGAACAGGCGGGCTACAGAGTAATCTACCCTGCTCGAAATTAAGTGCCTAATGACCCGAAGAACGGCAAACGCAAACGTTGGAACAGAATTGGCAGAACCGAATGCTGCCATGTCTGCTCCCTGCAGTTCTGAGCAAATGGGCGCGATCTCGCGTTCGGAGACAAAATTCCTTGCCTTCTTCACCGCGCTTCTTTGCGTTGTGACCACGCTGCCTTATCTGATTGGCTACCTCGTATCGTTTCCGGGCACGGTATTTACCGGAGTATTGGACCATTCTTTCGACACCAACAACTACCTCGCCTATGTACATCAGGCAAGTTCGGGTAGCTGGTTGTTTCAGAATCCTATGACTCTCGAGCCACACCAAGCCGTGTTCTTTAATCTCGAGTGGCTGGTGATTGGCAAGATGGCGCGGATTTTCAATCTGCGGCCAGCGATGGCTGCGGACGTTTGTCGTCTGCTGTGGCTGATGATGATGTGCGCCGGAGTGTACTGGCTGTCATCATTCATGTTCCGCAGTGTTTTCGTCCGGCGGATCGCACTGGTGGCGAGCATGGCTGGCGGCGGATTCGGCTGGATCGCAGCAGTACACTTATTTCATATTCCGATAGATTCTTCCTACTTTCTTGACCTCACCAACGCCAATTTGTTTCCATTCTACTGGACATTGCGAGTGCCTCACTTCCTGGCCGCCGAGTCGTTCGCAGTCCTCGGCCTCTGCTTCTTTTTGCGCGCAGAAATCAGTGGTCGCGCACGCCACTATGTTGCCTGCGGATTGTGCTATGCGGCCGCCGGAGCCTGCCGTCCCTATGACATGCTTTTCCTGATGGCTGCGACAGGATTGTTTCTGACGGCGTCCTATTTTGATTTCCGCAGACCGACCACGGGGGCTGCGCTTCGCGCCCTTCCGATCTTGATGTGCGTGCCCGTCCTGGGCTACTACTATTGGATTTTCAAGATACATCCGGTCTTTCGCTGGTGGAGTCTGCCAGGCAATCCCGCCCCTGCGGCTTGGCTGATGGCGTTGGGATTTGGCCTGACATTCGTGCTCGTGCCGTTTTCAGCTTGGAGGCTGCGGCGCGAGGGGCTCAGCCAGTCGGGGCGACTCATGCTTTGCTGTTTTGTAACCGCGATTGTGTTGATGTACACATACCGGTGGTTCCATTTTTCTTTCCAGTTCGCCACCAATATCTTCGTCCCTATGATGATGCTCGTCCTTGCCGGTCTGGAGAGGCCGCTCGCGGAGTCGAAAAAGAGTCGCTGGCGAACGGCAGGAATTGTTTCGATCCTGCTGGTGAACAGCTTTACCTCCATCGCCCTGACGGGTCAGGCTATTTTGTTGGCGAGCAGAGGCGACTATCGTATCGACGCCCACCTGGTGGAGGCCTATTCGTGGTTGGATGTGCATTCGGGGCCCAGAGACGCGCTGCTGGCTGATTTTGGTAATTCGAATGCGATGGCCCAGTACGTCCATAACCGCATCTTTTGTGGTTACCCCAGTGCAGTGCATGCACTCGACAAGATGCAAGCATTGCGTGAATTCTTTGCCCCAGACGGATCCAATGAATTTCGAGAACGCCTGATTCGTAGCAACGAGATCCAGTTCGTTTTCCTCACGGACCCCGAAAGCCACGAACTTGGGGAGTTGGTCAAAGCCCCGTTTTTGAATGAGGTCTTCAGGAATAATGCCGCAGTCATTTTCTCGGTGCGGCCTCGGGCGAGCGGGCCTTAGAAGTGCTGCACGACCAGAAACGGCGCTGCGGAAGCGGGCGATGGAAGCGCAGAACTCCGCTGAAGATCTGTCGGATCCCGTGCCTATTTCGGCTGTGAAGTGCCTGCAGCCATTGCAGCTCTGATCTTTCGCTCCACGCCGTCGCTGAGATAGCCGCAATCCAGGCGCATGAACACCGTAGTGTACGGGATGGTTGCGGTGGTCTTGAGGAACAGGATCCGGTAGGTTTTTCCGGCCTCGTCAACTTTGTTCATGATGTCGGCGTGCGGCATGCTGGAAACCTGCTCCTTCGCGAACTCCGCCGCGATTTGTTGTCTGAACTGCGTCACTCCGGGGTAGTCATACTCCTCGATGAACTGAAGTTCCTGGTCCACAAAGACTGTGGCTCGCACATGACGTGACGAAGAAATCGCGTGGGCCACGTATTTCAGCACCGATGGCAAATCTTCATTGACCGCAATTGTTTCGATGCCCGACTCGGCATAGGCCGGGAAGGCCGAGTCCGCCACCACGATCCAATTTCTGTGGCCATATAACGACAGCCGGTTCTGAACGATTGCCTTCCAGTCCGAGGACGGCGCGGCGGCCGGTGTTTGTGCGAAAAAAAAGGAAGAAAAGCTGGCCAGCGCCAAGACAGAAATAGCGGCGCGCAATCCTGACTTGATTGTGTTCATGGGAACTCCGTTCGACATACGGTGATTATCGCTGCTTTGCGGTTGCGACGGAATGTTCATCGAGGAATCGGCCTACTTCGTCGCCGGTGGGCATGGAAGGCTGAGCTCCCGGCCGCGTCACCGAAATCGCGGCCACGGCAGAAGCAAAAACGGCGCTGCGTGCGACCGAGGAGCCGCGCATCAAGCCCACTGCAAATCCTGCATTGAATGCATCCCCAGCCGCCGTCGTGTCCACGGCATCTACGGAAAACGCAGGGATATGCTTCTTCGCCAGCGTCCCCTCGGCAATCACACAACCGTTGGATCCCAGCTTCAACAAGACATTCTTGACGCCGCAAGCCAGCAGGCGATCGGCCGCGGCATAAGACCCATCGTTGCCATTCTCGACGCTGCTTTTCAGCAGCTCACGGGTCTCAGTTTCGTTGGGCGTAATCCAGGTCAACCTGCGCAGCAGCTTCTCCGATAACCGGTGCGCCGGCGCCGGATCGAGCATCAGCGGAATGTTATTCCGCTCCGCAAATTGCGCTAAGTATTCAACCGTCTCCAAGGGAATCTCAAGCTGCGCCAAAAGAAACCCCGCGCGTTTCAGGAGTGGCGACGCCTGTTCCAGAAGTTCCGGCGTGAAGCGGCCATTGGCGCCGGGCACGACCACGATGTTGTTTTCGCCTCGCCGTCCGGTGGTGATCAACGCAACGCCGGAAGGCCCTTCCACCGTGTTCACGTAAGCCGTGTCGACGCCGGCGTCTTTCAGGCCATGGCGCAACTGCGTTCCAAAAGCGTCGCTGCCCACGTTGCCCACCATGGAAACGGGGTAACCGAGTTTCGCGGCGGCGACTGCCTGGTTAGCGCCTTTTCCTCCGTAGAACGTGTTGAAGCTATCGCCAATGATCGTTTCTCCCACCTGAGGAATGCGTTCCGCTCCAACGACCAAATCGAGATTGATGCTTCCGACGACCACGATGGGCTTCTGCATAACGCCTCGATTTCGACTACTTCACCGTGACTACTTCACCATGGGCGCGATTGCGATCGATCCCAGCCCCAGCAGGAAGAAGATGAACATGGCGGGAATCAGCTTGCGCGAGGCGGGCGGAGCGCTGGCAAACTCTTTCCAGATGACAACGCCCCACACCGCCGACACCATCGTCGCACCTTGGCCAATGGCGTAGGAAACCGCAGGACCAATGATTTGCGCGTGCGACGCGACAAAATTGAACACGCATCCAGTACACCAGATGAGTCCGCCGACGATTCCCCACCAATGCCACGCCGGCTTCGCCTGAAAGTATTGCGCCATGTTGACCGGGGGAGTGCCGGTGAGAGGCTTTCTCATGAACAGGTAGTTCACCGGGATTGCGCACAGGACGACTCCCAAAGCGAAGAACACGGCTACCGAGTAAGGGCCCAGGGAATGCTCTCCGGTAACCGCCTTGGTCACGAGCGGATAAAAACTGCCCATGAGCACGCCGCAAGCCACGCTGATCCAGATTCCGCGCACACTCACGGAACGGCGCTCGCCCTCTCTGCGGCGATAGGCGAGTGCGTCCAGGATAATCGCGATCACTACCAGCGCCATGCCGCCGAAGAGCAGTACGGGATGGCCCTTGGGAGCGATCGCGTAATTCAGCAGAACGCCCACCACCAGTGCCAGGCCGATTCCGACCGGAAACGCGACGGCCAGCCCGGCGATATCGATGGCTGCCACCAGCAGAAGGTTAGCCACATTGAACACCGCCCCGCCGGCGACGGCGAACAGCAAATGCCGCGAGTCGGCCTGGCTGATGTTGCTGAAGAATGAAAGATTGCCTCCACCCCAATTCCCCAGCGTGAGACCCCAACCCAGACTGCCCAGAACAATGCCGATCACATAGTCCCAGTAAAAAAGCTGGAAGGCATATCCGGCGGTGAGTTTCATGGTGTTCGCCCACGATCCCCAGCACAGCATGCTGATGATCATGAAGGCGAGAGCGATTCCGTAGGCTTCGGGCTGATACATGCGGGAACGCTTCTTTCCGGCGTTGGGCGCGACTCCGGGACGCACCGGCTGCAGGGCGCCGTAGGGTGCGCGCTTTGGGGCTATGGTTAAAGTGAGAATTTGAAACGTTTCACGGAACATCGAAAAATACTCGCACAACTTCCACTTGTCAAGAGTATTGCGGAAACCGTGTTCTCTTCGGTTGCTGGGCAACTGCTGTTGGCGAGCCGAGTCGGGCTTCGATCTTCGATCTCTCGAACATGGATGCTCACTGCGGTTCTTGCGCGCACCGGAATCCCAAAGCTCCAGAACGATCCATGCTCGGCGCCATCAGCAAAAGTTTTCCGTGCTCGGTCAATTTGTAGGCTTGCGGGAAGTACCACATCGAGCCTTGCGGCTGATAGTAACTTCCGCCGCGCAGAATTGCGCCTCGCGTGTGATCGTCAACGAATTCGTCGGTCCATTGCCAGACGTTACCCACCAAGTCCATCACGCCGAACGGGCTCGCGCCCTTGGGATGAGCGGTGACGGCGTCCGGACCGCGCATGCTTCGGCTTTTGTCCGGAGCCGGGACCGAGGCAGCATCCCACTGATTGCCCCACGGATAAAGCCGCCCGTCGGTACCCCCGGCGGCGTATTGCCATTCCCATTCGTGCGGCAAGCGCTTGCCGGCCCATGCGGCATAGGCGCGTGCGTCTTCCAGCGAAACCCAGGTGACCGGCTTGTCAGCCCAACCCTCCGGGTAGGCTCCATTCTGCCAGTCGCGCAGAAAATCCAAATCATCCGCGGGACGATAGTGCGCCGCATCCAAGAACTTCTTGAACTCAGCGTTGGTCACCGGAAATTTGTCGATCCAGAATGGCTTCACGTGAACCACGTGCTCGTGGTAGCGGCGCGGAGAGTCCTCCCAGGGATACTGCACGTCAACGCCGATGTCATCGGATCCCTCGATTTCGATGCCGTGAACTTTGAAGAGAAAGTCAGCCTCGGGAATTCTAACCATTCCGGCCGGCGTCCCCGACGGAGGTTTCGTCGCAGCGATCTCGACCAGTTGCTGGCGCAGAATGGTTCGCCGGTCGGACAGGCTGGAAAGCGGTGCGGCCGTCAGCTTCTTCATCGTAGCCAGCAGCGTCGCTCTGGCCTCCGTGAGCGGCGATTTTGTCGCCAGCACCGCGGCGTAGTCCTTGGCCTCGATTGAAAATGTCAGGACTACTTTGTCGCCGCGGCGTTCTGGAGTGAGTTCCGCTCCTTGGTACAGATCAAAGTAGTGCATGCCTTCCTGAACCGGCAGTTCGATTTCCGGGCCCGCGATGTTGTACTCATTCCGATTGACGATGGTCCAAACCGTTTCTTCGCCGATCGGCCAGCGGCTGGCGAACACTCCAAAATGAAGCATTGGGGCAAACGGTTCCCAGTCTTTGCTTACGAGAAAGGGCGCAATTCCGCGCTCCATCGTGGCTACGCGCCGGGTCGCTTCGGCGTCGCGAGGCGTGATCCCATTCCAGATGCCCCAAATATTTTCCCAACTCTCCCACCCGACTCCGTTGAAAAATGCGAATTGCAGGTCATCGGTCTTGTCGCGGTTCCAGCGATCGGAGATGTTGACCGTGTGCCGGGTTTCGAGCCATTTGTAGCGATCCACGCGCGGAACGAATTGGAATTTGTATTGGCCCCAGGTTAAGAGGTCGTAGGTAATCGCCTCGTCCGGCGGGCCGCCCTCGGGCTGAAACGCCAGGGGATGCCCGATGCGCTCCGCGGCCTCAACGTAGGCGCTGGGCACGCCATCCTGCGTGTCGCCGTTAATTCCGTCGGCCCCGATCTCGGCCATCAGGGAAGCAATTGCGTCGGGCCACGATTTTCCCGGCTCGCGCGTGCCCTGGTCCCACATCATCATGGGGAAAAATACGCGCACCCCGCGATGATGGAAGTCGGCAACCATTTGGCGCACGCCCGGCACACCTCCGGGCATGGATCGGATCATGTCGTGCTGATTGCGGTTGTCGATTCCCATGTTCGGATACGTCGGCCAAACCAGAACCGCGTCGATTCCGCCGTATCTTTTTTCCAGATCATCGAGATACCGATCTACTGTGTAGCGGTGCGCGATGGGGTCGAAGAAATACCGGTCCTCGGCCATCATCTGCGGTTGCATGAAACTGGATTGTGTCCACTGCAGCGCCGGCAACTCATAACGCGAGTCGTTATAGCCGATGCGGATGAGTCGTTCGGCGCGCCAGTGCTTGAGATCGGTGAGCCAATTGTCGTGCTCTTCCGGAGTGCAGTCGTTCGCACCGCCGTCCTTAATGTCCAGGCATTTCGGTCCGGCGATCTGTTGCCACTCGGGATCCCAGCCTGCGCCACCCGGGACATAAGCTGTGTCCTGAGCCCAAGCTGATGGGACACAGGCACAAATAAGGAGAAGCGCAAGGCGACTGGCAAACCGGAAAGTCACATCAGCCTCCTGGCTGCACGCTCGACTGTAAACCACGCAGAAAAGCCAATATAAAACGTTTTAAACGAGATGTCCAGGCAAGTGAATGGCAGTGGTGCCGGTGGCTTCGGCGCCTTCGGGCGTTAGCCCTGTCGTCTTCGTTATTGTTCGTCGTCAGGCTTAATCTTCCATTTCGCATTTCGTTAAGCAGGTCTGCGGCGGAAGAGTTCGTACACAGGCAAACCAGTGGCGATTACCAGCGCGCCTAACGCCGCTTCCCGCGGGCTCTTTACGCCGATCAAGACCAGCAGTATGACAATCAGCAGCAAGAACGCAATCGGCGTAAAGGGATACCCCGGGGCCAGGATGACGGGACTGCCGTTCGCCCGGTCGTTGCGCCGGAGCACAAAGAGTCCCGCCGCCGCTAATCCAATAAAACCGATTGCGGCGAAGATGATATAAGAAACGATCTGCTGGAAGGTGCCGATGCCAACCAGAACGCACGCGATTATGCCCTGAATCAGGATTGCATTCGCAGGAGTGTTGAATCGTCGATGTAACTTGGCCACAGAACGAAGAAACAACCCGTCCTGTGCCATTGCGTAGTAAACCCGGGGAGCGGACATCATGAACGCGGCCAGGCCTCCGAGTACGCACAGCATCACAATGGCAGCGAAGATGATTCCGCCTGCCGGACCAAACAATTTCTCACCGGCCTGAGCGACGAAAGTTACATCCGAGGTGACCTTGTCGAGTGGGACGACATACCAGAAAACCATGCTTACGAGAATGTAGACTCCGGTCACGGTCAGCACCCCATAGAGCAGAGCGCGCGGCAACACCCGGTTCGGGTCACGTACTTCGCCAGCAATTTTGCTGACATCCCACCAGCCGCCGAAAGAGAAGAACGCGCCGACCATGGCTGTGGCCAAAGCGGGAAGCATTGGCAAGGATCCGGGACGACGATCGATGAATGGAACAAAGTTCGACCATACTCCCAGACGGAAAACTACGGCCCAAATGGTGAGCAGGGCCAGAACTCCGAGTTTCAGCCACGTGATCCACCGTAGAAATCCGGCACTCAAGCGAATGCTCAGAATGTTCATCAGGCAGAGCGCCCAGATTACGGCCGCAGCGGCCAGTTTGATGCTGAGAGGAGACCAGTGAAAGATAAAAGCTGCATACCCAGCGATTCCCGTGGCCAGAGCGGCAGTCAGTCCTGGATCGAGAACGAGAAGGCACATCCAGCCGTAGAGAAACGCGATCCTTCGGCCAAAGATCTCCTGTAGATAAATATACAGACCGCCGGAGCGCGGGAAGCGTCCCGCGAGTTCGCCGTAACAGAGAGCGCCACTCAAGGTCATGGCTCCCACGATCAGCCAGACGACGAGAAGCCAGAACGGAGATCCCAGGGACTTGGCCATGCCCGCTGGAGTGAGAAAAATGCCTACGGCGATCGACTCACCAGCTACAGCCGCAGTCGCCGAGGCGAGACCCAACTCCCTCCGTAAAGTATCTTTTCCGGAGGCAGCAGGAACTACGGTTGCGGCGTTGGCCATCGTTATAAGGTCGGAAGCTATAAGGTCGAATGCTCCACCAATAATAGCGGTCGGGAAAGGGCTGCTGCGAACGACATAAGAGTTCGAGGAATCTAACCGGGAGGGTGATCGAGCACAATAATACAAAAGCAGTAGAGCTCCAACCGCGAACCTTCGCGACATCTTAAGTGCTGGCCTGCGTTGCCCATTCGTTAGTTCTGTGAAGATTGGTTAGTGAAGGCCCTCTACTCTTTTCGCATTATTGACTCGCCGTTACGCGTCCCTATAATCGCCGCACTCTGTGGGGAGATCTCCGGGCGTACTCAGTGTTCGCTTGCGGGGATGTTTTCATCTCGACGTCAATCGCGATTACTGAAGACAAATGGGGAGACGCATGAGCAATTTGCGAAGCTTGGCCTTTGTTCTGCTTGCGGTGGTTGCCGGGTTGAACCTCGTAAGTTATGTTGACGCGCAACAAATTACTGGAAACATGCGCGGAACTGTTTTGGATCCCAGCGGAGCGATCGTCCAGGCCGCTACAGTCACCGCGAAACAGATTGAGACTGGCCTGACCCGGCAAGTGGCCACGGATCGCCAGGGAGCTTACGTGCTGGTCGAACTCCCGATCGGACATTACCAGCTAGAGGTTCAGGCCAAAGGTTTCCAGCGGTACTTGCAGCAAGGGATCTCGCTGGACGTCAACGAAACGGCGACGGTCAGCATTCACCTCAAGCTCGGGGAAGAGACGCAGCAGGTTGACGTGAACGCGGATGCGGCGTTGGTGGAGAGCACGGTCAGCAGTCTGGGGCAAACCGTGATGGAGCGCGAGATTCTCGACCTCCCGCTGGATGGCCGCAACTTTTCCCAGCTCGGGCTGCTTCAGCCCGGCGTGGTGCCGTTGACCCCGGGACTGCTCGAAGCCGGCGGCCCGGCGCGAGAGAATCAAGCTTACGCCGTAGATGGCCAGCGGCCGGAATCGAATAATTTCCTGATCGATGGCGCCGACAATGTCAGCTCGGTGGACGGGGGGTTTGTTCTCAAACCGCCGATCGACGCGATTGCCGAGTTCAGAATTCTCAGCCACAACGCGAATGCGGAGTTCGGACGAAACACCGGCTCGACGACCAACATCGTAACGCGGTCGGGGTCTAATGCGTTTCATGGCGCGGCCTGGGAATTTCTGCGCAACGATGCGATGGATTCGTCTGATTACTTCACGCATAGTGTTCAGCCCTTGAAGCAAAATCAGTTCGGCGCTACCTTCGGCGGGCCGATCGTGAAGGACAAGACCTTCTTCTTCGGATACTACGAAGGCTTTCGCAACCGGCAGGGTGAGACCGTGCCGGCAACCGTGCCTTCGACGGCGGAACGGACGGGCGATTTCGGGGAGCTCTGCAACAACATTTCCGGGGACAGCTTTGCCACGAGCGGCCCGAATGCCAGCTACTGCGTCAATGCCCAGGGCAACCCAGATCCCAACGGCCAGCTCTTTTTGTTTGGTCAAGCTGTGCCATTCAACAACATTACGATTGTCATGCCCATCGATCCGACGGCGACGAGTGTCTTGCCGCTTTTCCCATTGCCCAACGTTGGAGAAAATGGATTCCTCGCCACTCAGACCCTCAGCGAGAATAACGACCAGTTCGGACTGCGACTGGATGAATATCTTTCCCACGCAGACACATTGAATTTCCGCTACATGTTCAGCACCGGCCCGACAACGGATCCGCTTTCGCCGGTAGGAGCAAACGTGCCGGGCTTTCCGGTGGGCGAGTATAACCGCGCGCAGAACTTTGTCGCGCAAGACACACACATCTTCTCGCCGACTACCATCGGGGTCGCGCGTTTTTCGTATCTCCGTAATACGTTTCTGCTGGACGAACACCTGAATCACGAGTCGCCCTCGGACCTGGGCTTTCAGTACGCTCCCACATTGCCTTTGGCCGCCGGTCCTCCGTTTATCCAGGTTGGCGGATACGCCTCGGTGGGCGACCCCATCACGGGCCCGCGCAACACCTTTCAGAATACGTTTGACCTCTCGGGCTCTCTGAGCTGGATCCGCGGCCGCCACGAGCTGAAATTTGGCGGAGGCTATCGTCGCGACCAGATCAATGCCTTGCAGGGCATCGCCAGCAACGGCTTCTTTGTGTTCGCGGGGATTCCTTACCAGGCCGGCTTCCTCTTCAACGATGGTTTTGCCAACTATCTCGGGGGCTTTCCCGTGGTGTTTCTGCAGGGCGGAGGCAACTTCGCTCGCGAAATCCGTGACCGGGCAGTGGACGCTTACGCCCAGGATACCTACAAGCTCAATTCTCGTCTGACGTTGAACCTGGGACTTCGTTACGAACTGCCGTTCCCCTCGACTGAGCGGCACAACGAGGTGAACCTCTTCGTTCCCGGCGCGCAGTCCCAAGTGCTTCCCAACGCTCCGGCGGGGCTTCTCTATCCTGGCGATCCGGGCGTGCCGGCGGGCTTGATTCCAACTCAGAAAACCGCATTCGCTCCCCGCTTCGGCGTGGCCTGGGACCCGCGTGGTGATTCGAAAACGGTGGTCAGCGCGGCCTACGGAATTTTCTACGAGCCGTTCTATACCGGCGAAGGCGGGCCGCTGCAGGATCCGGTCAGCTCCCCTCCCTACCTGAAGACCCTGCAGTTGGGACCTCCCTTCTTGAATTCATTTGCCGACCCCTATACCACCTCCAATCCTTTTGCGCAGGCTTTCCCTGAACCGATGACTCTGCTCGTAGTCGCTCGCAATCTGCATCTGCCCTACGCGCAAGATTGGAATCTGAATATTCAGCGGTCTTTTGGCGAAGATTGGCTCTTTCAGATGGGCTACGTAGGAACCACCGGCGTGAGGCTGCCGCGATTCATTGAAGGGAATCCGCCAGTATTCGTTCCGGGCATGAGTAATTCAGCCGCTTTCTGTGCGCCGCAAAACCCACCGTGTCCATATTCCACCGAAGGCAACGTAAACAACCGCCGCCTTTATTCTGGCTGCACCCTGGCGCCGAGTTCGCCCAATTGCATCTACGGCTCGGTCGGTGAAATCGCCGGCATCGCGAATTCCAGCTACAACGCCCTGGAAGCCAGCCTGCGCAAACGCTTCAATCATGGGCTCTCGTTCCTTGCTTCCTACACCTGGTCGCATGCCATCGATGACGTTTCTTCCTTCAACATTACCGGTTCAGCGTCGCAACCCGTTGCCGGAGAAAATGACTTGGCCCAGAACCCCTTCGACCTTGCGGCCGAGCGCGGCCGGTCCATGTTCGATTCCCACCATCGTTTTGTGCTGAGTTATCAGTGGAGCCTTCCGTTCCTGCAGCACTCCTCCACGTGGTATGGGCACATTTTCGGCGACTGGCAGTTGAACGGAATCTTCACAGCCATGAGTGGCGGGCCGTTCACGGTCTTCGACTCGAACGACGTTTCGTTGCAAGGGCAGGCGCCGGAGATCACTGGATTTTCCGCGAACCGCCCCAATCTGGTTGGAAACCCGAACTCCGGCCCGCGCACACCACAAGAATGGTTCAACGTACAGGCTTTTCAGCAGCTGCAGCCCGATCCTCTCGGCCGGTTTGAGGTGTTTGGAAACGAAGGACGGAATGTGGTCCAGGGCCCGGGATTCGTGAACTGGGACGCGTCCGCCTTCAAGAACATTCGGCTGACGGAATCCAAAGAACTTCAATTCCGCGGTGAATTGTTTAATCTACTGAACCATACCAATTTCCGCTTGCCCGACAGCGACATTGAAGACATCAAAACGGGCACCTTCGGGCAAATTCAGTCGGACGTTGGTCCGCGCGTAATTCAGGTTGCACTGAAATTCCTCTTCTGATGATTTGAACCTGGACCCGTATTTCGTGGTTGTTGAATTCGATGGTCGGGGCGCGCGGATTTGAACCGCGGACCCCCTGCGCCCAAGGCAGGTGCGCTACCAGGCTGCGCTCCGCCCCTACTTTTCAATTATAGATGAGATCTTTGGCGGTCCGGGCTGCGACTTCGTCCGTCTTTGCCGCTCGCCGGTGCAACGCGCCGCATCGGCGTGGTTGACCGACCGGAGAAGCTATTGAAAGATGATTTTCGCCTCCGCCTGACGATCCTGATGCAAAATGAAACGTGGCCCTCGCAGACTCTACGAGTCAATCCGATAGCGGGAAGCGGCTGGACGGAATCGATTTGCTGCGCGGGCTGGCGATTTTTTTCGTATTGATGAACCACATTAACATTCGACTGTTGGGCGCTGACGTACTCTATACCAGATTCCTTCCCGCGCAACTCGTGCACTTCCTGGTATGGAATGGCCAACTTGGCGTGCAGATGTTCTTCGCCGTGTCCGGGTTTCTGATTACGTCGATCACGCTGCGACGCTGGGGATCGCTGGGGCAAGTGAGCCTGCGCGATTTTTACCGGCTCCGCTTTGCCCGAATCGCGCCTCTGCTGCTTTTGCTGCTGGTGATTCTCAGTGCGCTGCACTTCGCCGGCATCCATCATTTCGTTGTGCCGGCGGAAACGGGCGGACTCGCGCGAGCGCTGCTGGCGGCGCTCACTTTTCATGTCAATGTCCTGGAGGCGCACCGCGGATATCTTCCGGGGAACTGGGATATTCTGTGGTCGCTTTCGGTGGAAGAAGTTTTTTATCTTTTCTTTCCCATCATGTGTCGGGTTCTTGGCCGGAGCAAGCTGTTCTTCGCAATTTTGTTCGGCCTGGTTGCGCTTGGTCCGTTCGGCCGCACGTTGTTCGCGCAAGGGAATGAAATCTGGCAAGAGTATTCCTATCTAGGAGGAATGGAAGGCATTGCACTCGGTTGTCTGACCGCGCTGGCAGTTTCGCAGGTTCGCCTTTCCCGCCCAGCACTCTGGGTGCTGGGCGGCGCTGGAGCCGCGATCGTGACCTGCAGCCTGATCCTTTCGTGGCAAGCCTACGTGGGCTGGTTAGGCCGGACTGGTTTGAACATGACCATTCTTGGAGCGGGGACATGCTTGTTCATCGCCGCGACGGCGCAGGCCCGATGGCGGAGTCCGCGATGGCTGGCGCCGTTGCTGAGAATTGGCCAGTACAGCTACGAAGTGTATCTGACACACATGTTCGTGGTGTTCGGATTCTTCGGGATGTTTGTCGCGGCCGGCAAGCCGATGCATCTGGTGCCCATATTGTTCGTCGCTACCATTCTGGTTGCGGGCCTGCTGGGAGCTGCAGTGGCGGGACTGTACTCCGAACCCATGAATCGCTTTCTGCGTAGGGGCGCCCTGAAATAGGGAAACGCGCTGTTTCATGTTGCGCTGAAACTGGAACAGCATTTACTCAGGGTCATTTTGGGCAGATGCCTGCGCCCTTCGACAGCGTATAATTTTCGATCAGTATGCAGAAGCCGCGTTACGCGCTGGTGGCGTACCTGAACAATCCCGCAGGAGAGTTCGTGGAGAACCTACGGCGCGAGCTGCATCCCGACCTTCCCCATTTGCCGGCTCACCTGACCATCCTGCCGCCGCGTCCCCTCCAGGGCAGCGAGAGTTCGGCACTGCAGGTTCTGGAGCGAATTTGCGGCGACCAGGAGCCTTTCGAAGTGACCCTGGGCAATGTGGAGACGTTCGTGCCCGTGACCCCCACGGTCTACATCCGGGTGGACGGCGCGGCCGCGCGGATGAGCGAATTGCACAGCAAGTTGAATACCGAAGCGCTGGCCTTCCAGGAAGAGTGGCAGTACATTCCGCATCTCACGATCGT